>OBLF01000027.1_pt1 | contig 196297 bp, 168 predicted proteins | sample 1519231 | NCBI WGS metagenome assembly OBLF01 (sample SAMEA2602895, study PRJEB22501) | metagenome
AAGAGTTATATCCACGCTCCGGGATACATTGCGAATACCGACCTTGTAGCACTCTATTGCGGTGCATTCGCATTCCTTTATCCATCGCTTCGCGAGAGTTTCGGCATCCCGATGCTGGAGGCAATGGCTTGCGGAACGCCCATCATTGCGGGAAACACATCAGCCATGCCCGAAATTGCAGGCGAGGGAGCTTTACTGGCAGATCCGTTCAACTCCAATGATATTACAAAAAAAATACTGCAACTGGAAAATGACCAGACACTCTATCAGCAACAAGTGGAATATGGCATACAACGTAGCCAGTTGTTTTCATGGCGGAATACGGCAGAATCGCTGCTGAAAATATATAAAGAATTTGCCAAGTAAAATACCAAAAAGCAATAACTAAATCAAAAAGAGAATGTGTCAAAACTTCCCTTTTTAACGAAATCACCTTCGCCACAGATAGTTGTAGCGAAGGTGATTTTATCTAACCATCCCACTCGGCTTTCACCTCGAAACACGGACATGCCTTAATCCATTCTTCGGGTTCAATCTCTCCGTTTCCATTCAGATCGGGGCTCAAATCCCGATGTCCGCACACCCGGCAGCCGGGATAATCACGCAAGAGCGTAAGAATCAGTACGTGCATTGAATGAACCTGCCATTCGGTACGGGTATCGGCAGGATGACCGTGGCAGTCAAGTCCGCCCTCATAACAGATGCCAATACTGTTCTGGTTGTGTCCTTTTGCGTGCGCACCGATTCGTTCAATCTCACGGGTGGTCTTTATATCTCCATTTTTGCGGATATAAAAATGATAACCCGTCCCGTTGAAACCACGCCGACGGTGGCACACTTCCAAATCATCTTCCGTAAAATTCCTATCTACCCTTGAGGCGGAACAGTGGATCACAATCAAATTGATGGTTCGCATAAATTCATCCCTCCATTTCAGTGACCCTCTGTACTCGTTGCACACATTCCTTGCTGCTACACTGCAGAGCCGCAGCTTGCGTCAGCTGTCCTCTCAACGAGAAAATCTCCGCATGCATCTCTTTCACTTTCGAACTAAGGTCGAAATAATCCTTCAACACTTTCTCCAACTGCTGCATCAGAAAAGTATATTGATCTTTCACCAGTTCGCTGAACTCTTTCACTTCTTGCGCCATCATCTGGCGCTTCTTACGACTATTGCCCAGAAAAGGCAGAATCGTCATGATGATTTCGATAATTTTATCTAACATTTTAATAGATTGAGATGATAAATTAATAAATTGAGAACAGAGTCAATCAAAGCGGTTTATGCTGCCGGATCCGGAGCTTCTCCTCCACCGCTACCACCACCGGGTTCTCCCCCATCGCCTTTACCATCATCATCGGAGCCGTCACCGCCGTTTCCTCCGGCAGCGGACTTCTTCTCCGTATACAATTCGAACATCATGTTATTATCCCCGCCACGAGTAGTTGCCGTGCTGTCATTGGCAAGACGCAATGAGTTGTCGACTTTGAAACGGAGATTGATGCGAGTGATATTTTTCACCGTACAATCCTTTTCCTGTTCCACACCCGGACAGGTCAGCGTGGTATAAAAAATACCCAGTCCATCCACTTTCACCTTATTTCCTGCCACAAGCACTTTTTTCATCGCACGGACAAAGGATTTCATCACATGCGACACGTCTTCCACCGAAAGCGACCCGATAGACTCGATTTCCTGTGCCAGTGAATCGATTGAATAGATTTTCGACTCCCCAGCCTTGGGCTTGAGAAGATACATCATCGGTGATTTATCATCACCGAGCCGTTTTCTGCGCTTGTAGCGCACAACTGTAACTGTTGCCATATTTAAAAATTGTTTCTACGAAAAGAAGTACATTCTCCCTTTCTGTTGGTGAAACAAAGATACGACAACACGTTGACGACTTGCCGGATTGCACCGGACTACACCGGATTATGCCGGATTAAAACGGATTACACCGAATTATACAAATTATACCGGAATATGTGGAAATATGTAGGAATATGTAAGATCATTCCCTAGTTTTCAATGATCCATTCTCCAATAGTTCGCATACTACTGTCGAAATTAACTCCCACTTTAACAACTTTCCGATGATCTGCCTGATAAGGAATCGCATACTGTTTACTATTGATCTGTGCCAACGCTTCTTCAGGAGTACCGTCTACTTTGAATTCGAATACGTAGATAGCGTCCTGCATCTTTATCACAACATCGGCCCTGCCAACAGCGCTCTTCACTTCTGCATCCACATATTGCCCCATCAGCCGGAACAGGAGGTAGAAGATGGTCTGATAGTGTTTCTCCTCCTTATTATTCATATCATTGGGGATAGAGGCGAAAAATGATTTGATCCGCTCCATACATTGATCCAGATTGCCGACCCGTAAGTCTTTGATAAACGATACTACATAAAATGTATTCTCGCGAGCAGGCAAATGCACATAAGCCGGCATTAATGATTCGATAAAGCCTTTCCGAACTTCTTTGTTAGGATAAGCCAATGTATAGATCTGAAAATCCCGGTCATACTCTTTGATAGTGAGATAACCGCTTTGGTAAAGTACCGGAAGCGGGTCTGTAATGACATTGGTAGGTGCATCAAACTGCTCGGCAGTAGCCGAAACGCCATCCAGTTGACGAATATCGAAATCGCTTTGCTGCAAGATGTCTATCAGGAAAGTGGGAGTGCCGGTAGAGAACCAGAAATTGGCATATTTCTTTTGAGCAAATGCATTAAACAAACTAAACGGATTGTAAATGCCTTCACTATTTTCACTGAAATGATACCCATCATACTGTTGTTTCAAATGTATACAAGCTTCATCATACGTTTCACCGTTCGCCTCGGCCATCCTTCTTATATCTTCTTCCAACTGTGTACGCAATTCATTTTCCGTTATACCGCAAATGGCACTATAAGCATCTTGCATACTTATGTTCTGAAGATTGTTCAATTCACTAAAGATGCTCATCTGACTAAATTTACTGATACCGGTTAGAAAAAGAAAACGAAGATATTCTCCCTGCGCTTTCAACGGACTGAAAAAGTCGCGCATGATGCCACGTATTTCAGCTTGCAACTCCTCATTGTTGTTGCTATCCAACATAGGAGAATCATATTCGTCTACAAGTAACACAACCTGACGCCCGCTCTGCTCGTAAGCACGTTTGATAATACCTTTCAGACGGAGACTGAAAGTGTCTTCGCTCGTGTCGCATCCGTAAATTCGTTCCCATTCCACCAAGCGATTGTTGATAGCGGAGCGCAGCATCCCCGCATTCATATACTTACTGATACTGAAATCAATATGCAACACGGGATAAACTGTCCAGTCTTTCTCCAACTGTTCCATCATCAGACCCTTAAACAGGTCTTTTTTACCAGAGAAATAGGCTGCAAGAGTGGAAACTAACAGACTCTTTCCAAAGCGTCGGGGACGGCTAAGAAAACAAGCCTTAGCCGAATTAGCCAAACGATAAATCAACTCTGTCTTATCAATATACACACAATTATCATTGCGTAGTCTCTCGAAACTCTGTATCCCTATCGGATAGCGTCTGAATGTTCCTTCCATCCTCTTTCTATGCTTTTAACGTGAAACATAAACAAAGATACAATAAATTTCAAGAATCGGCATTCTATTAGTATCAATTCTTTTATGAATACGCCCGAACATCTGTTCTCAAAATTTGCCTATTCCACTAAAAATGAGTAACTTTACTTCAAATACAACAACCTAAAAGCACAACTATAAATGAAAACAAAAAACAAGATTCTCCCCGAACAAGAAGAAGAAAAAACATTCCAATACCGCACCTATGGGAAAGGCGAACTTGCCTTGTTGTACCTCCCCAATATCCTGCAACAAAGCGCAGTAGACCGATTCAACGAATGGATTGAAGCTGCACCCGGACTAAAAGAACGGCTCCTGGCCACCGGCATGAATCCACGCGCCAGATACTACACTCCCGCACAAGTAAGGCTCATCATCGAAGTGCTACAAGAACCCTAATTAAAGTATTAAGTGTCAAGTATTACTTAATACCTAATACCCTAAAACAGTTCTTTTTCAGGTAGCCAGCAGGAGTTGTCGAACATCGTATTTCGGACACGCTGGTCAGCGGAGAGAGAAGGGTCATGAGATTCTTCACAGGGCAGGTATCGTCCGCTTACGGGATCGTAGACAAAGGATGCCATTCCACCGACACCAAGATGCTTGAATTTCACCTTGTCCACATATACACGGGTGACACCAACCTCCTTGTCACGTTCCACAATGATACCGTAATCCGCTTTGTTATAGAAATCGGCAGAGCCGTTGATGTCGTACATTTCCACACGAGGGGTAATACCCGTGACAGGATTACGGTTCATTTTACGAGGATGGACTACAACCACGAGCAGGCAATTATGCTGCACGGCAAATTCTGTAAACTTATTCAACAGGTTGGAAATATATTGCGTTTCCGTCTGTCCCGGCTGCGGGTTATGGTCGAAACGGTTGAGCGGGTCGAAGACAATAATGCGGCAGCCGCGGCGGACAACGAGTTCATGAGCCTTGGCCAGTACACGATCCGGAGAAACATTACCTTTCAGAGAGATATGAGAGACGTTTTCAGTCAGAAAATCTTCCGAGTTCGCAAGGAGTCCCTCCGTCATGCCACAGCCGTTTTGAAAACGGTGTCCGGTGAGTTTCTCAATCAGTTTGCGGAGATGATAGACGATAGGGGTATTTTCCGGGCTAAAGAACCCGATTTTCCATTGATGCCGCAGGCAGAGACGCAACACCAATTCGTCCACCCACTCGGATTTTCCTGCACCGGGAACTCCGGTGACGTAGACACTTCGCCCACGTTCATACGTGCAGATCTTATCCATGTCCTCCCATCCCGTTTCCGCTCCGGGACCGAAGCCATTGTCGAAAAGAGCCCGCAGATCGTCATGCAAGTCGGCAGCGGTGAAGATCCCTTCGAGCGGAACTTCTGCTGCCTGTTCGATGGCGATACGGAGACTGGCGATACCATATTTGCAGAGATGCTCGTTGGCATCTTTACACTCCGGACCGTAAGTCACCACCCGGCAGCGTTCAGCCCCTAGCCGATTGATGAGTTCATTGCGCAACCGGATTCCGGCAGAATCGGCATCAACGGCAATGATGATTTCTTCCAGGTCCTCGAAGTGCGTCTCCATAAAACGGTCGAGCCAGGAGAGGTTCGAATTGGCTCCGGCCGGCACGGAGATGACACTTTGAAATCCGGCGGCGATGGAGGAAGCAGCATCCAGTTCGCCCTCGTGGATGATGCAGGAGGTCTGCCCCACAATGGAGTCGATGTTGTAGGGAATCAGTTCGGCACCCTGCACCATTTTGAAAAGTTTCGGGAGAGCGCGAAATTTGGTGTTTATCAGTTGCTCCCCTTCAAAATAGTTGAAGCAGATGCAACGTTCCTTTTTGCCGGATTGCGGCATAAATTCTTCCTGTTCGGTGATGCGTAGGGCAGCTATGACGGACTGCGGGATGCAACGCGTCTCCACCAGCCAACGCTCCGTGTCTTCGGAAAGCGTGGTTTTCGAAACATCGAACATCGGACGCTGAAAATGCTGCGGAATGGCTGCCGCACGACGCTTGCGGGCTACCGCACGTTCGGCATTCTTGCGCTCTTCCACATCATCGGGAACATAAAAATCAGCGCCACAATGATAACAGTGACAATGGCCCGTGTCGACGTTGACACGTAGCGAACGGTCGCGCTTATTCTTGCGGGTAGGAAGACATTTTTTACAAATCGTCTTGAGCACTCCACTCGATTTACCGTGGATGTCGACATCATAGTTGGCAAAATTTCTCATAATTTTTTCCTTTTTTCTAATTAAAAAATAGTTTAAAATAATCATTCACACGCAGAGGACTTACCTGACGGACGAGTGTCTGCCACCTGCCGGACGAGCTTCCGTTACCTGCCGGACGAACATCAACAACCTGCCGGACGAAGCCAGTCATCTGCCGGATTAATGCGCCCATCTTTTCTTCACATCATCCCACACCGCCGATGCATCGGGACGTGGCGGCGCATCAGCCGGAATAAGATGTCCCAGATACGTTCGCCGCCCGTCGACGACGCTTTCAAAGCGGTTTACATCCTTGTCGACCGTATTCTCAAGCTCTTTCAGCAAGGTTTCCCTCAACGTGCGGCAAGTAACGGAACCGGCCGCGATATAATTTGAAAAATACCGTTTCACGTCCTCCGGGAAAAGCAGTCCCCCTCCTTTGTCATAAAGGCGGATATGTTTTTTGAAGATTTCCAGAATAAGTTTTTGATGGTCTACAAAAAGCTTTCCCAAACCGGAATGCTGCCCGGCCAATTCCATATATGACTGGAAAGTAGAAAGTTGGTCCACCAACTTTTCCCAAGGCAACACGGGTTGTAACGGACAATGATTGCCTTCATCCGCCAAACGGCTCACAAGAGACGACGGTGTTTCTATATTACTCCTATTATTGTTTACAACAGAAACACTTCCTTTACTCTCCTCTTCTTTACTCTCCTCTTCTCTCCTCTTCTGGTTTTCAGTGGGTTTTCTCCCTTTACTGACGGGCGTTTCAGCACTTTTTGCCACCTTTTTCGGACGCCCTCCTTTTTTACCGTTTTCGATGTCCATTTTCCGCTTCTCTTCCAAGCTTTTCATCACCCTATCCAAGTAAGAAGAACGAAACATCTGTCGTTCCTCATCCAGTTCGAAGAGATCGAATTCGCGAAGCACCCGCTCCACCGCTACTTCATCCACATCATACCGCCGGGCCATGGCCTTCAGTAAAACCGGTTTGCACGACGCCTCATAAGCATCTTTAGTGCGTAGATGCAACAGCAAGATCACGTAAATTCCGAGTGCTTCCGCGGCATTCATCTCCGACATCATACTGGCAATATTGTCGTCATTCAACAAATTTACCTCCAAATTGAAATACTGATCTTTCTTCATTTTCATTTATCATTTATTATTCCACATTTAATACTTCCGGGGCGCAAAGGTGCGAAATGTATTTTATTCCAGCTATCGCAAAAATGAGAGTTGGATTATATATTTTTTATCAGACCTTTGCCAAATATTATTAATAACCCCAAACAATATGGATACAAAACGCAACCAAACTTTGGAAGAAATAGAAGAAAATAAAATAGTAAGCGAGCATTATCAGAACAGAATAAAGCTGATAAAAGAGCTCCTGAAAACGTCACAGCTAGTCATAGGAGACCTCTGCGTTCATATCAACATCAGTGAAGCCTCCTACCACCGCTACACAAATTTCACCAGCTATATGAAGACAGACATTTTCATACATGCTTGCATCTTTCTCAAGCAATATATCGAAAGTCACCACATTCCTTATACCCAAGAAGAAAAACGGCTTATAAAAACATTAGACCTGTTTCAGATTTCCTCAAATAGCAACTTAAACTGCAATTAAAACACAGAAAAGAAGAAACTTATCATAAGTTTTATTACATTTGCAATGTAATAAAAGTCTTTAAAACTTAAAAAATGAATGATAGCGAAACAGACAGCCCATCAATAAAAGCACTGATCGTTTTCAGAGAAAACGGAGAAACCGACAATCTATTTGTTCCTATCTTATGCGATGCTATCAGAATGGCTGGAATTGACGTGCGATGTTCCACAAAAGAGTTTTGGGACTCGGATAAGCATTATGATATCATACATTTCCAGTGGCCGGAAGAAGTGGTGGGATGGACATGCAACGATCCTGATATCATCAGGTGTCTGGAAGAGCGAATCAGTTTTTTTCGTTCGAGGGGAACACGTTTTGTCTACACACGCCACAATGTCCGTCCGCATTACGCAAACGGAATCATCAGCCGGGCCTATGACATTATCGAATCGCAGAGTGATATCGTTGTACACATGGGACGGTTTAGCCGGGACGAATTTCTCACGAAGTATCCTGATAGTCAGAATGTTGTCATCCCTCATCACATTTACCAGTATACCTATAAAGAAGATATCAGCGTAGAGCGTGCACGTCAGTATCTCAACCTCTCGCAAGATGCATTCATCGTCACGGCTTTCGGAAAATTCCGCAACCGTGAAGAAATACGCATGGTGCTCGGAGCTTTCCGCGCCTGGGACGAGGAGCACAAGATGCTGCTGGCTCCGCGCCTCTACCCCTTTTCGAGACGCAACAGCTATGGCAGGAATATCATCAAACGATGGATTTCAAAAGCCGGATACTATCTGCTCATGCCGCTGCTCAACCGTATGTATAAACTACAGGCGGGAGCCAACGACGAGCTGATAGACAACTGCGATCTGCCCTACTATATGGCTGCTTCAGACGTGATATTCATCCAGCGGAAAGATATACTGAATTCGGGTAATGTCCCCCTCGCCTTCCTCTACCACAAAGTCGTGGTGGGTCCCAAGGTGGGAAACATCGGCGAACTGCTTTCCGAAACCGGTAACCCGACTTTCGATCCCGACGACAAGAAAGACATCCTGCGAGCACTCGAAGAAGCCCGCCGGCTTGCCGCATGGGGACAAGGGGAAGTGAATTACGCATACGGTATGGAAAACATGAGCATCCGCAAAGTGGGACAAGCATACGCGCAAACATATAAACAAGCAATCAATGGCTAATAATATTAAGAGTCAATTATTTTCGGGGGTATTTTACACAGCGCTGGCCAAATACAGTGGCGTCGTCATATCCCTTGTTGTGGCAGGAATTCTCGCACGTCTGCTATCACCGGACGACTTCGGCATCGTAGCTGTTGCCACCGTCATCATCGCCTTCTTCAATCTTCTCACCGACATGGGAGTGTCTCCCGCCATCGTGCAGCACAAATCGCTGACTAAAGATGATTTGTCGGACATCTTCTCATTTACTATATGGACGGGCATCGGAATCAGCATCCTGTTTTTCGCTTCTTCGTGGATCATCGCCGATTACTACCAAAGCGACACCCTGCGCATCCTGTGCCAACTGCTGTCCGTCAACCTGTTCTTCGCCTCCGCCACCATTGTGCCGGGAGCCATGTTCTACCGGAACAAAGAATTTAAATTCATTGCTATCCGTAGCTTCGTCATTCAGATTTCGGCAGGTGCAGCCGCGGTAACCGCCGCCCTCTGCGGAGCAGGATTGTACGCATTGATTATCAACCCAATCGTATCCAGCGTACTGATCTTCGTAATTTCCTTTCAGCGTTACCCGCAACGGTTGCGTTTCACACTCGGATTGAGGGTACTCCGGAAAATATTTTCCTATTCCGCCTATCAATTCCTGTTCAATGTCATCAACTATTTCAGCCGCAATCTGGACAAACTGCTGATTGGTAAATATATGAGTATGTCCGATCTGGGATATTACGAAAAGTCGTATCGTTTGATGATGCTGCCCTTGCAGAATATCACGCAGGTAATCACTCCGGTGATGCACCCTATTTTCAGCGATTTCCAGAATGACAAGGGAAAACTGTTGAGTTCCTACGAACGCATCGTCCGTTTCCTCGCCTTTATCGGTCTGCCGCTTAGCGTGCTGCTTTTCTTCACGGCAGAGGAAGTGACGCTTATTATTTTCGGCGATCAATGGATGCCGTCCGTACCCGTGTTCCGGATACTGTCGCTCTCCGTAGGGATTCAGATTATACTTTCTTCGTCCGGCTCCATCTTTCAGGCGGCAGGCGATACACGAAGTTTGTTTGTGTGCGGAGTGTTTTCGTCCGCGTTCAACGTGGCGGGAATTTTGCTCGGCATCTTCCATTTCGGAACCCTGACAGCAGTGGCCAGCTGCATTGTGGTGACATTCACCATCAACTTCATACAGTGTTATTGGCAGATGTACCGGGTGACCTTCCGGCAAAGTGCCTGGCCGTTCATCCGTCAGCTTATTTCTCCGTTGGTGATTAGCATTTTGATAGCATTAGTCCTCATTCCAATGCAGTATGCGCTGGAAGGGATGAACATTTTTGTGACAATTATTGCTAAAGGTATCGTTAGTTTTATTATCTTTGGCATTTATATACAGATGACGCATGAGTATGACATGATCAGTAAAGTGCGGTCGTTAAGAAAAAAAAGTCTATAGCTATGAATATACGCGACATTTTTATAACGCTACGTTATAAAATAAGTTATGGTAGCACTGTGGAATGGTACAATTTCTGGTACATCGTCTTGCGGAAAAAGAGAAAAATCATACCGCAAGTAGCTTCCATCGACGAAACGATACGTAAAATCATCGACGACCGTTGCTCTGTCAGCCGTTTTGGCGACGGTGAAGTGTTGCTCACCAGTCCGGACAAGGAAATCCGTTTCCAGAAAGGTGATCCGTTATTGGCTAAAAGACTGACCGAAGTGCTGCAAAGTCACGAAGAAGGACATATTGTCTGCATCTCCGACGCATTCCGCGATTTGTATCGCTACAATCGCAAAAGTCGCCGGTTCTGGAGAACTCATTTTTATCTGTACGGTTCTTGGTGGGACCGTTTGCTGGTAGCGGGACGAAAATATTATAATACATTCGTCACCCGTCCGTATATGGATTTTGCCCGCAAAGAAGATTCCGCCCGATGGTTTCACGACATGAAGGGCATTTGGGATAACCGGGACATCGTCTTCATCGAAGGGGAGAAAAGCCGGCTCGGAGTGGGCAACGATCTTTTCGATAATGCCCGGAGCATCCGGCGTATTCTTTGTCCGCCCAGAGATGCATTCGAACGCCTGGAAGACATCAAGCAGGAGGCCTGCAAAGTAGAAAAAGAAGCCTTGTTTCTGATTGCCCTCGGCCCCGCAGCCACAGTGTTGGCCTACGATTTGTTTAAAGCCGGCTATCAGGCCATCGACGTCGGTCATGTGGACGTAGAGTATGAATGGTGGCGGATGGGAGCCCATAAAAAAGTGAAACTGGAACGAAAATATGTCAACGAAACTGCCATTGGCAGCGAAGTGGCGGATGCCGGAGAAGAATACCGGAAACAAATCATCGCCCAAATCGTTTGAGGAAGAAAAAACAGTTTGAGAAAGAAAAAACAGAATAAACAATTATTGAATACTGAAAATAAGAATGAAAGCTCTTTTCCTTATATTTCACGGCTTCAATGAGGCCAACGGAATTAGTAAGAAGATACGTTATCAGGTGAAAGCCCTCAAAGATTGTGGAGTGGATGTTCGCTTGTGTCATTATGATGTGACCTCTTATGGCGAACGGCGTTGGATGGTGGATGACGAAGTGATCGCTGATTTCGGCACGGGCTTTGCCGCAAAGATTTGGAAACGTGTCTACTACTCTCCTATTCTTGACTATGCACGCCACGAAGGAATCGACTTTGTATATATGCGCTCTTTTCACAATGCCAGTCCGTTCACCCTCCGGCTGGTGAAGTCGTTGAAACGTACAGGCGCAAAAGTGGTGATGGAAATTCCTACTTATCCTTACGATCAGGAGTACGTCACCCGTTCCATGAAATTTCATCTAGCCATCGACCGCTGTTTCCGTCACAAGCTCGCAAAGGCTCTGGACGGTATCGTCACTTTCTCCAATGCGGAAGAAATATTTGGCGGAAACACCATACGCATCTCCAACGGAATTGATTTTGAGGCGATTCCGATGAAGAAGCAGCAAAATGACACTTCGAAAGAGTTGCACTTGATCGGAGTGGCGGAAGTGCACTACTGGCACGGCTTCGACCGCCTTGTGCGCGGATTGGCAGATTATTACCGCAACAATCCGGAATATAAAGTATATTTCCATATTGTAGGCCCGCTGTCCGGCGAACGGGAACGGGCAGGGATCTTGCCTGTTGTCCGTGACAACCATCTCGAACCGTATGTTCTTCTGCATGGTCCTTTGCATGGCGACGAATTGGATGCGATGTTCGAAAAAGCAGATTTTGCCATTGGCAGCCTGGGACGCCACCGCAGCGGAATTACGTATATCAAAACGTTGAAAAACCGAGAGTATGCCGCACGTGGCTTCGCGTTCACTTACTCGGAAACCGACGACGACTTCGACCACATGCCGTATGTATGGAAGGTGGCACCCGACGAATCTCCGGTGGATATTCAGGGACTGATCGACTTCCGGAAGACGCTGAAAATGACGCCTGCCGAGATACGCGAATCGGTCTGCCCGCTATCGTGGAGGGCGCAGATGCAGAAAGTGATCGACGCCATAAGGACTAAAGATAAATAAACAAAAACACAATTAATAACAAACAATATTCTGATAAACATGAAAATAGCCTACTGCATCCCCGCCCTCTACTACCCTAGCGGCATGGAACGGGTATTGACACTAAAAGCAAATTACTTCGCCGAAGTGTTTGGTTATGAAATACATATCATCCTCACAGACGGGAAGGGCAAGAAACCGTACTACGAACTGCATCCGTCCATCACTCTTCATCAACTTGACATTGATTATGATGAATTGAACGGAATGTCATTCTATAAAAAACTACCTAAATATATTGCGAAACAAGGACGTTTTAAAAAGAAACTCAACGAATGTCTGCACCAAATTCGTCCGGACATTACTATCTCCCTGCTCCGTCGTGACATCAATTTCATCAATCGGATGACGGACGGCAGCACGAAGTTGGGTGAAATACACTTTAACAAATCTAATTACCGGGATTTCAGCAACAGCCGTCTGCCCGCATTCTTACGGACAATCGTAAGCAATTATTGGAGAGAGCAATTATACCGGCAACTTCGCCAGTTGAAACGTTTCATCGTATTGAGCCACGAGGATGCACAGGAATGGACGGAACTGGATAATGTTGAAGTGATCCATAACCCTCTTCCTTTTTTTCCCGACCAAATATCTGACAATAGCCATAAACAGGTAATAGCGGTAGGGAGATATGTTCCGCAGAAAGGATTCGACCGCCTGATCCCGGCTTGGCAACTCGTTGCCAGAAAGCATCCCGACTGGATACTGCGTATCTATGGAGACGGTATGCGTGAGCAACTGCAACAGCAGATTGACTCTTTAGGAATCACTGCCAGTTGTATATTGGAACCTACTGTTTCCAATATTGTCGACAAGTACTGTGAAAGTTCAATTTTTGCCCTTTCATCACGTTTCGAAGGTTTTGGAATGGTTATTATAGAAGCAATGGCATGTGGCGTGCCGCCCGTATCATTCACCTGTCCCTGCGGCCCGCGGGATATTATCAGCGACGGAAAAGACGGTCTGCTGGTAGAAGACGGGAATATCGAACAACTGGCGGAGAAAATCTCTTATTTAATAGAGAATGAAGATATACGTAAGAAAATGGGACAGCAGGCGCGTATGGACGTCCAGCGCTTCCGAATAGAAAATATTGCCGAACAATGGAAACAACTATTTGAAAGCCTGATTATCCCGGTTAATGAAAACAAATAAAGCATTCAATATCTATGGAATGGTATTCTAAGTATTTACAGGTTTATGAGAAACCTTTTGCGGAAGCTCCGCAAGCCGTTATCGAGGAAGTACGCCGCAATCTGGCCGGATTGCAGAGTAACGAACCGCTTGTCACTGTATCACTCATCGGATACAATGAGGAAAAACATCTGCTTGCCTGCCTCTGGTCGTTGAGCGAGATGAAATGTAAATATCCTGTAGAAATCATTGGTGTGGACAACGAATCGAAAGATCGCACTGCGGAGATTTACGAGGCTTGCGGTGTGCCTTATTTCACGGAAACGCAACATAGTTGTGGTTTTGCCCGTCTTTGCGGACTGAACCATGCCCGTGGAAAATATCATATCAACATTGATTCTGACACGATGTATCCGGCAAAGTATGTGGAAACAATGGTGGATGCGCTCGAAAAGCCGGGTGTAGTGGCTGTCAGCTCGCTTTGGAGTTATATTCCCGACAAGGATCACTCTTGGATGGGGCTGAAAATCTATGAGGCTGCACGCGACTTGCATTTATGGTTGCAGTCTTTCAAGCGTCCGGAGCTTAGTGTGCGCGGACTGGTATTTGCTTACCGGACGGAATGTGCGAGGAAAACGGGAATCCGCACGGATATTATCCGCGGTGAAGACGGATATCTGGCTTTGCAGCTCAAGCAATTTGGAAAGATTGCATTTGTACGGAAAAGACGTGCGCGTGCCGTCACCGGATATGGGACGGTGGGAGCCGACGGAACTTTGTTCAATAGTTTCAAGGTGCGTGTCGTCAGCAGATTAAAAGGTATCGGAGGACTGTTCACCCAAAAGAAGGAATATAAGGATGAGGAGAGTAATCTAGTAAAAAAGAAGTAAGAAAGGAAAGCCTATGTGCAAGAATCTCAATATCGGTATCGTTTTATTTTTAATTATTGGCTTAGTTATGTCGGGATGTATCCGCAAACTGAATCTATATCAAGGAGATAAAGACGAGGATGAAAACAAGGATAATGGAAAGAGGCGGGATGTCATCTGCGAAACGGAATTCATATACCCGTTCGGTAATGAAACAGCCGATAAAGAAATAGAAATAACCATTCACCTGAAAGCAGACAGACAGGTAGGATATCTGTATACGGAAATACCAACATTGAAATATAACAAAGATTGGCTGTTTCTGATGACACAGGACGACTGTATGCATTCAGCCTTTTCATATACATGGGCTGCCATTCATGGCAAACCTTTATCTTATATTTATTACTGCGATCTGGCTCATCTGCAAAACGGTGATTTGCCTCCTGATTATTATTCATTAGGAAAAACATTAGCTACCACCAATGGTACCGGACAGGAAGTACGTTTCTCTTTCGGAACTACCGTGGCTGCCGACGATGATTTAATGAACACACAAACATGGGTACAAAATGGATATACAAGAGATTATTTCCGCTTTTATAAAAAGACAATGTTAGTATGGGGCAACTTGCAGGAAATGATGAATTACGGAGTAAGCATCGCTTTCCATGACTTGAATCTACCTGACGAAGATAAAACAGAAGATAAGTTGCTGGCACAATTTCCTATTGCTCAAAGCATGATACGTGAGAAACTGAATAATCGAACTTGTAAAATGCTGGCAGAGCCTAATGGAGATAAAAATTATATCAAAGCGGCTTTGAGATATGATAAAATCAGAACCCTGTGTGCACAAAGCGGAGCTACAAAACTCTATCCATTTCAAGAAAACGGAGATATTGAACAAGTAGTGATCGAAAGAGCTTTCTATGCCCCACCCGAAGGTAGCGGGCTGACAAATCCGGATATGATTAAGGCGGCTATTCTCAAGGAAATGGAAAATCCAAAAGAAGAGCGGGCAGCTATTTCTATAGGTGCCCATAATACAGATACCGGTTGGGTAAACTTCTTGGAATGGCTCAACGACACATACGGACGAGATGGTGACGACTCTATGTGGTTTACCAACCAGGAAGAATATTATGAATATTATTACTATCGTTTGCACAGCAAACCGGAAATCAAACAGGTAAATACGCACACGTGGAAACTGACACTAAATCTGAATGGAGAGGACTCCGCTCCTTTCTATTACCCTTCCGTGACTGCAAATATCTTCGGGCTTAAAATGGAGGACATTGAAAGCATAAAATCAAATGAAGATGTTACAGGACTCTCTTATGGTGACCATAAAGATTTCTTCATGCTAAATATCGACTGCCGGAAATACCTGGCGGAACACGCCGAGAATTTCGTGAAACGATATGAAGCGAATCCGACAAATGCTTCTGCCAAAGCGGACGCCAACTACTTTGTGAATATGCTGAAAGATTCGGATAAAAAGACGGAGTTGAAGAAACGAATCGAATAAATGGCCGGACGCAAAACGAACTGTTAAGCTATTTGGGCATAAACGAATAAAAAAGATGGAACGTAGAGAAAGAAAAAGAAGAAGTAATAAACAAATATAATTATGAACGAAACCATGACCCTTTGTCTTGAAATTATTTTCTGGCTTGCCCTGTTCGTTGTGTTCTACACCTATTTGGGCTACGGAATTGTGCTTTATATTCTTGTCAAGTTGAAAGAGCTTTTCGTGAAGCCTGTGAAGCGTTCGTTGCCGGCATCGGACGCAGACCTGCCGGAAGTTACCCTCTTCATTACGGCATTCAACGAAGAAGATGTAGTGGACGAGAAGATGGAAAACAGTCTTGAGCTGGATTATCCTGCGGACAAGCTGCACATCGTATGGGTGACGGACGGAAGCGATGACGGTACGAACGAACGATTGCAGACGCGTTGGCAGGGGAAAGCGACCGTACATTTCCAACCGCTCCGGCAAGGTAAGACGGCTGCAATGACACGTGGAATGACGTTGGTGGATACTCCACTCGTTGTTTTTACGGATGCCAACACGATGGTGAACCGGGAGGCAATACGGGAAATCGTGCTTGCTTTCCAGGATCCGAAAGTGGGCTGCGTGGCTGGTGAAAAACGGATTGCCGTGCAGACAAAAGACGGGGCGGCTGCCGGTGGTGAAGGTATTTACTGGAAATACGAATCAACCCTGAAAGCACTTGATGCACGGCTCTACTCTGCCGTAGGAGCAGCAGGCGAACTGTTTGCCGTGCGTAACGAGCTGTTCGAAGCGATGGAGCCGGATACGTTGCTCGACGATTTTATTCTTTCACTCCGGATCACAATGAAAGGTTACACCATCGCTTATTGTACGAATGCTTATGCCATCGAAAGTGGTTCGGCAGATATGCGCGAAGAAGAAAAACGAAAAGTGCGCATCGCTGCGGGAGGATTGCAGTCTATCTGGCGGCTTCGTCCGTTGCTGAATCCTTTCCGTTACGGGATACTTAGCTTTCAATATACGTCGCACCGGGTATTGCGATGGTCTATTACTCCGTTCCTGTTGTTTGCGCTCTTCCCGCTGAATATTGCGATTCTGCTGTTGGGTGGTTCCACGATATTTTACGGAGTGCTGCTTGCCATGCAGGTTCTTTTTTACGGGTTGGGATATTGGGGATATTACCTATCTACGAAACAGATAAAAAACAAGTTGCTCTTTATCCCCTACTACTTTTTATTTATGAATGTCAATGTGCTGAAAGGCATCCGCTATCTCAAGAAGAAAAAAGGAAGCGGAGCTTGGGAAAAGGCGAAGCGCGCCGAAAAGTAAGAACAAATGCCATAATCTTTTGTTATCCTTATAGGAGACATAAGTCTCTATTATCTAATAAAGAACAGACATGGACAGAATATTACATGATGCGAATAACGCACAAAGAATATTGAAACTGACGGCAGATACAATGCTATTGGTTGACAGGCATGGCGTCTGCGTAGACATTGAGCCTCATTGTGATCTATGGTTTCTGCAAGAGGATATACTTTTAGGAAAAAATATATTTGAGCTTTTACCGGAATATACAAGAGAGAGGGTGATGCCCATCTTTCAGATTGTGCTCGAAGAGCAGCGTAGCATCAGCAAGAACTTCAAGCTGGTGCTGAATGACGAAATTTTCTACTTCAAATGCCTCATGTTTCCGTATGATGGCATGGTGCTTTGCCAATATCGCGACATCACGCAAAGAAGCAATGTAAAAAGACGGTTGGAACAAGCAAATCTCACCCTGCGGGCCATCCAAAAGGTAGCCCAGATAGGACAATGGGCGTACAATACGAATCAGAATATTTTCCATTATTTGGGTTATACAGGCGTTTTGTGTGAGGAAAGTGTGCAGAATCTCGCCATTGAAAAATATGTGGAACTGATTGTAGAAGAAGACCGTCAGAGTTTCAGGGAATGGTGTCGGGTGAACGAAAGGGAGCTCAACATGGAGAGCATCAGCTATCGCGTCCGACTGAACGGGGAAATCTTCTATATGCGTATCCAGACTTATTTGCGTGAAGAGCGCCCCGACGGCAGTTTCAACATCGAGGGGTATATTCAGAATATTACGGACATACAGCATCGCAGAAATGACATCAATACGTTGACGCACGCTATCAACAACGCCAAAGAGAGTATCTTTGCCGCCAGACCCGATGGCACGATTATCTTCGCCAATCGTCGTTTCCTGCACAATCACGGTATTCCCGAAAGTGAGGATATCAGTCAGTTGAAAATCTACAATGTCGCCGCAGATATGCCTACGCAAGAGGCTTGGGACGAACGTTGTAAAGATGTCATACACGGTGGCAGCAGTAACTTTGTGGCTCATCATCCATCGAAAATCAATAAAGGTATATTGGCTTACGAAGGTACGATGTACAACGTCACCAATGACTCCGGAGAAGAAAGTTACTGGTCGTTTGCTCATGATATTTCCGAGAGGATTCGATACGAAGCCCAAATCAAACGGCTCAATCAAATCATGGATACGACAATCAATAATCTCCCCGCGGGGATTGTTGTGAAGGAGATCAACAATGATTTCCGGTACATTTATCGAAATCGGGAGGCTTATAACCGCGATCTTTACAAGAACGATCCTGTCGGTAAGAATGACTTCGATTTCTATCCGCCTATCGTGGCCGAGAAGAAGAGACAGGAGGATATTCAAGTGGCCACCAGTGGAAAAGGTATGCACTGGACGGTGGAAGGAAAGGATCGGAACGGAAACCTGATTATCCTTGACAAGCGGAAAATCCGGGTGGATGGGGACGAACTGTCTTCGCCTATCATCGTCAGCATCGAATGGGATGTCACGGAACTGGAAATGATGAAGCGGGAGCTACTGTCTTCGAAGGAAAAGGCGGAAATGTCTGATAGTTTGAAATCAGCTTTCCTTGCCAATATGAGTCATGAGATACGTACTCCGCTGAATGCTATTGTGGGGTTCTCGCATCTCATTGCCGAAAGTGATGATGCGGAAGAACGAAAGACGTACTACAACATCGTAAACGCGAACAACGAGCGTCTTTTGCAACTTATCAACGAGATTCTCGATCTCTCGAAGATTGAATCGGGAACTATCGAGTTTTCCTTCGGACCGGCTAGTCTCCATAATCTCTGCCGGGAAGTGTACGATGCTCATATATTCCGTACTCCGCAGGGAGTAAGCCTTGTCTATGAGTCTTCGGACGAGAGTCTGATGATTGAAACGGACAAGAATCGGGTATTCCAGGTGATTTCGAATCTGATTGGGAATGCTGTTAAGTTTACGAAAGAAGGAAGTATCAGTTATGGTTATAAGCTGGTGGATAACCAGATTGTTTTCCACGTAACGGATACCGGAACAGGAATTGAGCCGGAGAAAGTGGGTCGTGTGTTCGAACGTTTTGCCAAGCTGAACAATCATGCACAGGGCACTGGGTTGGGATTATCTATCTGTAAGTCTATCGTTGAACGGCTCGGGGGCAAGATTTCCGTCAGCTCCGAATTTGGTAAGGGAACGACGTTTACATTTACTTTGCCGTATACGGTTGCAGAATCCGTGAGTGTAGATTCGGAGAAAAAGAATGATGATGAGACGAGCGGAGGTATGAGCAGTGCTGTAAATACACGGCATGCTTGTATTTTGGTTGCCGAAGATACGGACAGTAACTTTGATTTATTGGAGGCTATCTTAGGTAAGGAGCACCGGATTATTCGTGCGCATGACGGAATGGAGGTTGTCACGATGTTCGATGAGGTGAAACCCGATCTTATCCTGATGGATATTAAAATGCCGAATTTGGATGGATTGGAGGCAACGAAAATCATTCGGGAGCTGTCTGCCACTGTTCCTATCATTGCTCAAAGTGCCTTTGCTTATGAGCAGGACCGGAAAGCGGCGAAGGAGGCCGGATGCAATGATTTTATAGCTAAACCGATAGCGGATGATAAGCTGAAAGCTATGATTCATAAATGGTTGTCGCCTCCGTAAAAGGGCACATATTATAGAGTACATATTGTATAGAAAACGCTTTAATAGTGATATAATCACCCAATAACTTAGATTAGATGAAAGCCTTTTACAGACTGTTTTATTACATATCCATCGTGCTGACCAGTATTTTGGCAGGAGTTACCATTGCGGGCGCCTTCGTAGGTAATGCCGCACCGGATAGTTTCAAATTTATGCCTTTCATCGGTTTGATGTTACCGATACTTTTGTTGGCTAATCTTGCTTCTGTCATCTACTGGACGATCCGTTGGCGGTGTTGGGTTTTCATCCCTCTGATTGCTATATTCAGTAACTGGAGCTATATTAGTTGTGTGATTCAATCTCCTTTTTTCAGCCCGGCTTCGGCTCCAATGGTCAAAATGAACGCGTATACTCCTGGTATTTTAACTGTTGCTACTTACAATGTTGACGCTTTTAATCATGAGCATACCGGTTATTCATGCAAAGAGATAGCCTCTTACATGAGAAATCTGCAAGCAGATATTCTCTGTTTTCAGGAGTTTGGCATTAATGATGAGTTTGGTGTAGACAGTATAGCTGCGGTTCTTTCTGATTGGCCGTATTATTATATCCCTATTTCTCCCGAAGGAAAACATTTGTTGCAGCTGGCTGTTTTCAGCCGCTACCCCATCAAGGAGGAGAATCTTATCGTCTATCCTGATTCGAAAAATTGCAGTCTCTGGTGTGATATTGAGACTAATGCCCGTACTATCCGCCTGTTCAACAATCATCTCCAAACAACGGAAGTGAGCCAGAACAAGCGCAAACTGGAAAAGGGACTCCACACGGATGATTCTCAAAGGGTGGAACGTGCTGCTTTGGGATTGATTGACGGATTGCATGAGAATTTCCGGAAACGTGCCGTACAAGCTAATACTCTAAAGCAACTGATAGCTGCCTCCCCCTATCCTACTATCATCTGCGGTGACTTTAACTCTCTGCCGTCTTCGTATGTTTATCACACTGTAAAAGGTGATAAGTTGCAGGATGGCTTTCAGACGAGTGGTCATGGGTATATGTATACTTTCAAGTTTTTCAAGCATCTGTTAAGAATCGACTATATTCTCCATTCACCGGAACTGAATAGTACGGATTACTTCTCGCCGGATCTTACTTATAGCGATCATAATCCGGTGGTGATGAGGGTGAAGTTATAAAAGAGTAAGAGGATGATAAGCTAATAATCATATCCTTAAAGATATTCCGTTTATATCAAAATCTTACTGATAATAAAAAAGGCTGTCCCGAACACGAGACAACCTTTCATTATTTTGAGATTTTATCGAATTAATGGAATATATAACGAAGACTAAACTGAACAGAGTAAGTAGATCTAAAATCTTTATACTTTGTATACGTTTCAGTCAATCTTTTGCCACTATTCTTTTGGAATGTATATCCCTTGCCTTCTCCAGTAGTACTATTTCCCTTATCGTAAGCCAAGAGATTGGTATTATTTACGGTCTTATACAATCCCCAATCTGAATTTAACAAATTCAAGAAGTTCTTAATATCAACACCAAATTGAAGAGTATGACGTTTACCACCAACTTTAAGATAGAAATCTTGCATAAATTTCAAATCCAATTGATGATGCCAAGGCATAACCACTCCACCGCGATCTACATATTCGCCTTTGTGCTTCTTCAAATAGCTATCTTGGTTGATATATGCCCAAAAGTCATCTTTTTGTTGATCTGCACTATAAATTTGCCCGTCTAATTTATAGTCATCATATGTTCTATTTACACTATTATATGTTTTTTCCGCAAATGTCCAATTATTCAGCTCTTCTCTTGAAGCAGGAATATATAATAAGTTATTAGCTCCACCATCGCCAACAATGTTGCCAGCAAATGTATAGGAATAACGAGCATAACCATAACCACCAGCATATCCCATATTCATTCCTTCATAAATGAATGATAATGAGGAAGCAAATCTTTTAGCATATTCCAAACGATAACCAGCTGAAGCTACAATACGGTGAGGAGAAACATAGGTACCATAACCTGTTTCATGTTCATTAATACCGCCTACAGAATAAGTATTTGTTCTATATGCAGAAGTTACCTGATCACCAATACCATCACTGTACGCCTTAGCTTTCGAATGTGTATATGCTGCAGACAAATACAAGCCAAAATCAAAAGATTTAGCTAATTGAGTAGTAATAGAATAATAATAGGCCTTGTGACCACCATTCTCTATATAGAATACATTCTGTTTTCCACCTGCGTTTGTCCATGAAGCATCAGAGTATTTGCTATATGAGTCACGTGTATCATTCGGATTAAAAGTGATCGTAGCTTCTGAAGGCTTAATAGCTTTATTAGAAATAACGGCAGGATTGATGTCTTTATTAAAAATACCTTCTATTGAGAAATCAATATCCCCCGGAAGTTTAGCATCAAAGGCTAAAGAGGTTTTCCAAGTAGATGGCATCTTTAAATCTTTATCAATAATAGTTGGATCTGTAGGAGCTTTAATATCAGCAATTCTACCATTCGGATACAATTCATTCAATACTCCTGATACAGAAGGTTGAAAATGAGGTTTCAAAGCTGCATCAGCTACCTTAGTATAATAATATTGATTCTGACCGACATTAGAGTTTCCAACCGCAGATACTAACCATACAAATGGTAAACGACCTACATAAAGCCCAGTACCTCCACGAAGAACATATTTACGCTCACCGGTAATATCCCAATTGAATCCTACACGTGGAGACACAGAAATCTTTGCAGAAGGAACTTGATCTGTAGAGTAGCTTACTCCGCCAAACTCACATCTTGCAAAATCTTCATTATAGTTATTCTTCAGAGAAGGATATTTAGGCATCTCAAAACGAATACCAGCAGTCAACTTAAAGTTCTCACTAATATTCATCTGATCTTGTAAATACAATGAATATTGCAAAGTTTTCATTTCAGCCTTAAATTGGCTATAATCTGCCGCATTAGAGTGTGTGATAGCAAAAGCCTTAGGATATTCATTATTTACGAAGCTATCCCATGATTTATACACATAATATCCATTACCAGCTTGTTGGAAACCATTTGTAGCCTTGTTATACTCAAACTGGAAACCAGCCAATAAATTATGAATACCTGCCGTATAAGACATTTCATCTGTGAGAACAAATGTTCTGGCTTGAGCTAAGTTGCCCGGAGAAAAGATATCTGGTCCAATACGTGCATAAACAGCACCGTCTTCCAAAATATCAATTGATGGAAAATCTGCTGCTCCCTCATAGCTTCTTGGCTCATCTTGGAAGGAGTAAGTGACACGTGTCACATTATTCAAACTACCATCTAACCATTTTGAGTTCCATTCTGAAGCATACGATGTAAAGTTATATTCCTTGAAGTAACGAGAATTTTCAAAATACATAGCAGCATTATGATTCACATTCCCAGATCCTTTGGAAGCTGCTGTTCCACCATCATAAATATCTGTTGCATAGAAAGGAGAAACAGAAGAAGTTGGGCCACTATTATCTTTTGAATGGGCACGTGTAAAACGGAAATTGAGTTTATTATTATCATTAATATTCCAGTCCAAACGTGCCATGATCTTGTAGGCCGGAGTCTTGATAGAGTATCCCTGATAACGTCCCGGATCATAGTCATACTTGTCTATAAAATAGTTGCGAATCTCATCCATCTTTCCTACTGTAGGACGATTCACATTGGCTGTATTAGATCCCCAATCATCACTGTCGCTTAAACGAGCTCTGCTCTTAGGACCAGCTGTTACATTATCTTCATATTCACCGTTTACAAAGAAAAACAACTTGTTTTTTATGATTGCACCTCCAAAACTAGCGCCATAGAGGTATTTTTGAGATTTCTCACGTATTAACTCTAAATCACCTACCTTATCACCATTCAAATTCTCATTATTTAAATAAGTATAAGCTGTTGCATAGAAATCATTGGTACCACTTTTAGTTACAGCATTGATTGCCCCACCAATGAATCCACTTTGGCGAACATCAAACGGAGTTACAGATACTGCTATTTGTTCCAATGCATCCAAAGAAATAGGTGAACCTCCGCCCGGCAAGTTAGAACCGATACCAAATGAATTACTGAAAGCAGCACCGTCGACAGTTACAGAAGACTGACGGTAATTACCACCACCTACGGCAAAACCATTACCTGTGTTAGCTCCTTGCGGAGTTAAACGCATAATATCATTCATACTACGTCCAACAGTAGGGATCATAGCCATCTGCTCTTCTCCAATATTAGTAATAGCGCCTGCACGGTCACTCTTCATATTGCTGTTTTTTGAAGCCGTCACCACGATTTCATCTAACAATTCAGAGCTTTCTTTTAAAGAAACATTTAAAACATAATTCTCTCCCAATGAAAGGTTAATTCCCTTGTAAATTGCTGTTTGATAACCAACATAAGAAATTTCTACTTTGTAAGGGCCGCCGGTACGCATACCCTGCAGATTAAATTGACCACTGACGTTAGTCACTGTACCATAACGAGTGCCTGATGGTTCGTGAACCGCAACGACTGTTGCTCCAATGATTGGTTCATCTTGTGCGGTCACTTTACCACTCATCGTGGCTGTTGTAACCTGCGCGCTCATCGTGACAGCAATAAACAACATTACTAGCACTAAGAAAGATCGCATTCTCTTTAACATAAATGTAGTTGATTAGTTAATATAAATTGTTTGCTTTTAAAAACTGTGCACAAATATAATTAATAATATTTAGAACTACATTACGATTATACTACATTTTTTTAAGAGAGATAAACGTTTCACTACCTTATAAAATGATAAAGGCTCTACAATATTTGCAGAGCCTTTTATTTTGAAACAGAAAGCATTAGAAATGCTTCAATCTATTACTTTATACTAGTCAGTCATTAACTTTCTATAACGAACACGCTTCGGCTCTTCATTTCCCAAACGTTTCATTTTGTTTTCTTCGTATTCTGAATAAGACCCTTCGAAGTAGAATACATTGGAGTCTCCTTCAAAAGCCAGAATGTGTGTACAGATACGGTCGAGGAACCAACGGTCATGCGAGATAACTACGGCACAGCCGGCAAAATCTTCCAGACCTTCTTCCAAAGCACGCAGTGTGTTTACGTCAATATCATTGGTAGGCTCATCGAGCAACAGTACATTGCCTTCTTCTTTCAAAGCCATCGCCAAGTGTAAACGGTTTCTTTCACCACCGGACAGTACACCGCAAAGTTTTTCCTGATCGCCTCCGGAGAAATTGAAACGGGAAAGGTATGCACGCGCATTGATGTCACGTCCTCCCATGCGGATCAACTCATTGCCACCGGAAATTACTTGGTAAACACTCTTATTCGGATCAATATCTCTGTGTTGCTGGTCTACATACGCCACCTTTACAGTCTCTCCTACTTCAAACTCTCCTTTATCTACTGTCTCCAATCCCATAATCAGACGGAACAGTGTCGTTTTTCCCGCACCATTGGGACCGATCACACCAACAATACCATTAGGAGGAAGCATAAAGTTCAAATCGTCAAACAATAGTTTATCGCCGTATGCTTTGGCCACCTGTTTCGCTTCAATGACTTTATTACCCAGACGCGGACCATTCGGAATGAAGATTTCAAGTTTTTCTTCTTTCTCTTTCACGTCTTCATTCAGCAACTTGTCATAAGAGTTAAGACGTGCCTTACCCTTTGCCTGACGGGCTTTCGGAGCCATGCGCACCCATTCCAACTCACGTTCCAGTGTTTTGCGACGTTTGCTGACGGTCTTTTCTTCCATTTCCATGCGTTTTGTCTTCTGTTCCAGCCAGGAAGAGTAGTTACCTTTCCAGGGAATACCTTCACCACGGTCTAGTTCGAGAATCCATCCGGCAACATGATCGAGGAAGTAACGGTCGTGCGTCACGGCAATAACCGTACCTTCATATTGCTGAAGATGTTGTTCCAACCAGTCGATAGATTCTGCATCCAAGTGGTTGGTAGGTTCGTCCAGCAAGAGCACATCCGGTTTCTGCAACAACAAACGACATAAAGCTACCCGACGACGTTCACCTCCGGACAGGTTTTCTACCGGCTGATCTTCAGGCGGACAACGGAGAGCATCCATCGCACGCTCCAGTTTGCTATCCAGATTCCATGCATCAGTCGCATCAATGATATCTTGCAGTTCGCCCTGACGGGCAAAAAGAGCATCCATCTTATCCTGATCCTCGTAGTACTCCGGTAAACCGAACTTCTGATTGATTTCTTCGTATTCTGTCAGTGCGTCAACAATGGGTTGCACGCCTTCCATTACTACTTCTTTTACTGTCTTTGTGTTGTCTAAATAAGGTTCCTGTGCCAAGTAACCCACGGAATATCCCGGAGAGAACACCACTTCTCCCTGATAGGATTTCTCCAAACCGGCGATGATCTTCAATAACGTTGATTTACCGGAACCGTTCAAACCGATAATACCGATTTTCGCTCCATAGAAAAACGACAGGTAAATGTCTTTCAGCACATTCTTATTAGGGGTGAAAGCCTTGCTCACTCCCACCATCGAGAAGATAATTTTTTTATCGTCAGCAGCCATATGTATGATTATATATTGTTGATAATGGCACAAAGATAAGAAAAATGTTTGAATTCTTTTGGAGTTATAAAAAAATGTTCTACCTTTGCACCCGCATTCGAAAGAAAGCACTGAAGGACCGATTCGCTAGCTCAGCAGGTAGAGCACAACACTTTTAATGTTGGGGTCCTGGGTTCGAGCCCCAGGCGGATCACAGAAAGGCAGAATAGAAAAAGATAACTCCTACAATATCAAGGTATTGCAGAAGTTTTTTATATTATATCCGTAACCAATAATCACTATCATATTTCCTAAAAATGATAGTCACACTTTTATCTACAACTCTTTCACCATATGAAAAGGTGCGTCTTGATACAGCCCTGACTGATCTAATGCACTACTTATGTGCTTATACCCGCATTTTTCATACATAGCGACAGCATTTCCAAACTGGTGATATGAAACAATATACATATATGTATATCCAGCCTTTATTGCTCGCTGTTCTATTAGTTGAAGTAGGCGTTTTCCAATTCCTTTCCCTCTAAGCTCTGGTTTAAAATGGAATTTTGACAATTCAGCGTACCCTTTTGGCAGGCCTTTAGTTGGATAAAAACCGCCGCCACCCAATATTACACCGTCACATTCAACCACCCAATATTCTGCATTTTTTATATTAAAAGTCTGAAACATCATATCTGTATGTGGATCATCATAAAATGTACCGACTTTAGGAGCGTCATGTTCTTCAACTGAAGCACGAAGTACACAAGCAATTGAAGTATTATCTTCTTCCTCTATTGGGCGTATTACAATGGGTGCAACATTCTTAACTGCAAGATTGGTTTCCTTTTCGTTCATTGTATTATAGATGAAGTCCATACTATTTATTATCTCTTGCAGTTGGCCATCATTCAGGTGTGCAAAGATTTCCTCCACAGATTGATTAGCGGCAGCATTTAAGCAATGATAAATTTCACATCCTTTTTGTGTGAGATTTATCAGCCCCATGCGACTATCTCTTTCTGTTCCTTTTCGACATATATACCCTTTTTGTTCCAGTTGTTTTAATAAACGGGAGAGCAAACCTTTATCCATGTTTAACTCACTGGATATATCTTTGGAACTTCTATCAGGGTGCAAATAAACATCCTGAATAATGCGAACCTCGGGAAGTCCAAATTCACTTTCTAAATAATACTTGTTAAGTACGCCTAACAACTTTGTATAGAACCTGTTAAAGGCTCTTATACTATTCACATGTTCCTGTTTCATGCCGCAAAGATAAGCCCTTTAGTTGACAAAGTCAACTAAAGGGCGAAATATATTATTTATCGCAAACTTTCAGGGCAATATTCATGAATCAAGGGAATCTTTCTTTTTTATATTTTCCCCAATATACTCATTCAACAGGTATAGAATGGCACGGTAATTCGATTACGAAAGTAGTGCCTATCCCCAGTTGGGAATCTACTAATATCCGCCCGTTCATTTTTTCGACGATCAATTTACAAATAGATAAGCCCAAACCGGCTCCTTGAACAAAGGAGTCCAACTTTTCAAACCTTTCGAATATCTTTTCAAGCATATTTTGCGGGATACCCCGCCCGGTGTCTTTAACACCGATTCGGACAAACTGATGGTCTATCTCATAGAAGACTTCCACATGTCCGGTGGTAGTATTCTTTAAAGCATTCGAGAGGAAGTTACTTACTATCTGTTTGATGCGCAGCTTATCCAGTTCTGCCAGAAAAGCATGCTCGGGATAGTTGGTTAAGAGTTCAACACCGGAAGGTACTTGATGAACATACTCCGCCACGCTCTCGTTAAGAAGTTCGGTAAGATTAACCCAGTCCGGATGGAGTTCTATATATCCGGATTCTATCTTAGAGAGATCAATCACGTCATTAATCAGATTAAGCAGAAGTTTGTTGTTGTGGCCGATCAGGGAATTATAAAGTTCTTTTTCCGCTGCATCCTCCGTACTAGCCAACAAGCTCGAAAACCCGATGATAGCATTCAAAGGAGTACGGATTTCATGGCTCATATTGGCCAGGAAAGCAGACTTTAAACGATCGGATGCTTCGGCTTTATCGCGTGCTTTGACAAGCATTTCCTCTGTCCGTTTCAGTTCTGTGATGTCATAATTGATGCTGATTATTTCGATAATCTGATCTTGCGGGGCATATTTCCTGACTAACAAATGGACATACGTCCATGTGCAGGTGCCATCCTCTCTATAGATACGCATCTCTTTGCTAAGTTTGACAGTAAGTCCTTTCCGCACATCGTCCAAAAACTGAATCAATAGGGCACGGTCGTCGGAATGGAAATGCCGGTATGCAGAAAAGATTTCGGATAAGGGAGTTTCATCTTCTTCACCTATATTATCGTACCAGCTCTTTTGGGCGTAACCATGTCCGGTCAAAACATTGAAGTGAGCATAACCAACCTTGGCATAATCACCGACCAGTTCAAAAAACTCTTCAAACTCCTGGATTTTATTATAAGCCACAGTTGTTTCTGTCTTATCCGCATTAATCAACAGGTAATTTATCGGTTGGTGTTCGTTATCATACAACGTAGTCACTTTAGTCACCAAATCAATCTTGCCCTCCTTTTGGGAGTTCTGATAATAGGAACCTACTTTCGAGAAGTCATAGCGGAAAGTAAAGTCGGCATCTTCATTCTTCTTCAACCGCTCTTTCATTTCTTTCGGGAAAATAGGATTCTCGAAAATATTGATACCCAATATATCTTCTTTCTTCTCTACATGAAACATCTCCAATTCCTTATCGTTCAAATCTATCAATACTCCATCCATATTATATAGTTCGATGCCGATTGGTAAATGCTTGAAAATGTTATATAAGAGACGTTCACTATGCTGCAATGCCTGATAAGCAGATGCCATATCGGGAGCATCTTGCACTTCGGCTATACCATAAACAATTTCATTTCCGTCTTCGTCCGTTTCTTGAAAGCAGATCTTACTACGCATCCAGACAGCTCCTTTCACCGTATCAAGTAAATATACCGCTTCTGGTCTTTGATGCACGCCAAAAGAATGGACAGTCGTAGGACGTTGCTCCTCCTTCAGAATACGTTTATTGAAATCCTCAAAACTTATAACTCCGGTCTTATCCAGACCTAATAATTCTAATATAAAATCAGAACACTCATAATTCGCAGTTGATAAATTGGCTTTCCACCATCCCATATTAGCGTTAGCCATCAACTGCGAGAAAAAAGTGAAATCTTGTAGTCTATTCATAACGCTATTTATCATTTTAATACTTTTTCGGGCGCAAAAATACGGATTACCTATAAACAAGACTTTCAGAAAGTTATATTTTTAGCATATTATAAGAAGTTTATTCGTCGTTAAACTAAAAAAATTCCGGTTGAAACTTTCTCATAAAGAGATTGTTCCAACCGGAAATTCTGCATTTATTGTGTTTCTATTTTACTTTTTCAGGGACTGATAAACAGCTTTTGCCATCACTTTGGCACCTGCTTCATTCGGATGAATCTTATCCGGGAATAGTTCGGGCATTCCGTCCATTGCCGTATGAAGATCGATGACGGACAGGTTGTTTTTCTTAGCAACTTTCTTTATCATCGGAATAATTTCTTTAGAGATTATATCGTCATTGATATTATCTCCGGTCTGATAGGCTTTGGAAGGATAACAAAGATAAATTTTCGGTTGGGCAGGCAATGCTTTGAAAGCATCAATCATTGTTTGAAGATCTTTCGTGAAGTCGGCTTTATACTTCCAGTTGAACGATTTACTGTCATTCGTACCCAGTTTGATGACAACGATATTGGGATTGAAAGCCAGCGCATCCTGATAAGCCTTTTCGTTCATATAAGGATTATCGCCCTTATTCAACAGAGTGCGGGCACTTACTCCAAAATTCTTTACCCAATAAGCCTCTCCCAGCATACGACTTAACACAGCAGGATAGCTATCACGATCGCGATTCTTGATACGTGCTCCATACGTTATACTATTGCCGATACAAGCTACACGGATGGCATCTTTATGAGGCACTTTAAAACTACGAAGCCAGGAAGTCAGTTCATTCAGCATTTCACTCTTGTAGAGGAAATCCTCACGAATCCCCCAGCCATGTCCGCCGGAAGGATAGATATGAAGAACTGAAGGGACATTGTTCTTATTCAGAGCCAGATAATAATTAACTCCATTAGCAGGTGGAACCACCTTGTCGTCGTCACTGTAAACGATGAAGGCACGTGGTGTATCTTTCGTCACTTGTTTCTCATTGGAATATTCCGTTTCCAATTCGGCAGAAGCATCTTTTCCCAGAAGATTGTTGTGAGAACCCATGTGGGTATAAGATTTATCCATCGTAATCACAGGATAGAACAGAATCTGGAAATTCGGACGAAGTTCGGGTTTGGCGTGAGTGGCAATGGTAGATGCCAGATGTCCACCGGCAGATGAGCCCATGATACCGATATCATTGGGATTCAAATTCCAGACATCAGCACTGTCACGTACGATTTTCATTGCTGCTTCAGCATCCGAAATGGGTAGAGTACGGTCACCTTTCGGCATCCGATATTTGAGCACAATTAATGCAATGCCTTGTTTGTTGAAATATGGCGCCCAGTCGTAACCCTCGTGGTTGACAGCCAAGCCGCCATATCCACCACCCGGACAAGCGACCACAGCACGACCCGTTGCCAGTTCCGGTGCCGGAAGGAATACGCGAAGTGAGGGTTGTTCGATATCAAAAGGTTTCGGAGCATTCTGCGCTACCACTCGTGAACCTGCCAGTAAGATAAATAACAGGAGAATAATAGTAGAAAATTTCTGTTTCATAGTATCTATATACTTTGATTAATGAATAATTAGACGTGCAAAAATAGTAATTTTACGTATCTTTGCACCTCATTTTGAATAGAAAAAATATATGCAAGGAATAAAGAATCTGACAAAAGGCCCCATCAACCGCCAACTGTTTAATCTGGCAATGCCGATCATGGCAACGTCGTTTATTCAAATGGCATATAGTCTCACAGACATGGCATGGGTAGGACGGTTGGGAAGTGAAGCCGTAGCCGCTATCGGTTCTGTCGGAATCCTGACGTGGATGTCCGGTTCTATCTCCTTATTAAATAAGGTAGGATCTGAAGTGAGTGTCGGACAATCCATCGGTGCGCAAAGCCAGGAAGATGCCCGCAGCTTCGCGTCTCATAATATTACGATTGCTTTGATTATTTCCATTTGCTGGGGCGGACTCCTTTTTATATTTGCAGAACCTATCATACGTATTTATGAACTTGAGGAACATATCACAGCCAATGCCATTCAATATCTGCGGATTGTTTCTACCGGATTACCTTTCGTTTTCCTTTCCGCTGCCTTCACCGGAATTTATAATGCAGCAGGACGCAGCAAAGTCCCGTTCTTTATCAGTGGCACAGGGTTGATATTAAATATCGTTCTGGACCCACTCTTTATATTCGGTTTCGGACTGGGAACAAACGGTGCGGCGTACGCCACCTGGATTGCAGAAGCAAGTGTTTTCCTGATTTTCGTCTATCAGTTGCGTTGTAGGGATGCGCTGTTGGGCGGTTTCCCTTTCTTCACCCGGCTAAAGAAAAAGTACACGCGGAGAATCCTTAAACTTGGATTACCCGTAGCGACTTTAAATACATTGTTTGCCTTCGTCAACATGTTCCTCTGCCGCACCGCTTCCGAACAGGGAGGACATATCGGCTTAATGACGTTCACCACCGGGGGACAAATCGAAGCAATTACCTGGAACACCTCACAGGGATTCTCCACCGCACTAAGTGCCTTCATCGCCCAAAACTATGCTGCCGGACGAATCGAACGGGTACTTAAATCCTGGTACACTACCCTATGGATGACGGGAATCTTCGGTACACTCTGTACTTTGCTATTCGTTTTCTTCGGAAACGAAGTTTTCGCCATATTCGTGCCCGAACAGGCTGCTTATAAGGCCGGAGGTGTATTCCTTCGTATCGACGGATATTCCCAGCTCTTTATGATGCTCGAAATCACCATGCAGGGAGTTTTCTACGGCATCGGCCGCACAATCCCCCCTGCCATTATCAGCATCAGTTGCAACTATATGCGTATTCCGCTTGCCATCCTGTTTGTACGGATGGGTATGGGAGTGGAAGGAATCTGGTGGGCAGTCTGCGTCACCACCGTTGCCAAAGGTTTAATTCTTTTGAGTTGGTTCATTATTATCAAAAAGAAGTGCTTAAGTATTCCTTCAACGATAAAAGGATAATGTTCGTTTTCCTTTATTAACAAACAAAGGGATTCATCCGAGTTATTTTAACTTAAAAAGTACATGCTTGCCAAATAATATGTATCTTTGCATTGTTATTTATAATACGAAGCGATTCGTATAAAAACATTATTTATAAACCAATTAAAAAAAACATCAACATTATGAACAAGATGAAATTTATGGTTCTCTTCATGAGTATTGCCATGATATTTGGTAGCTGTGGAAGTATGAACAACACTGGTAAAGGTGCTGCTATCGGTGGTGGTTCGGGTGCTGCACTGGGTGCAATCCTGGGAGGTGTTATCGGTAAAGGTAAAGGTGCCGCTATTGGTGCTGCTATCGGTACGGCAGTAGGTGCAGGTACGGGTGCTCTTATCGGTAAGAAGATGGACAAAGCAGCAGCAGAAGCAAAACAAATTGAAGGCGCACAAGTAGAACAGATAACAGACAACAACGGATTGCAAGCCGTGAAAGTAACATTCGACTCGGGTATTCTTTTCACTACCGGTAATGCAAATCTAAGTGCTGCTGCTAAATCTGCTTTAAGCAAGTTTGCCAACAATGTGCTCAATCAGAACCGGGATATGGACGTGTCTATCTACGGATACACTGACAACCAGGGCTGGAAAAACAGCACTGCCGCACAAAGCCAACAGAAAAATCTGAACTTGTCACAAGAACGTGCACAGAGCGTGTCCAGTTATTTGTTGAGCTGTGGTGTTTCCACCAATCAGATCAAAGGTGTACAGGGAATGGGTGAAAGCGATCCCGTTGCAAGCAATGATACTGCTGCCGGTCGCGAACAAAACCGTCGTGTAGAAGTATACATGTACGCAAGTGAACAAATGATTAAAGATGCACAAGCAGCTGCTAATTAAAAAAATTCTGCGCTATACGCGCAACCTGCTGATTTTCTTCTTTGCATCCACTCTGTTGGCAGTGATTGTGTATCGGTTTATGCCGGTTTATGTCACTCCATTGATGGTTATCCGAAGCGTTCAGCAGATTTTTTCAGGAGATAAACCCACGTGGAAGCACACGTGGGTTTCTTTTGATAAGATATCTCCCAACCTGCCGATGGCGGTCATAGCCTCCGAAGACAACCGTTTTGCCGAACACAACGGATTCGATCTTGTAGAAATCAAGAAAGCGATGAAAGAGAACGAAACACGCAAACGGAAACGCGGAGCAAGCACCATTAGTCAGCAGACAGCCAAGAATGTGTTCTTATGGCCGCAATCTTCGTGGGTACGCAAGGGACTCGAAGTCTACTTTACGTTTCTCATCGAACTGTTCTGGTCGAAAGAACGAATCATGGAAGTCTATCTCAACTCTATAGAAATGGGAAATGGCATCTACGGCGCGCAAGCCACCGCAAAGGTCAAATTCGGAACAACAGCTGCCCAGCTGACCCGGGGACAATGCGCACTTATCGCCGCTACTCTGCCCAATCCGATACGGTTTAACTCGGCGAAACCTTCGTCATACATATTAAAACGACAAAATCAGATATTACGGCTGATGAATCTGGTTCCTAAATTTCCACCTGAAGAAAAAGCCGTTGAAAAGAAAAAAAGCAAAAACAAGAAAAGCAAGTGATAATTGAATCATAAATAAAAAGAAAGGAGCAACGAGGATCTATCCCCTTGCTCCTTTTGCTTATAAGCTTGTTTGTATGCGTTATCCTCATTTATACAAAATCTTTCAACTCTTGTTGTAAACGTTGACGTGTGAAGAATATGCGGCTCTTCACTGTACCTAATGGCAATCCTAATTTCTCTGCAATCTCACGGTATTTGAAACCTGATACGTGCATGGAGAAAGGAATCTTATACTCCCGGGGGAGTGCGTTGACGATGCGATGCATCTCTTTCAAGTCGTAAGCACCTTCGGTACTTTCAAATCCTGAATCTTGTGGCAGATTTAAGTGATAATAATTATCGGTGGTATCGACAAAGGTCTGATCGCGTACTATTTTACGGTAGTTATTAATAAAGATGTTACGCATGATTGTGTACATCCATCCTTTGAAATTTGTGTCCGGAACATATTTCTCTTCATTGTCTAATGCTTTTAAAGATGTTTCCTGCAATAAATCATTTGCTTCTTCACGGTTGGCCGTTAATTTATAAGCAAAACGAAGCAACTCTTCCTGTACTCCAATTAAATCTTTTCTGAAACTTAAACTTTTCATACTTTAATGGTTTTATGGTTAATATTCGTTTTTTCTCGACATTTGCAAGTTTAAAGGTATTTTGTGTATCCAGCAGGGGAAAATTTGTCATTTCTTGGGGGTTAATTCTATCAAATGACAGATTTTAGGTGCTTTCTGATAGTTTTTAGGTGGTATTTGCGAAATTTATCCCCTACTGCTTGGTTAAAAGAACCAAATAGATTACTTTTGATTTTATATTATTAAATAAAACAAAAAGCTATGACCATACTTATTATTGTAGGGATTATTGTATTACTGGGCATCATCTTTGCTTCCATGTACAACTCATTAGTGAAATTGAGAAACAATCGTGAAAATGCGTTCGCCGACATCGATGTACAGTTGAAACAACGCCATGATCTCATTCCCCAACTGGTAGACACCGTGAAAGGATATGCCGCACATGAAAAGGAAACGCTCGATCGAGTGATTCAGGCACGTAACGGTGCAGTTGGCGCAAAAACGATTGATGATAAGATAGCTGCCGAAAACCAGTTAAGCTCTGCTCTTGCTGGATTGAAGATTACTCTCGAGGCTTATCCCGATCTGAAAGCTAATCAGAATTTCCTGCAATTACAGGAAGAAATTTCTGACGTAGAGAATAAACTGGCTGCTGTTCGCCGCTACTTCAACTCGGCCACTAAAGAATACAATAACGCCGTGCAGACATTCCCGTCGAATATCGTAGCAGGAATGACCGGATTCCAAAGAGAGATAATGTTCGACTTGGGGAAAAACGAACGTGCGAATTTGGAGCAGGCACCCAAAATTAGTTTCTAAAACCTTTATATACACCGTCCATCCAATTACAAAAGTCGAACACGCATGCAATACGTCGGAATCCAAACACAGCAGAGCCGGAATAATCTGCGCTCTGCGTTTCTACTATTCCTGTTTCCCTGTCTCGTGGCAGCACTCCTCTATTTGGCCTGCTACCTGCTGACTTTTATGGGATATAAAGAGGATATGGAAGTCGAAATGATGCCAATAGTCAATCATTTCTTCTTCTCTTCGTTACCATATACCATGGGGATTGTATTAATCTGGTTTCTGATTGCCTATTGGGCTAACACAAGCATTATCAATTCCGCCACCGGCTCCAAGCCGCTGAACCGTCAGGAGAATAAACGAGTTTATAATCTAGTGGAAAACCTCTGTATGTCTCAAGGCATGAAAATGCCGAAAATCAATATCATCTATGACAGTTCCCTGAATGCATTTGCCAGCGGTATCAACGAACGCACATACACCGTTACTCTCTCGGAAGGCATCATCCGGAAACTAAATGATGAGGAACTGGAAGCAGTCATCGCGCACGAGCTAAGTCACATCCGCAACCGCGATGTACGCCTGCTGATTATTTCCATTGTCTTTGTCGGTATCTTCTCCATGCTGACAGAAATCACGTTTTATGCCATTACACACATACGCGTGCGTAGTAATAGTAAAGGTAGCGGCGGTGTGGTTCTTTTTATTCTTATTGCTTTAGTGATAGCCGCCATCGGTTATCTTTTTGCAAGCCTGATGCGTTTTGCCATCTCACGCAAACGCGAATATATGGCAGATGCAGGTTCGGCAGAAATGACGAAGAATCCGTTGGCACTGGCCAACGCTCTCCGCAAAATATCAGCAGATCCCGCTATCGAAGCAGTAGAAAGGAAAGACGTGGCACAATTATTTATTCAGAACCCCCAAAAGGCATCTAAAAGTATATTCAGCGGACTTAGCGGATTGTTTGCCACTCATCCTCCCATCGAAAAACGAATCGAAATACTGGAACAGTTCTAAATCGGGCTAAACTCATAAATAACAGGGGGTTCTGTTTAATTTTCATTAAAAGAAACAGAAGTATCCCTGTCTTTTTAGTATATTTGATTGTTATACATATATACATCAACCTAAATGCAAACTGATATGAGAACGAAGAAGCAAATCTTTATGCTGTTACTAGCCTTGCTAGTGGGCATCCCTACCCTTTCGGCTCAACAAAGTAAAAAGGAAAAGAAGGAACAGAAGAAAGAAGCAGTAATGAAACTAATTGAATCTGAAAATTATAAGATAGATGTCAACACTGCCATGCCGATGCGCGGACGCTCCATCCCTTTGACATCTTCCTACTCACTGACAATCAGAAATGATTCGGTTATTTCTTACTTGCCTTATTATGGACGGGCCTATAGCATCCCGTATGGCGGAGGTGACGGACTTAACTTCAAAGCCATCCTCAAAGAATATAATGTGGAAATGGATAAAAAAGGGAATGCCGTTATCAAGTTCGTCGCACGTAATCCTGAAGACAGATATGAATTCAGAGCCAAAGTATTTCCCAATGGTTCGGCAAGTATTGATGTCAATATGCAAAACCGGCAGTCCATTAGTTTTCAGGGAGAACTGGATATAAAAGAGGAAAAATAATGCCGTCCTTATTCTTCCGGCTCTTCACTACCTTTTAATATAGGTAGGCAAATGTGATATTTGACAGCTAAGATGCGGGTCAGGAATACCGCCAGTCCGCCAATCAACTGACAGGCGTATGATTCCAGACCTGCAACGTCGCACAGCCAGTATGCAATACCGCCTACAACGCAGGCCATTGCATAAATTTCTTTTCGGAAGATAAGAGGTATTTCATTGATAAATACGTCACGAATCACTCCACCGGCCGCTCCCGTAATGCTACCCATGATAATCGCCACCCAGAAAGGATAACCCAAAGCAATACTCTTGCCTACACCTACCACGGTAAACAGTGCCAGGCCAATGGTATCGAAAATGAAGAAAGTATTATTGAGCCGGATGAGCCAGCGTCCGAAACAGATTACCCACAACAAAGCCAGCCCAGTACAAATCAGATAGATAGGGTCAGTCATCCATCCCGGTGTCACGTCGAGCAGTACATCACGGATGGTACCGCCGCCGATAGCCGTAGCAAGTCCTACCACATAAGCGCCGAACCAGTCGAAACGTTTCGCCGAAGCTAGCCGGATACCACTAATAGCAAAGGCAAATGTGCCTATAAAATCAAGAATTTGAACGAATGTCGGCATATATTTGTTATTTTGTATGCAAAGTAACGAATAAATTCCGTAAGAAAATGTACTTTTGCTTCACGAATTAAACCGAATAAGATAGAAACAATATGAAAATAACAATTGTTGCGGGGGCACGCCCCAATTTTATGAAGATAGCTCCCATTACACGCGCTATTGAAGCCGCACGGGCGCTGGGTAAAAGTATCTCTTACCGACTGGTATATACAGGAAGGAAAGACGATACAAGTCTGGATGCTTCTCTCTTTTCGGACCTCGACATGAAAGCTCCTGATGTTTATCTGGGAGTGGAAAGTAGTAATCCAACGAGTTTGACAGCCGGAATCATGGTAGCCTTCGAACAGGAGCTGACGGAGAATCCGGCACACGTAGTCCTTGTGGTAGACGACTTGACCGCAACCATGAGTTGTGCCATCGTTGCCAAGAAACAAGGTATCAAGGTAGCACATCTCGTAGCCGGAACCCGTTCTTTCGATATGAAAATGCCGAAAGAAGTCAACCGCATGATTACAGACGGACTATCCGACTATCTGTTCACAGCCGGCATGGTTGCCAACCGCAACCTGAACCAGACGGGAACGGAAAGCGAAAACGTATATTATGTAGGCAACATTCTGATTGATGCCATCCGCTACAACCGGAACCGCTTGCTCAAACCGATATGGTTCTCTGTCTTGGGACTGCAAGAAGGAAATTATCTTTTGCTCACCCTCAACCGTCGCGTATTGCTAAACAACAAAGAGAATCTGCGTCAGTTGCTGAAAACAATCATTGAAAAATCTGCCGGTATGCCTATCGTAGCACCGCTGCACACATACGTACGAAATGCCATCAAAGAATTAGGCATCGAAGCTCCGAACCTCCACATAATGCCTCCGCAGAATTACCTGTTCTTCGGTTATCTGATAAACAAGGCAAAAGGAATCATAACAGATTCAGGAAACGTAGCCGAAGAAGCGACCTTCCTGGGTATTCCTTGTATCACGCTCAACACGTATGCCGAACATCCGGAAACGTGGCGCATGGGAACCAACGAACTTGTCGGAGAAGATCCTGCTCTGCTTGCCAAAACAATGGATACACTGATGCACGGTGAATGGAAACGTGGCGAACTTCCCGAACGTTGGGACGGACGTACCGCAGAGCGTATTGTACAGATACTTACGAGCAAATAACATTTACCCGGCATGTTCCATTCCGTTTCCCGGCATGGGACTGTTAGTTTCACGCCTTGAAACTAATAGTTTCACACCGGGAAACAAAAAGTGTCAAGTGTCGAAACAAAAAGTGCCCTACAACGAGAGCAAAGGTTTCAAATATCGGGACCGGGAAAACAAAGTGCTGAAACAGCCTTATCAAAAGGATTAACAAAGGAATATTCCTTGGATTACCGGGCGATATATGCTTGTAAACAACCAAAAACGATGGGTAAAAAAAGTTATATATTCTGTTATCCTTAGAGTTATTTGTTAACTTTGCAGCCCTACTACAAACGTTATGATACAACGATATAACAAAATACTTATACTGTTCTTACTCGTATTGGTAGCTTCCAATGCTTTTGCGCAGCAAATTAAAGGGGTAGTCACTGATTCGGTTACCCACGAGCCATTGATGTATATCTCTGTTTACTACCAAGAAAAGAGAGATATGGGTACTATCACCAATATTGACGGAGAATACAGTCTTGAAGCCCGCAGAAACGGAGGGACACTGGTGTTCTCCGCTGTAGGTTATATCAGTAAAACGGTTCGAGTCGGTTCCAACAATCAGACAGTGAACGTTAAGTTAGCTCCGGACAATGTGCTCCTGAACGAAGTGATCGTGAAGCCTCAAAAGGAGAAATATTCCCGCAAGAACAATCCGGCAGTGGAGTTCATGAAGAAGGTAATCGAACACAAAAAAGCGCAAGTACTCGAAGTGAACGAGTACTATCAGTACGACAAGTACGAGAAGATGAAAATGTCCATCAACGACCTCACACCGGAAAAGCTCGAAAAAGGTATCTACAAGAAATATTCATTCTTAAGAGATCAGGTGGAAGTGTCGGAAACAACCAATAAGTTGATTCTCCCTATTTCCGTACAGGAAACGTCCTCGCAAACCATCTACCGCAAAAATCCCGAAAACAAGAAAACGATTATCAAAGGAAAGAATTCCAATGGTATAGAAGAATTTTTCTCTACGGGAGATATGCTCGGCACTGTATTGAAAGACGTATTTGCCGACATCAATATCTACGACGACGATATCCGATTGCTCCAGCAGCGTTTCGTCAGTCCGATCGGTAACAATGCCATCTCATTTTATAAATATTATCTGATGGACACATTGATGGTAAACAAGCGCGAATGTGTCCACCTTACTTTTGTTCCGCAAAACTCGCAGGACTTCGGATTCACTGGACATCTGTATGTATTGAACGATTCTACTTATGCCGTTCAGAAATGTACGATGAACCTGCCTAAAAAGACCGGAGTAAACTTCGTCAACCGTATGGACATCGTGCAACAATACGAGCAACTCCCTAACGGAAACTGGGTATTGGCGGATGATGACATGACCGTAGACCTGTCCTGGAATTCCAACAAAACAGCAGGCGGATTGCAGGTGGAACGAACTACGAAATATAGTAATTATAAATTCGATCCTATCGAACAACGACTGTTCCGATTGAAAGGCAGCGTGATAAAAGAAGCGGATATGCTTTCGAAAAGCGATGAGTATTGGGCGAGTGTTCGTCAAGTACCGCTGACGAAGAAAGAAAGTTCGATGGATGTATTCGTTAACCGCCTCGAACAGATACCGGGATTCAAATACATCATCTTCGGAGCGAAAGCGCTGATCGAAAACTTTGTGGAAACAGGAAGCAAAGGCCATCCGAGCAAAGTGGATATCGGTCCTATCAACACCATGATTTCGAGCAACTACATTGATGGTACCCGTTTCCGGTTAAGCGGCATGACAACAGCTCATTTCCATAAACACTGGTTCTTGAACGGATACGGAGCTTACGGTCTGAAAGACGAACGCTGGAAATATAGCGGTACGGTGACTTATTCGTTCAATAAACGCGATTATGTTGTCTGGGAATTCCCGAAACATTATCTTTCGGCTTCGTACAGTTATGACGTAATGTCTCCGATGGATAAATTCCTGTTCACAGATAAAGACAATATCTTCCTGTCGGTAAAAACAACGACAGTAGACCAGATGTCGTATATGCGCGATGCCACCATTAATTATGAACTTGAAACGCTGACAGGATTCGGAGTGAAAGCCATGCTGCGCCATCGTAACGACGAGCCTACCGGCAAACTGGAATATCTGCGCAATGATGCCGCGCAAACCCGTGTGCATGATGTCACGACTTCGGAAGCAAGTCTGACACTACGTTATGCTCCGGGCGAATCATTTGTCAACTCCAAACAACGCCGCGTACCTGTATCGCTGGATGCTCCTATCTTTACCCTGACTCATGCCATGGGTTTCAAAGGAGTACTAGGTGGAGATTATAGTTTTAACCGTACGGAAGCAAGTGTATGGAAACGTTTCTGGCTTCCCGCTTCCTGGGGAAAGATTGATTGTAGCTTAAAAGCAGGTGCTGAATGGAACACGGTTCCTTTCCCGTTGTTGATCTTGCCGGAAGCTAACTTGTCCTACATCACCCAGCGCGAAACGTTCAACTTGATTAATAATATGGAATTCCTGAACGACCGTTACGCTTCCATGTCATTATCTTATGATATGAATGGAAAACTATTCAACCGTATTCCTCTTATCAAGAACTTGAAATGGAGGGAAATGTTCCGCGTACGTGCTTTGTGGGGAACATTGACGGATAAGAATAATCCGTTTAAGAGCAACAATCCCGATTTGTTCCGTTTCCCGACACGCGACGGTAAGTTCACCAGTTTCGTGATGGACCCGAAAGTGCCTTATATTGAAGGAAGTGTAGGTATCTACAACATTTTCAAGTTGCTGCATGTTGAATATGTACATCGTTTCACTTATCGTGATAATCCGGGTATCAACAAAAACGGTATTCGTTTCATGGTATTAATGGTATTCTAAAAAATTATGCAACCTTTAGCAGAACGGTTACGGCCAAAAACTTTGGATGAATATATCGGTCAGAAACACTTAGTTGGACCGGGAGCCATCTTGCGGAAGATGATTGACGCAGGACGCATCTCTTCTTTTATTCTCTGGGGACCTCCCGGAGTAGGTAAAACAACTCTTGCACAGATCATTGCCAACAAACTGGAAACGCCTTTCTATACTTTGAGCGCTGTAACTTCGGGTGTGAAGGATGTGCGCGAAGTGATAGACCGTGCCAAGAGCAACCGTTTCTTTTCGCAGTCCAGCCCGATTTTGTTTATCGATGAAATCCATCGGTTCAGCAAGTCGCAGCAGGACTCTCTGTTGGGAGCGGTAGAGAACGGAACAGTCACGCTGATTGGCGCAACAACGGAGAATCCGTCGTTTGAGGTCATCCGCCCTCTCCTATCCCGTTGCCAGCTTTATGTACTCAAATCTTTGGAAAAAGAAGATTTGCTGGAACTTCTGCAACGTGCCATCACCACAGATGCCATACTGAAGGAACGAAAAATTGAATTGAAAGAAACAACAGCTATGTTGCGCTTCTCCGGTGGAGATGCCCGCAAGCTGCTTAATATATTGGAACTTGTTGTGCAATCGGAGACGGAGGAAACAGTTGTCATCACCGATGAAATGGTGACCGAACGCTTGCAACAGAATCCACTGGCTTATGACAAGGATGGAGAGATGCATTATGACATTATCTCGGCTTTCATCAAGTCTATCCGCGGTAGCGATCCTGACGGAGCGATCTACTGGCTTGCCCGTATGGTGGAAGGAGGCGAAGATCCGGCTTTCATTGCCCGCCGACTGGTGATCTCGGCTGCCGAGGATATTGGTCTGGCAAACCCGAATGCATTGCTTCTCGCTAATGCGTGCTTTGATACATTGATGAAAATCGGTTGGCCCGAAGGACGGATTCCTTTGGCTGAAACAACGATTTATCTGGCTACCAGTCCAAAAAGTAATTCGGCATACAGTGCGATTAACGATGCACTGGAGCTAGTCCGTTCAACCGGCAATCTGCCCGTCCCCTTACATCTGCGCAATGCTCCGACTAAACTGATGAAGCAACTGGGCTACGGACAGGAATATAAATATGCACACAGCTATGAAGGTAACTTTGTCAAACAGCAATTTCTTCCGGACGAGCTGAAAGACAAACGAATATGGCAACCGCAAAACAATCCGGCAGAACAGAAACATGCCGAGCGAATGATACAGTTGTGGGGAGACAAATTTAAGAAATAAGTGTTCGTAAAATAAGTCACTCCCTTCTGTAAGAGAAGCTAAAAGCACAATAAAGCAGTAGGAAACATTATAACATATTAATAATATTGAAATTGAAATGAAGATTGTAGTTTTAGACGGCTATGCCGCCAATCCCGGAGATTTATCCTGGGAAGGTATGAAGGTGCTTGGAGAATGTACAATTTATGATCGTACAGCTCCGGAAGAGGTATTAGAACGTGCAGCCGGTGCAGAAGCAATTCTGACTAACAAGGTAATCATCAATGCAGACCACATGGCTGCACTGCCCGAACTGAAATATATCGGTGTGTTGGCTACCGGATACAATGTGGTAGACACAGCTGCTGCAAAAGAACGGGGAATCGTCGTTACTAATATTCCTTCATACAGCACCGCTTCCGTTGCTCAAATGGTATTTGCGCATATCCTGAACATCACTCAACAAGTGCAACACCACTCTGAAGAAGTGCATAAAGGTCGTTGGGCTAATAACAAGGATTTCTGTTTTTGGGATACTCCATTGATGGAACTACGGGAAAAGAAAATCGGTCTGGTAGGACTGGGAAATACCGGATATACCACAGCGCGCGTTGCTATCGGTTTCGGTATGCAAGTGTATGCATTGACTTCCAAATCTCACTTCCAGTTGCCACCGGAAATCAAGAAGATGGATTTAGATCAGTTGTTCAGCGAATGTGATATTATCAGTTTGCACTGCCCGCTTACTCCGGAGACACGCGAAATGGTAAATGCACGCCGTTTGGGTATGATGAAGCCGACAGCTATTTTAATCAACACCGGTCGCGGCCCGCTTATCAACGAACGAGACCTTGCAGACGCTTTGAACAATGGCAAGATTTATGCAGCCGGAGTAGACGTGCTTTCTACTGAACCGCCTTGTGCCGACAATCCATTACTAACTGCGAAGAACTGCTACATCACTCCGCACATTGCCTGGGCAACCATCGAGGCTCGTGAACGTCTGATGAATATTGCAATCAGTAACCTTCAGGCTTACATTGCCGGAAAACCGGAGAATATAGTCAATAAATAAAAAGCGATATATCCGAAAGGATAGAAAAGGCTTATATATAAAAACTCCCCTCATTTAACTTCTCTACCATGACATAAAGAATTAAATAAGGGGAGTTTATTTGTTCCTACAAGAATCTCAATTCGAAATTCTATGTGGACAATTAATATGAGTGTCCTCCTTCATCCATTTCTTTCTCGGTAATTTTGTGACGATCGATACTACGCCAAGCATAGAAAATATATGCAATTACGAATGGAACAAGAATAGAGACATAGGCCATTGTCTTTAGTGTAAATTCGCTGGAACAGCTATTGGCTAAAGTTAATGAGCTTTGCAGGTCTGTATATGACGGATAATAAGCGGTATTGTTGTACCCTGCTACCAGCAATAAAGATAAAACAGTCAGTACCGTACCGATTCCCGTAAACCAGATTCCTTTATCAAACGTCTTTTTAAGCAATGTCTTTCCAATGCCGAAAAGAACCAGTACCACACCAATCAGGAATAAAGCCAACACTACCGGCATTTCGATAAAGTTAGTGAGATACTTATATGGCTGCATATAAATTTCCTGTGTATCCGGATTAACGGCAAAGCCATCAGATACCAATGTACGAATGACAAATGCCAAAAAGAATACAAGGAACAAAACTGTATTATTTCGTACTGCACGACGACATTTATCGGTCAGCTCTTTATCATCAATATTATTAATGAAATAGAGAGATCCCAACACACGGGCAAGGAAGAAGACAGCCAATCCAAGAATAACATTCCAAATGTTGGTCAGTGCATCCAATCCGTGCCAGCCATTTCCCCAATGACTGATTACCGGCATAATGGTATCTGTCATATTGGCCTTATTAATATAGAAATCAGAACCGGTAAAGAAAGTAGCCACTGCCCCACCAAGTAACACAGGACCTACCACTCCATTAATCACCAAAAAAGTCCGGTATGTCTTTTTACCTAACAGATTTCCGGCTTTACTCTGAAACTCATAACTGACAGCCTGCAATACAAAACTGAAAAGTATAATCATCCAAAGCCAATATGCACCGCCGAAACTGGTACTGTAAAACAAGGGGAAAGAAGCGAAGAAAGCTCCTCCAAATGTAACCAATGTAGTAAACGTAAACTCCCACTTACGTCCGGTAGAATTCACCATCATCTTACGATGTTCCTCGGTTTTACCCAAGCAGAACAACAAAGAATTACCTCCTTGTACAAACAATAAGAACACGAGTATGGCCCCTAACAAGGAAACGACAAGCCACCAATATTGTTGCAAAAATATATACATATAGCTAAAATATTAAGTAATGAGTAATAGGTAATTATCAATTCTCCGGTCCTTTTTTAATAGCCTTTACCATAATTCCGACACCTGCAATCAGCATCACTGTAAACAGGAGCAGGAAGATAAAGAAAGTCGTTTGTACAGAGCTTACATCCAGTTTGGAGATGGCAGCCATTGTCGGCAGCATATCACGGATAGCCCACGGTTGACGCCCACATTCGGCAACCACCCATCCGGCTTGTCCGGCGATGTATCCCAAAGGAATTGTCAGCAGAGCAATCCAGTGCATCCAACGCATCTGGCTTAAATCTTTCTTATAGATAAAGAAGAGAACGACAATAAAGAACAGGATGAAGTATCCGCCCAAGATTACCATTACACGGAATGCATAAAAGTTCAGAGGAACATTCGGAACCAGTTGGTTCACATCTTTGATATATCCGTAACCGAAATATGGAATATTTTCCTGTAATACTTTATATGCAATTTGAGCATCTTCCTCATGTCCTGCACTCTTTGCTGCACGATAGGCAGCCAATGCACCGATAGCCGTTTTTCCACGTTCTATCTTCTCGGCAGCAGAAAGAGCTGTCGATCCGTCTTTCTGTTGATAACCACCCTCGATGATATTTGTAATACCAGGAACGTAGCCGTCTACATTACGTTCTGCAAGGAAAGAAAGCATGCTGGGAATTTCAAAACGGAAGAGGAAAGGATCTTTCCCATCGTTGTAAGTCTTCTTTTCCGGGTTCAACACTCCTATTCCAACCAGACCTACATTAGTGCCGCCTTCATACAGACCTTCCACAGCAGCCAGTTTCATCGGTTGCGTCTGGGCAATCTGATAACCGGAACCATCACCTGTCCAAACAGAAAGCAACGATGCTACTAATCCGAAAATCGCCCCAATTTTGATGCTGGCAAGCGCAAACTCACGATTACGTTTCTTCAGCAGATACCAACAACTGATGCCGACTACAAAAACAGCGCCCAGCACCCAGCCGGACAATACCGTATGGAAGAATTTATTGACCGCTACAGGTGACGTAGCCACTGCCCAGAAATCTACCATCTCGTTACGAACTGTATCAGGATTGAATTCCATACCTACCGGATGCTGCATCCATGCGTTGGCAACGAGAATCCACCAGGCAGAAATCGTAGCCCCCAAGCCTGTAAGCCAGGTAGAAGCCAAGTGGAAACGTTTACTTACTTTGCCCCATCCAAAGAACATGACGGCGATAAATGTGGCTTCCATAAAGAATGCCAAAATACCTTCAATAGCCAACGGAGCACCGAAGATATCTCCTACAAACCATGAATAATTGCTCCAGTTCGTACCGAACTCAAACTCCAGAATCAAACCGGTTGCCACACCAATGGCAAAGTTTATACCGAAGAGTTTCATCCAAAACTGGGCAGTCTTTTTCCAAAATTCATTGCCTGTTTTATAATACAGCGTCTCCATGATTCCCATCACCACTGCCAGTCCGAGTGTGAGAGGAACAAAAATCCAGTGGTACATGGCTGTCATCGCAAATTGGGCTCTCGACCAATCGATCAGCGAGGTGTCAATACTTTCAATCATAATCTTATGTAGTTTAAGAGTTAAAAATCAGTAGATTTACCGGGGATGGCACGTTCTATCAGTTCGTTTCCCACGTATGTTCCCTTGTCGTCATCCGTAGGATGGTCACGGAGGAAATCAGGGAAAAAGAACATTTTAAGGATGAAGAACATAACGAATAATTTCAGCAGAATGATAACCCACAGGGTACGCCCCAAGGTCATACTACGGAAGCCCTCCAAATAGAAGTTCCAGATCGTAAGCAGTGTATTCTTCATATGTTGACGTTATAATTTGTAATGAGTACAAATATACATTTTTTATAATTAAAACAAACAACTAGTCAAAAAAGTTGTGTGATTTGTTGTGTTTTTCTTCAAAAACCTGCCTATCGACAGAAAAAAAACATTTAACGGCGAAATTACGTCATCCGTCTATCGTTTTTGCGGCATATATAATATGTACGTACCTTCGCTAACAGTAAATCAATAGAAGTATGAATATGATAAATGTAAGAAGATTGACAGTGATGACATTTCTTGGAGCAGGTATGCTGTCCGGCATATCTGCCCAAGTTTCTCCGCTGCAAGTCGATACGCTGAAAGAAACGAAAATTCCGGCTCAATGGGATTTGCAGTCATGCATCGACTACGCAAAAGAGCAGAACATCACGATTCGCAAGAACCGGATCACTGCGGCCAGCACGCAGATTGATGTAAAGACAGCTAAGGCTGCCTTGTTTCCCAGTCTTTCGTTCTCTACCAGCCAGCAGGTGGTGAATCGTCCGTATCAGGAGACGAGTAGTCGGGTAAGCGGCAGCGAAATTATCAGTAGCAATAGTAAAACGAGCTACAATGGTAATTATGGACTGAATGCGTCGTGGACTCTATATAATGGTAATAAAAGACTGAAAACCATCCAGCAGGAAAAGTTGAACAATCAGGTAGCCGAACTGGACGTAGCGACTTCCGAAAATAACATTCAGGAATCTATCGCCCAAGTGTATATCCAGATTCTTTATGCAGCCGAGTCTGTCAAAGTAAACGAAAGTACCCTGCAAGTCTCTATTGCGCAGCGTGACCGCGGACAGGAACTTCTGAACGCCGGAAGTATTGCTAAAAGCGACTTCGCCCAACTGGAAGCACAGGTGAGCACAGACCGATACCAACTTGTCACAGCGCAAGCCACTCTTGAAGATTACAAATTACAACTGAAACAATTGCTCGAACTGGATGGGGAGAATGAAATGAACATCTACCTCCCTGCCCTGTCCGACGAAAATGTACTGGCTCCGTTGCCTACCAAAAAAGATGTGTACATTCGTGCATTGAGTCTTCGCCCAGAGATTGAAGCTAGCAAACTTAATGTAGAGGCTTCCGAACTGGGTATCGGTATTGCCAAATCAAGTTATTTGCCCACAATCAGCCTTAGCGCAGGAATCGGAACCAACCACACCAGCGGCAGTGACTTCACTTTCGGAGAGCAAGTAAAAAACGGATGGAACAATTCGATCGGATTGTCTGTCAGTGTGCCGATCTTCAATAACCGTCAAACTAAAAGTGCCGTACAGAAAGCAAAATTGCAATACGAGACGAGCATGTTATCCTTGCTTGACGAACAAAAAACTCTGTACAAGACCATCGAAGGACTCTGGCTGGATGCTAACAGTGCACAGCAACGTTATGCAGCAGCAAACGAGAAGTTGAAGAGTACACAAATCAGCTATGAGTTAATTAGCGAACAGTTTAATCTGGGAATGAAGAATACCATAGAACTTCTTACTGAAAAGAACAACTTGCTACAAGCACAGCAGGAACAGCTTCAAGCCAAATATATGGCTATACTGAATATGCAGTTGCTGAAGTTCTATCAGGGAGATCAATTAGCAATCTAAATAAAAGCATAATAAACGAATGAAAACGAAAAAGATTATCTTAATCGCTGTGGCAGTCGTTGTGGTAGCAGGTGCAGGAATCTGGTTCTTTGCAGGTTCACCGGCCAAGCACAAAGTCACCTACGCCACTGCCAACGTGAGCAAAGGCGATATTTCAAATTCGGTAACTGCTACCGGAACCATCGAACCGGTGACGGAAGTAGAAGTCGGTACGCAGGTTTCCGGTATCATCGACAAGATTTACGTAGATTACAACTCGGTAGTAACCAAAGGACAGTTGATTGCCGAAATGGACCGTGCCACATTGCAAAGCGAACTGGCATCACAACAGGCAACGTACGATGGTGCAAAAGCCGAATATGAATATCAGAAGAAGAATTATGAACGTAGCAAAGGCTTACACGAAAAGTCACTGATTAGTGATACGGATTTCGAACAGGCCCTCTACAACTATCAGAAAGCGAAAAGTAGCTATGATAGCAGTAAGGCATCGCTCGCAAAAGCAGAACGTAACCTGGCTTATGCTACTATCACCTCACCGATTGACGGAGTAGTCATCAGCCGTGATGTGGAAGCAGGACAAACCGTTGCTTCCGGATTCGAAACTCCGACACTGTTCACCATTGCTGCCGACCTGACACAGATGCAGGTAGTAGCCGATGTGGATGAAGCTGATATAGGCGGTGTAATAGAAGGCCAGCGTGCCAGCTTCACGGTAGATGCTTATCCGAATGATGTATTCGAAGGTGTAGTTACACAAATTCGTCTGGGAGATGCAAGCAGTACGAGCAGTACAAGCACCACCACTACAGTAGTTACTTATGAAGTTGTAATCTCTGCTCCCAACCCTGATTTGAAACTGAAACCTCGTTTGACAGCTAATGTCACGATCTATATTCTTGATAAAAAGGATGTGTTGTCTGTCCCGAACAAAGCACTGCGATTCACACCTGAAAAACCGTTAATCGGTAATAATGACATCATAAAAGATTGCGAAGGCGAACATAAACTCTGGACTCGTGAAGGAACCACATTCACCGCTCATCCGGTAGAAGTAGGAATCAGCAACGGTATATCTACAGAAATTATCAGTGGCATTTCCGAAGGAACAAAAGTAGTGACCGAAGCTACCATAGGAGCAATGCCCGGTGAAAATGTGGCTGCTGAAGGAAATCAGGAAAGTGGCGGAGAAAGAAGTCCGTTCATGCCTGGCCCTCCGGGAAGCAAGAAGAAAAAATAATTATTCAATGTGCCAATCCGTTATTGGCACATTAACACATTATTTACGATGAAAAAAGTAATTGAAATACAAAATATCAAACGTAACTTTCAGGTAGGCGACGAAACCGTCCACGCATTGCGGGGCGTTTCGTTCAATATCAATGAAGGAGAGTTTGTTACCATCATGGGGACTTCCGGTTCGGGAAAATCCACGCTGCTTAATATATTAGGCTGCCTGGACACCCCGACCAGTGGAGAATATCTGCTCGACGATATTCCCGTACGTACAATGAGCAAGCCTCAACGTGCAGTACTAAGAAACCGGAAGATTGGCTTCGTGTTCCAAAGCTACAACTTGTTACCTAAAACGACGGCTGTAGAAAATGTGGAACTACCGCTTATGTACAACTCTGCCGTGAGCGCTTCCGAACGCCGTCGCCGCGCCATCGAATCCCTACAGGCTGTAGGATTGGGAGACCGTCTGGAACATAAATCCAACCAGATGTCCGGTGGACAGATGCAACGCGTTGCCATCGCACGCGCATTGGTCAACAATCCGGCAGTGATTCTTGCCGACGAAGCGACTGGAAACCTCGATAGCCGTACCTCTTTCGAGATACTTGTACTGTTTCAAAAGCTTCATACAGAGGGACGTACGATTATCTTTGTAACACATAATCCCGAACTTTCGCAATATAGCAGCCGGAATATCCGTCTGCGTGACGGTCAGGTTATAGAAGATACAACCAATCCGAAAATTCTGTCTGCTGCCGAAGCGCTGGCCGCATTGCCGAAAAACGACGAGGATTAATAATTATTCAATGTGCCGATATACTAATGTGCCGATTGGCTGTACAATAAACAAGTTGGGAGAGTATACCTTCAGGAAATTGCCCCATTAGTATATGGACAAATTAGCAAATTATTCATTATGAATGGAACTAATTTATTTAAGATAGCTCTCCGGGCATTGGCGAACAATAAGCTGCGTGCTTTTCTAACCATGCTTGGTATCATTATCGGTGTTGCTTCTGTCATCACGATGCTGGCTATCGGACAAGGTTCGAAGAAAAGCATCCAGCAGCAGATTTCCGAGATGGGATCGAACATGATTATGATTCATCCGGGAGCCGATATGCGTGGAGGTGTCCGGCAAGACCCGTCTGCTATGCAGACTTTGAAGCTTGCCGACTACGAAGCCTTGCGTGATGAGACAAGTTTCCTGTCCGCCATCAGTCCCAATGTTTCATCATCGGGGCAACTCATTGCCGGAAACAACAACTACCCAGCTTCCGTGAACGGTGTCGGAACAGAATACCTCGACATCCGCCAGCTGACTGTTGAAAACGGAGAGATGTTCACTGAAGCCGACATACAGAGTTCGGCCAAAGTATGTGTGATTGGAAAGACTATAGTAGACAATCTTTTTCCGGACGGAAGTGATCCGGTAGGTAAGATTATTCGTTTTAGTAAAATACCGCTTCGTGTGGTAGGTGTGCTCAAAGCCAAAGGCTACAACTCTATGGGACAAGACCAAGATGCAGTAGTACTTGCGCCATACACCACAGTGATGAAACGTCTGCTTGCCGTTACGTATTTGCAGGGAGTGTTTGCCTCTGCCCTTACCGAAGATATGACGGATTATGCTACTGACGAAATCAGTACGATCCTCCGTCGCAACCATAAGCTGAAAGCTTCGGATGACGATGATTTTACTATCCGTACCCAACAGGAATTGAGTACAATGCTCAACTCAACCACCGATTTGATGACAACCCTGCTGGCTTGTATCGCAGGTATTTCATTGGTAGTAGGTGGTATCGGAATTATGAATATCATGTATGTATCCGTTACGGAACGTACCCGTGAAATCGGTCTGCGTATGTCTGTCGGTGCACGTGGAGTCGATATTCTAAGCCAATTCCTTATCGAGGCCATCATGATTAGTATCACGGGAGGTATCATCGGAGTGATTATCGGTTGCGGGGCCAGCTGGATTGTCAAGAGCGTAGCGCATTGGCCTATCTATATCCAGCCGTGGAGTGTATTCCTTTCCTTCGCAGTATGTACCGTTACGGGCGTCTTCTTCGGATGGTATCCGGCTAAGAAAGCAGCAGATTTAGACCCGATAGAAGCCATCAGATACGAATAATTGATTGACAACCGTCGGTTGTCAATTAAAAAAATTATCTTTGTCTTTATGAAACAAACCTTTACATCCGCACGTCGTCCCCTGGAGATACTGATACACATTATCAGCTGGGGGATTATGTTCGGTTTCCCGTTCTTCTTCGTTGAACGTGGAAACGGGAACATTAACTGGATGGCCTATATACGCCATCTTGCTGTACCACTCTCTTTTATGATTGCGTTCTACGTGAATTATTTCATTCTTGTTCCTCGTTATCTGTTTCAGAGTCAGGCCAAAAGATATATCGTCTACAACATTATCTTTTTATGTGTCATCGGCATTTTGTTACATCTCTGGCAAAGCCTGACATTCGATCCGTCATTTGCACCCAAAGCCAAAAGACCGGGTATGCCTCCGGGATGGCTATTCTTCCTTAGAGATATGTTGAGCCTCGTATTTACTATCGGCCTAAGTGCCGCTATCCGTATGAGCGCGCGATGGACGCAAAATGAAGCTGCCCGCAAAGAGGCGGAACGAAACCGTGCGGAAGCGGAACTGAAAAATCTGCGAAACCAACTGAACCCTCACTTTCTGCTGAATACCCTGAATAATATCTATGCACTGATTGCATTTGATTCGGACAAAGCGCAACAAGCAGTTCAGGAGTTGAGCAAACTGCTTCGTTATGTGTTATATGATAACCAACAAACGTACGTTCCTCTCTGTAAAGAGGTTGATTTTATCCGAAATTACATTGAACTGATGCGCATCCGCCTGTCGGCCAATGTACAGATGATTACTAAATTTGATATTCAGCCTGACAGTCAGACGCTTATTGCTCCGCTTATCTTTATCTCATTGATAGAGAATGCTTTCAAGCATGGCATCTCCCCTACTGAATCGAGTTTCATCAGTATTCATCTTTCGGAGAATGATAAGGAAGTGATTTGCGAAATTCGCAACAGTAATCATCCAAAGACAGTGGAGGATAAAAGTGGCTCGGGTGTGGGACTGGAGCAAGTCAGCCGCCGGTTGGAGATTCTTTATCCCGGGGCTTATACCTGGTCGAAAGGTATCTCAAAAGATGAAAAAGTATATGAATCGAAATTAAGTATCAAGATCAGAGAGTAGATTTCAAAACATTGAATATAAAAACTTTAGATATAAAATAGTATGATGTTACGTTGTGCAATTGTTGACGATGAGCCGTTAGCTCTTAGCTTGTTAGAGAGTTACGTGAATAAAACCCCGTTCCTGCAACTCGTAGGAAAGTATTCCAGTGCGGTTCAGGCAATGAAAGAATTGCCTGGCGAAGAGGTCGATCTCCTGTTTCTGGACATCCAGATGCCGGAGCTTAATGGTTTGGAGTTTTCGAAGATGGTAGATCCGCACACCCGCATTGTGTTTACTACCGCTTTCGGACAGTATGCCATCGACGGTTATCGTGTCAATGCACTCGACTACCTGCTGAAACCAATCTCCTATGTCGATTTCCTGCAAGCTGCCAACAAGGCCCTTCAATGGTTCGAACTTGTACAGAAACCGGAAGAGATAGACAGTATTTTTGTGAAAAGTGACTACAAACTGGTGCAAGTGGACTTGAAGAAAATCATGTATATCGAAGGACTGAAAGATTATATTAAAATATATACGGAAGATGCTTCCAAACCTATTCTATCACTGATGAGTATGAAAGCAATGGAGGAACTTTTACCTTCCAGCCGTTTCATACGCGTGCACCGCTCATTCATCGTACAAAAAGATAAGATACGTGTGATCGATCGCGGGCGTATTGTTTTTGACAAGACATATATTCCTATCAGCGATAGTTACAAGCAAGTTTTTCAGACTTTTCTTGACGAAAGGAGCTAATTATTCATGAATTTATCGGTAAAAAAGTGAATTTTGTCGATTATAGTTTGTCAAAACCCGTTTTATATCTACCTTTGCAACGAACAGAAAGGGATTGTGAAATTCCAAGAATAGAATAGTTTAGTTAAGTCTAGTTTAGTTTTTGTGTTAATAGCTCCCTCGTCGGCGGACGAACTAGGGAGCTATTTTTTTTATTTATTACAGGAATATAATTGCACAAAATATACATATTTTCCATAACTTTGCAGCGACAAAGGATCACACAAATGGAATATAGCGTAGAAGAACTAAAAAGTGCATTAATAGAGAAATGCGAGAGTGAAGGTATCCTGTATGCAACGGTTGCAATGGACCGTCGTACTAAAGAAATGATTCTTCCTGATACTTTACAAGGAGCTCTGAAACATCCGGAATTCTTCGTATGTACCTGCAAGAAAGTAAAAGACCAATATGTAGTGGAGGAGATTACTAAAGTGTAATACTCCCCCAGTCTTTTATTTTTTATTCGCCCAGTTCACCTAGCAAATCGTAGGAAGGAGCAAAGAAAAGTGTTCCCGTAACTGCTGTACTAAAGTCCAGTAAACGGTCGGTATTGCCTACCGGATTGCCAATAAACATACTTTCCAACATCTGCCGGGTAGTAGTGAACGTACTTGCATAGCCGATGAAGTAAGTACCATATTCTCCCTTAGACGTATTGGCGAACGGCATATTGGCACGCACTATTTTCAGGTCATCACCAATATTAGTGACGGCATTATGCGCATTTTGAGGTTTCTCCTCGTCAGACAGTTCGACATCGTTAAACTTACGACGCCCGATCACTTTCTCCTGTTCTTCCACAGGTAAGGAGTTCCACGCAACCATATCGTGAATATACTTCTGCACAAAGACATAGCTGCCTCCTGCAAAATCAGCATCTTCCTCTCCTACAACTGCAAAATGATAGGGATTTTCATCAACCGCCGGATTCTCCGTTCCATCCACAAAGCCGATAATGGCCTTGCCATCCATATATCTGAAACCGTGAGTTTCGTCGACAGGTTCAACCACGCCTTGAAGTTTCTCATCGATGATAGATGCAAACTCAAAACATAATCCCATCTGTTTTGCACGGATATGAAACAATAAGTCGCCCGGAGTAGAAACTGCCGTATGCTTCTCGCCTTTTATCTCTTCGAAAGTTTTCAGTTCTTTGGGTTTTCCCTGTTCCGGGAAAAGACGGTTCCAGGCATCGGCTCCAAATCCCATGGTACAACTGAACATCATATCAGGAAAACGGTTACGCATACTGCGAATCAGGGCCGAGAAATTGGCACACACATCTTTTACTTTGTCAAGAGTTTCAGGCGAATCTTTTAAAGTATAAACAATAAAAATAACATTTTCGCCTTGTTTCCCCGCTACGTCTTGTGGGATATTACCATCAAATGAATGTTGATAAGGATTCATATTTTTCTTTTTTTTCTATTAGTTTCGTCAATGAAATAGTTCTGTTCTAACTCATCTTTTTATTAGGATCTTCAATATATGCGGCAGCCCCTTTATCCATAAACAGTTCTACATTTTGCGCATGATGAGCCACATAGGCTGCGGGACCAGTGTCTCCCGAATTACAGATTTCTTCTACTACATCGGCTTTATTTTTTCCGGTAATCAGGAAAATGACATAGCGGGCATTCTGAATGGGGTATCCCGTCATTGCGATACGCTTCTGCCCGTTACGGGGATGTGCACTGACCACATAAATAGAGTTTGAAGTCAGCAAATCTTCTTGCCCGGGAAAGATCGAAGAAGTGTGTCCGTCATCTCCGGCTCCCAACAGTATAATATCGAATTCGGGCCAACCACGCTTAAACGGCACTTGCTGCCGGACTAACTCCGAATAACGAACCGCCTCTTTCGCAGGCTTTGCCTCTCCACGGATACGGAATACATTCTCATAGAGAATAGGAGTGATACCCAAAAGAAGGTTGCGCATCATTCCGTAATTACTGTCCGAATCATCGGGAGGCACACAACGTTCATCCACCCAATAAATCCGCATACGGTCCCAAGGGGTAATTTCCATATATTCATTCGCCCATAAATCGAACATCAGAGCAGGGGTATTACCACCACTAACTGCGATATTGAACACTCTGTCCGGCTCTTCATTCATGATTTCCACCAGGCGGAGTATCAATGCTCGTGAAGTTTCAATTGATGAGGAAAAAACTGATAGTTTCATAATTCACAATATTGATCTGTATTTGTCAAATTCTTACAAGGATTCGTCCAGTCAGCCCCATGTTCGTGCATCATTGCTTCACTTTCCAAAGGTCCCCACGTACCTGCGGGATAACCGTAAAGAGGCGCATCGGGGTTATCTTTCCAATAGCGGAGCACCGGATCGAAGAATTTCCATGAGGCTTCTACTGCATCACTTCGAGTAAATAAAGTCGGATCGCCCTGGATACAATCATCTATCAGACGGGCATAAGCGTCACCACTAGGCACACCGCCCAACTGTGCATAACTGAAATCCATCGTCACCTGGCGGACTTCGAAACCTGCACCGGGGACTTTCATTCCGATTTTGAGCACAATTCCTTCATTCGGTTGCAAACGAAGGATCAATTTATTAGCCCGTGGACAGTTGCCACTAGCACAATGAAACATCTGGTGAGGTGTTTCCCGGAAATGCACAACGATTTCCGTTACTTTCGTCGGCATTTGTTTACCTGTACGAATGTAGAACGGAACGCCACTCCAGCGCCAGTTACTAATGCCCAGTTTCATGGCAATATAAGTTTCCGTGCGCGAATCGGGAGCCACTCCTTTTTCTTCACGGTATCCTTTTTTACTACCGGAGGCTGTATATTGTCCGCGAACAATATGTTCATTCAAATCGATATCATTCAATGGAGTAAGAGATTCGTAGACCTTCACCACTTCATTACGGAAATTGTCTGCATTGAAAACAGCAGGCGGTTCCATAGCCGTAAGGGCCACGAGCTGTATCAGATGATTCTGCACCATATCCCGTAGCGCACCTGCCGTTTCATAGAACCCGCCTCGTTGCTCGATACCCAGATTTTCTACGGCTGTAATTTCTACGTAGTCAATATAGTTACGATTCCAGAGAGGTTCGAAGATACCGTTGGCAAAACGGAAAGCCAGTACATTCTGGGCCGTTTCCTTACCGAGAAAATGGTCGATACGGTAAATTTGATGCTCATTGAAAACAGAGGCATACGTTTTATTCAGTTCAAGTGCCGACTCGAGATCATAGCCGAAAGGTTTCTCAACGATGATGCGCGAGTGGGGAGTGTTAAGTCCGGCAGCTTTCAAATAGAGGGGCACTACTCCGTAAAGTGATGGCGGAGTGGCAAGATAGAACAGCAGATTGTCCGGATCTACCTCATTAGTCAATTCAACCAGACGTTGGCGGAGTTGCGGGTAACCTTCTTCTTTTGCCGGGTCCATCGGTAAATAGTAGAGATGGGAGACAAATGAAGCCATAAGAGCTGTGTCCTGTTCTTCAGACTTGACAAACTGTTGTAGTTCTTCTAATATATAGGAACGGTAGTTATCGTCAGAATAGACCGTACGCCCGATACCCAATATGGAAAACTCTCCGGTCAACCGTTTTTCACGGTAGAGGGAGTAAAGGGCAGGCATCAGCTTACGCTTGGTCAAATCACCTGACGCACCGAAAATTATCATTGCAAATTTATCCACTTTATTAATTTCTAAATATGAATTATAGGTTTACTCAAACATTATAGGTGCCCGATTTCGTATCTCCTCCGTGGCCTGTCCAGTTCTCGTGAAAGAACTGTCCGCGCAACTCATCCTTACGCTCAAAAGTGTGCGCACCGAAATAATCACGTTGTGCCTGTACAAGGTTGGCGGGCAGATCGGCAGAAGTGAGCGAATAGAAATAGTTGAGGGCAGAGGAGAAAGCAGGAACGGGAAGTTCTTCTTTCATGGATTCCGCCACCAGGCTCTTCCATCCGGGAAGCAATGTCTTCATTTCTTCTTTAAAATAAGGAGCCAACAACAAGTGTTTAGGCTTGTCGGTGGCTTCGAAGGCAGCTGCAATATCGTTCAGGAATATACTGCGGATGATGCATCCCCCACGCCACATACGCGCAATGGAAGCCAGGTCGAGATGCCAGCCGAAAGCGTCGGAAGCACGTTGCAACACGGCGAATCCCTGGGCATAAGAGACGAGTTTGGAAGCATAAAGAGCAGAAAAGATATTCTTTACGAGTTCCGCCTTATTATATATAGGTTGTGTATGTTGACACTGGAATTGCTTGGAAGCCAGGTGACGCAAGTCTTTCTGTGAAGAAAGGCTTCGTTCGAATACCGCTGTGGCAATTAGCCCTAACGGCATACCGAGTTCCATCGCATTGATAACCGACCATTTTCCGGTTCCTTTCTGTCCGGCTGCATCCAGGATTTTATCAATGAGATAACCTCCGGATTTGTCTTTATGCCGCAGAATGTTGGCGGTGATTTCGATCAGATAACTGCGAAGTTTGCCTTCGTTCCAACGGGCAAAGACATCAGCCATTTCCTCATTGGTCAGATCAAGCAGCTTTTTCATCACCCAATAGGCTTCGGCAATCAGCTGCATATCACCATATTCGATACCGTTGTGAATCATCTTCACAAAATGACCGGAGCCGGCAGGACCCACCCATTGACAACAAGGAGTGCCGTCCGGTGCTTTTGCCGCAATACTTTGAAGAATCGGTTTCACTTCCGGCCATGCTTTTTCCGAACCACCGGGCATGATAGAAGCTCCATTCAAGGCTCCCTCTTCACCACCGGACACACCGCTACCGACGAAAAGAAATCCCTTTGATTCCGCCAGTTGGACACGACGGTTCGTATCTTCGTAATTAGAATTACCGCCATCAATAAGGATATCTCCCGGTGAAAGCAACGGGAAAAGCTGATCCATCAGTTCGTCAACCGGACTTCCGGCACGAACCATCATCATAATCTTACGGGGAATAGCTATCGAATCTACAAATGCCTTTATATCTGTGAATCCTTCGATGTTTTTACCTTTTGCACGACCATTCAGGAAGCGTTCTACCACCCCCTCCTCTACTCCGGGAACAGTACGGTTATAAACCGACACGTGCCATCCCTTACTCTCCATGTTTAAAGCAAGATTCTCGCCCATCACAGCCAAGCCGATAAGTCCGATATCTGTTTTATTCTGATTTGCCATAACTTGTATATTTTGAATATTCTTTATCTTAGTAACATTTGAAATGCACATTTGTTCGCAATATTTTAGATTAAAATATTATTTTTGTGGTCTACAAATAAAATCAAGGATGAAGAAGATCAAAATCGGTTTGTTGGCACGCATCGTTATCGCCATCATTTTGGGTATTGCCATCGGCACAGTTTTCCCGGCTCCGCTAGTGCGAATATTTGTTACGTTCAATGGCATTTTCAGTGAATTTCTTAATTTCTCTATCCCATTAATTATCGTCGGACTGGTTACTGTGGCTATTGCCGACATCGGAAAAGGCGCAGGAAAAATGCTACTCGTGACAGCTTTGATCGCCTACTTCGCTACTCTTTTTTCAGGCTTTCTCTCCTACTTCACAGGAGTCACAGTATTTCCTTCGCTCATCGAACCGGGTGCACCACTTGAAGAAGTAAGCGAAGCGCAGGGAATCCTCCCCTACTTCTCCGTCTCCATTCCGCCACTGATGAACGTAATGACAGCTCTGGTTTTAGCTTTCACACTGGGGTTAGGACTGGCGTCACTCAACAGCGACGCATTGAAAAATGTGGCACGTGATTTTCAGGAAATTATCGTACGAATGATAAGTGCCGTCATTCTACCGTTGCTACCGCTTTATATCTTCGGCATATTCCTCAACATGACACATTCGGGACAAGTATATTCTATCCTGATGGTGTTTATTAAAATTATCGGAGTCATCTTCGTTCTTCATATTTTCCTGTTGGTTTTTCAGTATTCCATTGCGGCATTGTTTGTGCATAGAAATCCATTCAAATTGCTTAGCAAAATGCTGCCCGCTTACTTCACGGCATTGGGTACACAATCATCTGCAGCCACCATTCCCGTGACACTGGAACAGACCAAAAAGAACGGAGTATCTGCTGAAGTAGCCGGATTTGTGATTCCGCTATGTGCCACCATCCATCTATCGGGCAGTACACTGAAAATTGTAGCCTGCGCACTGGCATTGATGATGATGCAGGGAATGCCGTTCGACTTCCCCCTGTTTGCCGGGTTTATCTTTATGCTGGGTATCACTATGGTAGCTGCTCCGGGAGTTCCGGGTGGAGCAATCATGGCTTCCCTGGGGATTCTGCAATCCATGCTCGGTTTCGACGAATCGGCACAAGCTTTGATGATTGCGCTTTACATCGCCATGGATAGTTTCGGTACTGCCTGCAATGTAACGGGAGACGGAGCTATCGCTTTGATTATCGACAAAATAATGGGAAAAAACCGTGCTGAATGACTGTGCTGAAAAATAATTGGAAAGTCACTTGGCTGGGTCACAAAAAATGCCGACATTTGCACCCACATTTTCAATTATATAAATAATTAGCGTATGAAAAAAGCCCTAATTTCAGGCATCACCGGGCAAGATGGTTCTTATCTTGCCGAATTTCTATTGCAAAAAGGTTACGAAGTACACGGTATACTCCGTCGTTCTTCTTCGTTCAATACAGGACGTATTGAACATTTGTATTTTGACGAGTGGGTGCGCGACATGAAACAGAAACGTACGATTAATCTGCATTATGGGGATATGACAGATTCTAGTTCGTTAATTCGTATTATTCAACAGGTGCAACCGGATGAAATCTACAATCTCGCAGCTCAAAGCCACGTGAAGGTTTCGTTCGACGTTCCGGAATACACTGCCGAAGCAGATGCTATCGGCACGTTGCGTATGCTCGAAGCTGTACGCATCCTGGGACTGGAAAAGAAAACCCGCATCTATCAGGCTTCTACTTCCGAATTGTTCGGTAAGGTGCAGGAAGTTCCACAAAAAGAGACAACTCCATTCTATCCCCGTTCTCCGTATGGGGTAGCCAAACAATATGGTTTCTGGATTACTAAAAACTACCGCGAAAGCTATGGTATGTTTGCTGTAAACGGTATTTTGTTCAATCACGAGAGCGAACGCCGTGGTGAGACGTTCGTTACACGTAAAATTTCGCTTGCTGCCGCACGTATCGCACAGGGCGAACAGGACAAACTGTACCTGGGTAATCTGGATGCACGTCGCGACTGGGGATATGCCAAGGATTACATCGAATGTATGTGGCTGATCCTGCAACATGACGTTCCCGAAGATTTCGTAATTGCTACTGGAGAAATGCACACGGTGCGCGAATTCGCAACGTTAGCATTCAAGGAAGCAGGTATCGAACTTCGTTGGGAAGGCGAAGGCGTAAATGAAAAAGGTATTGACGTAGCTACCGGAAAATCTCTGGTAGAAGTTGATCCTAAATATTTCCGTCCGTCAGAGGTGGAACAACTGTTGGGCGACCCGACAAAAGCAAAAACACTGTTGGGCTGGGATCCACGTAAAACATCATTCGAAGAACTGGTAAGTATCATGGTTCGCCACGATATGGAAAAGGTGAAGCGAATGATTGCTACCAAACATTAAATGAATTTCATTTCACCACAGAGGACGCAGAGGACACGGAGGATTTTATTTTTTCCTCTGTGCCCTCCGTGTCCTCTGTGGTGAACTAATAAAAGATAGAATGGAAAAGAATGCAAAGATATATATAGCAGGACACCGCGGACTTGTGGGATCTGCTATCTGGAAGAATTTGCAGGATAAAGGATATACCAATCTGATAGGCCGCACGCACAAAGAGCTTGACCTGCTGGATGGCATGGCAGTCCGTAAATTCTTCGATGAAGAACAGCCGGAATATGTATTCCTTGCCGCCGCCTTTGTGGGTGGTATCATGGCGAACAGCATCTACCGTGCCGACTTTATATACAAGAATCTGCAGATTCAACAGAACATTATCGGAGAGAGTTTCCGTCACAACGTGAAAAAGTTGCTCTTCCTCGGCAGTACGTGTATTTATCCACGCGATGCCGAACAGCCGATGAAGGAAGACGTATTGCTTACTTCACCGTTGGAATATACCAACGAGCCGTATGCAATCGCCAAAATTGCCGGACTGAAAATGTGCGAGAGCTTCAACCTGCAATATGGAACGAACTACATCGCCGTGATGCCGACAAACCTTTACGGACCGAATGATAATTTCGATTTGGAACGCAGCCATGTACTGCCTGCCATGATCCGGAAGATTCATCTGGCACACTGTCTGAAAGAAGGGAACTGGGAAGCTGTACGTAAGGATATGAACCTGCGTCCAGTAGAAGGTGTCAACGGCAACAGTCCGAAAGAAGAAATCCTGGCTATTCTGCAAAAATACGGAATCAGCGAAACGGAAGTCACTCTTTGGGGTACAGGTACTCCACTCCGCGAGTTCCTTTGGAGCGAAGAAATGGCGGATGCCAGCGTCTTCGTAATGGAGCACGTAGACTTCAAAGATACCTATAAAGAAGGTAGCAAAGATATCCGCAACTGCCATATCAACATCGGAACCGGTAAGGAAATCACCATCCGTCAGCTGGCCGAGCGTATTGTGGAGACTGTAGGTTATCAAGGAAAACTGACCTTCGACAGCAGCAAACCGGACGGCACAATGCGCAAGCTAACCGATCCTTCAAAACTGCATGCACTGGGCTGGCACCACAAAATTGAAATCGAGGAAGGCGTACAGAGAATGTACGAATGGTACTTGAAATAAGAAATGAAGTTACTGTAAATATGCTATTAGCTGAATTATTTTTGCTAATAGCATATTTTTTTTAGCTATAATGATAATTAAATTAGCTATAAGCATAATTTGTTTAGCTATAAGCATAATTTGTTTAGCTATAATGATATTCATTTAGCTCATAGCTTAATCTGTTTATGCCATGAGCTAATCTATTTTATCACAAGCTAATCCTTTTTGTTTATAAGCCTTCATCCAACTAAGCATCATTTATTCAACCATAAGCATCATTTATTCAATTATAAGCATCATCCATTGCACTAATAACGCATCGTCCACAAATTCCTTCCCACACTCTCCCTCCATTTCCAAAAAATCTTCACTCTTAATTCTTCATTCTTAATATAATTGCTATATTTGCACAATTTAATACCAAATGTGCAAAAAACAATGGAACAAAGTTTTATAGCCTATATTGAGAATAGTATCAAAAATAATTGGGACCTGGATGCCCTGACCGATTATAAAGGTGCAACTTTACAGTATAAAGACGTAGCTCGCAAAATCGAGAAACTCCATATCATCTTCGAAGAAAGCGGAATCCGCAAGGGAGACAAGATTGCCGTTTGTGGAAGAAACAGCTCTCACTGGGGAGTTACTTTCCTTGCCACACTAACGTATGGAGCCGTTATTGTACCTATTCTCCATGAATTTAAAGCAGACAATGTGCATAATATCGTCAACCACTCCGAAGCCAAGTTACTGCTTGTTGGAGATATGGTATGGGAAAACCTGAACGAGTCGGCAATGCCGCTATTGGAAGGTATCCTGATGATGAACGACTTCACCCTGCTAGTGTCACGCAGCGAACGACTGACTTATGCACGCGAACATCTGAACGAAATGTTCGGCAAAAAATATCCGAAGAATTTCCGTAAAGAACATGTCGCATATCATAAAGACGAACCGGAAGAACTGGCAGTTATCAATTATACTTCGGGAACAACGAGTTATTCCAAAGGAGTAATGCTCCCCTACCGCAGCCTGTGGTCAAATACCAAATTTGCTTTTGAAGTGTTGGAACTGGAAGCCGGAGATAAAATCGTTTCCATGCTTCCTATGGCACACATGTACGGATTGGCTTTTGAATTCCTTTATGAGTTCTCCGTAGGTTGTCACATCTACTTCCTCACCCGTATGCCAAGCCCTAAGATTATCTTCCAGGCTTTTGAAGAAGTGAAACCCAGTCTAATCGTTGCCGTACCGCTTATCATCGAAAAGATAATCAAGAAAAGCGTACTTCCGAAGTTGGAAACTCCGGCGATGAAGATATTGCTGAAAGTGCCTATTATCAATGATAAGATTAAGGCAACAGTGCGCGAAGAAATGATTAAAGCATTTGGCGGAAACTTCAAAGCTGTTATTGTAGGAGGTGCTGCTTTCAATCAGGAAGTGGAACAGTTCTTGAAAATGATTGATTTCCCTTATACGGTTGGATATGGAATGACGGAATGTGGTCCGATTATCTGCTACGAAGATTGGAGAAAGTTCAAACCGGGTTCTTGCGGAAAGGCTGTACCACGGATGGATGTACGGGTATTGTCATCTGATCCCGAAAATATCGTTGGTGAAATCGTATGTAAGGGCCCGAATGTGATGTTGGGCTATTACAAAAACGAAGAAGCCACTCAAGAAGTCATTGACAAGGACGGTTGGTTACACACCGGCGACTTGGCTTTGATGGATGAAGAAGGTAATGTTACGATCAAAGGACGCAGCAAGAACCTGTTATTGAGCGCCAGCGGACAGAATATCTATCCGGAAGAAATTGAAGATAAGTTGAACAACCTGCCATACGTGGCTGAAAGTATTATCGTTCAGCAAAACGAGAAACTTGTCGGACTTGTTTATCCAGATTTTGACGACGCTTTCGCTCATGGCCTGAAGAATGAAGACATCGAGCAAGTAATGGAAGAAAACCGTGTGACTTTAAATACTATGCTACCGGCTTACAGCCAGATATCCAAGATGAAAATCTATCCGGAAGAATTCGAAAAGACACCGAAGAAGAGCATCAAACGTTACTTATATCAGGAAGCAAAAGGCTAATATAAAGTTAGCTGCATAAGATATTACTTAAACCGAAAAAGAGAAAGGAATGAAGATAAAGAAAACAATACTTACGGCAGCTATACTAATGGCTGCCGTTTCTTTACCGGCACAGAACAAGAGTGCAGGTATCAATATATCCATCTGGAAAGATATATGTACACAACCTCATGACAGTACACAGACGACATACATAAACATCGGTCTCCTGTCTACAATGAACCGTCTGAACGGTGTGGGTATCAATGCGTTGGGAAGTGTGGTTCATGGCGACATGAACGGAATACAAATCACCGGATTAGCCAACTTAGCAGGGGGTACTATGCGGGGCGTTCAGCTGGCCGGTATCAGTAATATCAGTGGCGATAACACCGTAGAACTTTCTGCTGCCGGATTGGTAAATATCACCGGCGACAGAGCACAGGGAGTAGTCATATCCGGGTTAACGAGCATCGGAGGAGACAACAACTCGGGGTTAATGATTAGTGGTTTCATGAATGTGACAGGCAACATGGCTTCGGGGCTACACTTTTCCGGAGCGGCAAATATTACAGGGCAGAGCTTCGGCGGTTTGATGGCTTCCGGACTTTTGAATGTGGTAGGCGAACACATGAACGGCTTGCAGATAGCAGGAATTGCCAATATAACCGCATCGAAACTGAATGGGATGCAAATAGCATTATGTAATTATGCAACGCAGGCCCGCGGACTTCAAATTGGCCTTGTCAATTATTACAAGGAAGACATGAAAGGATTCCAACTCGGATTGGTTAATGCGAATCCTGATACAAGAGTACAAATGATGGTGTATGGTGGAAATGCTACGCCTGCCAATATAGGTGTACGATTCAAGAACCAATTGTTTTATACCATTCTGGGAGTCGGTTCCATGTATCAAGGATTGAATGATAAGTTTTCGGCAAGTGCATCCTATCGTGCCGGTTTATCCTTCCCTCTTTACAAAGGCTTATCCATCAGCGGAGACCTTGGCTACCAGCATATCGAGGCTTTCGATAACAAAGACGAGGTGATTCCGAAACGTTTATATGCATTGCAGGCACGTGCCAATCTGGAATATCAATTTACCAGGAAGTTCGGTATCTTTGCAACAGGCGGTTATGGGCTAACCAGATTCTATAATAAATCGAGTAATTACGATAAAGGAGCGATTATAGAAGCAGGCATTGTTCTTTTCTAAACAGGAGTCGGGCAAGATACACTGCTGAAAAGATTAAAACACTAATATCAAGGCATTGCTTTACTAATTATAATTCGTTCCACCTGGATGATTGTTTCGTTCTACCAAGGTTTTCCTTTCGTCCCACCCAGGTCGCTGTTTAGTCCCACCTAGGTGGAACGAATCACTCAAGACACTAAAAATTATTGAATTTTATATTGCAAAGAAATAGCATTCATATCACACTTTTTCTTTTATCAGACCAGTACGATAAGCAACAAGCAGTTTCTTCAAATCCTGTATTTGAGTCACCAGTTCTTTTCCCTTATCGGTATCTTTCACCATCATTCGTTGTGAATTAAATTCGAGAACGAAGTTGGTCGATTTGATATCAAGTCCCTCTTCAATGGCTTTCTGACGAGACTGAAATGGTTCGTGCTGTACGAGTTGCATACCATGAGAATGATAAACAAGCGTATATCCCGCAATTCCCGTTTCCGGCTGATAAGCTTTTGAAAAGCCACCATCAATAACGAAAAGCTTGCCATTGGCTTTCATGGGTTGTTCTCCCTGAATCGTTTTCACAGGCACATGACCGTTGATAATATGCGAATGAGGCCCTGAAGCTCCAAACTCCGTCAAAATCTGGTCACAAATATCTTCCCGGTTACGCAAGGTGTAATAATAGCCCTTCTTTTCTTTATGTAACTCTTTATCTTCTACAAAATAGCGTTCAAAAGTCGCCATCTTATCCTTATCAAACAGGGGAGCTTCCGGACCACACCACATATACCAGATGTAATCCATAGCAAATTCCTTATCCTCCTCTCCTTCTTCATCGAAGTACGCAGTACGAATCAGTTGATCGGCTTTATCCAACAATTTACGTCCCCAGTATTCCTTACCACGTATTTTGACATGTTTAAAGCTGCCATCCTCATTCAGAGGAACAGAAGCATGATAAAGAAGATTCGAGTTTGAAACCAGATACATGCCGCCATAGGTAAACAGACAACGCATGTGCTTCTTCAATTTCTCACTATTCATAAATGAATAATGAATCTTTTCTACCAATTCGCGTTCTTCTTCAGTCAATCGGTAAGGATTTGCCGGATCTACAGTCGGGAAGTTGGTATCGCGCAAAGCATATTCTTTTCCTTCATATACAAAGACGCCGCGTTCAAAATCAATCTTCTCCAGAAGTTTACGATTAGCCATTCCGAACTCCGGACGACGGTCGATGATTTCAGCTTCCAGCTTAAACTGGATAATGGTAATGGCTTTATGCATTTGAGTTATCAGACGCAAAGTTTTCTCATTATAATGAGCATCGGCAAAGTTCATTTTTGGCATGAAAATCGTGCAAGGATCATCGGCATACGTATCCATTGCAAAAGTAGCCAACGGAAGCAGATTGATTCCGTATCCGTCTTCAAGTGTCCCCAGATTACCATAGCGCATAGACATACGTATCACGTTAGCGATACAACTATCATTACCGGAAGCTGCTCCCATCCAGAGAATATCATGATTTCCCCATTGAATATCGAAGTTGTGGTAATTACACAATGTATCCATAATGATATGCGCACCGGGACCACGGTCGTAAATATCACCTACGATATGAAGAGAATCAATAGTCAAGCGCTGAATCAGATTACACATAGCGATAATGAAATCGTCGGCACGCTTCGTAGTGATAATTGTGCTGATAATTACATTAATATAAGCATGCTTATTCGGTTCGATAGACGATTCGTGCAATAACTCCTGAATGATATAAGAGAATTCGGCAGGCAGTGATTTACGAACCTTCGAACGGGTATATTTGGAAGACACGTTCTGACAGACTTTCACCAGTTGGTTCAGCGTAATCAGATACCAATCATCCAGATCCTTTTCACGGGCCTTCACCAATTGGAGTTTCTCTTCGGGATAGTAAATCAAAGTACAGATTTCTTTCTTTTCAGCTTCACGAAGAGTGTTGCCGAATATTTCATTTACTTTACGTTTTACCGCACCGGAAGCATTTTTCAGTACATGCTGAAAAGCTTCATATTCTCCATGAATATCAGTCAGGAAATGTTCTGTCCCTTTAGGTAGATTTAAGATAGCCTCTAAGTTGATTATTTCCGTACTGGCATCGGCAATGGTAGGAAAACTTCGGGAAAGCAGTTGCAGGTAACGGAGATCACTCACAATGCTTTCAGGAGTTATGTTACTTTGAGCAGTCATTTTATTTACTATTTTACTATTTACAATTTATTAATTGGCAACTTATTATTAGTTGACAACTTACCATTTAGTAACTCAAAAAAGGAATTTATTAATTCCTCTCCTTTTTCTTGTTACAAATTTATCTATTTTATACGATTCCTGATTAAGAAATGACTACTTTTTATTTACAAATCCATCATTTCTCTATTTTCAATTCTCAATTCAACAAGAACATTAACAGCACTTGAGCGATAATTACCCGCAGGAACATACACAGCGGATAAACAGTCGCGTAGGCTACGGATGGGTTGTCGCCGGGAATTGTATCGTTTACATAGTTCAGTGCCATCGGATTTGCCATACTTCCGCACAACATACCGGATACAGAACCGAAATCGATCTTCATCATCTTGAAGGCTACAAACCCCACTAGTACGGTTGGAACAATAGTCAATCCGGCTCCCAAACCAATCCACAACAAACCTTCCGGACGGAATACGGTGTCGAAAAAGTGAGCTCCGGCATCCAGTCCCAGACAAGCAAGGTACATGGAAAGTCCCAAGGCACGCAGCATCAGATTCGCACTACGGGTGGTATAAGTAATCATGTGTATCCGCGGTCCAAAAGTTCCCAGAAGAATACCAACGATAATCGGTCCACCCGCTAATCCCAGCTTCACAGGAGTACTGACACCCGGAAAAGAGAAAGGAATAGCCCCCAATGCCAAACCAAGCACGATGCCGATAAACACAACAACCAGATTGGGTTCTTTCAAACTTTTTACAGCATTTCCAAGAACTTTCTCCACATTCTGAATAGCAGCAGCCTCTCCCACTACCGTCAGGCGGTCTCCTAATTGAAGTACCAGTCCCGGAGTAGCAAGCAACTGCACACCCGACCGGTAAACACGGCTGATGTTAATCCCATAATGATTTCTCAACCGGAGTGAACCGAGTTTCTTACCATTCAGTTCGGGACGGGTAACGACAATACGCTGCGAAATCAATTCACTATCAATCGCATTCCAGTCAATGTCCTCTTTATTCCAATCCGTATTTTCCTGTTCACCAAAAAGCACGGTCAAGGCCAAAGCATCTTTCTCCGCAGTTACCACCAGCAAACGATCACCTTCCTTCAATATCTTATCAGAAGTCGGAATACTTACATGTCCGTCACGCCATAAGCGGGAGATGACAAACTTCGGGTAACTCATGCGAGCTATATCCTTGATGCTTTTATTGAAAATAGCAGGATTGTGTACTTGAAACGCTGCAATGTAGGTTTTGTTCGCATCGTCTTTCTCTTTTATCTCCAAGTCTTCTTTGCGAACCAGCACTTTGCGAATTAATAAAACGGCAAGGATTACACCAACTACCCCCATCGGATAGGCTACCGCACATCCTAGAGCAGGAGTACTGCTGTCCATTCCCATCTGTTTCAATGTTTGTTGTGCGGCTCCCAACGCCGGAGTATTCGTCGTTGCTCCACAAAGGATACCGACCATATCAGGAAGAGAGACACCTGTCGCATAACTGGCCACCACCGTCAACAACGTTCCCAACAGAACAACTCCCAATGCCAGCATATTCAGTGTTACCCCTCCTTTGCGGAAAGAGCTAAAGAAACCGGGACCGACTTGCAAACCGAGAGAATAAACGAAAATGACCAGTCCGAAACTTTCTGCGTAGTTCAACATCTGCGGATCGACCGAAAGCCCGAGATGGCCGGCGAGGATGCCTGCAAAAAAAACAAAAGTGACTCCCAGGGAAACTCCCCAAAAATGCACTCTTCCCAAGCCCAGACCAATGGCAGAAATCAATGAAAGTACCACAACAGCCTGTAAGGCAGAATGTTCGAGAAATAGACTATATAACCACTCCATGTATATAAAAACTAATAGGGCGCAAAGATAAAAACTATTTAGTCCGGTTCAAAACTTTTAAGCTTTCATTTCGCGCCCTATTTATACTCTGAATCATATATCCTGAAATCTTATTGATTACCCTTTTACTTCGTTACCTATTATTTTGTTCCTAATACCTGCTATATTTCTATCTTTACAATCTTATCCTTTCTCTTTTTACCTGCATCTTGTTATCCTTCCAACGATGCTTTTTTACCTATTTCTTCCTTTACGCTTACCTATTTCTTTATCTTTTCCTAATTTCTTAACCTTTTCTTATTTCTTCCTGTTTCACGTTTCTTCTTGTTTCACGTCTCATCTTTTCCCTTGAAACTCTACAAAATTATTTCGTCCATCCAAATAACCGCTTAATCTGTTTCCACCGATGTACACATCATGCAAGTATGAAACATCATTCGGTCCGTATGACATACGAATGGAAGTCTGCGCATAATTCTCCCAGCTCCAACGGAAATTATATTCATACTGCTCTACTGCTCCGTTAGGATATTCCACCCGTATATAGTCAATTCCTGTACGATCTAAAAAGAAATCCAGTTCCTGACGGCAATAGTTACCGTCCATGTCCCGGTAGAAACTAACCCAGGTACGGCTACATAAATCAGCCGAACGATTATAGTACCCTGCACCATTATTATCATCATCATAGAAACTGTCTATTTCCACTTCGCAAGAGGTAAAACTTACCATCAATATAGCCATCAAAGCCAAACCGAAGTATTTAAATGTGTTCGTTTTCATATTCCTTTATTTTTAACGGTTCTCTAATTATTATCTATCATTTATCTTTCGATAGAACAAAAATAGAGAATGAATTTTCCTTATGAAACTGAAAACTCCTACTTATCGGGAGGAAATTGCCTAAATCTAGGGGTAAATCCCCCCAATGAAGTCTATTTCAAAGAATTCTTGTATCTTTGCCTCCTGCTAACAACACATGAAATCATCTGTCGCATGAAGTCAATCAAATCCCATATCACCCAACTGCTGAAATCCCTCAATGAGGGAGTATTCGAAAAAGAACATACCATCGCACTCTCCCTATTATCTGCCATGGCAGGTGAAAGTATCTTTCTATTGGGCCCTCCGGGAGTAGCCAAGAGCTTAGTGGCGCGCAGGCTCAAGCTAGCTTTTAAAGATGCGGATGCTTTTGAATATCTGATGTCCCGTTTCAGTACACCGGATGAAATATTCGGCCCCGTCTCCATCTCAAAATTGAAAGATGAAGATACATACGAACGTATTACAAAAGGATACTTGCCGACAGCATCGATTGTCTTCCTGGATGAAATATGGAAAGCCGGTCCTGCTATCCAAAATTCTCTTTTGACGGTAATCAATGAAAAGATATATCGCAACGGACAATTTACGGTGCGTGTTCCTCTGAAAGCGCTGATTGCCGCATCCAACGAACTACCCGCAAAAGGTGAAGGACTGGAAGCCTTATACGACCGTTTCCTGATCCGCCAGTTTGTCGGATGCATTGAACAGGAATATGCTTTCGACCAGATGATTTCTTCTACACGGGAAGTAGAACCTGAAATCCCGGCAAAACTCCAGGTAGACGATGAATTATACAATCAAATACAAGCTGAAAGTGAGAAAGTAGGTATCCACTATACCATCTTCGAGCTGATTCACAATATCAAACGAGAAATCGAACAATATAATACGGGGCGGGATGAAAACACCCCTCCCATCTATATATCCGACCGCCGTTGGAAAAAAATAGTAGGTCTGCTCCGCACCTCGGCCTATCTGAACGAATCTCCGGGAATTCACTTCTCCGACTGCTTGCTGATGAGTGCCTGCCTGTGGGATGAAGTTTCGCAACTCCCCATCATCGAAAACATAGTGGAACAGTCGATTGCACGGGGAATCAATACATATTTATTGGGAGAAAAACGACTGGAACAGAAACTGGATACATTGAAAGAAAACATGAAGTCCGAACACAGCCTACGGGAACTTAGCGATCCGGGAATCCAGGTCGTAGATACCTTCTATCATCGCATAGAAGGTTACCACATTGCCGGAAATTTACTCATCTTTGCTTCGGATTACCAGTCTTTGAGGAAAGACAGCAACCGGTTGTTTTATATCCAACAGGATAAATTCCGTCCGGTCAACAAAATCCTGAAAGCCTATGATTTCGTAAAGAACAGGAATATCGCACAAAAGAATATTTATTCCCTCCGAAAAGGGAAACGATCCGTTTTCGTCAACAATCAGGAGTATCCACTACTATGTTATGATAATTGCGACCCTTTGCCAGCACAGCAGGACGACAGCACTCCGTTCGAATATACATTGCAGGAAGTGATAGATTTACTTCATCAAATGGAGGTAGAATATAAAACAATCTCCGAGCGGGAAACAGCATATACAAAGGAACATCTTTTCTTAAGCTCATCGCAAAAAAGCAAAATTAAGCGAATCTTAGGGGAAACTGCACATATCATAGAGAACTACCGGAACGAACTTCGCATCATCGCTCATGCCCATGAACAAGAGAACAGAGAGTATTAGGCTCAAACACCTGCAAGACATTTATTACGAAAAATTGCAGGGAATAGCCTATGATGTATATGACGAACAACTACACAATCTGATTATCCGTCCCGAAGAACTGGATGCGGACATTCACTTGTATTTTCATCACACACAACCCTCCCTGCAAGATTTCTACTCCCGTTATGCATCACAATGGGAATACTTTCATGAAATGAATGAAGCATCGGACGCAAAGTTTCTTCAATTCCTGAAAAACAGCGCATACCCCTTCTCCATGAAATATCACCTGGTAGACCTCAACGTAAAATACTATCTCCAACGTTTTGATGCAATCAGCCCGCGTTCCAAAGAATGGAAAGCGCTACGGACTCTCTTTTTCGACAAGTGGCATACGCTGCTCTCGAACAATGAGTTCAACTATCAGATGGAACATATCGAGCAACTCTGTGAGGATTTCTACCGTATTCAACTGTCATTAGCCAAAAATCTTCCGGTACGCGGTGGCTCACGCCTCGTCTGGCTGCTTCGCAATCATAAACAGATAGCAGAACAAATTTTAGAATACGAAGAAACGATCAAACGAAATCCCGTTATCCGCGAACTGGTAGAAATCTTAGGCAAGAAACACCAAAGTAGCCGGAAACGTTTCAAAATGACCGCAGGTATTCACCGGGAACAAATTATATCTCATGCCACCCGAAGTGATATTGCAGGCATTTGTGAAGGAAACGATTTGAATAGTCTTCTCCCTCTGGAATATTGTTATCTGGCGGAAAAGAACCTGCAACCCATATTTTTCGAGCGTTTCATAGAGAAGAGACTACAAGTCATCGATTATCAATCGCACGAGAAGCAAACCATCAATGATAAGAAAACAGCAGGAAATGAAGTTTCCGAAGAAGCTGAAGGCCCTTTCATCGTTTGCCTGGACACTTCCGGTTCTATGGCAGGCGAACGGGAAAGAATCGCGAAATCTACTCTACTTGCCATTGCCGAATTGACAGAAGTACAACATCGGAAATGTTACGTCATCCTTTTTTCCGATGATATCGAGTGTATTGAAATAACCGATTTAGGGAGTAGTTTCGATCGCCTTGTCGATTTTCTAAGCCAATCTTTTCATGGTGGCACAGATATGGAACCAGTCATCACACATGCTCTACGAAAAATCAGCGAAGAAGGATATATGGAAGCAGACATCATCACCGTATCGGATTTTGAGATGCGTCCAGTCGATAAACTGCTATCCCAGTCCATAGAACATGCAAAAGCAAAACAGACAAAGATGTATGCCATTTCTTTAGGAGGCAAAAGTGCCGAGACCAGTTATCTGAAATTATGTGATAAATATTGGGAATATAGTGTTCAAAACGCTGAAAATCTTAATAAAAATAGAATTGAAGAATCAAATATTTAATCAATGTTATAAAACATCTCTTTTTTCTTGTTTTATTTGCAAATTCGACAGAAGTCCGTATATTTGTAATGTGTTTTTCATAGTATTAGATTTAAGGTTAACAAAAGATTGGCTGTCTGGGATAGATAGCCTTTTTTTATGCCCTTTTCCAAGGTTAAATATACCGTCACTATCCCATCCGGATGTTTACCCTATCCCATGAAGATACCGTCACTATAATAAGCGGATAGCGTCAATATGTTTCAAGTCGTCCGCCCATCGATAAAAATTAAAAGCTTTCGAAAAAAAATTCCTCCGTTTAACATTTGAAACATAGCAGGTTATCTCATTTTACAAAAAACAGGTAAAAAAAATCTTGCTAAAAGATTTGCGTAGTCCAAAAGTTCCCCCTATATTTGCACCGCATTTGAGAGAGAATGCGGGTTCAAGGAAGTTTGGGTGAGTGGCTGAAACCACCAGTTTGCTAAACTGACGTACTCGTAAGGGTACCGGGGGTTCGAATCCCCCAGCTTCCGCAAAATCTCAATATAAAAAGAGCTAAGTTTTATAGACTTGGCTCTTTTTAAATCTATCAAACTCCGGTGGGTTCGTCTAACGGTTAGGACACATGCCTCTCACGCATGTAATACGAGTTCGATTCTCGTACCCACTACTATCTGATTATCAGCCTCTTACAAACGAGTAAGGGGCTTTTTTATTGCCTTATATCTATATCAAAGTATCGTTTTTAGGCGTTATAAACGGGTATTATTAAAGAAAATGGTGCAAATTTTGCGCAAATTTTCATCTCGCATAATTATCGCGCTATCCCGTTGACACGTTGTTTGCGTATATATACTAAAAACAATATTATTATGGCAACTGTTTGTTATCAATTAGACACACGTAGAGAAAAGAAAGACGGCACATACCCGATCAAGTTGTATATTAGGCATAAAAGCCGAATATTAATAAGTACCGATTTTTGCGCTACTCCGAGAATGTGGACGGGTACAGAATATAGCAAAGAAGCGAAAAGCTACAAAGCTAAAAATGTGGCGATACGCAATCTTATAAATCGCGTGGAAATGCTTATCGTTATGTTGGATAATAATCAGAAATTAAAAAGCATGAGCGACGCAGCCTTGAAAGATTATATTTCAAAGTCCATCAAAAACGAGTCAACCTGCAAAACTTTCGTAACCTACCTAGACGAGTTTATAGAGACAAAGACGAAAGGAAATACAATAGAACTATATAAGGCTACAAAGAATAAGATTCTTGCCTACGACCCGGCATGTACATTTGAGACTATCACAAAGAAATGGTTGGAATCTTTTAATAAATGGCTAAAAGATACAGGAATGAAAACCAATTCAATATCAATCCATCTACGGAATATTAGAGCCGTCTTTAACTATGCGATAGATAACGAAGAAACGGAGTTATATCCGTTTAGAAAGTTTGCTATCGAAAAAGAGGAAACCAGAAAACGCTCGCTAAGACCGGAACAACTCGCCACGCTCCGAGACTTTAACGGAGAAGAATATCAAAAGGAGTATCAAGACATATTCATGCTTATGTTTTATCTAATCGGAATAAACGCAATAGACTTATTTAACCTCAAACAAATAGTTGACGGACGCATAGAATATAAACGAGAAAAAACCGGAAAGCTATACTCTATCAAAGTAGAACCGGAAGCAATGGAGATACTAAACAGGTATAAAGGAAATAATTTTCTACTAAACACGCTCGAAACCAACGATCACAATTATAGAAAGTATATGGCAGCAATGAATAGAGGTTTGCAAAAACTGGGAAATTTCGAACGAAAAGGATTAGGCGGGAAAAAGATTAGAGATATTTTATTTCCCGGCATCACCTCGTATTGGGCGCGGCATACATGGGCTACAATAGCGCATAAAATAGGAATATCGAAAGATGTTATATCTTTAGCTTTAGGACACGAGTTCGGATGCAAAACAACCGGAATTTATATAGATTACGATTTAGAGCAAATAGATAAAGCGAATAGAAAAGTAATAGATTATATTAATTCACTAAAATAATTCGCCAAAAACTTGCATAATAAGCAAATGCTTATTATCTTTGTAGAGTCAAATAAGAGTTCTTAATTTTAATGTTTAACCAATGAAAGATGAAGAAAGAAAGGAATTAGAACAAGAGTATGAGAATTTAAAACTTCTCGCTTCATTCCACGAAGCCTACGGGGTTCCCGAAAATGAAAAAGAAAGAGAAGCATTAATAAACGACATACTCGACCGGATGAATGAGATTCGGGAAAAATTAAAAGAGTAATTAACCTCCCTCCCTTCGGGGAGGGATTAAAACTTTACAATATGATAGATATAAACGCTTGTTTGCCAACGCCCGAAATGAAAGCGGATTTTGAAAGATTTAAAACCTTATCTACACAAGAAGAAAGGGACGCTTTCAAAAAAGAAATGCAAGCCAAATATAATGCACTGCCAGAGGATCAGAGAGAAGCCTATAAAAAAGCATCTGAATCTGGACTTAAAGCGACTGTAGACGCTTGCAATGATTTCATAGAAAGAGCGGAAGAAGCTATATTGCGGGATAAGCTCGGAGAATTGCCAGAGGCTATTTCGTTTAGCTATATCGCAAAAAAATATTTCGGAAAGTCAAGAAATTGGCTATATCAAAGAATTAACGGTAACATCGTAAACGGGAAAAAGGCTCGCTTTACTGATAATGAACTTCAAACATTTTTAAATGCCTTGAAGGATGTAAGCGAAATGATTCATCAAACATCGCTTAAACTCGGTTAAGATTCTTATTTGACACCAGCCCCGCAATTTGAGCCGTTGCGGGGTTTTCTTATTTATATGTCTCAATATAATTACTAACTAAAGAACTTATCTATTTCTTTAAGTAATTCATTCCAATCCATTTCAACCCAATTTTTATTTAATTTGTTTTTATCCATAACATATCGAACTCCACCTCCTAGAATAAGATATATTTCACTACCAATAATAATATCTGGATCAATATTTCTTCTCCTATTATCAAGCGCCATACTAACTTTATTAATACTCTCTATACTCTCTCTAGTAACTCGAACTTTACAATAACTAAGCTGTAGACGACTCTTTAATTCATTACGATCTTCAGCACTAATAGGATTATCAATCATACTTTTATAAATATTAATTATGAGTACTCAATATGAGTATTCAAAACGAATATTCAAAATAAAATCGAATAATCCAAATACAAAAAGAAATATTTCACACAAGAAATAAAAAAAGCCCCGACTACACTTAGTCGAGGCTCATTCCTTTTGGAGTAAATAACGTATTGTCTCTCTCATCTGAAATCTAGCAACTTTTCTATAGAGAGATGATACAACAGACATTCACGTCTGTACACAAATATACTATTATTTTTTTAATTTGAATACTATTCGACCAATTATTATCAGAATAAACAAAATTATAATTCCGAACGCCCATCCGCCTAGCTCCATCCTTAAGATTTGCCATCTGGTTAACTGTTTTTCAACTGGATAAGGTACACGAATAGAATCACTTTTAAGAATCGTATCAGTGCGATTCGTTGTTAGATAGCGATACAGATATTTATATCTATGCTGATAGACTGTATCGCCCTTTACGAGCGTATAAATACTATCTCGTTGATAGATGCTATCATAACGGGTACTATCACGTGTCTTGTATTCAGTGCGAACGGATTCAACCGGGATATATTGGGTTCGGCAAGACGTAAAACACACCGCTAATATTAACAGTATGATAATATAAACTAGCCGTTTCATGGTCGAACTACTGTATTACGTAAGAAATTAGGGAACTCGGAGCGTACATCAAAACAGGGGCACGCCTTAATATATTCTTTCGGCTCTACCTCTCCGCTTCCGTCCAGATCGGGCGAAGTATCACGATGTCCGAGAACCTCGATTATCTCATATTCTTTGCAGAGTTTAGCAACCAACTCGCGCAAAGCCGCTTTTTGGGCGATCGTTCTTGTGTCTGCGGGCTTTCCGTTTGCATCCAAACCACCTATGTAGCAAATACCAACACTATGTTTATTATACGAAGATTCGCTAAAACCCTTCGTATTACAATGCGCTCCGTCAACCGCTAAAGATCTCCCTTTTTCTACTGCCCCATCAATTCGAATAACATAATTATATCCAATCTGGCTAAATCCGCGTGCCCGGTGCATACGATCAATGTCTTTTGCGGTTAAATCCTGCCCGGCACGCGTAGCCGAACAATGAATGATAATCGAGTCTATTTTATTCATTGCTTTCTTCTTTATTTTGATTATTAATTGTAATTGGTCTACGTGGTGGAGTTCTCCGGCTGCACTCGTTGTCTGGTCTGTCACATCGGTTATGTTCCGCATCCTTCAAGGCTAATTCAAGCTCATAGTATTTACGCATCCAATTTTGCGCCTCTGCCTGTGCGGTTCTCCATTCTCGATAAATCGTATCTACTTTCTCGTCTCGTTGTTTTAGTCGCTCGTCGTACCGTTCAATCTGCTTGTTTAGATTGTCAATGATAGAAAGTAAATTTTGAAGCTCCATAGAATCCGCCGTAGCCTTTTCTTTTCTAGCGTTCGTTTTTCGATTCGCTAGAAAAGTAACAGTAAATCGGATCGCCTCTAATCCTCCTAACGCACCTATGATTTTTAACCATTCGTCCATATTTTTACTTATAGCTGTATTTTGTTCGTTTTAGATAGCTACTATTTAGTAGTTAGTCCCTCATTTACTTCCTTCAATATATTTTCGAACATAGAGATATGCGGCACCATGTCAATACCTGTAGGAAAGTTCATAGACTTACTATCACCTTCTAAAGCCATATACCCAGCGTGCACAGTCTGCTCGCCTAAATCTGTTTTCGCTTTTTGGATAATACAACACTGCAAACGAGTTATGCCATTTTCATTGTACGAATATGTTGTCTGGTATTCATATTCACCTTCTTTTGCGATCGCTTCTACTTGTGTAGTTCTTGTTTTTTCACTCAAAATTTTTGTTGCCATAATCTTTTTATTTTTCATTGTTAATACTGTCTAATAGATCAAATACGCCTTTTTTGATGCGGGCGAAAAAACGTCCTACTTCCATGTACTTGCGTATAATTTCCGCCTTTTCTGAATCTACTTCCACTTCGCCATGTTTATAAACTTCTTGCGCAAATTCTAATTCACCCAAGTCGGTAGTATTATTGTAGATTGTGTTACCTAACTCTTTGCTGACATCGAAGGTACTTTTATTCCCTTCAAGGTCTGTTACTTCAATTTTTCTAAAGTCTATTTTCATTATTGTAATTATAGGTAATAGTGACTATTCATATATCTTATTCTAAACATATTCCCACCTGAAATATCAGCACAACCATCTCCCCATAGATTCACATTTGCAACATTGACGCCCATCAACAGGCGACCATCTGCACAGCCTTTAATTCTTAGCCATTTATTAGAACCGGGTTCCCAGGTAACCATTATCCGCAACTCGAAGAAAGTGTTATTAGAAATTCCGAGCTTCTCTAGTTGAGCACGTCCCGGAAGATTAATCGCTACTAATGTGGACGAGATAGAGGTAAATACAAAAGTATGAGTATTCATTATATTGCTTGTTATTGTATCTGTGTAGGCTGCTCCGACATATCCATCTTCAAAAATAGCACGCTGACCGATTCCAAATACATTGCCATCGTATTCAAAAGCCCTCTGAATGTACCACGGGTGCGTATAACTAGGTCTGTATTTGCAGTGTAATGCTACACCTAAATTATATTCGCTTCCTTCGTAGTCAAATCGTCCAAGCATATTCATACCAGAAGAACCGGGAAGAATATTAGTCCCCATTCCCGCAAATGAACCATTTTTCCATACTAAACGAGTCTTAGTTGCTCCGCTTGCATCAGTATAGGTTTCATTTACATAATTCCCTTTAGAGGTTTTAATTAAGGCTTTTGAGATGTATAAGCCATTATTTTGGGTACCTGTTGCTGCTGAATCATTTAAGCCAATACTATCAGCCGAAATTTTAAAGCCTGAAATTGTACCTTCTACAGCAGCTAGTTTTTTAACGAAAAGATTGTCAACATCGATATTTTCAGCCCTAAGAATAGGCTTTCCGGCAGCATTGGTTTTAAATACCGCTATTTCATTTCCCAGCGTATCTTGTACGCGAAAAGTATCAGCCTTCACCGTAACACATTTGTTTGTTATATCAATTCCGGTTTCAATAATTCGGTTTTGCAAGGCAGATGTAGCGGAATTTGCAATATTTTCAGTCTGGCTCTTTACTATTAAATTAATCGCTTCCGATGTAATCTTTGCTTCGGCAGAGGAAACACGAGCGCCAAGCGCTGTTAAATCTGTTTGTGAAGCCTTTAATGAAATTTGGTTTGTATGCTGTGATATTGTACTTTCTGCATTGCTTACTCGTGTACCTAGTGCATTGAAGCTCGATTGTGACACTTTTAGCGCAATACTATCGCTTAACACCTTAATTTCTGAATCGTATACCGTCTTGGCTACATACTTGCCATCCACATTATCGAGAAGCGCCTTTGCGTCTGTAGCACTTTTTGCCGCATTAGTTGCTGAACTAGCAGCCTCACCCGCTTTAGTTGTGGCAATTGTTGCGGAACTAGCGACTTCATTAGCTTTAGTTGTCACCTCTTTAACTTGTAATGTGATACTACTTGCCGTCTGATTGATACTAGATTCTTTTTGGGAAATGGTAGTGAGCTTTGCCGCTGCACTATCTGCTGAATTTTTCGCATTTGTCGCGGAAGTAGAAGCTTCTCCCGCTTTAGTGCTAGCAGTAGAGGCGCTGTTTTTCGCATTAGTTGCAGATGCAGATGCTTCCCCTGCTTTGGTTGAAGCTGTTCCGGCACTTGTAGATGCTTCTGCTGCCTTAGTTAAAGCGGTTGTTGCGGCGGTATTCGCTTCTACTACTTTCTTCGTGACTTCCGTAACCTGCAATGTTATGTTTCCGGCGGTCTGGGTGATAGAGCTTTCTTTCAAAGTCACATCTTCGAGGACTTTCGCCGCATTATCTGCAGATTGTTTTGCATTAGCTGCCGAATTTGCAGCCTCGCCCGCTTTACCGGATGCAGTTCCGGCAGAACCGGATGCAGACGTAGCGGAGTTTTTCGCATTTGTAGCGGCAGTATTCGCTTCAGTTACCTTTTTATTAACTTCGGTTACTTTTGTAGAAATTTCTCCGGCTGTTTGAGTTATAGAACTTTCTTTTAATGTTACTTCCTCCAATATCTTCCCGGCATTAGTCGCGGCTCCTTGTGCATCCGTAGCACTTTTAGCCGCATTATTTGCAGAAACCCCGGCGGTGGTAGCAGACGAGGAAGCAGAAGAAGCGCTACCGGAAGCATTTGTTTCGCTCTGTTTTGCGTTCGATACGGCAATATTAACTTCTTTAATCTTAGAAGAAATTTGTCCTTCACGAATTTCAAAGTTCGTCTCCACATCGGTTATTCTCCCATTTAGATCGTTTTTAACATCGTCGATTGCTTCCTCTATTTTCTTTCCAGAATGGAGTACAAATGTACCTTTCAAATAAACATTAGTGCCGTACAAACCGGAGCCAGTTAATACACCGAATACGGCATCAGTAATACCGTTAAGATTTCCGGTACGTGTAATCAACCGATTTACAAGCGAATAGGAATTAATTCCGTCGTAGTCATCCCGATAAGGTGCGGAATCACCAACAGCGCAATCTATTTGTGCTTTTTGCCTAGCAGTGTTTGTTCTGTTGCCTAATACTGCCACATTATCTCCGGTTTCGGGTATTCCGCTTCCTTCTTCACAGTCTACTTTAGATAGATTAAAATAGCCCGTTCCGGCAGAAGTAACTAAACGCCAATAACGTTTTGTTGCCGTACCCGTGAACGCCTGACATATTATTTGATCGTCTTGAACGAAATCATCCGTACTATCATGCTCACATCTCCAATATGAGCCGCCGTCGATCACTTTGGTTAATTTACCACCCGCGGCGGAACGAATAATCATACCACCCTGATAAGTTATCTTTTGAACGACCAACTCAAATACGGAAAATATCTTTCTAACTGTAAGATTATCAATTTCCATATTCCAGTCACCCGTGACCGCTTTGTATATCTTCATTCCTTCGCCGCCAAAACCACTGACAAAAGATTCGGAAGATATATAGTCCTTTACTATTGTACCCATCAAAGTAGCAACGTGAGATACGCTTAGATCGTGTATTTCTGCAGGCTCTTGAACAAGTAAGTTTAGTGTTGTCGTTTTCTTAGATACAGTCACATTGTCAGAAAAAGTCGCTGATTTGGCAATCAGTTTATCAAGAACGTTGAGTATTTGCGTTGTTACCGTCGTTGCGGTTAACGTATCCGTAGAAATACCCTTCGTTACGTCTAGCCCATTGTCAACGATTAAACCACCTAGCAACTTGATAAGAAATTGCGTTTCATCTGGCGCTGTTTTGGATAGATACGAGTCTTTTAAAGCGTCGATAGCCGCATCTAGTTCCTGCCTTATGCGCAAAGAAGAAAACGTATTATCGTCGGTCGGTGCCGTATTATTATCGGTCAGAGCAATAATACGAGACTTTATTTCAAATAGGGAACGAAGAGATGAAAATACATTCTCATCTGAAACAGTACGCCCGTCGTCGATTTTCAGCACGTCAAGATTAGCCCCGCTGCCATTTATAGGCGTTGGCGTTGTTGTACTAATACTTACCGAACCGGAATTGCGTAAATACTTATTCCGAAACGAATGAGGCACTTTCTTATTTTCTACTTCTATCATGTTTCTATTAATGATACGTTACAACTTTCATTTGCGTAATCAATACTCATTTGATCGACGACCATTTCTCTTTTGAGGGAATTCTCGTAAATCCTAGACAGTATCGAAAAGCCACGATTCAAATTATTGCTGTATCTAAATCTAGGAGCTTTATAATGTGTATAAAACTTGTCTATTAGTATTTGTTCCGGCAATACATTTTTATCGTGCAACGGGCTATATACCGTTTTTAAATAATCAAATTTATCCCCTGATTTGGTAGCGCAATTTGAGTAAGAAGAAATATTTTTTGCGTTTGAGTTGATTAGTAGTTCGATGTCGTCCATTTCTGTTACATTATTGTCGTTTATCACGTTGCTGTAAACTACGTCGGAGTCGTCAACTGCATTATTAAATATATCGTATGTAACTTTATTGTTAGTATACTTAAATGTGAAATCGGATATATGAAATGCAGTACAAGGGTGACAGCCCCCATCCGTTCGATACATAGGATATTTTCCTAAATGATTCGGAGTGCTTAATTCAAAGCGTATCTTTCCGCATAGTATTTTATCATCCGGAAGTTTAATCGCGACTCCGTCCGTTGAGTCGTACAGATTAAATCTATAACTAACAGTATTCGTTAATCTCTTTTCATCATCGAAAACTTTATCACCTTCTTTGTTTATATGGACCAAATAAAAACCATCTTTAAGCGTACATTCGTCGTGATACCATTTTTCGACAAAAATATCTTCGCCATTTTCCCTATACGCATAAACCTTATTTCTATCCTCGAACCCGCCGGAAGCTTTTTCGCCGCTAACTGAATCATACTCGCCCTTATTTACAAATCTCCAATCTCCAAATGCATCCTTATACCTATACCATGTAGCCCCTTTATAAGTTAAGTTATGCGTATTTTTATAATAACCTCGATTTACTCGATCCGTATAATACTTTTGATTCCTCCATACTTCTCCATCATAATAGTAATCATCTATATATAACTTGCAAGGAACCATCGTATTATCAAATCCGGCGCCATATTTTGTATTAGAGTATACTTCATCGGACGTTTTTATTATATCGTTCGGAAGAAAAGAGCCGGACATTCTATAAGCGATATTTATTATGAAATATCCTCCTTTGAATAAAGAATACTCTCCGTTTTTCAATGTTAAAAGAGTCTTTCGAGAAGCACTAATTATATTATACGCTTGCAGGAATGAAACGCAGGTTTTCCAACTTAAAGAAGACGGTTCCCCGTCCTCTGTTGTGTAGTCGCTGTACTTCTGCCATACTACACCGGAATATATATCATTAACGTTGTCGATAGTCACTTCAACACCTTCCGCCGGAATATCAAGAAAGGAAAAACTCGGTATCAAATACCCCCAATTCTCTTTAGATTTAAAAAACGAATTAAGAAGAGTGTAATTCTTCCCGTCTATATCCTTACTAGATATATAGTATTTATTGGGATCAGAGTTTTGATTTACTATATCCTTTTCGTCGTCGAGCAACTCCGGGCATAAGTTGGTTATCTGATTCATATTAGCAACAACAGATACTTTATTATACACATCACCAAGCGATATACTTCCCGCGCTTTCAGATACGCCAATATTACGCACATTCAATAGTGCGGAAGGGATTGTTATACTTTCACATGTATCGCTTATTCTATCATAAACGAAAAAATGAAGCTCGTCGTTTTTGATAAAATCATAGTCGATCATATAATAAGCATCCTGATACTGAATGAACGTCATACCGATATATTTAGAGATTTCTTCTAAAACATCTCTACTATTCATCGGCTCGTTAGCTTCATCAAAGAAGTTTCGTTCATGTATATAAATATCTTCTATCAAAGAAGTAGAAACATCTTTCGAGATTCTATTAGTTTTTTGAAAGTACAATTTGTTTAGAATCTTTCCGGGATCGGCAATATCAAGAATGTGCATTATTACATCTTTGAAACTTTTAAAATAGACCTCGGAAGAATTAATATAAGAGTACTTCTTATTTTCCAAAACGGAAATAGTATCGATTGCCTGTATCTCCACTATATTAAGCGGAGTTATATAATCGCTCGAATATAAATTTGGACTCATATATCCAAACCACTCTAAAACATCATCGGTTTTATTATACAAACGAACTTCTATATTTTGCCCTTCGGCTGTATATAGGTCTGATAAAATTTTATCTGTCAATATGCTTGTTACCGAATTAGACATTTTCAACGGCTTGTATAGAATGTCCGATTCATACTCAACAGTAAACGGACTATCTGTTAGGGTGAGTTCTTCGGAATACGTTGCAAATACCGTATGAATTTCGATTCTATATGTCTTGTCTTTCCTGCTCTTAAACTCTGAATAATATCTTAGTTTCATCTTACTTTGCTTTTCTGATTATAATGATTACTCAAAACTCCTTCTAAATCTCTTCCATGTATGCGAAACGTTACGTTTGCAGGCTGATTTCCATTTCCTGCAGACGGTGCAATCTTTTGCGATAAGGAGCCATATAAACCGCTATTAAGCATTTGAAATAAATTACTTTGCTGTGATCCGTTTAGAATCATCTCGCCTGAATTGAGTAAAGCCGGAACTTTATCGCCTGTGAATGATGTGCCAGGCACAATACCACCCGTTGCGAATTTGGGGATGCTAGCCATTGCCGCAATTACAGAGGCGACAGCCGCGCCCGCCAATAGCCAACCTACAACGGGCGTTTCGGTTGCCGAAGTCACGCCGTTAATTACAGCTTCGGTTTGTTTAGCTGTTATCAAATCTCTAATTGCCGGAATAGCTTGCGCAATGCTCGAGACTACGCCCGCACCCCATTGGAGATACGCCGCGGTGCTTTCGTTTGTGATTCCAGATAAAGAACTCATAATACTTCCAACTGCATAAAGCGATTTAGTGTATTCCTCGTTTATATCTATATCCTTTTTCTTAATTGGAGACTCAAATTTCGGCAACTTAAAATTTTTGCCTCCCTTCCCATGCGTCGGAACCTTATCGTAAGTCGGTGCAATAGGTACGGACAAAGCGCCGTCTTTCATCCCGCCGTTTTTGATTTTAAACGCTTCTTGATCGACTACAAACTTTAGATTGATCTTTCTTTGTTCTAGTTCGTTTATAGTTGCTTGAATCGTTGCACGCACTTGCATATCAGTTTCGGCGATAAGTTGTTTGTTTAATGCAGACAACTGAATGTTTATCGCTTCAATACTATTTCCGCTAGTCTCAATCTGCAATTTTATTTTCTTGGCTTCGAGTTCGTTTATAGAGGCTTGAATCGTTGATTTGGCTTGCGTGTCCGTTTCTGCTACGAGTTTCTTGTTTAATTTGGATATTTCCGCATCATACCACGCGATAGAATCTTTTTTAGGGGATTCTTTAGGAGTAGAACTTTTTAGGCTATTTTGCAATTCTAAAGTTCGTTTGTCGAAATCGTACATACGCTTCTTTAAATCGTATGTATATTCATAATTTTTTACCATTTCTACTCTATTAGCATCGTTATCCTGATTAAGGAAATTTTGCTTTTCGAGTTCTGAATTTTGTTGTATATATAAATTCTTTTGTTCTTTCAAATCTAAAAGCTTCTGCCGCATTTGCTTCTTCGTTTCTCCTGTAAACTCATTTGTATCACCACGTGTAGAGTTAATATTACCAAGAATCAAATTTATTTGTTTGTCATACTCGGATAACTTATTTTGATAAGCAATAAGAGCTTTCTTTTCGTTTCTAGTTGAGAAATCATTATTATTAATAGATATATATTTATGTATATCATCAATATTAAAATCTTTGCGTCCTGTTCTAATATTCAAAGATTGTATTAATTCTTTTTCAGCACCGGACAATGTATCATTTACATCGATCTTAAAATTGTCCTTTAATGATTGAAGGCTTTTGAAAGCGTTTTCACGTTCCTCTCGGCTTTTAGTAGTATCTCTAATTATTGATTCAAATTTAGTAAATTGGGTTTCGAAAATCTTATTATTAAATCCCATGGATAATTTAGCATCGGCTAAAGAATCTCGTAAGGCTGATAATTCTTTCAGATTGGAAATTGTATTTAATACACCATTATTGAAAGCTTCGAAGCTTCCAGACGATAATGATTGAAAGAATATATCAACGGTTCCTTTACAAGCATTTAAAGTGTTATCAAATTCGTCACTTGTTGTCTGTGTAGAGCGGATAATTTTCATAAAAGATTCACTAGCACTTACAGCCAAACCAATACCACCCGCAACTTTTACAAAGCTAGAACCTACGGATTTCGCTATATTACTAATATCCCCTTGAAAACGGTTTACACTCCCTTTTGACTTCTCCAAATTCGCGTCGAAGTCATTCGTTTTAAGCAATAATCGTGTTATTATATCAGACATCTTTATTCGTGTTTAATTGTGATTCTACTTCTTTTGCCTTAGCTCGTAATCGTTGCATCTCTTCGTCCGTTACGCTCGTATCTTTCTTTTCTTCTTCGTCCCACGGGAACCGGAGTATATCGGTTTGCTTTAGCGTTCTTGTGCTATTAGATTGCGCTATAATGAAAGCTAGCAATCTAGTTTGTTCCCACGCTTCCCGATTGCGTCGATTCAATCCGTCTATAAACGATTCAACCTCGATAAAGTCCATTTTATCGAGGAAGTAATCGGGAGCGATCCCGCCCTCACCGACAACACGCGAATAGAGTTCGCGAATACTTACTGCTTTCGTTTCCGTGTCGTCACCTTCTTTTTTTTTACGTCATTTCCCGCCGATTGCGAACGTAGTTTGATTTCATCCAAAATAAACTCTTTGAATTGTTCGAATAGAGTCAAATCATTTTCGCACAATTCTATAAACTCGTCAAATTCCATATTAAACGAATCCTTATTACTAGCAATCAGGAACGAATAAAACAAAATGTATTCATCTAATAATTTCCCGAACTGAAACGGATAGCCGGATATAGATTCGAACACAAAGAACGCACGAAGCGTATATTTCAAAGAGAAATCTTTTCCGTTAAGTGATATTGTTTTCATTGAATAAGTCGTTTAGAGGGCGGCAAAACACCGCCCGTAAGTTATTTACTAGCTGCTTCCTTTGCAAGCGGTCCGGTTCCTTCGAAACTGATTGATAGTGTTGCTTTGTCTCCATCCGGCGCATTTGCTTCTAGCGAAGTGATAACCGCACTACCTGTATATGCACCTTCCGCTAGCGTCCATCCGGCGGCGGGCATTTCGTTTACGTCAGGATTGCCAACAACGCCAAATTTCAAAACAACAGGTTTATGCGCCAAGAACAAAGCGAATAGTTTATCGTAGCTATTCGCATCTGCATCCGCGCTAAATACGTTTTCACTGGAAGCGTTCCAAGAAAGTTTTTTAATGTCCTTTTCCGTCCAGATACCCGAATCTTTACTTTGTGTGTCGATTGTTTCAGCCGAAAGCCCCAATTTGCAAGATGTGGCAAGTGCGATGGCTTTACCGTCGATGAATAACATTAGGTCTTTTCCTAACACTGATTTTGCTTTACTCATAATTTTATCGTGTTTTAGTTAATTATTCAGTTTTAAATGAGAATACGAGGCTTTGAATAAAAGTATCTTCTATAAAATCCTCATTCGCGCTAATTAGTTTAGAATCGATCACATCGAAGTTATCATAACTTCCTCGTTTGTTTTCGAGTGATTTACGTACCTCTTCCGCGATTGTAACAGAGTTCAAATAGTTATCACTGGCGACAACAATCTCAACCGAAACAGTGTCACCCGTGCCGTACCTATCTTTCGTATATTCCGGCGTTAAGGAGTTGCGTTTGTAGATCACAAACGGAAAAGATGTTTCCGTTTTGGTCGAAATCGCATATATTTTATCAGAAACCAATTTTGCCAACTCTGTAGAGTCGCTTAATTTCTTATATACGTGTGCGCCTATTGATAAACTCATTTCTTTTTATTTGCTACTTTCATTATAGAATCAATTATATTTTTCTCTAGTGAGCTCTCTGCTTCTTTCTGCTTCGATTTGACCGCATCAGAGAAGAAGTGGGAAGCATTTATAATACCCCTATTCGCTCCTTTTTTGGTAGCTCGTTCTTTTGTTCCTGATTCGAACCATTTCAGCATATAGGCGCGTGATCCCTTTTTGCGGCGGTCGATCAGGTCGACCCGTGCACCGGAAGCATTGCGATAAACTGCTACGTTTATTTCGTTCTTTAACGGTTTGAACGATACGCCATTCTTAGAACTGCTAAATTCCGCATCATTAACAGCAGAAACTAGATTTTCCTGTGCCTGTTTACGAATGATAAGAATCGACTTTTTAAGAGCGGAGGAAATTGCCTTCTTTGCTTCTTTATCGTTCAACCGTTTAAGTAGTTCGTTTACTCGCGTTGCATCCACTTCGACGCGATACAAGTTGCGCCCGGTGTAATTGTCGTTACTCATTGATTACCTCCGCTTCTATAACCGTTGCTTGTTGCTTCCGGTCGTGATTGATAGATAGAATCTTGTATTTCTGCCCGTCGTATTCGATCCTCATTTTAGCGTTGATCTCTTTACAGATGCGAATCATTATCGTATTAACGGTCGTATTATATATCTCGCCGTTCGCTTCTTTACGTGCACCCGACTTAAAGCGAATGTATGCGCGTTTATCGAATACTTTCACCCAACTTTCAGACGTACCGCCCAGATTATCGCGCTTTGACTCGCTACGGTAAAAAGCGATCATTTCGTTTAATAATCCTGCTTGCATTACGTATATCGTTTTAAAGGTTGCAGTAATAGTTCTATGTGCCCCGGAATAACTTGCGGAGTGGCAAATGTTACCGATTCACGGTTTGCGTAGTAATTCGCTATAAGGATGCGGATCGCGTGCCAGATACGCCGATCTATTTTTGCGTCCTTAACGTAGGTATCTAGCGGATTATTTAGATACGATTCGATAAGAAGTTGAACGGGTTCGATAAGCCCGGTTATATACGCGTCGTCCGTGTCGAAGTCAACGTTTAAATGCTGTTTGAGTTCTTCGAGTGTTACGTATTGTGCCATATTGTATAAATTAGAAAGGGCTAGAGCCGAAGCCCCAGCCCTTTAGTGAATGATAGGTTATAGGATTAAGCAGAAGCTTTCTTCTTTGCGATAGCAAAGGCTTCCGGACGAGCTACAACAATATCATAATCAGTATTCAACACAAAGTTTACGATATTACTTTTCGCTCCGGTGTACGGGTCTATAACTAAATCCATATCGCCGAACTGACCGATAGCAGCGTTGGAGAATACACCGAATCCGATAGAATCGGCGTCCATGTAGTTAGTAACAAGAACCGGATAACCGTTCACCATACCATTTTGGCAGATCATTTCGGCAGCTCCCGCCGCTTTGGGAGTGGATTTCAAGGCACCATACACCTTTGGAGTGCAAACATAGGCAGCTGTACCGTCGGTTACATCTACGCCCGCATCCATTACGGTAGATTCAAGCGAAACAATATCCGCAAATGTCAACGCGTTTGTATATTCAACATCTGGTTTTGTCTTTACAAACACCCCGTTGCTTGCGCCAGACAATGCAGTTCCCGAAAACATCCATTTATTCAAAGTGCGAGCGACACCAAGCGAAATTTGCTTCAAAACAACGTCCTGCAAAGAGTAGTTCGTTTGGTTGATCGCACGCTTAGACACCGGGATAGAAATAGATACACGTTTGGGTGAAGCCTTGATTTTGTCGATATTCAATTCGGTATCAGTAACCGCAACGTTTTCACCCTGAATTGTTGCTTCAACAGCCGCCAATGTTGGGAAAACAAGGTCACCTACAAGCCCGCTTTGCATCTTGATACCTAGTTTATCAATAATCAAGCCTTTTTCTAACGGCTCAATGATTTCACCGATTGTAACAGGAACCATGCTAGCCGCATCGGTTGTATCTGTAACAGTCACCGCACGTTCTACAACTTTAATACCGCCTTCCGATACTACTCCGTTGTATTCTTCCAAAGAACGATGATTAACGACGTCAAAAACAGCCTGTGAAAACAACACGCGACGGTCAGATACCAAACCCGCGTTAATATCTTCAAGCGCACGGCGTTCAACTTTCATTTCCAAAAGTTCTTTCTTTGTTTTCAACTGCTCGAACTGCTCTTTCTCGCTTGCGTCGAGTGCTCTTTTTTCCGCTTCTGCTTTATCCAACATAGCACGCATTTGCTCTTTGTATTGAGCAATAGTTTCAAATTCTTTTCTCATGTTTTAAATTGATTTGCGTAAATTATTAATTTCATTTAGATAGTCTTTATTCTCGCCGGACAACTCCGCTATCGTATCGTCCATACTCCGCACCGTTACGTCTGTACCATAAAAAGCAGGATCAACAACGGGAGATATATCGGAAATCCGATCAATCATGTGTACAGTACGAAGCAATAACCCGTCTTTCATTGAATAGGAAACTTTTGTTTTATCCTTTTCATTTAAAGCATACGCAAAAGACGAACCGAAAATGTCACCGCGTTTAATCATTTCTACGGCGAAATCTCCGTCGGGAGTATTAGGAGCCTCAAATCTGTATTTTAGTCCGTAGTCGTCAAGTTCAAGCGACAAAGTACCCGCACCGTGATTAGAACGAGCCAACAATCTTTGTTTATTATGATCTAACAGAGCCTTAACATCGCAACTACGCAACAACTCTTCCGTTATAGCTCCCTTTTCGATTACCTCAACAAAGGCGCGTTGTTTTTCCCTGTCGTACAATACGCGGCTTTCCTTCCCGAATACAACTGCGTAACCTTCGATTATTCTTCCGTCTCCAACTTTTGGAGCGCCTAGCTCTGTGTAACTTCGTATTTCCATATTTTGCAAATATCGTTTTACTATATGTTTGCTTCTTCGTTTTTTGGTAGCTCTACTTTTTGGCTCGCCGCCTCGATTGGTTGAACATTGCAGGAAATAAATACTTTGTCGCCCCCTTCAACAGGTGGTTGATCTACCTGTTTTCGAGCTTCATTGATACTAAATATTCCAGCTTCTTCCATTGTCTTAAGATATATCGCTTGGGTGGTTAAATCGGTTTGATACAAGCAAGCCAAATCGAACGAAATTTTGTATAAGTGAGCGACTGAATTAGGAATCAGTTTATAATTAAATTCTGCCTCGATTTGTTTCAATATTGGTTGCAGAGTATCAGTTAAGAAAGAAACATTGCTCATTTCAGAAGCCTTGTAATTAGTCGATTGTCCGGCAAATACTTTATCCGGGTGAACTCCGTAGAATCTACATATATCAAGAATACTAAATTTCTTTGTTTCCAATAACTGCGCATCAACCGGATTTATAGAAAGTTGATGAAATCCAACATCGCCGGGAACTGAAATAATGTCTCTTCCTGTGTTTAGTTGTTCCTCTATGCGATCCCCAACCGTAGAAAGTTGAATATCTGTCATGCCCGCACCGGGCAACCCTTTATTTATCTCTTTTACACCGGAAACAATCCCCTTTATTTTACTTCCATTCTGAAAGGTTCGCAAATTCTGATTATCTGCACTCGCGGCTATGGAAAAGATACGGCTAGCGTACATTATTGTACTTACTCCTGTATATCCCCCGTCCAAACTATTATTTTTAAGATGGATTATTTCGTAGGATTCAAAACGCCCATATATCCGGTTATATGGATCAGAAATAATATAAACATCATTCAATTTGTCATAGGTTACCGTATTATTTGCGCATAATACAAGCTCGCTGACACTACCGAACCTTCGACGGATAACGATGTAGGCGTTTCCTTGATTTACAATTTGAACAACCATATTCCTAACCATTTCAAAACTATTCATTCGTCGATTAGGCATACGGGTTAATATCGTATGTAATTCGTTTTCTTCATCCGGTGAAAAATATCCGTCCTTTTTCCGTTTAATTATAAGCGGTAAAGACGCAATAGTCCCTGAAAGAATAGAAGTACATCTATATGCGGCTGAAAGTTTCATTGCTTGATTGCTGTTATGTACATCTATTGGCTGACCGGGCAATGATGGCAGTCGGGAGTTTATCGCCGCATCTTTATCCGCTATGCTCGTTTCTGCATTTAAGGCGCGTTCTTGCGTCTTTGAACGTCCCATTTCAAAATTAAAAGATAGTTTCATTATACCTCCATGTTATTAAATAAGTAGAATGTCATTAGGTTTGTTATAGTCGAATCAATCTTCGCATTATGCGTTTTCTTGACTGGCTTCTTATTCATGTTCCGATCTTCGTCTAATACCGCATTACTAAAACAATACGGCGTAATCGGATTAGGGCTAAAAGTTAGTTTGCTCCGATATAAAGCAAGTTCAAAAGATTCGATAGGGCTTGTAAACGTTCCGTATGTCTGTTTAACAGGCTTAATATATTCACTCGCACCGCCTACGGAATAAGTAAGAAGATTCACAAATTCAGCCGATTTATAAGGATCATAGCCAACTCCCATGATTTGTAAATACTTTGCACGCGCAAGTATATCGTTTACTATTTGCTGATAATCGATAATATCGCCATCGCAAAGAATTAAATAGCCAGCTTTCGCCCAACCTTCGTAAAGTTCCCGATTCGGATGATCTTTCAAAGCTCCTTCTGGAAAATAGTAATCCGTATGTGAATGAAAAGAACCGCTTTCTTTCGAATAGATATTATAAGTAACCGTAGAAAAGTCGTCTCGAACGGATAAATCGACCGCCGCCATCGTAAGCGGATAAGTACCGATATTCTCTATTTTAATATCTTTGAATCGTTCTTCGATCTGCTTTGCCTCAATCCATTTTGTTGTTTGGTCGGTAGTAAATACGTTTAGTAACTTTGTTCGAAATTCCAGTGCATCCGGTGCGCTATATAGTGCTTTTTGATACGCGTCTATATAGAAATCTTCATAAACAGTTATACCCATGTGCGGTTGTACCTTGCGCCATGTTGCCGGATCACCTTCCTCATCGTCTACATCTGGCTCAAAGATGTGTGCAAATATGGAATCATTTTCAATCTCACCTCGTAGGATCGCTTTATACATTTTGAGCATTTCGACGAATGGAGCCGTTTCTTTATCGGATGCGGTCGTAATTACTACGGTTAAAGGGTTGAGCCGTGCGCCCATTGAGGAAGTTAATACATTCTTCAACGCGGCGCTATCGGCTTGTGAATACTCGTCTACTATTACCATGCTTGCGTTAAGTCCGTCTAATTTATCCGGGTTAGAGGCAAGGCAACGGGCAAAAGAGGTTTTTCCCTTTATGCGGTTATATATGATTTCTCGATTAATTTTGAAGTGTCTAAACTTCGGATCAAGAGACTTTAAAATATTACGTATTTCATCAAAACAGACTTTCGCTTGATTGTATGAGTTTGCAGCAACGTATGTTTGTGCGTTCGCATCACCGAACAACAAATCGTTAATCGAAAGACTCGCTACACTTGTTGTCTTACTGAATTTACGCGGAACGAATAGAAGAGCTTCGCGAATCAAACGCTTGTTTGTGTCAGGCTTGTAAAACGCGAGAATATTAGAGAACTGAAACACCTGTATCGGAGTCAGCTTGTATCTAGTCTTTCCCTTTGTGCCGGAGAATTTCAAACGCTCGTAGAACGTGACGAACTTCTTTACTTCCTTGATCCGAAATTCGTATTTATCAAGAAAAACAAAGAAGCGGTGAACGGCTAGTAACTCGTAAAGGTTGTGCGCGTCCGGATTGTTAATACAACCTTTGATATACACATTTAGTCTTTCGTCTGCCTTGTCTAGCTTATACGAATCAACGTCGATGTTATGCAGATCGGAGACAACCGACTGCTTTAACGCTATCAGTTTATCTCTATTCTCCTTGTTCATCGCGATCTATTTTGTTTACTTCGTTAATCAGGTCGTTTACTTCGTCGTCGTCAGATGCAGAAAGTGTTTGAAAGGTCAAACCAAGTTCGCGTAATTGTTTGCGCGTTGCTTCGAGTGCATCGAATAAAACTTTGAAAGCAGGATGCGCCGTAAGTTTATCATTATTTTCACGGGACACTTCTTTCACGTATGACTTCATACGCTTCTTTGAAATATCGTTTAATGCAATTTGAAACGCCATATATGAACCTGCGCAAAGAGTTATACAGAGGTCTAAATCTTCCGTATATGTTCCCTGCGACTCCATCGCGGCGCGAATCTTTTCTTTTATGTCGTCCAAATCACACATTTTTTATAGGCTTTTTGCATATAGGAAAAGATCGCAAGTATTTGGTAGCTCGGAAGATGCGTGCAAAAAGTTCACCCCCAACGCGCACCCCCTCGTTTCAAAAATTACTCGCGCGTGTAAATATGAGGTGAGGTGGGTTTAGCGTATCGCGTTAAAAAATAAAAAAAACCGCCCCCCTTCGTCGAGGTTGAGCGGTTGTAAAGAAATCAAAAAAGAGTATTATTCTTCGTTTTCGGCAACACTTACCGAATCGGGCATTTTAAATAGAATCGGCATATTTCTTGCCGTCTGTCTTTGCATTATTATTGCTTGTATCGCATCAATGTGATATTGTACATATTGTCTATCGTTCTTGTACAGTTCAGGGAGTTTAATAAAATCGTTCCATAGCTCAACGGTTTTATTTACCAAGTTTATTTCTTCTTCATTCATTATTCGTCTATTTAATCGTTATTATCTTTTAAGAACCGATCCGCAAACCGTTCCGTAGCTCGCTTATTATTCGCCTGAACCGCCTCTTTCGAATGACTAAAAGCGCGTCGATGCGCATCAGAGTGACACGAATGGCAGAGGCTTTGCAGATTGTTATAATCAAACATTAGTTGTCTCATTCCGAGTTCATGCGGCATGGACTCAACCGGGACAGTGTGATGTACTTCCGTTGCAAGCGTACTGCGATTGTTCGCTTCGCACACTTCACAAACCGGATTGCTTTGCAGCTTCTTAGCTCGAAGTAACTTCCAACGATTGGAGTTAATCATCTTAATGTAATGTGGGTTTCTACTCATGTCGTAATAAATCTAAAGGATTAATACCACCGAAATAATCATAATTCCAATCCATCATAGCATGAAAAGCCGGACGACTCATTTGTTTTAATAGTTCTTTCTTTAGTTTACGCGGAAAGCGTTCGCGCGTTGTTTTCTGCAGCTTTCGTTTCATGTCTTATTTTATTTGTTCGTCATAATTAAAAAGAATCTTATCACATTGATAACAATCGTGCAACTCCTTTCGTGTTGCCTCGATGTCGTCCGTTTCTATCTCAACTAAATGCGTCTCGGACACATCGCCCGATTTACATTGAATACGCCTGATTATATACATAACGTTTCGATCCGGTCTAATCCGTTAATAAGTAATCTAATCCGTGCACAATTCCCGTCGCATCGAGTCGATTGTGTTTCCTGTTTATGTATCCGGCTTGCACAACCTTTGCAGTTCTTAGAGGGACACATTTGTTTATACACTTCGATAGCTTGCCGCCTCGTTTCGTCTCTCTGTATCCGAGCCGCTTCGATAGCGACTTTTCGGATTAAGCCACGCGAGCGGATGCGCTCGTTTGTGGCTTGTTCGATGTACTGTTTTACTTTACTCATTTTACCGTGTTATTTTTAGGTTTGTAATTCCATCCGTTTAACTCGTAGACTTTCCGTTTCGCCTCTTCCTGCGTTGCCGCATCATCTACCTTTGTGTCTCCGTCTGGATCGCGACGATAGATATTGAAGTGACGAAAACGAGGAGAATAATAATACTTTGATTGATTTTGTGTTTGGCTCATTTCTATTCTGATTTGAATTAATCTTTAACCATTTGCTTTGCGGCTTGCAAAACTTCAACAATCTCATCAATTTGTTCATCTGACAGATTAGTGTGCATCTGAAAATCATCTTCATCAATGATTTGAATTTGCGGAGTTCCTGAAAACAGGAAAGAGCCTTTGTTCCTATTGCAGATTCTTATTGTATTTCCACCCAACACCTGTATGTCAGTATAATACTTTGTTTTTTCTCGTATCATAATTTGATTCCTTTCTATCTAGTTATGGGATAATTAATTCGGGATTATCATAGATATTACCAATCACGATAGTATCATCCATTTTTGTAAGATCAGATTGCCCGAAATAGAATAAATTTCGACCATTAGAAAGTTGAAAACGGCAATTATCATATAGGATAATAGCTGTATATTCTTCTGGTTCAAAACCAAATGTAATAGTGTGAAGAATATCCCCTTCATAGATTTCTGTTCCGTTCTTGTCGAATAAGCCTGTGAATTGTCCCACAGTTGTAGTTTCTACCTTACTTCTATTAAACATTTCAGTAGCTTCGCATCCATATTGGGAAAGTTTCTTGCTGAAAATAGCCATTTCACCACTTTCGTACTGAATCAAGTCACCAAATATCCATTCGTTATTATATAAGTTTTTACCTCTGAATTTTATTGTTCTCATATTCATTACTTTCTTGTTTTACGCTAATTGATTACACAAACATTCTAGGCTGCATCCGCGACAAAATGATTTTATTCGCATCTGCATAGAACTTCTTCTTTATCTCAAATCCGTATGCTTTTCGCCCGCATTGAGCGGCTGCAAGTAATGTCGTACCACTTCCGGCGCATGGATCTATCACAACATCACCCGCATCTGTGAAAAGTTCGATCAACCGTTCAAGTAACGCAACAGGTTTTTGGTTTGGATGAATCCGCGGTGTATCTGTGTCTCTAGGATAATCGAAACAATTAAATACCATCCGACCGCCATTATTGAACTTTGGCAGTTTGTCTCGATACAAGAGTACACCATATTCACAATTATCAACGACCTTCATATTAGCCTTTAAAACTTGTGCCGAAAAGTTCTTTTTAAATACCAGATTGATATAATTGTTCAGCCCGTATTCCTTCGCTTTCTGTATAAGTTCGAATTGTTGCTGAAATTCACAAAAGACAATCATACAGGGGGATTTTCCTTTTTCTTTTGGCTCTTTAACGAGCATCTTGCTACAAAAGTGAAGAAATTCAGTAATTCGAAAATCCTTATCGGTATCGAAAAACTCTTTTCCGGCTAATTCGCTTTCTCCGTTAGAATTGTCTCCGTCGATATACCAAGATGGATTAGAGCCGTATGCGTTCTTCCCAATGTTGTAGGGAATATCCGCAATGATTAGTTGTGCTTTCGGAATACCGTATGTTTTATAGTTCTGGAAATGGTCGTTAAATAGTTCTACGTCTTTCATCGAAACAACAATATTAAACGTTAATAATCTCGTCCTCATTCTCTACTACTTCGCTTTTTACAGGTTTCTTCACCGAAACGCGAATCGCCTTTTCCGTGAACTTGTTCGATAGATATTGTTTCGCCTGCTCCCAATCCGTAAAGTGTAAATTCGGATCAGTATAGAGCGAGATAATCGTAGAGTTTAATTTGTCGAGTGCTCCGAAAGCGCTTGAATTTATCGTACCGTCTAAAAGTGAAAACTTGCTAACTAAGCCGTTGTAATTCTCTGAAACAAATCGGTCGATATACTTCCGATTCCGTTCATTTGCCGCGACGGGGTCTGCTGATACATCGTGCAAATAATTTGTGTTTGATAGTTTTTTAACCATATTAAAATCCTTCTAATCGTTTTTGTCCGTTCATTTCGTCTACCTTGTATTGTGGTAGTTTTCGTTTTGGTTTTACATACTCGAAATGTCGTTCCGCCTGTGATAGATCGTAGAACATTTCTTTGATTTCGTCCGGTAGTACTTCTTCATCATCATCGCCGGGCATCGGATCGGCAACCCGGAGAAAGCAGCCTAAAATGTACTGCATAATCTCGTATGTGCTTTTGAAATGGTAGTCAGCGCGAATCTTATCGAGCCTTTGCCATTGTTCCAGATCGACGCGAACCGGAATCTTTTTAAAATACACAAGTTTCTTTTTTCTGCTTCGCATGGTTTCGTTGTATTAATTATCTTCTACTAGCTCCGTTCAAGTCCAAGACGTTAAACATTTCATTTATTCGATCCGCGATATACGCGCCGTAAATACGCTGTATTTCCTTAATCGTTAAGTTCGTTGTAACATGAGTTATTGCCTCATGTCTCAACTCGTACCGACATTGGAAAATATACTGCATCACGTTTAGTTCAGTACCGAAATACTTTGCCGGGATTGGCTCGCGTCCTAATTCATCAAAACAGATCATTCGCGGAGTACCGTTGTTGTAAGTATACAATTCTAGTGCATCCTTTCCGCGCATTGAAAAGCCGTTTGCAATACAGGAAGCCGAATCAATCCTAAAGCCACCGATCGGATAGCCGCCCTTTGCTTTGCCGCGTGTGAAATAACCATATCGGTTTAAAATCTGCATGATAGTACTTTTTCCCGTACCGATGTCACCTCGTAACAATAGCCCTTTATTTGCGTCTAGCTTCTCGGATCGTCCTTCAATATACAAAAACAGTTGGTTCATTATGTTTCTATTCGAATCGTCTATCTTGAAGTTAGGACAAACATATTTGCAACACGCTTTAAACCACTCCGGGCGTTTCTCTACTTCTATCGGCTCGTCATAGTACGGTAGTCCGTATGATAGTATCGCCGCTATCGGTAGAGTCTGTTTGCTTCTTGTTTCCATATTCATTTTTATTTTTCAGTTCAAAAAGACCTGAATAATTATTTCCTATTGAGTTCTCAACAACTTGTACAGCTATTGCCGGATCGTTATTGCTAAGTTTTACAAGATTATTAAAGCATATTTTAAGTGACTTGTCAGACTTATAACTTTCACGCCTATCTTTTTTGTATTCTAACCAAAGCGTAAATGCGTCTGCAAAATCTTTGGTTATAAAATTCAAATCGAATTCAGAAAAAGAGGGAAATAAGGAGATAATTTTTTCTATATATTCTTTTTTATTTTTATTATATTTGTCCCTACTTTGTCCCTCAACTTGTCCCGGCGGATGTCCTTTACCCTGTCCCGATGGCTGTCCCTCTTTTTTTGATACGGTGTTATAAGACTCATAATTACAGATAGTTATAATAGTTTGCTTTGTCCCGCAAGCTGTCCCGCTATCTGTCCTTACTGCTGTCCCTTGTGTTGTCCTTTTAGTTATCATACGCTCGGAAACGAGTAAATCGAGGAATTTGTCAACCCGGTTTTTGCTCCATTTCCACCGATCAGCAAGAAGTCGCAAAGACAGAGGACGCTCGCCCCGTTTATACTCTATCACTCTACCGTTAATAATCTCTTTCGTTGAGTTCGCCTCAAACCGTGCTAACTGTAATAAGTCTATCCACGCTTCGGCACGACTGAACTCTCTTTTTTCTTCCCAAAGAAAATTATTAAACAACTTTCGTGATATTGGTATAAAACCTTCGCTACCTTTTGATTTCCTACCTAGCGACATAATAACTACAAATCCTTATCCCGATCGCCCGCCCTACTTTCAGGACGGAACAATAGCAAATAAAATTATTCTCTCTTCCTCCGTTGCGACACGTTCGACAATCGTGTTTTACTTGCTTTTGTGCTATTTTCTTCACCATTCTTATACCTCCTTTATTTTAATTCCATGAACGTAAAGCATGAGCTTACGTTTGATTATATACTCCTTCGTCCGAACACCTTTAGTATCTTCGACGATATACTCACCAGCCCGATAATAGACGAAATCCGCGATGTAGTAAACTCCTCGTTCGATCAGCTTCTTTTTGCGTAGCATCTTCCGCGCTCCTTGCACTTCGTAGAAATGATATTGAGGTGAAATAAGCTCGTATTTGACTTGTTCTTGAAGCCCGGTCATAATTCCCTTCTTTTCGAGTAGTTTCAACTCCTTAGCGCGTCGATATTCCTTTTTAGAGTCGTATCCGTCTATTTTTACATTGTTATACTTTGCCATGTCATTTTAATTGGTTTGTGAATAGTGGATAAGCCCGGATTCGAACCGGGAATGATACTTCAAGAGCCGCACCGCATTAACGGAATGTCTGGCGATCAACCTTACATAACTAGGCGTTTCCAATTCCGCCACTTATCCAATTTGCCGGGGCTTTCACCCGGCGCACTGTTACTTGTCGTGTTTAAATTCGTCTTTATCCTCCTTTGCTTCATACGGATAAACATCTACAATCGCCGTTTCTTTGAGAAGAATCGAAGAATAATCCGCCATCGTTCCTTTCATTCCTTCGTCGAGTTTCTTCATTGCGTCGTGAATGTCTGCGGCTTGTATAAGTACATTCGTATACGTTCGCTTCTCCTTGCCGCTTTTCTCATCAAGCGTAGTGAAAGCAAGTCGCCCGGCAAACCATTTATCGGCGGAATCCTCTTCGCTAGTAAATATCTCGCTATAATGTGCGCGGGAAATGTCGGACACTGTAAACTCACCGGAGATAAACGGCGTTACTTCTTCAATTATTCGTGCTTCTGCTTCGGTAAAACTTAGTGCATCGACTAAATACGGTTCGGTTACCTTCTTTCGCATCCCATTTTCCATTACTTTCTCGTAACGGATTTTTGTTAAAAACCAAGTGTGCATCATAAATTCATTTCTTCAATTAGTTCGATTAAACCCTCATAAGGGATATTATATTTCTTTGCGAATTTTATTTTGTCTATGACCTTTTGTTCCGGTGTGCTTACCGATGCAAATTTGCATGTTATGCGCCCATTAAGCATATCAACCTTAGTTGAAGAATAAGATTTATCAAGTATATGGTAATTTACGACCCTCATATATTCATCCCCGATTTTATATAGATGTTCTTCAACAAGATCATAAATTTCATTATATGTAAATTTGCATCCGCATCTTTTTAGTATATCATAAATTCTACTCATAGAACAAGGATAGAAAAAAGGAATGTAATCTAAAATTTCTCTGTTTTTGTTTTTGCTACTCATAATTTCGTGTTTATTAATGTGTTTATAAAAATGTGATTAATCGTGTTGTGTTAGTGTTGTGACGGTACTTTCTTCGTCTGTTTGCGCAATTCCTTCCGTAACTTATAAATCTGATTCTTTACCGGAACGCTATTCTTTGCTTCCGGCTTTAGTGATTCAATCTGCAACTTTAAATCTAGTACCTCTTTTGCCTTATCGACACAATCGAGCAAGTCCAGACCGGAGCGAATAGATTCGTCTACCATCTCGCTAGCCAACCGGATGCGATCGTAGAGTTTCTTTATATTGTCAACGTGATCGGCGCGATTCATTTCAAGTATTCGACCTTCATTTGTATAGCCGTCATAAATGACATAATACAATTTGTCTACGTCCGGGCGACCTAAAAAGTGTCCGAGAAATTGCCAATAGTATTCGTCTTTTTCGTCGATGGTATTTCCGAATTGCAGTGATTCGATTTTTCCTTGCGACATCGGGCACTTGATTTCACCCAGAGCGATAACTTTTCCATCAAATCCGTATACATAGAAATCCGGTGAATCTCCAAATCCTTCAAAAGGTTCATTGAAAACAATGTCCTTAAAATCGGTTGTACACGACTTGATTTCGTTCATTAACTGGCTCCGTACCCATTCGACTGCTAGCGGTTCGTTTTCATGTCCCCAATCAAACGCCTTGTTACTTCCGTTTTCTCGCATCGTCCCGGTTCTACGCTCGTATCGTACTAAATACATCGCGTCTAACGCGGCTTTACCAAAGGGACAACCTTTGCCCGCTTTCATCAGGTCGGGAAGCGTAGAGGCAGTTATTTTACCCCGTCTCTTTTCTTTCCATTCAAATTCTTTTTGTTCACTTGATTTCATGTGCTACTAATTCTTTGATTTGTTCTTTAGTTAGTTTATATTTCGTCTGGACTTGCGCGACCGTAAAACCACCCGCCAGACCGTCGAGGATATTTTTCCAGATTGCCGATCCTGTCTCAACCGTAGGCAATGAGTTTTCTACTTTCGGAATGAATGGACGAATACGGAGCGAATCAACCTTTTCGCCGAAAGCGTCAACCATTACCGAACCGATTTGAATTTGCTTGTTTACCCATTCTTCGAAATTCGGATTTTTAAATAGCTTCGTCATAGTCTTGCAGTTCGTCCGGTTGAGAATCATCGGTTTTACATTCTCGAAAAAATAAGCGACGAAACATTCTTCTTTCTTTCCAGATGTACCGACTACCTGTTCTTTTTTCGTTTCCCGTATGGTGAGAATTATATCTTTCCCATCCGGTAGGCTGTAAGCGCCTAGGTAGTCATAATTAAATTGAGTTTTCCAATGTGTCATTATCGTGTTGTGTTATTACTATTCGTTTCTTTATTATCTCCTGTAATCTTATCCAAAAAAAGATCAAGCGCTTTGATACATTTATCCGGCAATTCCTTTGATGCTTCGTTTTGACGCAAATAGTTTATCGTTTCTCCAATACCTATAATGCGATACATCTCTTTTGTTGTAGGAGTAAAAATCAATATTAAAAGAGAAATTGCAATAATAACATAGGATACTTTTTTCGCTTTATATATCCCTTTGTCGATACATTCTTTTTCACTATAAGATTCGATATTCGATTCGATAAATACATAAACCAACCATACAAGTGCAACTATAAGTATAATTACAAAAGTTACATTTACAGCATCTAGCCTTTCAATCCAATAAAGTTCATTCATTTTGTTTTGATTTTAAAAAGTCATTATTAAAATTATCCGATTCACCCTGATAAAGCGACTCATAACAACGAGCGCAAACAGTGATTATCTTCGTGCCGCGTCTGCCGCGTTCGTACGTTTCGACCTCTAATTCTATTTCTACGCCCGGTTCAATCTCTTCGCCGCAATCTTCGCAAAATAGAGTGTCAGTAGGACACGCGCCAAGAACCGTACAGATTCGGCAATTACCGATACATTGAGGATTCGCCGCCATGTCGTTTCGTGTTTAGATAGTTACAGACTAGCACGTAGATAACCGTGATAAAAACGATTAATAGTGCGATAATTAATTTGCCCGGCTCCGGCTCGCCTTCTGCGAGGCTGCACGCTAAAAGCATTAAGAAAATAGCGGCGGGACTTTGTTTGAGTGTTAACATGATGTTGGGCTTTATATTACCTTATTACTCTGTATGAATCTATCTATACTCGATAAATCATACCAGATCATTTTTCCAAATTGAGAAAAAGAAATGAGAGCTTTTTCCCGTAACGTTCTCAAAAAATCATCCGAGCATCCTATATAGGATTTTGCTTCATCTTTACTAAGCCACCTCTTTACTATTGGCTCAACTTTTCCGGTTACTCTAGTTCGTCCCATTGTCGTACTATTCTTTGCGTTCAACATAAATGTTATCTCCGTCGATCCAAGTTTTAAAAACTTTTCCTTCATCGGTTTTTAAATCAGACGCGGTCGTTCTCACTGATTTTCTGCGGTTGCGGGGGAAGTAGGTTTGTCTCCCTACTTCCATCGCTTGCAGTGTCGGTTTAATTGGTGTTGTGTTCATTGTCGTGCATATTGTGGTAGCCTTCAGACTACCGAATTATTATTTTTTGATTTTTATTTTAGCTGCTATAAAGGGGATTTCAACCCAAAAAGATGTATGAAATGACATATCGCATTTTTGAAAATGAAAGAAATGTTTAAGAAATGGCGTGCTCTTGATTTGGTCTACAAATGGGATATTTCTGTAAAACTCTATCCCTACAATTTGTTTTAGAATTGTTTTCATAACTGTGTGTATTATGCAGGGCTTTCACCCTGCTGTTTAAACTTATATTGCTGCCTTCAACTTTTTTATATCTCTAATTAATTTTTCTTGCCTTGCTACTTCATTATCTGCCATTCCGTCAAGCCCGAGACTTGCATACCATTCTGCATTATTAACAGCCTCTTCTAATGCTATTTCTTTTTTCGCAATTAACGCATTAATGATGCTCTTATCACGGCTTTCGATTAATATCTCTAAGGCTGTCTTTCTGGTTAAAGTGCTAGTTGCTTTCATAATCGTATTTATTATGTAGCCCCGAAGGGCTACGGATTAATATTAAATCTTCTGATAACCGAATGAGTTCATAAACTTCTCCGCGCCTTTGAACGTTTTGAAAGTCTTGCTACTAGAAAGTGTACACGCTAAGAATCTTTGTCCGGCTGTTGTATTAATCAAGCTAACACAACATACTGTTTCGCTTCCTGTTTTTTTAAATTCTACGTCTCCGATCATTCCTGCTTTCATAATTCTATACTTTTATTTGTTAGTTCTTGATTGATTGATTAACTTTGATGCGACAAAGATAGGTGACTATACTCTACTATGCAAATATTTAGTAGAATATATTCTATTAATTAACCTTTATTAGTAGACGAAAGTATGACTATAAAAGAAAAAATTCAGAAATACATTGATTATAAAGGAATTAGTGTATATAGATTAGAAGCAGAAGCTGGATTATCTAAGGGATATTGGGGGAAGACCAAAAGTATATCCGCCGATATTGCAATGAAAATTAGTAGAGTATACGGTGACATGTCAACCGAATGGCTTCTGCGAGATAAAGGAGAAATGATTAAAAATGCAGAGCGAGAACAAAAAACAATCGAAATTTCCGAATCTGCAATAAGCAAAACAAAACGAAAAGGAGCATTAATATACGACATAGACGCAACCTGCGGGCTAAGTGGTAGAGATATAGAATTTACAGACGAAAAAGTGATAGGAAGTATAGACGCACCGGAAATCAACCCGGATTCAAAGATTATATTCGCTACGGGTGATAGTATGTTACCGCTAATCGCTTCGGGCGATAGGGTGGTAATTAGAAAAATCGAAAGTTGGGATTATTTCAACTACGGACAAGTGTATTTAATCATAACGAATGAATACAGGCTTATAAAGAGAGTTCGTAGGCATCCTAAAGATGCGGATAATTTAATTCTGCTTCGTAGCGAGAATCCGAATTACGACGATATCGATTTACCGAAACGCGAAATTATTCATCTTTTTATTGTAGAGAATATTTTATCAATCAAAAACATATTATAAATCACTAAAAACAAAACAACATGAAGAAGCTACTACTTATCGCATTTCTAGCGATGTGTTCTATGTATTCCTTTGCTCAATTAACAGAGGGAAAGTATAAAATTCTCTCTGTAAAGGGGTTTATGAACGAAAAAACAGTTTATGAAAACACATTTGCAGATAGTACGGCAATTGTAAGAGTTACTCCCCAATTAGTTAACATAGTAATCTCTGGATATTCTGCAAATACATACGCAATCGAAAAGCCGCAACTATTAGAAGGAAACTATCTATATACAGCAAAAGAGATTCAATCAAATTCGGATGCAAACTTGTTATTCCGTCGGGTAGACGAATACCCGCAACTAGATGGGGGATTGCTTATTATAAACCGATCTGAAAATTACGCTGACATATTCATTATATCCAAAGAAAATTAGCCACTAAAATAAACTCAACGAGTAAATTTCTTAAAATCATTTTACTTATAAATACTGATGAAACTATACCATTATACTTCAATAGAAACATTGGCTCTAATTTTAAAAAATGGAACAATCAAGTTTAATAGATTAGATACTGTTGATGACTTAGAAGAAGCCGGATATACATCGGATGGCATGCAACTTGGAAAATATATGTTTGTTTCTTGCTGGACAAAGTCGAGTGAAGAAAATATAGCGTTGTGGAGTATGTACGCCGATAAAGGTAAAGGAATACGAATAGAACTTGACGAAGATATGTTTCGTGAGTACAAAGCTCAAGATACCCAATACGTCAAAGTTGCGAAACAAGAGGAAAACATATTGATACCATTAAGTGAAATTATTCGTGATGATTGTATGTTTTTCATTCCCACAAAAAATAATAAATATCTCTTTCAAAGGGATATTATTTACGTTGATCATCCCAATGAAAAAGTTAAGGATGCATTTACTCGGAATAATGACGGTTACAATATAAACTTTTCTCTTATAGGAAAATACAAACGAACATATTGGAAATTTCAAGAAGAAACTAGATTTTCCCTTGTTGCTATTCCGTGTGATAAAAATACAAGTATAAATGGCTCTCCTCAAATATTTTACAATATAAAAAAGAATATTGAGCTACCATTCAAAGAATACTATTTGAAACTGAAACCAGAAGTTCTCGATAATATTATGGTAAGGCTAGGTCCTTCTTGTACAGATGCTGATAATATTATTATTGAAGCTCTTTTAAATGAGTATACAAGTAATGGAAAAGCTGTAAAAAGTAAATTAGATGGTGCTATAAAAATGAAATAACCACTTAAAAACAAAACATCATGGAAGTAGTATTAATCTTAGTAGTTACAGGCGTCATAATTTTAGCGATAAAAATTGCTATGACAAATCCCAAAGAATCATCTAACAACCAGAGTCAACCTAAGACCGAAACACCGTCGGAAGAAATAGAATTCCCGCCATCCGGATACTTTTACTATGAAATGGTAGGAATGTACTATCATGGAGTTACGCCTAAAGATTTCGGTATATTCAAAGGCAAAGCAATAGCCGAAACAAACAACCCTAAAGATAAATTTGCAGTCGGTATATACAGAAACGGTGATAATAAGTTAGTTGGGTATATCCCAAAAGATTTTAGAGGAGTCAGTAACGAAAAGATTCATAAGGAAATTACAGAAAGCGGCGGTAGTCGGGAAGTGGTATTTAAAATAAGCGGAAGCGAAAAGAAGTGCTACGGAACGGTTTATATAAAAAATAGCTAATAATCCCCGCCCAATAAACAATATTATCAACCACTAAAAACAAAATATTATGAATAAACTATTAGTACTATCAATCACAGCGATTTTCGTCCTACTATGCCTACAATCATGCAGTAAGGATGATGAGAACCAAGACGAGTTTTTAAAAGAATATAATTTACCCAAAGGAGTAACTAAGCCAACTATAGGATGGCAGTACGAAGAAGAAGTTGCTAAAAATGCATTAATAGCAGGATTTCTTAATGGTGATATGTGGTTTGCAGCATACAATGAGAAGAAAGAGCAGATATTCGAATATACAGCACCAATGATCCGAGGATTCAATCAAAAATTTTATTTAGAGTTCGGTAAGGTTGAAGAGCATAATATTGACCATATTTCCTTATTTAACTTTATCATCAAAGATGATGGAATTATTTTGTTAGTGAATTATGGTGGTCCTAATGAAATTATTTCCACTCTTGGTGGAAAAGAGAAAAGGCTTTATTACAATAGATATGACAATTCAGTATTCGATATTAAAGATTGGTATGGTGATTATTTTATCACATTAGGATACAATAATAATAACCTTTTGCTTGATAATAATTGTAATGAGATAGAAAAGATACCATTAGGAAATAGAACCATCAATAAATTAATTCCAATTGATAATATTAATGGTCTAGAGGTATCATACCCTTCTGTGTCTTTAGTCAATATCACTAATGCCGATTATATCTGGCAGTACAAACACAAAGGATACTCCGAAGAATATATAATAAAGAACAAGTTAATAAATATTAGTGACAATTTTATAGACTTTACTTTCGATATCGTATACAGAAATGGAGATAAAGAAAGAGAATCTTTTAAACTAAACAAATTGACGGGAGAGCTTATTAATGAAGCTAATAGTATCAATTGAGAATGCTCTACACCTGAATAAATAAACCCGAACAACATGAAAAACCGAATCAAATCATATTGGAGCAACTGTTTGTCGATCGCTGCGATTATATGTAGCGTTGTTGCTATTTGCGTTTCGTTACCATCCGTGCCGGAGTTAGGTATAGACTATATCGGGGTGATAGTAGGGATTTTATCGCTTTTAGTGACGATGTTAATTGGATGGCAGATTTGGAATGTGACTAATTATTTAAAAATTAGAAATACATCTACACGGACTAACTAAAAATAAATATTAACAATGCAGTATGATTTAACAAAAAAAGATTTATCTTTGCGAAGTTTATTAATATAGTTGCACACATGACATGAATAGATTTTTGACAAAGCATCTTTGCATCGTTTTAACAGCATCGATAATTTTCATTTTAATTGGTTTTTTTATTAGAGAAAATATTATCTTAGAGGTTAACCCCAAATGTACAGGTTATATTATATTTGGATTAATACTACCGAAATTTGCAGAATTAGCATTTGCAGGCGGTATTATAACCATTTTAACCAGCAACAATGAAATTTTAGAGACATACAGAACGGAACTGATAGATATTGTACATGATTCTAAATTACTAAAATACAGATCTAATATTGGAAATATATGGATTAACGTTACAAAAGCATTACTTAAACAACGTTTCAATGATATTCATTCAGATTTACTTCCAATATTAAAATCACAAATACCAAATAACGATGTAAGTTATTATAGAAATTATGATATATCTCATGATATAAAATGGTATGATAAGGATGCAGGTCTTATAGATGTAATAGAAACGACATCCATTGAAATTATAGCTGATAATAATGAAGAATTTATTTTTAACCAAAATTCTAGTATAGATATTAAACCAGAACAAGCCAATGATTGTTATATCCATATGGAAAATGATTCAATTAAGGTTAATGGTATTTCTGTAAAATGTGACGTTAACAACAATGATACAAAAAAGTCCAAGAAACATACATTGACATTAAAATTGAAAGATTCTCAAATATATAAAATAGAAAAGGTTATGGAAAAAAGATATAATATTTATCATGATCCTATTTTGGGGTTTCGAGCGAAATATATGACGCGTAATTTAGATGTTATATTTCACTTACCTAGTGACTTGGAGCTATTCTTTGCAGAAAATGGTGTTCCAAATGCTTTCGAATTTAGAAAAATAGGAGATAATTCTTGCAAATATAAATATAATGGCTTATTTTTGCCGAAGCAAGGTTACACAGCTTTTATCAAACCGAAATTAACAAATTAAACCAATTGAAATATGGTAATTCACAACATTATCGAAGGATAATTTATTGAAATGGTAATTTTAATAAATTGGATTATAAAAAAGAGGTCTAACTTATACTAAGAGGCTATATCAAAAAAATGATATAGCCTCTTTCAGTTATTCTATCTGCGGATTAAATAAGCAAGAATAGAGCTTTTTAAAATAAAACAATAAAGTTTGCTATTCTTGATTGATTGATTAACTTTGTATTGAAAACGTTCTTTGATAAAGATGAAATATAAGAGGTGATATTTATAAGAAAGGACATGAGTATCGTTTTTTAATGCAAATTCGGTGCAAATAGATTTTATAAATATTATAAGATATTAGTTATAAGCGTTTTAGATGGTGTACAAAAACGCCTCTCACGCATGTAATACGAGTTCGATTCTCGTACCCACTACCAAAGAAAAAGAGGAAATGCAGTTTAACTACATTTCCTCTTTTTCTTTATAGATCTCGAAATAAGATTCCTTATCAATCCTCAACCGGACTCTATCCTCCCTTTTCTGCCCTGCCAGATTCACAAACAGATTGAAATACAGTTGGCTGAAAGAAAGGTTGGAACGATCATAAGTAATATCAAATGTCCAGGTTCTACGAAAAGAATCGAACGTTGCATACGATTGCTCACCCCCTTTACACATAAACACTTCCGGGAAAGACGTAGGAGGATAAGGCTGGAATAAACCCGCTAATTGAGCATAAATATAGTCAATCATCCATTCGTCTCCTGTTAAAGTCAATTCTCCCTTTAAACGGAGTTTGATGGCATAACTGGCAGTCACGTCGGACGAAGTATAAACAGGAACCTGGCTTTCTGCCGGATAGTTGCCGTCTTTATATCCAAGACTCATCGTTAGTTTGGATAGACCGACACCATTAAAGCCACTCACCTCCTGATCTGCCAACCGGTTTTTCAGACTGACCATAAATGTCAGTTTACCGAGCGTCGGATCACCCGGATATTGTGCAAGCGTGTCCAATACATAATCTTCGGTATTGTAACTACGGGCTATTAAATCACCCTTCTCAGCCTCCAAAGCCGGACCACCTCTTTCCACATCCACGTTGCCAACCGGATAATAAATAGCATCATTATCCCTTACGCAACCACTCAAACAGAACAGCAACACTGCCAAGCCTATTATCTTATTCATTATCATCTTACCTCTTGATTTTGCAGACAAAGATACATCTTTTTTATACCACACTTGATTTATGTCAACCGTTTTTAGTATTTTTGCACACATCAAGACAGAAAAGACATGGATACATTATTAAGAGAGACTGTAAATGCTGTTGTAAATTCCCGCTTTCCGGAAATGAGTATAGAAGGAAGACGACAGATAGAAAGCATACTGATTCGTGAAGAATTTCCCAAAGGAGCAATAGCGCTGAATGAAGGAGAAGTAGCTCATGAAATCGTATTTGTCGGCAAAGGGATGCTTAGGCAGTACTATTACAAGAATGGGAAAGACGTGACCGAACATTTCTCATACGAAGGATGTATCGTGATGTGCATTGAGAGTTTTCTGAAACAAGTACCCACCCGGCTAATCGTGGAAACCCTCGAACCTTCCATTATCTACCTGTTCCCTCGCGACATGATACAAAAATTGGCAAAAGAGAACTGGGAAATCAATATGTTCTACCAAAAGATACTGGAATACTCCTTAATTGTGTCACAGATTAAAGCAGACTCCTGGCGCTTTGAATCCGCCCGCGAACGCTATAACCTCCTGCTCGAAACACATCCGGAAATTATCAAACGTGCACCTCTGGCACACATCGCTTCCTATCTTTTGATGACACCGGAGACACTAAGCCGTGTACGCTCCGGTGTTCTATGATTTTAGCGGCTTTTCCGGTATTCTTTAGGAGACATGCCGGTGTAATGCTTGAAATATTTCCCGAAGAAAGACTGGTTGGCAAAATTCAGCCGATCGGCAATTTCCTGAATATTCATGCTTGAAGAATTCAGAAGTGCTTTTGCTTCCAGAATCACCAGTTCGTCGATCCACTCTCCCACCGTTTTTCCGCTGACCTCTTTCACTACTCCCGAAAGATGCTTCGGCGTCAGACACAACTGGTCAGCATAGAATTTCACGCTCCGTTCAGACTGGTAAGACTCCACTAAAGACTCATAAAAACGTTCGAAAATATATTCTTTCCGGCTTTTATTTTTCATGGTAGTAGCATTGGCTGGCGCATGATTGGTAAAGATATTACAAAGTTCAAAAAAGAACCCTTGCATCAAGCCCATTACCACTTCTTTACGATATAAAGCCTCCTTATTCTTCAACCGTTTTCTGATAAATGCATGATATTCCTTCACAGTCTCCTGCTCCTGCGGTGTAAGATTGAAACACGGGTAATCTTTCAGATAAAAGAATAAGGAAAGCACATTACTGATCTTAGGCAATGTCTCTAACAAGTTCTTCGACACAGCAAAGAATATCGCTTTAAAGTCGGAACTGAAACACCGCTGTTCGACAATCTGATTAGGCAGCGCGATCACCATTAATCCGGGGAACAGTTGAAGCTCACGTAAACTAATATTAAAAGTACCAGTACCTTCCAGGCAAAGACCTACCGTCAACACCTCCAGTTTAGTCGGTCCATTATACAACGATATAACGCTCTCCGTATCGAAGAGCGCTATATCGTTATCAACAACATCAATGTTGTCAGAATCTATATGTTTAGAATGAACTACCGAAGAAATACCTACTTTGGGAACATTTTGAATATACATACTCTCTCTTTTTTGCGACAAATATACCAGCATTTAATCAGATATACAAGCCGTTCAAGAGTATTATCAGACATAATGAACACTTTTAGTTACTTATTGAACAGACCGGAATAAATATTCAGAATCACGTTGGGCAGCCGGCACTGTCCATTTCTCCGGAACAAACTTCCACTGATTCAGGGCTTTGGGGTCCATCGTACCTTTCTTTTCGATATAATTCATCAAATAGAAACGAAGATCTTTATCCGTAGAGAAAATTATGCGGTCCTTCAAATCCTCCTGCGGAATACCCGATCCTTTCGTCAACAGTTCTCCACCACCATTACCACGATAAGAATTTAAGGCCACTTTATATATCTTATCCATACGAAAAGGAGAACCGTCCGCCATACTCGTAATCGTAATCTTTTCTCCCTGCGGTTTTGTCACGTCCACCGTATAAATAATGCCGGAAGCCGAGTCGAAATTAAAACTGAAGTTCTGGAAAGAAGCCCTGTCTTCCGCACCTTCCCGAGGTTTCTTCTTGAACCAGAGCAAATGATCTTCCGGTGACTTCATCCGGTTCGTCCACATATAATAAGACATCTCCAGAAAATCCTTAATCTCCTTTCCGGACAGAGTCATCACATACAGCATATTCTCATACTTATACAAGTTGAACATATCACTGACAAACACATCCCCCTTCTTTATCTCCGCATCAAACGAAAGCGGAGCAGCAAAAGAGATGTCAGCTCCAGTAATATCGAGCTGTAAAGTATGTATCAAATCAATAAAAGCAGAAGGACCGAAGAAAGCAGGATGAGTAGAGATACTCTCTGTAAAAGTACCGATCTTCTTGGATACAAACTTCTGCACCGTCTCATATTGCGGAGCAAAACGCTTCATGAAATCCTCGCTGATTCCGTAAGCTTCCGTTTCTGTCAACTCCCCTTTGATGTCCTTGCTCTGCACCTTTCCATCTTTCAGCTTCAAGGTCACATCGACATTAGACAATACAATTCCATTGCTGGCCGGATCGATAATCAACACCGAATCTCCGGCTACATTCATCACCTTCTTACATTCACGGGCATGATCGTGTCCCATCAATACAATATCGAATCCCGGCACATTCTTCGCTACGTTAAGAGAAGCATTCTCATTGTATTTGCCCGACATTTTGAAAGCCTCCTGTCCGGCATGAAACAATCCGATCACCAAATCCGGGTTCTCTTTTTCACGGATAATCTTCATCCATTTGCGTGCCGTCTCTTCCATATCGTCGAAACGCAAGCCTTTCCACAGATTTTCAGAAAGCCATGCAGGGATGGCAGGAGTAATCATACCCAATACCACGATCTTCACGCCATCACGTTCTAACACCTTATAAGGAGCCAGATGGGGCTTTCCCGTAGACGTATCAATGATATTGGCACCCAACACAGGGAAGTCACAAGTGGCTATCCAACGGTCGAACACAGCACGTCCCGTTTCCACATCATGGTTCCCCATATTACCGGCATCATATTTCATGAAATTCATCATTTGCGAACAAAGATGAGGAGACACCGTATCTATATAATTATAGTAATAGGCAGTAGGCTGTCCCTGCAAAATATCACCATTATCCAGCAATATCAAATTCTCTTTATACTTTTCGCGCTCTTTCTGCACGAAAGAATAAATACGTGCCAGACTACCCTTCCACTCGTGGCGGGTTATAAAATTGTAAGGATAATAATTACCATGTACGTCACTCGTTTCCACAATCTTCAACTTCACCACCTTTTCCTGCGCTGCAACAGACAGTACGAGACAGAAAAGCAAGCCATAAATAAATCCTATTCGTTTCATTCTTTTTCTATATTTAGCGGATGCGAAAATACGAACCGTGCCCCACCGGTATAGTCAGGATCAATCCATATACTTCCTCTCCATTTATGCACAATCAATTTACAAATAGACAATCCCAATCCAGTTCCCTGGGCGTACTCATTCAGCTTTTCAAAACGCTCGAACACAAGTCCCTGTTTTTCTTTCGGGATACCGCATCCGGTATCCGTTACAGAAAAAATAGCCATTTGCTTTTCCTCATTTACAGAAAAGTCCAAGGTAATCTTCCCGCGTTTCGTAAATTTGTCGGCGTTAGACAGCAGATTAATGATTACCTGTTGCATACGCTGCACATCCGTCACCATCCGGAAAGTCTCAAAAGAAGTGGAAAACAAGAACTGATTGTCCGACGACTGTCGTGAAAAACTAACAGAGGCAACCACCTGACTACACAACTGCACCACATCACATTCCTCCCACGTCAAAGTCACCCGGTTCGCCTCCAGACGTGAAAGGTCGAGAATATCATTAATCAGACGAAGCAACAAATCCGAATTGGTTTTGATAATCTGATAATAAGACTGCTGTTCATCCTCCGTGCTACCGCCCATTGCCAGTACATCCGAAAAGCCGACAATCGAGTTCAACGGCGTCCGTATCTCATGACTCATATTGGCAAGGAAAGCACTCTTCAGACGATTAGACTCTTCCGCCCTGTCTTTCGCTACACGCAAATCCTTCTCCGATTTCAAAAGCTCATCTTTCAAACGTTTCGTACGGAAATAATAGAAAAGAGAGATACATAAGCCAAGTACCAGAATCACGAACAAAGCACAAGCAGACCATATCTGATAAGTATATTGCTGATAGAACGAAACCGGTTGGTTGACAAGCTGCACTTTAAAAGGCAACACGCTCGGGTGCAGCCCCCACTCTTTCACCTTCCGGCTATCCAATACCGCTTTGGAACCAATGATCGAAAGATGCTTCCCCGTATCCTCCGGGTGCTGATCCATCCGTACGGACTCCATAGCCATTTCTCCTCCCACTTTCCGATAATCGGGCAGCACTCCTCCTATCGCCCAATAGCCAAGGCTCACCGATGAAGGAGTAAAAGCCGGAATGGTAGGAGTAGCTTCCATCATGGCATACGTCGCATTTCGCATGAAATACCCCTCGTTCATATCCACACGCCACGTTCCCACCAAGATAACCGTATTTTCGGGCAGCTGTCTCAATTCCTCAACGATGGTATAAATAGAATGTCTCCGGCCGTCCATCAAAATCAAATCCAGATCGGGAAACTTCTTCATTTCTTTTCGTACCAACGCTTGCATAGTCACTCCGCCATAAGTATTGTCCGAGATAAAGGCAATGTGTTTCGTTTTCGGATAGAAAGCTTGAATCATGGAGATATTACCTTCTATATCATATTGATTGATAAATCCTGATTCCAGTTCGGGAATATCCAGATGATCTTCAAAGATATCAACAGATTCGGGCATCCAGCAATCAAGGTTTTCCACCGTATCTTTCGGCAATATCACCACATTGCTACTGGCCAGACTGCACATCACCGGCACTTTCACCTGCATTTCATCCCTCTGCGACAAATAGGCAGCCCATGCCTCCTGCCCTAATAAGATAATTTGTGCCGGATGCTTTTCTCCCTGATATTTAGCCAGAATCTGCGTCATCATCGCGCTCCATAACGGAGCCTCCGAGAAGCTTTTACAATTCATGTTTTCGATGACAATGTCGCGCTGTCCTCCCAACTTACTATATTCATCCATATAATCGGAAATAGTGACCGAAGTTTGGTGTGCTGCCGGATTATAAGAGCAAATAATCAGAATAGGTTTCTTATCTTTAGAGACAGCCAATACTTCCGTTGACTGCAGAAGCCAAAGGAAACAGATAAAAAGATATCCAAGACGTCCCAGCATAATTATGCAGTTTTGATGTGTTAATTCATTAATTGAGTTGCAAATATAGTAAAACTTGTCGGGTTTAGCAGATTTATATGTATTTTTGTCGCTCATTTACTCTCAAAAAATACAAATTATGGAATTATTTCACAAGATGATTTCCGGTTTTCTGGGTATACCGGAAAGACAAATAAGTAGTACGCTCCATCTTTTGGGTGAAGGTGCTACGATTCCCTTCATCAGTCGTTACCGTAAAGAAGCCACCGGCGGACTGGATGAAGTGCAGATAGAGCAAATCAAAGAGCAACACGATAAGTTGTGCGACATAGCCAAACGGAAAGAAACGATTCTCGGCACCATCAACGAGCAGGGAAAACTGACTGCCGAACTGGAGAAACGTATCAACGACACCTGGAATCCGACGGAACTGGAAGACATTTATCTTCCTTATAAACCCAAGCGGAAGACACGTGCTGAAGTAGCCCGCCAGAAAGGGTTGGAACCGCTTGCCACCATCCTGATGTTGCAAAGGGAAAACAATCTTAGTACCAAGGCTGCCTCCTTCGTGAAAGGAGACGTGAAAGATGTGGAAGATGCCCTGAAAGGCGCCCGTGACATCATTGCAGAGCAAGTGAACGAGGACGAACGTGCCCGCAACGCGGTACGTAATCAGTTCAGCCGCCAGGCAGAGATTAGTGCCAAAGTAGTGAAAGGAAAAGAGGAAGAAGCGGCAAAATACCGGGATTATTTCGATTTCTCCGAAGCACTGAAACGTTGCACGTCCCACCGCCTGTTGGCCATCCGCCGGGCAGAGTCGGAAGGCCTGCTAAAAGTATCCATCAATCCCGACGACGAGGCATGTATCGAACGCCTGGAACGTCAGTTCGTACGTGGCAACAACGAGTGTAGCCAGCAGGTGGACGAAGCCACAGTCGATGCCTACAAGCGTCTGCTCAAGCCCTCCATCGAAACAGAATTTGCCGCTCAATCCAAAGAAAAAGCCGACGAGGAAGCCATCCGGGTATTCACTGAGAACCTCCGTCAACTTCTTCTCGCCCCTCCATTGGGACAAAAACGGGTGCTCGCCATCGACCCCGGATTCCGTACGGGATGTAAAGTTGTCTGCCTCGATGCACAAGGCAATCTGTTGCATAATGAGAATATCTATCCGCATCCTCCGGTGAACAAAACAGGAGAAGCTGCTTCCAAACTCCGCAAGATGATTGAGGCCTATCAGATAGAAGCCATCTCCATCGGCAACGGAACGGCAAGCCGTGAGACAGAAGATTTCATCAACAGCCAGAGCTTCGACCGTCAGATACCCGTGTTTGTAGTCAGTGAGCAGGGAGCTTCCATTTATTCGGCTTCGAAGATTGCCCGCGACGAGTTTCCCGATTATGACGTAACGGTGCGGGGAGCAGTCTCCATCGGCCGCCGCCTGATGGACCCGTTGGCAGAATTGGTGAAGATAGATCCTAAATCCATCGGTGTAGGTCAATACCAGCACGATGTAGACCAGACAAAACTGAAAAAAGCGCTCGATCAGACAGTAGAGAATTGCGTGAACCTGGTCGGTGTAAACCTGAATACGGCAAGCAGCCATCTATTGACTTATATCTCCGGACTGGGACCGCAACTGGCTCAAAACATCGTCAACTACCGGGCGGAAAACGGAGCTTTCGGTTCACGGAAAGAGTTGATGAAAGTTCCTCGCATGGGTGCCAAGGCTTTCGAACAGTGTGCCGGATTCCTCCGCATCCCCGGAGCAAAGAATCCGCTGGACAACACCGCCGTGCATCCGGAAAGCTACCACATCGTAGAGCAAATGGCCAAAGACCTGAAATGTACCATCGACGAACTGATAGCAGACAAGGAACTCCGCCGGAAGATCAACATCTCCGCCTACATCACACCTACCGTCGGTCTGCCCACCTTACAGGACATTCTGCAGGAACTCGACAAGCCGGGACGTGACCCGCGTAAGGCTATCAAAGTCTTCGAATTCGACAAGAACGTGCGCACCATAGCCGATTTGCGCGAAGGAATGATTCTTCCGGGCATCGTAGGCAACATCACCAATTTCGGGGCGTTTGTCGATATAGGTATTAAGGAGAACGGACTGGTGCACCTCTCGCAATTAGCGGAACGGTTCATTTCCGATCCGACGGAAGTGGTATCCATCCATCAACACGTCATGGTCAGAGTGATGAATGTAGATTATGACCGGAAACGGATTCAGCTTAGTATGATCGGGGTACAGCAAGACTGATTGCTTCCCTTTTTTCTCCCCACCACACGATCAGAATCGTAAAAACAATCATAAGTACTGTGCAAATGAGCGAGCCTTCAAAACCGAAGGCTCCGCCATTCAGTACGTTTTCTTCGGGCATACGCAAAGTCAGCATGCTCGTCGTGAAATTATTTCCGCTCACCTGATAACCTAGAATCGGACCTTGAATCCAATTCCAGAAAAGATGAAGAGAGATAGGGAAACACAGATTCCGGGTATAAAGATAGGAAGCACCCAGCAACATACCGGCAAGTAAGAGATTAAGCATCGGTAGGAAAGCTATTTCTGGATTAAAGATATGCATAAACGCGAATAATGCCGACGAGATGAAGAGCGCCAGGAATTTATTCATATTAGTATGAAGCAGACGTCCGAGGATATAGCCGCGCATCAGAATCTCTTCAAACAACGCCACTAACAGGAAAAACACCCACGACCCCAATAAATCCAACGGCTTAAACTGAAAACCGGTGACTTCTATTTCTCCCAAAACAACAGAGATTCCGAAACCCAGCAAATAGAGCAAGATTGCCATCAGAAGTCCATACCACAGTCCACTGGCATGTCCTTTTAAAGAAAGTCCCAAATCAGAAAACGGACGACGTTCGAGACGAAGCAAGATTACGGCAGCAGTAAGAACAGCCAAAAGCATACTGGCCTCCACGAAAATATACCCTACTACTCCCGGATGACGAGCCTCCACTCCAAGAACCAACGACAAGCCTCCGCTAACCAGTGTCCCATACAATCCAATAAATATGAAAAGTACCACAATAAACAGCGAGATACATGCCCACACAGGAAGTCTTTTGGGTTCTTTCTTCCCATCTATGTTGTCTGCCTCCATTTTTACAATTTGTTAATCCGGCTACAAAATTAGATATAAAACATAAAAAAACATCATGTATTCTCTATTTTTCCTATATTTGTCAGAACAAATCTACAAAATTATGAAAATTAAACTACTATTGATAAGTTTCTTACTGGCCGCTAATGCATTAGGAGCCGCCGCCCAAGTGAGTAAGACGTATTATGTGAGTAAGCCCGGTACGCTGATTTCCATGATGACTGAAGAGGAAGCCAACAGTGTCACCCACCTCACACTGACCGGAAAACTGAATGCAGAGGACTTCCGGCATCTCCGTGACGAATTTGCCAATCTGAAAGTATTGGATATTTCGAACGCAGAAATCAAGATGTACAGCGGAAAAGCCGGTACTTATCCCAATGGAAAATTCTACATTTATATGCCGAACTTCATCCCTGCCTATGCTTTCTCGAATGTAGTAGGCGGAGTGACCAAAGGTAAAGCCACTCTGGAGAAAGTGATTCTTTCGGAGAAAACGAAGAATATAGAGGATGCCGCCTTCAAAGGTTGCGAGAACCTGAAAATTTGCCAGATCCGCAAGAAGACAGCTCCCAACCTGTTGCCGGAAGCGTTGGCAGACAGCGTTACCGCTATCTTCGTCCCCCTGGGCAGCAGCGACTCTTACCGCTACAAAGACAGATGGCAAAACTTTGCGTTTATCGAGGGGGAACCGGTAGAGACTACCCTGCAAGTGGGCGCCATGGGTAAACTGGAAGAAGAGATTCTGAAAGCGGGACTGCAACCCAGAGACATCAACTTCCTGACCGTTGAAGGTAAGCTGGACAACGCCGACTTCAAACTGATCCGCGATTATATGCCGAATCTCGTCTCTGTCGATATTTCCAGAACGAACGCAACAGCTATCCCCGACTTCACTTTCGCACAGAAGAAGTATCTGTTGAATATGAAATTACCTCATAATCTGAAATCTATCGGACAACGGGTATTTAGCAACTGCGGTCGCCTTTGCGGCACGCTGGAGCTGCCGGCCAGTGTGACGGCTATTGAATTCGGTGCTTTTATGGGATGCGATAATCTTCGCTATGTGTTGGCTACCGGAAATAAGATTACGACGCTGGGTGATAATTTGTTCGGGGAGGGAGTTCCGAGTAAGTTGGTTTATAAGAAATAAAAAAAAAGAAATTACCCTGATATAAATTGGTGATTAGTCAACTTATATCAGGGTAAATTATTTGAATATTAGGACACTAAGAATCTTTAGAATTCTGCTTTTTCCCCAATTCCTCATGATTTATCTTTTTCATATAACTAGTTGCAGATAATGCAATAGCACTTCCTCCCCATAATCCAAATAACAGAAAGAATAAGTAACCCAAATACGCATTCATTTCCATGCCAAGAAGATGCAAAATAATTAATATAAAAAAATATCCCCAAAAACTATAGAAAAAGCACAGGTGAGAATAATAACATAAATAATATCTGAATTTAGAATCTTTCATTTTATATTCTTTTTTATAATAGGTATTACAATCAGTGCTAATAATAATGGTAAAGTAAAAGCCATGTCCTTCATAAAAGAAGGCTCATACTCATAGAAAAACAACGAGAATAGTATTTTTATAAAACATAGAATATACAGCAAGTTTTGTATATATATAAGATATTTACCAATTTTTCCAAAAGACGTCATCTAATTTATTTTTAATAGGTTCAAATATATCATAAGCATTATGTTCTTCGCTAATTTTTGATTGAGTGTCTGTTGCAGCATAACTCTAAACACACTATTTGTTTTTAATTTCTTGTCCTCTTAGCGAATATGAGATTCTTTCTTGCTGGCTTGCTTCATTTTACGTTCTTGTTTCTTCTTATTAATCTCTTCTAAAGTATATTTCTCCGCTTTCATGGTTATTTTATATCCAAGAAATAATCCTATTAAAAGCAATAACAGATAATTGTATAATGTAGACTTATATTCAATAGAAAAAGCTATATATACCACAAGAAAACAACAATATAATCGCGTTATTATTTTATCAGATTTCAAATATAATGCCCGAATAAGACCTTTTCCCTTTAATGGCTGTTTGAGTATCTCTATATAAGGGAATAGATAACTCATCATTCCCCCTATCGCTATAATAGATAACGCAATTGCAAGTATTACCCTAATAATAAATATTAAAGCAGGATACTCAAATAAAAAAGAGGAAAAAATACAATAGGGAATCATCATAAAGCTAAACCATAGTAGTGACTTTTTATATATTGCTATAAATAGATATCTCATATAATAATAAGTTCGTCGTTAAAGTTTATTTATTTACCATATTTCATCTTGTAGTTTATATACCCTGATGTGAGTTCACTAAACTTTAGCTATTCACATCAGAGTAATAATGTTGAGGTTTTAAGGAGTAATATTTTTATTTGCTTGATCTACTATATATTGATTAGCTCTTATTGCTATTTTGTTTCCAAGATATAGTCCAAACAGAAGTAATATTAAATAAACTATTGCTTTTTCGTGACTATAGAAGACCAAATATATTGCAAAAAAAATTGCATATATCACATCTATATCCCGGCTAAATTTCAAACAAAAAGATTTAACAATATTATTTGTTTCAGTTTTCTTTTCTTTCAGACCTTTATTCCTTGACAAAAAGTTTAACATCTTGCCTGTCAGCCATGCAATCCATGAAATTAGTAATAATATTATAACAATAAACATATATTCAAATTCTCCTAAATCAGGATGGAATAAGCAATGAATTATCATTAAAATACTATTAAAAATAGTAATTCTCTTAAATATTAATATAAAAATATCTCCCATATATTGCTTTTATTCAAATAGTTTTTTTATCCAATTATAAATATCCCCTACATAATCTGTTGAATATTCTTCTCTACCTTCAACTTGATTTGTATGAGTTTCATAAGCATCTTGAGTGGGATCAGGATTTGTTAATTCCATATATGTTCTATCTATAGCTAACCCTATTATTACTTTTTTCCCAACTTTTATTATTCTCTTTTTATCTTTAGGATCTCTTTTCGGAGCCGGATCACCATTAGGCATCATCCCTGACACGTTAGTATCAATACTTTCCGCCACATTCGCCTGATTCCTGTCCAATCCTTCTTTATTCCTCCTGTCTCTTTTTCTTTGGTGCTCATATTCAGGACTAATCGCATTCTTTGCCTGATAAAATAAAAGAGTTCCAAAGGCATAAGACATTTTAGGAGTATGATTTATAATCTGCCCTAATTCCGCAAATTTCCCCGATGTATGTCTCATTATCTGTTGATCTGAAGGCAATCTATAAGATTGCGTGTTCGTCAAAGGATAATAGAATGGTAGAGGAAGAGGGGATGGAACGGGGATGACTTGCTTGCCATCAGGATCAATATGCTTCACCGGATTATTTAAACAATACCCGTAAGGAGTAATTGAATAATTCTTTTCACTCATCGGATCTGCCACATGCCATCTTCCCAATACCGGATCATACATCCGCGCCCCGTAATCATACCAATCCAGACCACCTTTTCTGTCCAGTTCTTTTCCGTTGTACTTGTAAAGCTGAACCGAAGGGGTGGATGAAGCCAAGATTCCTCCGAACGGATAGTAATGATTCACCTCTTCCGCTTCACGATCTTCATTGTATACGACACGAACATTACCCAAGTAATCTTTCAAGAAGAAATGATAACTATAGGAAACATCGTCCGCGAAAGAAACAAAACCTTCACCATCGAGAAGAATCTTGTCGAGACTTCCGTTTTCATAGATCGCTTTACCACAATAATCAGTGGTGGTGATAGAATCTCCCATCGCATGGATGACCTCCAGTTTCGTTCCGTCGGCACTATAAAGATAGCTGATTGTACGTCCGTCGGTAAACTCTATCGCACTCGGCAAATTTAAGCAATTATACCGGATTCTCGAAATTCCTTTGTTTAAATCTTGAATCAAATTGCCATTTAAATCATAAGCATATTCTGCTGATGATCGGATGCCGTCTTTAAAATCAGTGGTACTTCCATACATATTATTCTTTGCGTGGTCTGTCACATTAAGCAAATGATTGCCCTGATATGACAGATTCAAGCTATCAATGGCTCCGAAACTTGCCGGGCCGACAGCTCCATTACGACACAAACCGAGAATATTGCCATTCTTATCAAATGAAGTGACCTGTTCGTCATAACAGTTCAGGTTGCCGGTCAGATTTTCTCCTTCACCATAGCAGGCATCAGTCATCCTGTTCATACTGTCATAGGCAAAACGATAACCTTTACTGATGCCGTCCGTATCATCTTCCTCACTCCGCCATGCTAGGCTACTTATATTGCCATTATAACAGGGGATGCCAGGACTTGCATTATAAGAAATTTCTTCAGAAAGAAAAAAGCGGCACATCGTTTTTATTACCTGGTCACGGACGTCATACGTATACATTGTATAGGCACCCAATCCTCCCACATCTTTCAAAAACACCCGGCGGGCATTGTCATACGTGTAGTAAAGCAAATGATTGGCTCTATACGCATTATCAACGCGGTGATATACATCCCTAAGTTCTCCATCTGCCAGATATTCATAGGTATATTCTTCCATGTGCCGCTTTCCGTTCCCAATCTGATAGGTATGTAATCTGGCAAATAACTTTCCAGTATATGTATATGAATAAAAGTCTGTGTCATACCCGCCCAAATGATTTTGGGAACGTCCCTGTATTATTCTGCCTTTATAGTCATAATATAAGGCACTTGTCAAATATCGCTCATCATCCAGCACTTTTATTTTAGTCCCGGTCAGTCTCCCTTGTGCGGAGATAAGGGAGGCTTCGTGATTGATATATAAAGAATCATACTGCACTTTACCTATCTTCTCCAGCCCGAAAGCGAGTTGGGTGTCCGTTGTGAAGTTGTAATCATCATAGTAATTCACTTGTAAAAGAGAAGATAGCGTATAAGGAAAATGCTCTACTTCATACCCGGAATGAAGCACTCCGTCTTTCTCCGAAGTCGTTCGATAAGCCCTTACTATGGAATTATCCAATGAAGGAGGATCATTGAATGAACAAAGTCCTGTTAATGCAAGCCTTCCCTGATTATCATAGAATGTGAACGTCCATTCTTTTTTCTGTGACTGATTTCCATTCTGTGACAATATAACCCTGTCGGCTTTGTCATAAACATAACCTATTGCAGCACAGCCAGGTAGTTTCTTCGAAATACAGCGTCCGAAACTATCATACAAGTATTGATATGCGTACAAATCGAGATTTCCTGCCGATATTTCATCATTAATCATGGGTGGGAGAACATAGCGTATTCTTCCGAAGCGGTCGAATACAAAATAGGTGTCCGCTTGTTGATTCCCTCTACCTAGCCGGGTCAGTAGCGTACGCCCCTGTTTGTCAACAAAGGTGTAAGTCGGTTTCCCGTCTTCATCCGTGGCCTTTGTCACCTGCAATTCTCCCGACCGATAATCTCCTCTGCGAATCAGTGAATCGTTATCATCTATAAAATAGAACGAACAACGCAATGAATCAGCCGGAATATTCGTCAGATATTCCATACGGGCAGGATGATCTCCCCAAGCATCCCCCACTCCATATTGTTCTGTAATACGATTTAGAGGGGACGATTCATAGTTAGTTTGCAAATAACTTCTTTTACCTGCATCATGATAATCCCACAAGACACCACCCTTCAAATCTTCAGGAGACATGTAAGAAAAGCTAGTATTCGTAGAGAGCCATTGTTTCTCTTTCCGTCCTAAACTATCATATTCTATCAGGTGATGGTGAGCCATAATAGCACCGGCACGGTCTGCTCCATAACTTTGTGCAAAATCGAGCTCACGTCCAAGTCCGTCATAGAATGTTATTTCATCATAGTTTTTTTCTTCATCCTCTCCAAGTGGTGTTCGTACATAAATGTAATTATGTTCTCCCGGTATGGAAGCCAGGGTGTCTTTTACGGCTGTCATGGAAAGATCATTTGCAGAAACAGGTCCTGAAAGCAGGGCTATGGCAAATATAAATAATGATATATGATTTTTCATATTTCTTGTTCTTTTAATAGGAATTTACAGAATACCGATAATCATAAGCCTTTATGGTTCGCCCATAATTATCTTTTTGTCTATTGAGCCGCTGTAAGAGGTCATATTCATAATAACTGACCACTCCGCACGGATCCGTTACAGAGGTAACTCCGGTCATCGGCTGATACGTATAGGATGTTATTTGCGCCTGTGGCAAAGAAGCTCTTAGACGCACCAGTTTCGCACGATCCGGTGTGCCGGCTTGCATGAACGGCACGAGGTCTCCTCCCATAGCTGTTCGGACTTCACTAATGGTAGCTCCCTTTATTTCCGCTGCCAGATGCAAATAGTTGTAGCTCCAAAGGTAAACCGTCTTACCCTCGTTTCTGACAACATATAAAGGATGTCCCAAAGCATCATAATCAATACAATTGTACACTTCTCTCAAAGCGCCCTCACCTACCCTTTCCCAGGCAGAATAGCAAGGAAAAAAATGATCGGATACTCCTTTTATAGGAACATATTCATATTTCACCTGTTTCAGTTGCCGGCTGGTTCCATCATCGGAAATAGAATATTCCTTTTCTTCGACAATCGGAGAAAGTATATGCTTTTGTACCATTTGAGTATATATATCCGAGCTGGACTCACGGATCCTTTTATAGGTTTGTTTTCTTATTCCTCCATTGGCACTTTCTGAAATTACTTTTATCAAGCCGTCCGGATCATATTCATAATCAGTCTGCGTACTTATCGGAAAAGAGGGATTGTCGTATAAAGTATCACTCTCGCTTTTCAGCCTGTAATCATACAAATAGACCTTGTATGAGCAACCGTCGGCATAAGTTATAAATGAGGTCGGGCAAATATAATCAAGAGATGTCCTCATTGATTTTACGTAAAGGTCGGAAGAGCGTTCATAGGTCAGATACTTGCTCGATTTTAAAATACCGCCTGCCGAATACAGTTCTTCACAAAGAAGTTTTCCCCGTTCTACCGATCTGGAAGCATAAGGTTCATAAGGCGTTCGGTTCGGAAGTATGATTGCTTCCGGGGCTTCGTCCATGTGTCCATTATCGAAGTTGGTATATTTAGAACGGATAAAAGATCCGTCCGGTCTTTTTTCAATCACCTCACTGTAGCCGATATGATTTCCGGAAGAATTGATACATGCCGGTAGCACAGACTGGCTGCTGAATCTTCTTATTATACGTTTTACATCTTTATCCGCCCCGGTACCTTCTACCTGATAATCATCAAAATAGTACTTCACCTGTCCTCCCAGACAACCGCTTGAGATTCTTGCTTTTTCTTTATTAACTAAATAATCATCCACATAAAAGTACTCTTTTTCTACTTTTTCACCACTTTCCAATCCTGTATCACTATTTATTATCTTCTTTATTCTTAGTCCTCCCGCTATTTTCGGCTGGAATGTATCCTCGTACCCTTCCCATCGATTCATTTTCACTTGCTTACAATACTCGTGAGGTTCGAAAACGAAACGTGTATATCCTCCCGTGGGATAGTGCAGCCTTTTCAAAACGCCAAATGTCAAAACATCCGCATTAGGTTCGCGAGAATCGTAATGAGTGGCATAATTATCGGTCATCAAACGATTGTTGTAAAATCCCCAGTGATCTACTTTTCCGGACAGATAAGGGGGCAACTGCTCCGGAAAGTCATACTCCATATTAAAATTTCGTCCGTTTGCTCCCCATACAAATTCAGAAACAGATTGTAATATCAGGCGCTGTGAGGCGTTGTCATTGTACGAGAAACGGTAATCCCGAATCCACTTTCCTTTCTTATCTTTTATTTCCAGGTTACTCAACTTATACCATTTCAACTTGTCCAAACAATTCGGATAATTATCATCCAAAGGATTATCTGCAAGAAAATTCAGAAAACGATATTTTGGATTTTTGCGCCATAACATATATTGAGAAGCATAAATATCCTGTGAATATCTCAATTCCGTAGTCACTTCACGCGCAAAAGTTATTTCACATTCGGGAAAAGAAATACGGTTGAGATAAACCGGAGATATAAGACTTCCCTGATAACTGTCTTCAATGGCCGTATGGCTCGAAGATGAGCACTCCGGAGTCAAGATTCCGCCACCAAATGTAAAAGACCCCAAATCATCATACAGTGAAATAAACATTTGATTGATAAAATCACCACGCTCGTATGTGTAAGTTATTTCCTGACCGTTAGTCAGGATGATTTTTGTCAGATACCAGGCTGTAGCTGTCCAAAAATCCGTAGCTTGCTGAAAAAATCCGATAGAATATTCAATGGCATTCCGTTCTTTACCAAAGATATATTGAGTGCCATCTTCAGTAGTCAAAGTAAAACCATCAAAAGAAGGCGAATATCCGGAATATTGAAATGCCGTATTCGCTTTTTCAAACGGAACATCCATCCAATTACCACTAAAATCCACTTTTACAGGCCTGTCACATTGCACGATCCATGTTTTGTCACTATTCAACATAAATTTTCCATGGTAATCCAAAAAATTGAAATCGAACTCGTCCGGCTCAAAATCTGCTCCACCATGACTTTGAGCTGTTTCTTTGAGATAGTCTTGCGTATTCCATTGAGGCGTATTTAATGTTTCGGAATGAAAATAATATCCCATATTCATCAAATAGGTATGATTTTTCACATTACAATCATCAGGCTTGCCCTTCACCGTTCTGGATACAACTCCTCCGGTATTTAAATTCCACCCCATTCCTACCCATCCCGGATGTTGGTCAGGACGTATCCCGGCGGCATGATAATGGAGAGAAAACGGCAATTTAAAATCTCCGACAGGAACTTCATATATAGGAACGGATATATCCGGCATACCTGTAAATTTTGAAACCGGAATCTCACCATAAAGTCCCAAGGCCGCTACATTAGGACTAGGTAACGATTGTGAGGAAGCAGGAATCTGCGCATACATAATATTGTTGCCTAGTAACCCCACTAAAAAAATAAAGATATATAATCTTTTCATATACAACTCATTATTAATTATTTCATTCTAAATAAAAAAACACAGGCCACACATCAACTATTATCAAATTAACAACCTGCAAAAGGAGCTAACCAAACAACTATTTCGTGCGACCTGTGATCACTTTTACAGATTCATCGCATTACCGCCCACAACGCCCAGCACTGCCGAAGCCACCGCAATGACGACTTTCAGAATCATATCCCAAAGGGATCTCTTGACTGCCATAACTTTACACACCTCCTTTCCATACGCTCTTTGAAGAATTAATTACTTTTAATCACTAATTACATTTAATGATTAGTTACTTTCAATGATCTATCACTTCCTGAAAACTCTCTTACCTTATTTTCCTGTTATCCTACTGAAAATTAGTCCTCTACGTGACTGGAAGCTCCAAACTCCGCTTTCACCTCAAAGCACGGACACGCTTTGATCCATTCTTCCGGCTCAATCTCCCCGTTTCCGTTGCGGTCGGGACTTAAATCGCGATGACCGCACACCCGGCTACCAGGATAAGTCTCAAGTAATTGATGAACCAGCAGCTTGAGTGCCGCCCGTTGTTCCGGTGTCCGCGTGTCTGCCGGAGAGCCGTGGCCATCCAAACCGCCTTCGTAGCAGATACCTACACTGTTCAAGTTGAATCCTTTCACGTGCGCACCGATACGTTCAATCGGTCGGGTGAGGTGCACTGTTCCGTCTTTGCGAATGTAGTAGTGATAACCTGTTCCGTTAAACCCACGCCGCCGATGTTGAGTTTCCAGATCATCCGGGGTGAGCGAACGGTCGGCACGAGTGGCGGAACAGTGGATCACGATCAAATCAATCTTTCTCATCATAGTGCCACTGTTTTTCTTATCAGTTGTAAGCATTATCTACACTCTATGAATTAAGCTGCCGGGTCCGGAGCTTCACCGCTACCGCCTCCACTGCCTCCACCGACATCTTCTCCACCACCTTCATCACCGGGATCTTCACCATCGGTTTTCTTCTTCTTGGGTGCGTCGAGATCCAGAAACTCGATTTTCTCACCGGCACGGGTAGACGTCAGATTAGGACGAACACTACTCGAAGGACGGAAATTGATATTGACCGTTTTGATGTTCTTCATCGTACACTCATCTTTCGTGTCCACTCCCCGCGTGGTAGCGGAAAGGCTGAATACACCAAAATCATGGATATTGACGGATTTACCGTCGAACAGCGCCGTACGCATCGCTTCTACGAGATTAGTCAGCACACTCTGAATGTCACCCAGCGACAGGGAACTTTTCTCTTTCATCGTGTAAGCAAGTTTATCCAGGTCTACACTCTGTCCCTGCGTCACAAGTTGCGGATGATACTTCACCACCCCATCAACCTTTCTCGGGTCTTTACGACCCATTCTTTTAAATGGTATTGCCATGATAAATTAAAAATTGAGAATTAATAATTGAAAAATAAATATTACAAACCGCGGTTACCGCAATCAATATCGGAAGAGAGGAACGAGCTCTGTTTCTTTTTCTTTCGATACCTCAAAGATAGCGTATTATAAGGGGATGAAATGACGTACTTTGTCTTACTTTGACCTAGTTTGTCTTACTTTCATTCAGAATGTATTTACTTTTATTCAGAGTGATTTTATTTGACTTATATACTTGGACAAGCGGGAGATTTTCCGTATATTTGGAATACGATAAAATTAATTTTCCGAAGATATGAAAGCAGAAAAAGAAGAGATAGCGGAGGAGCCGTTTGTCATACGTCCGTATTTGAAATCGGAGCTGGCACATTTATACAATCCTTATGTACCGTTGGTGTATGCCATGCGGAAAATGAGGGAGTGGATCAGAAATAACAAGGAATTATATGACGCAATGTATAGCGGCGGCGAAGGAAAGAACGACCACGCTTACAGCGCAAGACAGGTACGACTCATCGTGAGGTATCTCGATGAGCCATGAATCTCTTTAGGGCAAGTGCTGATTAGCTATAACGAAAATAAAATTAGCTATAATGAAATCGAGATTAGCTATAATGAAATCAGAATTAGCTATAATGAAATCGAGATTAGCTATAATGAAATCAGAATTAGCTATAATGAAGCTTATATAATAATGTACACGTGCGCGGGCGCGAGAGAATATTCTTTTTATATAGAAAAAAGCGTGTAATTGAGGTGGAGGGGTTCCACCTCAATTACACGCTTTTTCCATCAAATAAAATCTATAAAGAGAATAAACAGCATAAGTAAATGACAGGAACAAAATAAAACGTACCTTTGCGTCTTTTTAAACCAACATTTTTTAACAGTAATCAAATAACACTTAAAATCATGAGAAAAAAGACATTTTTTCCGAAGGCTTCGTTTATCAGAACAAGCAGGCTGTAACACTCGAAAAGGAAGAGTTTCCCCAAGTATCCCAGTTTATCACGCAAATGCTTGGCACTGTCAACAATTTGTATGTCAACAGAATAGAGGTAAGTCCGCGCGACCGCAAGAAGTTTCTCCTTCCCTTTGTCCATCTCTGTTATGACCATGACTCCCCTTTTAAGATTAAAGGTCCCAAATACTTTGCAGAATTGTTGTATCTGGCTGTTGATTTCAAGAAATCAAACGATTCGGACGAATCATTAAGCGTGGAAGAGATTGATTGTGAGATACAAAGACTGAAAAGAACGCTTTTTGTACTCAAAAAGCAGTTTTTTTTATCTACAAGAAAAGCCGTCCTTTGCAGCGTGTTAATATTGACACAACTTAAAATCATATCAACAATTAAAATGGAAAATATCTCAATAACGACATACAGGGGATTATCACTCGTATCAGGAAGTATCAGTATCCGGCAAATGTTCGAATTTATCCGGGGAGATGTCTATCGCGACAGAATCCGGAGACTCCGGGAAGCAATGGATGCAGGAGACACGGTGAAAGCAGACCACATGAAGAAGCAACTGCCCTACTGCACCATCACGGCTACTTACGCCAAGGAAAGGCTGGCTTACAGTCTGGACAAGTATCAGGACATCATCACGCTCGACTGTGACGATATGCCGGCAGAAAAGATCCCGGAATTCCGCCAACTGGTGAACGATTGCCCCGACACGTTAGGCAGTTTCGTCAGCCCACGGATGCACGGGCTGAAGATCTTTGTCTACCTCACCGGCAATGAGGCGGAAGCCTTACGCACCGAACTGAACGCATTGGGAACCGTAGACTTCACCCCCCTCGAACGCTATCACCACCGCATGTACGCCCTGGCAAGCAGCCAATATGAAAAGCTGCTCAATACCAAAGTAGACACCAGCGGGAGCGATCCGGGACGCGGATTCTTCGTGTCGCACGATCCGGATGCTTTCCTCTCTCCCGAACGACTGGAAAACGTGAAGCCGCTGACCGTAAAAGTGACATTGCCCACTGAAGAAGAATGTAAAAACAAGAAGCGCAAAAATCCGGGAAAACGATCCCCGCTCCTCCCCGTGCAGGAGAATGCGTCGCCCATCGACCTGCAAGTGCAACTCGACTTCCGCAAGGCGCTGGAGTACACCAAACGCAAAGAACGTCTCGAGATAGGCAACCGGGACAATTTCTTCTATTGTCTCGGCAATCAGTGCTACCACCGCCATATCACGGAAGAGGAGTCCGTCAGTCTGGCACACAGCCATTTCGGCGACCTACCCGATTTCGACCTCGAACTGCCCTTGCACAATGCTTACCAATATACCTCAAAGACCGATCAGGCGGAAGAAAAAGAGAAAGAACCGAAAATCTGCCAGATTATCAAGTTTATGGACGAACACTACGAAACCAGAAGAAACGTAGTGAAAGAACAAATCGAATTCCGGAAGATAATGCCCGCCCTGCCCGAAACAGAGTTGCCGCCTTTCAACGCAGTTCGTACAAAGGATATTAATACATTCTATATCAACGCACATATAAATAAGATTTGCTGTACGCAAGCTGATTTGAAAGCTGTTGTAGACTCGGACTACGCAAAGCCGTTCAACCCGTTTGTCCATTATTTCACCTCCCGCAAGGCATGGAACGGGAAAACGGACTTCATCGGACAAATGACGAAAACTGTACAAGCGGCAGACCAAGCTTTTTTCGAAGACAGTTTCCGACGCTGGCTGGTGGGAATGGTAGCGTGCGCCATCGACGACAACGTGCAAAACCACCAATTGATGCTATTACACGGCGCACAGGGAAAAGGAAAGAGTACCTTTATCCGACATCTCCTCCCGCCGGAACTGAAGGATTATTATCGTAATGGCATGATTATTCCCGAGAACAATAACCATTTGCTGCAACTGTCGTCTTGCCTGCTCATCAACTTGGATGAATTTGACACGCTCTCCCCCGAGCGTATGCAGAACCTGAAAAGTCTTATCACCCAAGACGTGGTAAACGAGCGTAAGGTCTATGACATCCAGAACTATACGTATATCCGCCGCGCATCGTTCATTGCCAGTACCAACAATCCGCACTGTATGCCGGATGTCAAGGAAAACAGGCGTATCCTGTTCAGCACTCTTCTGAACATAGACTATCACACGCCTGTCAATCATGAGGGGATATACGCACAGGCATACGCACTCTACCGGCAGGGATTTCAGTACTGGTATGAGAACGAGGAGATTACGTTTCTCAACAACCGCAATGAGGCGTTCCGCCAAAAAGATCCGATAGAGGAGAATCTTTTCTTCTATTTCCGGGCAGCCAGACAGAATGATATTCAGGCGCAATGGTATCCTGCCTCCTACCTGCTGTCGGTATTGAGCATGAACGGGCGCACACAGGCCAATACACAGACGAAAAAAATGCTGGTCACGGTACTGGAAAGCAATCATTTCCAATCACGAAAGACCTCCAACAACATAACGGAATATTGGGTGGTGGAGTATTCGGCCGAAGAGCGCAAAGAAAATTCAATACGCCCGCAGCTTCCGGTGCAGACGGGGTTGGAGTTGTAGTTTTTCCGCGGATAGCAGTTTTCCTCCGGATAGTCGTTTTTGCACAAAATAGCGGATAAACGGATAAATTAGTGGCATTAAACGTGTCACATTCATCCGTTTTTCCGTATATTTGCTTCGATATGAATGATGAATAAAGAAAGGAATCACAATATGATAAAGCAAATACCATACGGATTGACGGATTTCGGTCGCATCCAAAAAGAAAACTATTATTATGTGGATAAGACGATGTTTATCGAAAAGATAGAAATGCAACCGTCTTATCTGTTCCTGATCCGTCCCCGGCGCTTCGGGAAAAGTCTGACGCTGGCGATGCTGGAGGCTTATTATGACGTTCGGTATGCCGACCAGTTCGACGAATTGTTCGGCCATCTGTATATCGGGCAGCATCCTACGCCGATACATAACCAGTTTCTCATCATGAGATTCAATTTCTCGGAGGTGAGCTCGAATGTCAATGAGGTGGAGGAATCTTTCCGTTTGCATTGTTGCGGGAAGCTTTCTGATTTTGTTTATAGATACGAGCATCTGTTGGGAAAAGACATTTGGAATGTTCTGGATGAAAAAACGCAAGCGGATCCCGGCGCCTTTTTGTCCTCAATCAATACCTATGCTACCCGTAAGGGAGACCTCAAAATCTATCTCCTGATTGATGAATACGATAATTTCACGAATACCATTCTTTCTACTTACGGCACGGACTTATATCGGAAAGCGACACATGGAGAAGGATATATCCGCAGGTTTTTCAATGTAATCAAAGCCGCCACGACGGGAATGGGCTCTGCCGTCAACCGCCTATTCATCACGGGAGTAAGCCCGGTGACAATGGATGACGTGACAAGCGGATTCAACATCGGAACGAATATCACCACCGACCCATGGTTTAACGACCTTGTAGGTTTCAGCGAGAAGGAATTGCGCGAGATGCTGACGTATTACAAGGAACAAGGCGCTCTCCCGATGTCGGTAGACGATGCGGTGACAATGATGAAGCCTAACTATGACAATTATTGCTTCAGTGAAAATAAATTAGCAGATTGTATGTTCAACTCGGACATGGTGCTCTACTGTATGAAGTCATTGATATTGCACGGAGTGAAACCTAAAGAGATTGTAGATCCCAATATCCGCACGGACTTTAACAAGCTTGCCTACCTTGTCCGTCTCGACCATGGACTGGGAGAAAATTTCTCCGTCATCAAGGAGATTGCGGAGCAAGGCGAGATAGTGACTGAGATAGTCACCCATTTCTCCGCACTGGAAATGACAGACGTGGGCAACTTCAAATCTCTGCTGTTCTATTTCGGACTGCTTTCTATCAAAGGGGTGGATATGATGGGGCGTCCCATCCTGCACATTCCCAATCTGGTGGTTCGCGAACAGCTATTCAATTTCCTGATTCAGGGATATGCCCGTCATGACATCTTCAAGCTCGACGTGAACCGCTTGCGCACTCTGTTTGAGAATATGTCCTTCAAAGGAGACTGGAAACCGATGTTCGAATTTCTGGCAGAGGCCATTCGGGAGCAGAGCCGGATAAGGGAGTACATAGAAGGGGAAGCTCATATCAAAGGATTCCTCCTCGCCTATCTAAGTATGTTCCGCTATTATCAACTATATCCGGAATATGAGATGAATAAGGGTTTTGCCGATTTCTTCTTTAAGCCCAGTCCGGCGGCACCCGTATCTCCACCGTACACGTATCTATTGGAGGTGAAGTATGCGAAAGCAGGAGCGTCGGAGAAAGAGATACGCGCGCTTGCCGATGATGCGCGGGAACAGTTGATTCGCTATAGCAAGGATGAATGTGTAGCGGAAGCTCGTGAGAAAGGAGGACTGAAATTGACTACGATCGTGTGGCGCAGTTGGGAACTGGCGCTGATGGAGGAGGTAGAATAGACTACCAGCCACATGAAATGTGCGGATGAATCTTATAAATGAATAAAGAGGACATTCTTAATAGTATTTTTCAATTCCCCCAAATCCTTTTATCATTTTATTTTCCTTCGTTTTATTGATGAAGTTGTTCAATCGCTTTTCAAATTCTTCCGGTCGTTTTCTGGCAGCTTCAATGTATGCAATTCGGATACGTCTATACGCATCGGAAAATTGTTGGTAATTCTCCCATACTGTTTTATCCTCTTTCAGTTTTCCGATGATATCATTCGGGAAGACAAAAGGGGCTGACAATACTTTTCGTATATTATCTTCCCTATCAGGGTGAATCATATTATGTTCCAGCAACCATTTCAGTCTCTCTTTGTTGGCTTGCGAGTAGGAACTTTTAGGGTTTCTGGGTGTGAAATGCTGGATTTTATGTTCTTTGTCGAGCGCCTTTATGGTGCTGTCGATCCATCCGAAGCAAAGGGCTTCCTCGACAGCGTCGTTGTATGTAACACTTTTTTCGCCCGAAGATTTGGAGGGGAATACAAACCAAACGTCATTGGCGTTTTCAAAGTTGTCTGCCAGCCATTTTCGCCAATCTTCTCTGTTTTCAAAATATTTTATTTCCATAGTGCTAAAAAGAACAGCAACCCATTGTTGAGAATAGGTTGCTGTTAAATTGGTTATTCATCAGACTTCATGTATGGGAGTCAGGGGCTTTTATTCGTCCGGTCACTTATTTGTCTCCGTACATCTTCGCCCGCAATTCCTTAATATGGTCGGAAGTGATATATTCGTCATATTCCATCATCTTGTCGATGATACCGTTCGGTGTCAGTTCGATGATGCGGTTGGCAACGGTCTGAATAAATTCGTGGTCATGAGACGAGAAGAGGATATTTCCTTTGTACGTCTTCAGGTTGTTGTTGAATGCCTGGATAGATTCCAAGTCCAGATGGTTGGTCGGAGTGTCCAGAATGAGGCAGTTGGCATTGCGCAGCTGCATACGGGCAATCATACAACGCATCTTCTCACCTCCGGAGAGTACGCTTACTTTCTTCAATACCTCTTCGCCGGAGAAAAGCATACGGCCGAGGAAGCCTTTCATATATACCTCGTTGCCTTCTCCAAACTGGCTCAACCAGTCTACCAGGTTCAGGTCGGAATTGAAGAAATCAGTGTTATCCAGCGGCAGGTAAGCAGTGGTGATGGTTACCCCCCAGTTGAAAGTACCTGCATCGGGTTTCATGTTTCCGTTGATAATTTCGAAGAAAGCAGTCATCGCGCGCGGATTGCGTGACAGGAATACCACCTTGTCACCTTTCTCTACGTTGAAGTTCACGTCGTTGAAGAGCACCACGCCTTCTTCCGTCTTCTTGCTCAATCCGGAAACTTCCAGAATCTGGTTGCCCGGCTCGCGTTCGGGAGTGAAGATGATGCCCGGATACTTACGTGAAGAAGGTTTGATTTCTTCTACGTTCAGTTTCTCCAACATCTTCTTACGGCTCGTTGTCTGCTTGCTCTTCGCTACGTTCGCGCTGAAACGGCGGATAAACTCTTCGAGTTCTTTCTTCTTCTCTTCAGCCTTCGCCTTCTGGTTCTGTTGCTGACGGAGAGCCAATTGGCTGGATTCGTACCAGAAACTATAGTTACCGGCAAACATATTGATTTTTCCGTAGTCGATGTCTACGGTGTGTGTACATACAGAGTCGAGGAAGTGACGGTCGTGGCTTACCACCAATACGGTATGCTCGAAGTTGGCAAGATATTCTTCCAACCAGGTCACTGTTTCCATATCCAAGTCATTGGTAGGCTCATCGAGCAAGAGGTTGTCCGGATTTCCGTACAATGCCTGCGCCAGCATGACACGCACTTTTTCCTTACCACTCAATTCACCCATCAATACGTAATGCTTATCTTCTTTCACGCCCAGTCCGCTCAACAGCATGGCTGCGTCGCTTTCCGCATTCCATCCGTCCAACTCGGCAAATTTTTCTTCCAATTCGGATACTTTCAGTCCGTCTTCGTCTGTGAAATCTTCTTTTGCATACAATTCTTCGCGCTGCTTCATGATGTCCCACAACACGGTATGTCCCATCATGACGGTATCCATGACAGTATATGAGTCCCACTTGAAGTGGTCCTGACTCAACACCGAGAGACGTTCGCCCGGTCCGAGCGCAATCGTACCTGTTGTCGGGTCCAAATCTCCGTAAATCGTACGAAGAAACGTAGATTTTCCCGCACCGTTCGCACCGATAATACCATAACAATTACCACTCGTAAACTTCAGGTTTACGTCATTAAATAACACTCTTTTACCAAACTGAACCGATACGTTCGAAACTGTAATCATCTTATTATTTACTATTTTACTAGTTACTATTTACTATTTGAGCGTGCAAAGGTAGACATTTAAAATGAATTATGAGCTATCTGATATGTGCCAATCTGACATAAAAGTGTTACCTTTGCTGCGTTTTTTGGCAAAACGGCCAACTTGGCAAAGTTTTTGCAGACGAAATCTGTGACATCCGGTCAGTCCGGTATGTTTATAAGCGGTATCTTGCATAGATAACGTGTGTTTCTAAATAGTAAATAATAAAATAGTAAATACCAAGATGGATCCGAAAGAAAAAAAAGTGAAGGAAGAGGAACTGAATGTGGAGGAAACTCACAATCCTGCGGAAGACCAACCGCAAAACGAACAAGCAGAGGGAACCGCTCCGCTGACTCATGAAGAGGAGTTGGAAAAGGAACTGGAAAAGGCTCAAAAAGCGCTTGAAGAGCAAAAGGATAAATATCTGCGCCTGTCTGCCGAGTTCGACAATTATCGTAAACGCACTTTAAAGGAGAAGGCCGAACTGATCCTGAATGGTGGCGAAAAGAGTCTTGGCAGTATTCTTCCGGTAGTGGACGATTTCGAACGTGCCATCAAGACGATGGAAACGGCAACGGATGTCAATGCCGTAAAAGAAGGGGTGGAACTGATTTACAATAAATTTATGGCTGTTCTGGCTCAAAATGGTGTGAAAGTCATCGAGACGAAAGACCAACCGCTGGATACTGATTTCCATGAAGCCATCGCGGTAATCCCCGCACCGTCGGAAGCACAGAAAGGTAAGATTCTGGATTGTGTGCAGACGGGGTATACACTGAACGACAAAGTGTTGCGCCACGCCAAAGTGGTAGTAGGGGAATAAGGATTCGCAACCCATAAAACTCATAATTTTTAAAGAAGCATGGCAGAAAAAAGAGACTATTACGAAATATTGGAGGTGACGAAGACAGCCACAGTAGAGGAGATTAAGAAAGCGTACCGTAAGAAAGCAATCCAGTATCACCCTGACAAGAATCCGGGGGATAAGGAGGCGGAAGAGAAATTTAAGGAGGCGGCCGAGGCTTATGACGTGTTGAGTAACCCGGAAAAGCGTTCGCGTTACGATCAGTTCGGTCATGCGGGAGTGAGCGGTGCGGCAGGCAATGGCGGTCCGTTCGGTGGTTTCGGTGGCGAGGGGATGTCGATGGATGACATTTTCTCTATGTTTGGCGACATCTTCGGTGGCCGCGGCGGCGGTTTCAGGGGAGGCTTCGGAGGGTTTAGCGGATTTGGCGGTGGCGGTTCACAGCAACGCCGGTATCGCGGCAGTGACCTTCGTGTGAAAGTGAAGCTGACGTTGAAGGAGATCTCTACCGGAGTAGAAAAGAAATTTAAACTCAAAAAATATGTGCCGTGTGACCAGTGTCATGGCACGGGTGCCGAAGGTGACGGCGGTTCGGAGACTTGTCCTACTTGTAAGGGTAGCGGCTCCGTGATCCGTAACCAGCAGACTATTCTGGGCACTATGCAGACTCGCGTCACTTGTTCTACTTGTGGCGGTGAGGGTAAGATTATCAAGAACAAATGTAAGAAGTGTGGTGGCGACGGAATCATTTACGGTGAAGAAGTGGTGTCGGTGAAAATCCCTGCCGGAGTGGCAGAGGGTATGCAGCTTTCTATGGGGGGCAAAGGAAATGCCGGCAAACACAACGGTGTGGCAGGCGACTTGCTGATTCTCGTAGAGGAAGAACCGCATCAGGACTTGATTCGCGACGAGAATGATTTGATTTATAATCTGTTGCTTAGTTTCCCGACTGCTGCTCTGGGCGGAGCCGTGGAAATTCCGACTATCGACGGCAAAGTGAAAGTGAAGATTGATTCGGGTACTCAACCGGGTAAGGTGCTTCGTTTGCGCGGCAAGGGATTGCCGAATGTGAACGGGTACGGAACGGGGGATTTACTCGTCAACATCAGTATCTATGTGCCGGAAGCGCTCAATAAAGAGGAAAAGAGCACGCTCGAAAAGATGGAGGCTTCGGACAACTTCAAACCTAACACGTCGGTGAAGGAGAAGATTTTCAAGAAGTTCAAGAGTTTCTTCGATTAATTTTTTGCTATAATATATAAGGTATAAGTGAGCTGCAATCTTTTTTGTGGCTCACTTCTGTTTTTAGGGCTTGTCCTTTTAAAAAAAAGACATATATTTGTGTAGCAAATAAATAGATACTAAATATAGACTTCAAGTATGGCAGAACCTTTTAAGAATATGTACAACAAGCAATTTTTCGATCTGTTTACGAAAGATTTGAGACTTGTTATCGATGATTTTGATGCTCACGGTTTTGTTTCTCAAATAATGGATGATGAATGGGAAGGCAGGGAACTAAAACAGCGCTGGATACATATCACTAGCATTCTGAAAAAGTTTTTGCCGGCAGATTACAAAGAGGCGATCGCTAAGATTCTTGAGTTGTTGGATCATGTAAAAAGTACGCGGCCTGATTTTTCGGTGATAGACGATACGAAGTTTGGATTGATGCTGGAGTATGGGGTGATTCTGAATAATTATGTCGAGCAATATGGGTTGGATGATTATGAAACGTCTGTCAAGGCGATAGAGAAAATCACACAGTTCACAAGTTGCGAATTTGTGACTCATCCTTTTATAATAAAATATCCGGATGAAATGATGAAGCAGATGTTGGTTTGGTCGAAACATGGGCATTGGGGAGTCAGGCGGCTTGCGTCAGAAGGTTGTCGTCCGCGTTTACCTTGGGCGATGGCTTTGCCGAATCTTAAAAAAGATCCGACACCTATTATTCCTATTTTGGAGAATCTTAAAAATGATCCGGCAAGATTTGTACGGTTGAGCGTTGCCAATAATTTGAATGATATTGCGAAAGATAATCCGGAAATAGTCATTGATTTGGCAAAGAAATGGAAGGGAGAATCAAAAGAGGTAGATTGGATTATTAAACACGGTTGCCGGACGCTCTTAAAACAAGGGATTCCGGAGGTGATGGAGTTGTTTGGCTTTGATTCTATCAGAAATAATATTAGTGTGGAGGATTTTCAGATTTCAAGTCCTAAGGTTAAAGTCGGGGATTCGTTGGAGTTTGGTTTTAACTTGTTGAATCATAGCAATAAGACAATCAAAATACGGCTTGAATATGGTATTTATTACCAAAAAGCAAATGGAACGCTGACGAAGAAAGTTCATAAAATCAGCGAAAAAGAATATGCCGGGAATTCTACCACACGAATAACGCGAAAGCACTCTTTCCGTGTGGTTACAACGAGAAAATTCCATCTCGGGCTTCATCAAATTGCTATAATAATCAATGGGAGTGAATTTGAAAAATATGATTTCGATTTGATTGGGTAATTCGATTTAACTGAGTTATTCGACTGGATCGAGTAATAACCACACTACATATAATATGGATTTCTGCATTAGCTATTATCTCTACAAGTGCTGCAACAAATAATATAAATCCTCGATTCTCCGGATGAAAATCGAGGATTTTTTTATTTTGATTACTACTATCTTCTTCCTAATACCCCGGATTCTGTTTCAACCTCTCATTCATCACCCGTATTTTCTCCGGTATAGGGAATACAGTTGTATATCCACTTGCCTCATCCGGTAGTTGCGGACGGCTGCTGTAAGCTCTTGTAAACTTCCCGAAGCGGACTAAGTCCTGACGTCTCCATCCTTCCCAAGCCAGTTCCAGCTGACGTTCGGCAAGGATATTCTCTAAAGTGGCAGTGCGAGGAGAAGCGTTGACACGGCTACGAACTTCATTGAGTTCTTCATCTCCGTTTGCTCCGTTCCGGACTTTCGCTTCACTCTTCATCAACAAAGCGTCTGCATAGCGGAACAATACAATGTCATTCTCCATCAACTTACCGTCTTTTGTGGCAGTCGGGTCGACTTCATACTTTTTCATGCGGGCTCCTGCGGTTTGTTCGTATGGGGTGTCTGTTATATCCAGAGATACTTTCCAGGGCAGATATTCCAGTACCGTTCCATTATCCAGTTTGATTATGTTTCCTTTCAGGTCGTGGACAATTCCTGCAAAATAGCAAATATCAAAACGGGGATCTTGTTCCGCGGTTTCATAACCGAAAGCTTCGAGGGCTTCAATGGTGGCGCTGGGACCGTTCTCACCGCTTAGTCCGTAAGCCTTGGCGTGATTATAGTGGCGGGAACGGAAGAGATATTGCATCTGGTTGGTGTACAGAGTTTTGTTCATCGGGATAGTGAAGACATTCTCTACGGACGGTTCGTTGAATATAGAGAAATTCGTTTCGTATTCCGGTTCCAGTTTGTAGCCCATAGTCTTGAGTTGGTCACAATAGTAGATGACTGTTTCCCAGGCATTGAGTTCGCTGCCGTTCACTGTGAACTTTATATTTTTTCCATCCGGGCGTTGTCCGTCCGTCCAATCATTGTCTGTATAAACTTCGGAGTTCAAAGCCAGTTTGGCCAGTAGGAAAGTTACCACGGGGCGAGTGATACGGCCATAGTAAGGGCCGGACTGGTTGCTATGTGCATCGCTCAACAAAGGAGCCGCCTCTTGCAATTCCTTGACAACAAAGTCAAAGACCGTTTTCCGTTCACTTTGCACTACATCTTTCATTGCTACGGAAGAGGATTGAACTAGCGGGATGCGTCCGAACAAATCCATCAGGTAATAATAATACATAGCCCGCATGGCACGTACTTCGGCACGGTATGCCGGCAGTTCCGTAGCGGAATGAGTTTCGGCGAATTTGTCTATCCGTTCCAGTGATTTGTTACTTAACATGACGACTTTATAGAGATATTCCCATGTAGCCTGAATGGCATCATTCTCTATTCCCCAATCGTGCAGGTAAAGTCCTTGCCAAAAACCACCGTCATACCAGTCACCTCCACGGGTGGGGATAATGGCTTCGTCGGAGGTAAAGGTGTTCAGGTCGTAGACTCCCCTACCCGTTCCCTGCAATCCCTGACTATCACTATAACCGCCTACGTATGTATAAAGCGAAGCTACTGCATTGAGATATACTTCCGAGATTGTATTGTAAACGTCATCTTCGGGTAACTTATCTTTCGGATTTTCCTCCAAAAACTTACTACATGAGAATAAACCCAGGCACGTTATAAGAAGGAATACCAGCACTCCCGAAGGACGTAAGATCTTCTTTGAAAACAGTTCCGCTATCCTTGAAAGCAGTTCTTCTTTCTGCAAAAAAAGACTTTTATTTTTCATATATTGTTTCATCATCTCCTCCTCCATTAAAAGTTAATACTCAATCCCAGTGTGTACGTCCGCGCCAACGGATATCCCCGTTTATCATCCACGCCTAAAGTGGAGTTCACCGTTGAACTGTTAATCATGGGTGAAAGTCCCGAATAACCGGAAATGGTTGCCAGGTTGTTGACTGTAAATGCCAGACGCAGGGAACGGACATATTTCTTCAGTTTCTGCACTTTCTCAATCGGCACGTTCCAACCCAGCGTCACATAGTCGAAGTTGACATAATCTCCCTTTTCCAACCAATAGTCGGTGGCGGTTTGATCCTTGATGTTCTGTTTCGGGGCTTTCTTCATTACGTTATAGTCGGGAAATATATTCATGTTCATATAGGTCAGGGAGGTTCCGTTGTAAATTTTATGTCCGAAAGCTCCGTTAACCTGCAAAGACAGGTCGAAACGCTTGTAGCGGAAACTGATGTTGGAGCCAAGAATCGTTTTAGGTACGGCTTGTCCTGCCACGTAGCGGTCTTCACCATCTTCAAGGCTGACACCTCCGCCATTCAGATCGGCGATGCCATAGGTGTATCCGCCGTTTCCGTCGGATTCCAGTCCCGTACTGTGGGGAAGATAGAACACGCCCAACGGTTGACCCACCATCTGATATACGATGTGGTTGTATCCTCCATGAAAGCCGGCTCCGTCGAGGCCAGCAAGACTTTTATATTCGGGAGCAGAAAGCATTTCGCCGTTGTACATACCGCTTAATGAGAGCAGTTTGTTGCGCTGGAAAGTGATATTGGCATTGATATTCAGTTCCATATCCTTGGTCTTCAAGGGGGTGATGCCGATGGCGATTTCCGTACCCCAGTTGCGCATGGAACCGATGTTGGCAAGCAAGGTGTTATAGGTGAAAGGCGGTACGCTTACGTTGTAAAGGTAAAGCATGTCTGTGGTTCGGGAGTTGTAATAGTTGGCGGAAAGCAGCAGGCGGTTGCCGAAAAGAGCTACGTCGATACCGGTATTAAAGGTATGTTTCACTTCCCATTTCAGGTCGGGATTCGTGTTCCGCAAGTCTCCTAAAGATACGACGGCGGAGTTTCCGACGGGGACTACACCGTTCGGCTTTACAAGGTTCAATGTAGTGTATGAGTCAATCCCACTCTGATTACCTGCCAGACCGTAGCCAATACGGAATTTCAGATTATCCACCATCGGCAACTGCTTCATAAATTCTTCTTCACTAATCACCCATGCGGCAGATGCGGAGGGGAAGAATCCCCATTTGTGGTTCGCCCCGAATTTGGAGGAAGCATCTGTACGGGCGTTCAGCGTCAGTACGTAGCGGTCGGCGTATGTATAGTTGAAACGTCCCATGAAAGATGCCAGACGGGGTTGGTCGTAGTAAGAATTAGTGCCTTCCCACAAGCGGAGTGCGCCTGCCTGAAGATTATTATACCCGAATTTGTCGGTGCTGAAATTGCTTACTGTTGTATAATATCCCGTGTAGGTTTCTTTTTGAAGTTCGGCAAGTGCCAACACGTCAAAGAAATGTTTTTTCCAGTTTTTCTTATAGGTCAGCATCATGTTGCCCAGCAAGGATTCTCGCTTTTTGGTTCCTTTGTAAGCCTGGCCGTTCGCCCAGACGGAGGTGGGGAGGTATTGCGAATTTTCCACGATATTATAGGTATAGGCACCGAAGAGGTTTAGTTTCAGTCCTTCCAGCAGATTGAAAGTCAGACGGGCGTGCGTGCTGATGTGCGAAGTGGCATCATCGTCCTGCACTTCCATCCATGCCAATGGATTGGTGATTTGGCTGGCAGTCGTTATTCCGTCCCAGGAATTGGTGACGGGGTCTTTATGGTTGGGATAGGTGGGGTTGAATGTGGCTGCCGAATAGAACGTTTTCTGATAATCCACCAGATTATGATTCTTCTGAATGGAACCGAACATTCCCAGCTCGCAGTTCAGGAAGCCGTCGAACATTTTCTGATTCATGTTCATATTCGAAGTGAAGTTTTTCATGTCTTCATTCAAAATCACTCCCTGACGATCCATGAAACCAAGAGAAACGCGATAGCTGGACTCACTGGAACCGCCATAAAAGGCGATGTGATGGTTTTGTTGTAGTCCTGTCTGTTCAATCTCTTTCTGAAAATCGGTGTTATTTCCTTTATCCAGAATGGAAATCCCGCGTTCCGAGGCAACACGGCGGTACTCATCGCCGGACAGCATTTTCAGATTCTTGTAGACGGTGGAAATTCCGAAGCTACCGTTGTAGGCTACTTGTGTTCTGCCGCTCATTCCTTTTTTAGTGGTGACCTCGATCACACCGGAAGCTCCTCGTGAACCGTATTGTGCGGTTTCGGAAGCGTCTTTCAGAATGGTGAAACTCTCAATATCCGTAGGGTAAATGGAGGTGAGCATACTCAAGTCACCAAATACTCCGTCGACGATTATCAAAGGGTCATTGCCACTGGTCAGTGAGGTAGTTCCCCGCAGGCGTACTGCATCCAAGGCTGCCGGACCATTTGACCCGCGTTGGATGGTCAAGCCCGGCACACGTCCGCGGATTGCTTCCAAAGGGTTCGTTATCTGGTCTTTATTCATCTGTGTCTCCGTAATCTTCTCTACGGAACCGGAGAGGGTTTTCAAACTTCCGGTGGCATATCCAACAGTTATCAATGAGTCTATGGGCGTGACGGGGATCTTCTGCGCCAAGGTGCTCTCGCACGGGATTACCAGAAGAAGAAGGCTGTAGAAAATGAGTCTAGCGTGTTGTACCATATTCTTAGTTTTTAAGGTAATAATACAAATATAACAATAAAAGAGGGAATCTGGTTGAGTAGATTCCCTCTTTTATTCATAAATGATATTGACAATGTCTATTTCACGATTATCTCATCCGTAAATATCCAACCTCCGAATTCGCTTCCGGCCTGTGCCTGGTAACGTACGTATCTTCCTTTTGCTTCTCCCTGCCATGAAATATCCGTAAAACGGATGGGTGTTTCTTTACTTACTTCAAAGTGTTGTTTTTGCAGCTCCGTGAAGTTTATTCCATCATCGGAAATGGAAATAATCACTGTCTCCGGCAGGAATACTTCCGCGCCGACCACTTGCATAAAAGCGGCGGTAACGGAATGGATAGGGGTTTCTTTTTCCATATCAATCGTCACATCGAGACGGTTGTCCGAGATAAATCCTTGCCATGAACCATCACCGTAAGTCCAGTCACCACGTATGCCGTCTGTCAGGGCTGTGTTGCCTTGTGCGGGATAATGGGGGCTATAGGAGGAGTTATAGGTCACTTTTTTACCGAGCGCCAAATGGCTGACTGGTTGAAGAGATTCGGGACGGCTGCCGATTTCTTTGCTCAAATCGAAAGGATGGTATCCTTTTTTCTGTAAATCGGCCACTGCTGACAGTGCGCGGGTATGGAAATCGGGCCACGACTTACGTTCCGGAGCCGACCAGGCTACTTCCGCCAATGCCAGCATACGGGGATAAATCATATATTCCACGTGTTCGGGAGTGGGGATATATTCCACCCATAGGTTACCCTGCACACCATAGACTAACTTTGCCTGCTCCGCAGTTAAGGAAGCGGGGACAGGATCGTAGGCATATACTTTCTTCAATGGCAGGTAGCCACCGATAGCTTCCGGCTGGGAGTACGGGGCGTCCTGATAGCTGTCCAGATAACAGTATGCACCCGGTGTCATGATGGCATGATGGCCGGAGGTGACGGCAGCAATACCACCCTCTTCTCCACGCCACGACATAACGGTTGCATTGGGCGCGATACCTCCTTGCAGAATCTCGTCCCATCCCAAGAGACGGCGTCCGTGATTGTTGAGGAACTTTTCGATACGGTGTATCAGATAGCTTTGCAGCTCGTCTACATTGGCCAGATGCTCGTCTTTCATTCTCTTCTGACATTTCGGACAGGTCTTCCAAGCCGATTTGCCGGCCTCATCACCTCCTACATGAATGTATTCGGAAGGGAAAAGTTCCATGACTTCCGTCAGTACATTCTCCAGAAAGGTGAAAGTTTCTTCATTACCGACACAGAAATCGGAGTTCTTGTAAGGTTCTCCCGAACAGGATAGCTGCGGGTAGGCAGCCAGCACTTCTTCCGAATGGGAAGGCATTTCAATCTCCGGAATCACCGTGATGTAATGCTGACGGGCATATTCCAGTATTTCACGAATATCGTCCTGGGTGTAATAGCCGCCGGAAGCTCCGGGTTCATCGTAACGGAGGTATTTACGTCCGCCGTTCCACCATTTCTTCCAGGTGGGGTCTGTACGCCAGGCTGCAAAATCGGTCAGTAAAGGGTATTTCTTGATTTCAAGCCGCCAGCCTGCCGCATCGGTCAGGTGCAGGTGCAAACGGTTGATTTTGTAATATGCCAATGCGTCTATCTGCTTCTTTATAAACTCTTTGGTAGAGAAATGACGGGATACGTCCAGCATCAGTCCGCGATAAGCAAAACGAGGGGTGTCTTCTATCTCGACAGAGGGTACGGAATAGCTGCCTGTGCTTGCCGGTTGCATCAGCTGTAACAGGGTTTGCATTCCATAGAATAATCCGGCTCCCGAAGTTGCCCGGATCTCGATTCGTTGAGAGGTGACGGAGAGTGTATAGCTTTCCGGTGACGGCAACTGGGTAGTCTTGGGGGTTATCAATAAGAAAAGCATCTGTTTCCTGTCTTTCTTTCTCGCTTCCTTTAATTGAACGGGTAATGCCTTCAGGTATTTCTCCCAGAGCTTCGCTTCTCCACCTTGTAGGTTTGTATAAAGTCTTGTCTTTTCTGACAGTAAAAAAGAGCCCGTCCCCTTCTCCATTTTTAATGGGACAGGTATGACGGACTGTGCCAGAATGGGATGTGCATGAAAGCACATCCCCAGTATACATAAGAAAAGACAAACTTTAGTGTATTCTTTTCTTATATTCATTAATCAATTTTGATTTCGTCTACAAATAAAAATGCGTTTTTGCCTTTTCCACCATGCCATTCCGGAAGCGTTTTCTCCGGTGAAGCAATAACTCTCACGTATTGGGTAGTCACAGGAGCAAATGTAAGTTGATGGTCAACAACTCCGTCTTTGTCCGTCTCTTTCATTGCCGGATATTCTTCGGAAGCAATCTTTTTGAAAGTCTTTCCGTCATCTGAAACTTCTACGGACAGGTTTCTGGCGTCAAACACCCAGTCGCCCTTTGCAATATTGACAGAGATGGCCACACTCGAAATTTCAGTAGGTTGCTGAAGGTCGATCGTCATGTCCATGTCGTTTCCGTTGAAAGCAATCCAGCGGCCTGACCGGTAACTACTATTTCCTTTCAAACCATCGGTTAACGTGGAAGCTCCTTTGAAGAGGTATTGTTCATTGATAGGTTGATTGGCTACAATCGGCTTCATGCTGGATTTGCTGAAGTCAATCTTCTCTGTCAGTGTCTGGCTCTCGCCGGTAGGACGAATGGCTTTGGCGGACAGAGTGGCATTTTCTTTAATTTTCAACACTCCTTCGTAAACGGGAGAAGCAGTAGTGGGTTCTGTGCCGTCCAAAGTGTAGTGGACAGGGGCATTGTCGATAGTAGACAAAGTAACGTCCATCGTTCCTTCTGCCGGATTCGGTTCAAACTCGGCTTGTACGCCGAACGCGTGTTTAGCGTAGTTGTATCCTTCGGCATCATACCACTTAATCAGTTGAGGAAGACGAGACAGGAAGTCGGCATAGTTTTTCTTTTCAGGGCTGGACCACTGAATTTCACACAATGCAGCCCAACGAGGCAATACCATGTACTGCGCGTGAGGGAAAGTAGCGATGTATTCTGTCCAGAGGTTGGCTTGCACACCCTTGATATATTTCTGTTCTTCCGGAGTGAGGGAAGCCGGCATCGGCTCGTAGCTGTACACTCTTTCTAACGGCAGGTAACCACCGATACCAAACGGTTCGTTATCTACGTCTTTAGCTTGGTAATAGTCGAAATACAGGTATGTGTTCGGCGTCATGATGACATCGTGTTTCTGTTTCGCAGCTTCGATACCGCCCTTTTCACCACGCCATGACATAACAGTAGCGTTAGGAGCAAGTCCGCCTTCAAGGATTTCATCCCAACCGATGATCTGACGTCCGTGGTCGTTGAGGAATTTCTCGATATGGTTGATTACGAAACTCTGCAGACGTTCTTCCTTGCTATGCTTATCATCCGATTTCAAGCCCAGCGCCTTGATACGTGCCTGACATTTCGGACATTTTTCCCAACGTACTTTCGGACATTCGTCACCACCTACATGAATATATTCTGAAGGGAAGATTGCTATTAATTCAGTAAACACATCTTCGAGGAATTTCAAGACTTGATCGTTTCCGGCACAAAGCACATCTTCTGATACACCCCATTGTCTCCATACTTCGTACGGGCCACCGGTACATCCCAATTCGGGATAAGCGGCAAGGGCAGCTTGCATGTGTCCCGGAAGATCGATTTCGGGAATAACTGTGATATAACGTTCGGCAGCATAAGCTACTATTTCTTTCGCCTGTTCCTGGGTATAGAAGCCACCGTAAGGTTTGCCGTCGTATTCACCGGAGTTACGTCCGATGACTGTTTCTGTCCTCTTGGAACCGATTTCTGTCAGCTTCGGATATTTCTTGATTTCCAGACGCCAGCCCTGGTCTTCGGTAATATGCCAGTGAAAACGGTTCATATTGTGCAAAGCCATCATATCGATATAAGTTTTCACTTCATCTACTGTAAAGAAATGACGGCTGGTATCGAAGTGTGCACCACGATAGCCAAAGCGGGGAGCGTCATTGATTTCTACAGCGGGCATGGAAATGTCTGCGCCGACAGCCACAGGCAATGATTTGCGCAGGGACTGGATGCCATAGAATACGCCGGCTTCCGTAGGACCGGTAATCGTGATTCCGTCACCGGTAACTTTCATCTGGTAGGATTCCGGATTTTCGTTCTCCGTGCCTAATGCCAGTACGATTGCGTTTTTACCTTCTGTTCCGGCTTCAATAGCGAAATCTTTTCCGGTAGCCGTTTTCAGATAGTCTGCCAGGAATTTTGCGTTGCGTTGCATCTTCTCGTTTCCTTCCGGATAGAGAATTTTCACACTGCTCTTGAGGATGAAGGGACTTCCTTGAGCGGTTACAATTTCTTGTGGCATGGGGATGATCTGGTAGTTGGCTTCCTGTTGCGCCGATTGGCAAGAGGCAAAAAGTCCTGCTAGTGCCAGACATCCGGTTAATTTAAAGAGTTGCTTCATAAACTAAAAAATTAAGTGTTAAGTTATTAATAGATTAATTATAAGTTTCACGAATATGTTTGATTGTCAAAGGCAGCTCCTCTCCTTTCTTTATTTGGGGAGAAGTGATGACGACCGTTTTACGTTCTCCGGGAAGAAGGTCGAAAAAGTTGTCGCTGAAACGGGCTCCCTGCAAAGGAATTTCAATAAAGACATCTTTTGCAAGAGCGGGAGAAAACAATGTCAGTTCACACATGCCGTCTTTCTGTTTCATCTTGCAGGAAACGGTTGTTTCAGGCAGAAGCAGGTCTTTTGTTTTTCTAAAGAAGTATACGGTTTCGGCAAGGGTGTTTCCTGCCTTGTCTTTTAGCGTCAGTTGCATGAAACAGCGTTGCTGTTCTTCCGGTGATAGCCAGGTGTCGGGTTTTATACGGTACACGCATTGGGAAGTGTTAGCCGGAACTGTCAATGTGTTGAGTTGTATAGGCTTGCCTTGTTTCTTTCCGTCAAAGTCTGTTACTTTCATTTCCAACATCAGGTGGTCTTTGGTGTCCGGACAGTCGGAAATCAGGTAGATATTGAGGCTGTCGTTCTGCTGGATAGGATTGATGAGGATTGGAGCAAAGACTCGTTTGGCTTGGTAATGCAGGGCTTTCCAGTTACCGTAATAGTCGATGCTCGACCAGGATACTACCGGCCAGCTGTCATTCAGTTGCCAATACAGGGTACCCATACAGTAAGGACGGTTCCGGCGGTGTGCTTCCAGTCCGTGACGCATTCCTTGTCCTTGCAGTACTAGTCCGACATAGACAAAGTCTTCAAATTTTTCGGGGATGATATAGTCGCGCTCCATGTAGGTACGAATCAGGGCGTTGCCGATGCTGCTTTTCTGATGAGCATTCATCGCTTCCGATTCTATCTGATAATCTTCCGGAGCGGCGAAAGTGGAGATGGTCTTCATTTCCGGGAAGGACTGAAAACCGAATTCGCTCATGAAACGGGGCAGGTCTGTATCGAGTGACTCGAATGTTTTTTGACCATACCAGACTCCCCAGTTATGGCTGTCTCCTATCCCCCAGGATTCAGGACGCCCCCAGTTGGCAAAATACGGGGAGCTGTGTATGTAGAAACGGTCGGCATCCAGTTCCTTAACCTTGGCTGGAAGGAGCTGATGGAACAGTTTGTCGTAGCCTCGAAACATTTCCTGATAGATTTCGGGCGGGAAGTTCTTGTCGAATCCCCAATATTTTAAGGCTTCCAGTATTTCGTTATTGCCGCACCACATCGCCAGGGAAGCATGATTGCGAAGGCGACGGATGTTATAGCAGGCTTCCGCCTCTACCCTTTTCAGAAAGGTGGGGTCGGACGGATAGGGAGTGCAGGCAAACATGAAGTCTTGCCACACCAGTATTCCGTTTTCATCTGCCAGGTCATAGAAACGGTCATCTTCGTACGTTCCACCTCCCCATACACGAATGACATTCATGTTCGCTTCGCGGATGTCGCGGAATAAGGTTTGGTAGCGTTCGGTAGTGACGTTAGTCAAGAGTGCATCCTGGGGGATGTAATTGGCTCCTTTGGCAAACATAGGTACACCATTTACTTCAAAATAGAAGGATTCTCCGTCTTTATCTTTTTCATTAACGAGGTGAACAGTACGCAGTCCTATCCGGTGCGATTGCTCGGCTACGACTTTATCTTCTACTATGATTTGAGCGGAGAAATCATACAGGGCGGGCTTTCCCCATCCATTCGGCATCCAACGTACGGGGGATGCCACTTCGGAAGGTATGGAAACATGATTGATTCCGGGCTGTAAGGTGATTGCCTGGCTGATGCTTTTTTCTGCACTTCCTTCGAATGAGGTATTTATTCTCACCTCTGCCTGAAGTGGCCGGGAGAGTATGTTGTTTATTTCTAATTCATTAGACAGATTTGCGAGCTGGTCGGTCAGTGCGAGTTGCTTTACGTGATAGTCACTGATAGAAGCTGCGTCATAAAAACGGATGGTCACCGGACGCCAGATGCCGCTGGTCACCATGCGGATTCCCCAGTCCCAGCCATAACTGTAAGGGGCTTTACGGGAGAATATGCTTAAATGTTTGTCGTGATGGTCGTTGTCTGCCGGATAGTTGAATCCGTTCGAGTTATATTGAGGCAGTGTCTGCCGGATGGGGGAATGAAAATAGATGTGAAGAAGGTTTTCTCCGATACGGAGTTGGGACTTGACAGGTATGGTATAACCGACAAACATGTTATCGGCTTTCAGCAACAATGCTCCATTGAGGTATACATCGGCGTATGTGTCAAGACCTTCAAAAACCAATTGGGCGTCATCCCGTTTCAGTTGTTCGGGGGTAACTGTAAAAGCAGTCCGGTATTCCCAGTCTTCATTTTCCACCCACTGAATCTTTTGTTCATTGATGCCATAAAAAGGATCGAGAAGTTGTTTATGGTTGATAAGATCCTGATGAACGGTGCCCGGAACCTGTGCCGGTCGCCACAGCTCCGTCCCTGCCTGGGAAAACTCCCAGCCTGTATTTAGAACGACAACTTCGGAATTGTCATTGCTCTGTGCATATGCCATACTGCAACAGCATAGTAGTTCACATGCTATTTGAGCCTTTTTTCCGATCAAATTAATCATCATAGTGGGGGCATTAGATATTAACGGATTCAAAGATATTATTTTTTCAGCAAATTTCACTGATAATTTAACAAAATATGTTGTTTTTGCACGCCACGATAAATATACGGTTTTATTCTTTTATCATATCGGATAGTTTAACCGCTATTATATCTATCATTTCATTCCTAACAAATCTGTTAATTTCACCGCCTGAAAAGTCATGTGTGCCACACTGCTCTCATATAGAATACCGATTGTCTCTTTATCAATCATCGTCAGGCAACTATATCCCCATCCTTCTGCTTCGTCGAGCATGATTTGATGTTCGGGCAACCAGGTAAGTCCTTTATCCAGACTTGCTTTTATTGTTATATGATTGCGCCCTTTAGTTGTATCCGGATTTGAAAACAACAGGAGGTCTTTATTCAAAATGTTGTCCTTGGCATCGACATGAATCAGACTGGCCATACATACCGGTTCCTGAAGTGCCTTACGTGAAGACGGATGTTCTGTCCAAGTTTTTCCCAAATCTTTGGTTAGGGCGACAGCACGGCTTCCTCCTCTATTATCACGCATATTCAGCATTAATACTCCCGGTTCTATTTCAGCAACTTGTGCTTCCGTTGTATTAGTCCGTGCCAGATGATGCATTTTCCATGTTTTTCCCCGGTCTTTACTATACATGATTCCTGCATTCGGGATACGGGTAGAGTCGATAAACTGTGTTGGAAATACTAATGTACCGTCGCTCATCGTTATTCCTCGTCCTGGACCTTGAAGCAGAAAATACCAGGACGGATCTTTTACCTGCTCTGTTATATTGATCGGTTTCGACCATGTTTTACCATCGTCTGTGCTCTTTGCCAATACCAGCTGTGCGGTATGGTTTATATCCATTCCCGGATGGGAGCTCCACCAGGCACGTTGATTACCCATACCATGTGTCCATGCGGCAACCACCCAGACGGTATTCGTTTGAGTATCTACCAAAATAGAGGGATCTCCTACCCCATTCTGTGCTTTAGGCAAACCGCCATACTCACCAAATGAAAGCGGAAGACGCATTTTCTCCCAGCTCTTCCCTCCGTCAGTGCTACGACTCAAACCCACATCTACATATTCCTGTAAATCGACACTACTATTATATCGGACATCGTACACTCCCAATAATGTTCCTTTATTGGTTGTCACTAATCCGGGAATACGGAAGGAAGCAGAACCGTCATTACCAGCATGACGAACTCCGACTGCCATCCGGTGAGTAATAGCTTTCGGAGAAATAAATTTACAATAAAGTTCTTTCCCATCCACTTTTACAGCACGTAAATCAGAGACTATTTTAGTATGCAAAGAGGCATCTGTTTTTATCTGCAAACTGATCCAAAAAAAGTTGACACCTAGAAATAAATTGTAATTACCTCTTAATACAACTTTTTCCGATGGTCCGACCTCTGCACATTTTATGGAATAGGAAGGATTAGCCGCCAATGTCGCACCCGGTCGATGGCTGGATATGTACTCTACAGGGGCAAAGCGATTTTTGTTTTGATCTTGTAAGGCCTCTGTTCCTCCATAATAGAGTTTGATTGCCTGAACATCCGCTAAGTTGGTACTTTTACTGAAATCTAAAACAACTTCATCGAGTATCTTGCTTTCCTTTGCATCCAACCGGATATAGAACAGAACATTATCCTGCCGCTCTATCAAAACCGGGATTTGTGTTTCATGGATAAATACTGTGTCTGAAGCTTTTACGTCAAAAGAATAGCCTAATAAGACAAGGAAAAGTAAATAAAAAATTCTTCTCATAATGGGGGGGTATTAGTTAGTTTAACGCGATAAAGATAAAACTTTTCTACCATAATACAGCTATGCAAACAGTTAACTTTCATTTTACCAAGTTCTGGTAGGACTAGTCAATACTTTGACCACCATTCTGGCTCTTGTCATCATTGATAAGGTAGGCCGCAAGAAACTTGTTTATTACGGAGTTTCGGGAATGGTTGTTTCTCTGATTCTCATCGGCCTGTACTTCCTCTTCGGAGATTCCCTGGGAGTATCCAGCCTCTTCCTGCTCGTTTTCTTCCTGTTCTATGTATTCTGCTGTGCCGTGTCTATCTGTGCCGTGGTGTTCGTGCTCCTCTCGGAGATGTATCCCACCAAGGTTCGCGGACTGGCCATGTCGATAGCAGGATTCGCTCTGTGGATCGGAACGTACCTGATCGGACAGTTGACCCCCTGGATGCTCCAGAACCTTACCCCCGCCGGAACATTCTTCCTGTTCGCCCTCATGTGCGTGCCGTATATGCTGATTGTCTGGAAACTCGTGCCGGAGACTACTGGGAAGTCGCTGGAGGAGATTGAAAGATATTGGACCCGTTCGGAATAGTAAAACAAAAAGACCTTAATAACTTAATAATAAAAGATGTATGGATTTTAAGAAACTGGCAAATCAATACAAGGATGAACTCTTGGATAATGTTCTTCCTTTCTGGCTTGAAAACTCACAAGATCATGAATATGGAGGCTACTTCACCTGTTTGGGTCGTGAAGGAAGAGTTTTCGATACAGATAAATTTATCTGGCTGCAAGGCCGCGAAGTGTGGATGTTCTCTATGCTTTACAATAAAGTGGAAAAACGTAAGGAATGGCTGGATTGTGCCGTTCAAGGTGGTGAGTTTTTAAAAAAATATGGACATAATGGAGACTATAACTGGTATTTTTCCCTTGACCGTTTGGGTAGACCATTGGTAGAACCATACAATATCTTTTCATATACATTCGCTGCCATGGCTTTCGGGCAATTAAGCCTTGCAACCGGTAATCAGGAATATGCTGACATTGCTAAGAAAACCTTCGATATTATCCTTTCCAAAGTAGATAATCCGAAAGGTAAATGGAATAAACTTCATCCGGGCACTCGTAATCTAAAAAATTTTGCCCTGCCGATGATACTATGCAATCTTGCTATGGAAATTGAGCATATTTTAGGCAAGGACTATTTGGAACAAGCGATGGATACTTGTATTCATGAAGTTATATCTGTCTTCTATCGTCCCGAACTTGGTGGTATCATTGTTGAGAATGTAGATGTGAATGGTAATCTGATAGATTGCTTTGAAGGACGGCAGATTACCCCTGGCCATGCGATTGAAGCCATGTGGTTTATAATGGATTTAGGGAAACGCCTAAACCGTCCGGAATTAATCGAAAAGGCTAAGAATATCACTCTTACAATGCTTGAATATGGTTGGGATAAAGAATATGGAGGTATCTACTATTTTATGGATCGTAACGGTTGTCCTCCCCAACAACTGGAATGGGACCAGAAACTCTGGTGGGTGCATATTGAAACACTCATATCTCTTCTGAAGAGTTATCAATTGACCGGAGATAACCAATGTCTGGAATGGTTTGAAAAAGTACACGATTATACATGGACCCATTTTAAAGATAAAGAGCATCCCGAATGGTATGGATACTTAAATCGGAGAGGTGAAGTGCTACTACCACTCAAAGGAGGAAAATGGAAAGGATGTTTCCATGTACCAAGAGGGTTATACCAATGCTGGAAAGTATTGGAACAGCTATAAACAATAATGGATATGTTAACCAATCTATATTAATAATCTAAAAATTAATTCTATGACAGAGTTTAACTCAAAAATCAAGAAGAACTCTCGTATATTGAAAATATTTATGTTTTCAATCTGCGCGCTATTTGCATGTGCTATCAGTAGTCATGCACAGAGTTTAGTGAAAGGAACTGTTACTGATGGTATAGGAGAACCGCTACCAGGAGTAAGTGTTGTCGTAAAAGGAACTACTAATGGCACTATTACAGATGTAAATGGAAAATATAGCATTCAGGCCACCGCAAAAGACATTTTATCATTCTCATATGTTGGAATGTCAGATCAGGAAATAAAGGTAGCAGGTCAGACGACCATTAATGTGGTTATGAAAGATGATGTGGCAGCTTTGGATGAAGTGATTGTGGTAGGATATGGTACTGCCAAGAAGCAATCTTTAACCGGAGCCGTATCTGCGGTGAAAGGCGACGAACTGCTGAAAGCACCGGCAACCAATGTGTCGAGTCTTTTAGGTGGACGTTTGCCAGGTATTTCATCTGTTCAAGTATCTGGTGAACCCGGAGACGATCAGGCTACATTACGAGTTCGTGGCTCTATTTATAATGTTACTTATATAGTAGACGGAATGCCTCGTTCTATTAATGATATTGACCCTAATGATATCGAAAGTGTATCTGTTTTGAAAGATGGAGCTTCTGCAGCTGTTTATGGATTAAAAGGAGCCGGTGGTGTTATTATTATAACTACAAAAAAAGGTCAGGAAGGAAAATCCAAAATCACTTATAATGGTTCAATAGGAGCATCTATGAATGCAAACTTTCCGCAGTTTATGAATGGACCTCAATTTGCATATTATTATAATATGGCTGACATGATGGATAAAATGGCTAATGGAAGCATTTCAAACATTAGTCAATATAATCCCGTTTTTACAAAGGCGAATGTGGAAGCTATGTTGAATGGTGATCCTACTGACGGATGGGATAATGTTAACTATATTGATAAAGTATTCGGAACCGGTATTAATCAGAAACACAATGTAACAATACAGGGAGGTAGCGATAAGATGCGTTACTTTGCTTCTGTGGGTTATTTAGGTCAAAAAGGTAACATTGACAATTTCTCTTACAAGAGATACAATTTAAGAACTAATCTTGAGACTCAACTGGCTAAGAACTTCCAGTTAAGTTTAGGTATTGCAGGAAATGTCGGTAAACGTGAAACTCCGGGATATGCTTCAGGCGGTACGGATTCTAATTCCGAATTGGGTGAACAAGGTTGGTTGTCAGTAGCTCATCAGACTATAATGATGCATCCCTATTTGCCGGAAACATATGACGGACTTTATACTGCTACTACACAGAATAACACAAGTCTGCCCAACAGTCCGTTGGCTGCTATTTATGAATCCGGATACAAGCATACCAATAGCTTTGATTTGCAGACCAACATCTCATTGCAATACAATGTGCCTTGGGTTAAAGGTTTGAGTGTAAAAGTAACCGGAGCTTATGACTATACAACTTCTCATAATAAGAATTTGAATACGCCTTACTCCACATATATACATAAAATGCCGACTTCGACAGCAGATTGGACTTGGTCTAAAGCAGACGATCCTCGCGGCACAGCAAATGGAATAAATTTAGGTGAAGGACAGTATAGTTCTCATCAAATGGTAGGCCAAGGAAGTATAAACTATGCAAGCTCCTTCGGAAAACATAATGTAGAAGCAATGGTATTGGCAGAAATCCGGGATTATAAAGAAAACAGTTTCTCCGGCTATAATAAAAACATGAGTTTCTCTGAACTACCGGAATTGAGCTTTGGACAACCTGCAGACTCTCCAATCTCGGGATACAGTGATGCAAACCGTAGTATTGGTTATGTTTTTCGTTTGAAATATGACTATGACAATAAGTATTTGGCAGAGTTTACAGGTCGATATGATGGTTCTTACAAATTTGCCGGCAATGTTAGTGGGAAACGTTGGGCATTCTTCCCGTCAGCGTCAGTAGCGTGGAGAATATCTAAAGAAGATTTTATGTCTAGTCTGACATTTCTGGATGATATGAAGATACGTGCATCTGTCGGTTTATTAGGAAACGATGCAGTGAGTCCGTATGCTTTCCTTAGTACTTACAATTTGATGGATGGTAACAAAAATGCATACCAGACAATTCTGAATGGAAAAGTAATGCAAGCATTACGCGCCTCTGTAATTGCCAATCCTACTCTAACTTGGGAGAACACCTTAACCTACAATGCAGGATTTGACTTTACGATGTGGAATGGTCTGTTGGGAATGGAGTTTGACGCATTCTATAATTATACCTATGATATTTTGACAGCAATGGGAGGCGATTACCCGCCATCTATGGGAGGATATTATTATACTTATGCCAACTATAATAAGGTGGATAGCAAAGGCGTTGAAGTAACGGTGAGTCATCGTAATAAATTAAACTTGGCAGGTAAGCCATTCTCCTATGGCGCAAGCTTCAATCTGACATTTGCAAGAAACCGTTATCTCCGTTATCCAGATAGTCCGAACACAGTAGAGTGGAGAAAACGCACAGGACGTAGTGTTGATGCTTCTGTTGTGTGGGTTGCAGATGGCTTATTCCGTTCGGAAGAAGAAATAGACAATTCAGCCTGGTATGGCACTCGTCCTAATGTCGGTGATATCAAATACAGAGATTTAAATGGTGATGGTAAAATAGACGAAGATGACAGAACACGTGTTGGACGTGGCAATCGTCCCGAATTAACTTACGGTTTGAACCTGAATTGTGCTTGGAATGGATTCGATTTAAGTGCACAATTTACTGGAGGTGCACTGTTTGATGTATCGTTGACAGGAACTTATTACAATGGATATGACGATAATACAGTCTGGACACAGGCATTTAAAGAAGGAGCCAACTCACCACTATATCTGGTTCAGAATGCATATACAGTAGAAAATCCGAATGGAACATTCCCACGACTTACACTGGGTAATCAAGGACACGGAGGAGATAATGGATTAGCTTCCACTTTCTGGTTGCGTAACGGTAGATACCTTCGTCTCAAATCCGCACAATTGGGTTACACATTCCCCAAGAGATGGATGAGTCCTGTCGGCATTCAGAATCTTAGAATTTATGTAGAAGGTTCTAATTTATTCACGATTTCCGGTCTTCCTGATGGAATCGATCCTGAATCTCCGGGAGTAAATAACGGATACTATCCTCAACAACGCACCATTATGGGCGGTATAACTTTGACTTTCTAAACCTTTAAAAGTTCTATTATGAAAACAAAAGTATTAAGTATCATATTGTTGGGAGCCTCTTTAGGGCTTGGCTCATGTAGTGATTATCTGGACATGACTCCAACAGACAGAGCATCAGATAAACTTGTATGGAGTAAACTCGACTATGCAGAACAGGCAGTCAACGATTTCTATCGCTATATAGATTATTTAGGAGTCTACAGGGATGGACAATGTTTGGCAGGAATGACAGAAGCTCTGACAGATCAGCTTAAATATGGTTCCTACAATTATATGGCTAAATGTCAGATACCTAGTGAAATTGCTTATGGAGGTTCTGTTCTCACAGTGAATTATGTTAGTACTTACCTTGGCAACTGGGGGACGATGTACGAATATGTGCGCCGTGTCAATGAAGGTATCAACAAATTAAAGAAATATGCTTCATTTGGTCAGGCTGATGAAGAACGCTTGGAAGCTGAAATGCGTTTCTTCAGAGGGTATCTCTATACAGATTTATTAAAGCGTTATAAAGAAGTGATTATATACGATGAGAATCTGGATAATATAAAAAAGGATATGCCAGTTAGTTCGGAAGCCGACGGATGGAATTTTGTATATAATGATCTAAAATATGCCGGTGAACATTTGCCTGTTGATAAAACTCCTAACGGACGTTTAACTAGCGGAGCTGCTTATGCAATGTTATCGAGAGCTATGTTGTATGCGGAAAGATGGGATGACGCTCGTATCGCAGCTGAAAAGGTGATGGGAATGGGTTATGAATTAGAAGCAAAAGAAGACTATTCAAATGCCTTTAAAGCAGGAAGCAAAGAAGCCATTCTACAATATTGTTATGATAAGAGTTCCACTGTGACTCATGACTTTGATGGATATATGGTTCCTGGAGGTGATAAAGCGCTCGACGGCAATTCCATGACCGGAGGATTCGGTACCCCGACACAAGAAATGGTTGAATCGTATGAATATGCAGATGGTAGTGGCTTCCCCGATTGGAGTGCATGGCATACTGCTGAAGGTACTACAACGACTCCTCCTTATGCCAAATTGGAACCACGTTTTAAAGCTACCATTCTCTATAATGGAGCAACATGGAAAGGCAGACCGATAGAATCTTTCATAAACGGTACTGATGGTTGGGCTGCATGGAAAACAGATGCCAAACCGGAAGGACGTTCTACTACCGGGTATTATTTACGTAAACTGGTAGATGAAGCTCATAATTTTACTTCCATACAAGCCAGTACACAGCCATGGACCGAAATTCGTTACGCAGAGGTATTACTGAATCATGCAGAAGCATGTTATCATCTGAATGGCTATACGGATAAGGCAAATAAAGACATAAAAGATATTCGTAACAGAGTGGGATTGTCTTACACAGACAAAAGTGGGGATGATTTAATGAAAGCCATCCGTCAGGAACGCAAAGTAGAACTTGCTTATGAAGGACATTATTATTGGGACATGCGTCGTTGGAAATTATCTGCGACAGCATTTACCGGTATTCGTCTTCATGGAATGAAAATAGAGAAAAATGCAAATGGGTCTTTCACTTACATTTATACAGAATGTGATGATAAAGATCGTAATTTCCCGACTAAGATGTATCGTTTCCCAATGCCACAGGCAGAGTTGGACAATAACGGTGCGGTAACTCAATATGCAGAATGGCAATAAATCTAAAATGAAAACATTATGAAAAAGAATATACTATATCTATTATTAGGGATTTTGGCTCTCACGAGTTCTTGCCAGGATCCGGAATATGTGCTTCCTACTGCGGACAGACAGGGAATCACGAGCTTGACTGCACTCTTTACTTCTGGGCCATACGTGGATAAAGAGGCTGTGGTATATACTATTGCAGATGCTTCTGTAGATAAGTATGTAATTCCTATGCCATGGTATTATCCGGAAAATAGTGATAATGAAACTTCAGAATATATGAAAGCGATGAGGATTCAGGCAAAGTTGGCACCAAACTGTACTATTGAACCGGTTCTTTCAATTCTCGATCTGACTAAAGAGAATTATTTCACTTATACAGACGCTCAAGGATATAAGAAACAAATCTGCATCACAGGCGAAAGAGTTAAGTCTACTAAGTGTCAGTTATTAAGTTTCTCAATACCGTCTGAAGACATTACAGGCATTATTGATGAAGACCACAAAACTGTATCTTTAATCTCTGCGGAAGATTTATCTTCTTGCTTGGCAGATTATTCACTGTCGGCTCATGCGACCATGTCACCGGATCCTAAAACAGAGCCTCTTAATTTTAATTCACCTGTTGAGCTTACAGTGATTGCTCACGATGGAGTGACAAAGCAAACTTATACTATTCAAAAAGCAGTACCGGATAAGATTCCTTACGGATATAGAAAAGGTAGTGAGACAGAATTATTTAAATTGGATATGGGAGTTATCGGCTTACCTTGGACTGGAGCAAATGCACCTTCTTTAGCTGTTTCCGGAAATAATCTGGTAGTTTGCTTGGGTGATGGTACCACAACTCCTGCATATTACAATGCATCTACGGGAAATAAGATTGGTAATGTAACTTTGGGTAGTGTGAGTGTTGCATCTTTAGGATGTATGACAAGTGATAGTAGGGGAAATATATTATTAGCAACGAAGGCTACTAATGGCAAGTCTTTCTCAATCTATAAGACTTCTTCTGTTACGACTGCTCCAACTTTATTGACTACTTATACTAATAATACAGGGTTAGATATGGGTACGAAAGTGTCTGTTCAAGGAGATATTAATACTAATGCCTCTATTATTGCTACTTGTGACGGAACAGCCAGTTCAGGTTCCAATAAGTTTGTTCGTTGGATTATAACAGACGGTGTATTGGGAAGTCCTCAAGTAGTAACAGTGAATGGTGTAGGTAATTGGGGAGCTCCCGCATCAAACACTAAAGTTGTGACTAAAGGAACTACTGCTCAAAGTGATTATTTCTTGTCATACTATGATTCTAACATTCTTTATTGGGTGAATGGAACAAATAATAATGCAAGTAAATCTCTGGAAGACTCCGACAATGGTAATTCTTGGGCAATGAATAACAACTGTCTGGATACAAGAAGCTTTAATAATGCACAATATCTTGTATTGGTATGTACAGCTCATTTCCCGCAATGGGGTGGAACTCCATGCTTATATATGTATGATGTAACGTCAGACGGATCATTCACTGGTACAATATCTACTTCAGATGCTCTGTCATTCAATCCTTCACTTTCCTCATACAATTCATCCGATGGTGTAGCTGCAACAGGTGATGTATTGCTTGCTCCGACAACAGATGGATATAAGCTCCGTGCTTACTACGTGGATAACAACTGTAAGGTTATCGGAGGATATGAGTTTGATTGTATCGACAAATAATTAATTGATCTCTTTATCTCATATATGATGAGAAAATACCCATTCATCATATATGGGATAAAGAAATCTGTAAATCATTTAAAGGAGTAGCTATATGTCAACAAAGAAAAAAATGTTATGGTTATTATCATTACTGCCTTTTTTCATAGCATGTGGTGATGATAACACTGATATCCCGGATTGGCCATGGGCAGAACCGGAGACTCCAACTGAACCTGTTGAAGCCAATCCTGATATTGTAAATTTAGGCTGGACTAATGTGAAAGACACTTATGGAACTTTGCCTGAACATATTAGTGTATATAAGTCACCGGAAACATTGGAAGGCAAAAAAGCGATAGCTTATATTGCTGTAGGTGATATGAATCAGGCAACATTTGGTGTATTAGGAGAAAAGACAGGATTGAAAAAGCCAAAAGAATTTTATGAAGGGAATAACTCCACAATCGTAATCAATGGAGGTTTCTTTTATGAGGGTTCATTAAGCCTGATATGGCGTAACGGCGAGATGGTATGCAAGAACAATGATGTAACAACAGAAGATTGGGAAAATGGCCCGTTTTGGTATCCTGTATTAGCTGCATTCTGTGAAATGAATGATGGCTCATTCAAATCAATGTGGACTTACACAACACTATCCAATGTTACTTATTGGTATTCGGAGCCCTCACCGATAAAATCAGAAACAACTCCTGACGAAAATTTTCCGTCTACAGGAACTGTCTTAAATGCTAAAACAGGAATAGGCGGTGGCCCCGTACTTCTGTTGGATGGAAACATAAAGAATACATACGAAGAAGAAATCTTATCAGATATTGGTGCCACGGTGAACAGACCTCGTTCGGCTATTGGTATCACCAATGATAAGAAAATGATTCTTTTTGTGTGTGAAGGAGATGGAATGACAACGGGAGTTGCCGGTATGACCACCGAAAATGTAGCCAATATCATGAAAACACTGGGATGTACGGATGCTATCAATTTGGATGGCGGTGGTTCCAGTTGCATGTTAGTCAATGGGCAAGAGACTATCAAGACAAGTGACTCCAGCGGAGACGAAAGATCCGTAGCATCAGTAGTCACTCTTAAATAAAAAATGTACTGCGGATATATCAGGCAGTATATACCTAATAAAACAAGTATGATATGAGAAAATTTCTAAAAATACTAATACTGACTTTCTTGGGAGCAGTTACAATAACCTCCTGTAGTGATGATTCTGATGGAATTCCCGGATGGCCGTGGAACGATAATTCGACAGAAAAGCCGGACGAGCCGGATGTTGCAGAAGCTAAGCCACGATATATTTGGATTGATGCGGCTGCTAATTTTCCTGACTATGCCAATAGTAAGGAAAACATAGCCAAAGATATGGAAAAGATAAAAGCGGCAGGATTCACTGATATTATTGTCGATGTACGTCCCACTACAGGAGATGTATTATTCAATACTAATGTTGTAGATCAGGTGAAACGTATGGATGTATGGGGTAATTCCGGATATAGTTATTATGAAAGGACGGAAACTTGGGATTATTTACAGGCATTTATTGAGGAGGCTCGTATACAAGGATTAAAAGTGAATGCTTCTATCAATACATTTGTAGGAGGCTATTTATGTCCGTATAATTTAGGACATGATGGAGTCTTGTTCCGTGATGAATCAAAAAAAGGATGGGCTAGTGTAGCTAATCTAGCTGACGGGCTAACCAATACGATGGATTTGTTGGACGATGAAACCGATTATGGAGCGAAATTTTTCAATCCCGCTAATGATGATGTACAAAACTTTGTTTTACAGTTGTTGGCCGACTTGGCTAAATATGATTTGGATGGCATCATATTGGATCGTTGTCGTTATGATGACTATGGCTTAGAAAGCGATTTTTCAGATATTTCCAAACAGAAGTTCGAAGAATACATCGGTGAAACTGTAGCAAACTTCCCGGCAGATATTATGGCACCCGGTACGGATGAAATACCTTCTGACCAGCCTGTTTATTTTAAGAAGTGGTTGGAATTCAGAGCGAAAGTTATTCATGATTTCATAGTAAAGGCACGCGAGAAAGTTAAATCTGTCAATAACAATATCAAGTTTGGAGTTTATGTTGGTGCCTGGTATTCAACATACTATACATCAGGCGTGAACTGGGCCAGCCCTAAATACAACACCTCCGCTTATTATCCGAAATGGGCTACTTCCGATTATAAGAATTATGGATATGCGGACCATTTGGACTATATCTTTTTGGGTGCTTATGCTTCCGTGAACAATATATATGGAAGTGGCGAATGGACCATGGAAGGTTTTTGTAAGAATGGACGTGAACTGTTACAAGGAGATGTACCTTTTGCAGGCGGACCAGATATCGGTAACAGTACCGGATGGACTGACGGAGGACAATCTGCAAAAATTCCGGATGCTATTGATGCTTGTATCAGTAATAGTGACGGCTTCTTTGCCTTCGACCTTTGCCACGTTAAGAAATACGACTATTGGAACGCTTTTAAAACAGGCTTTGATAAATATCTGGAATCTATCGAAGAATGAGGTTTGAACTAACCAACTAATTATGAAAATATATTTATTACAATTCTTTTTATTAATAGGTCTGGGCTTGAATTTACAAGCCCAGATTCCTTCTAACCCTATTCGCGGGAAAGTAACCTGTAATGGGACAGGAGTCCCGGGGGTAGTAGTGACCGACGGAATAGACTGTGTTTTGACTGACCAGCAAGGCCAATATACTCTCCCCCCTAATAGGGATGTTCGTTTCATTTATTTATCCACTCCTTCCGGATATTTACCGAAAACAGAACAAACAATACCTTTATTCTATCAGAAGCTGAATCCGGCCAAGCAAGATATTTACGACTTCGAATTGGTAAGAAATCCGCAAAATGAGATCAATCATTTGTTTTTGGTGCAGGCAGATGCGCAGGTTACTTCCGAAGATGACGTAAAGGCTTATGCTAAATATCTGCAAGATATGAAAGAATATATTCGTCCGTATATGGGCAAAAAAGAAGTATTCGGCATAGATTGTGGGGATATCGTAGGAGATACTCCTTCTTTATATCCTTCCTATATAGATACGGTATCATCATTAGAGATTCCCATCTATCGGGCAATTGGTAATCACGACATGACGTATGGAGGGCGTACTTTTGAATATTCTTATCGCACTTTCGAAAGTTATTTCGGTCCTATCTACTATTCATTAAATAAAGGTAATGCTCATTATATCGTGCTTGACAATTGCTTTTATGTCAACCGTGATTATCAATATATAGGTTACATTGATGAACGTACTTTCCAATGGCTGGAGAAAGACCTCTCTTATGTGCCCAAAGACAAACTTGTCTTTGTAGTGATGCACATTCCTTCCAGTCTTCAGAAGAAGCTAAGATATAACACGCTAGATCAAGATGAAACGGTCAATACAGCTGCACTATATAAATTATTGGAAGGTTATAATGCCCACATCATTTCCGGACATACACATTTTAATGTAAACGTATGTTTTAATGACTCATTAATGGAACATAACACAGCTGCCGTATGCGGTACTTGGTGGCGTGCAGATATTAATGTGGATGGTACTCCGAGGGGATATGGGGTATATGAAGTAGACGGGAACCAAGTGAAATGGCTATATAAAAGTGCAGGCTACCCGAAAGAGCATCAATTACATGTATATCAGGCCGGATCATCTGACGAGTACCCTTCCGATATTATTGCTAACGTATGGAACTGGGATGAACAGTGGAAAGTGGAATGGTATGAAAACGGAAAGCGAATGGGAGAAATGCAACGCTACAAAGGATATGATCCTGCAGCCAAAGCAATCTGTTCTGACAAAGAAAAGGTGAAATATGAATGGATTTCCCCAGTTCTTACCGAACATCTATTTCATGCTACTCCCCGTAATAAAAATGCTAAAATAGAAGTGAAAGTAACAGATCGCTTCGGCAATGTGTATACTGAAGCTGTCGAAAACAAATAAGAATCGTATGTTGAAAGCCAAATATTTTATATTATTGATATGCTTCTCGTTTCTCCTGAAAACAGAAGCGAAAGTAACCCTTACTTCCATTTGGGGGGATAATATGGTGTTACAGCAACAATCGGAAGTTACTTTTTCCGGAACAGCGACTTTGGGAAAACGTGTGCAGGCTACCGCTTCATGGAATAATAAAAAAATCCAAACGAATGTTGATGCAAAAGGTGAATGGAAACTTTCTCTCCAAACACCGGTAGCTGGAGGTCCGTATAGTATTACGTTCTCGGATGGAGAGGACCTCACATTGCAGAATATTTTAATAGGAGAAGTCTGGTTCTGTTCCGGACAGTCGAATATGGAAATGCCAGTGAAAGGATTCCGTGGACAGCCTGTGTTTGGTTCCCAGCCATACATTGTATCTGCTAATCCCAAACGTCCACTGCGTCTCTATACTGTAAAAAATGCCTGGAGTACCATTCCACAGGAAGCTGGGGTGGACGGAGAATGGAAAGAAGCCTCTCCGGAAGATGTCGCTGATTTCAGTGCAACTGCCTATTTCTTTGGCAATCAGTTACAGCAATCTTTGGATGTTCCTGTCGGTCTGATACATTGTTCCTGGAGTATGTCAAAAATAGAGGCTTGGATGAATAAAGAGACTTTATCGGGCTTTCCGGAAATAGCATTGCCTGATGTAATACAGAAAGAGTTCAGGTGGACGGCAGGGACTCCTACATTATTGTGGAATGCAATGGTGAATCCATGGAAAGGATTTCCTGTTAAAGGAGTGATTTGGTATCAAGGTGAAGCAAACACACCCGATCCCGGATTATATAAGAGATTATTTCCTGCAATGGTTTCTCAATGGAGAACATTCTTCAACAATCCCCAAATGCCATTTTATTACGTACAGATTGCACCATGGAAATCGGAAGGCAATGATAAACTGGATTGGGCTTGGTTCCGTCAATGCCAGCTGGAGCTGATGTCAGCTGTTCCAAATGTTGGAATGGTGACCACAGGTGATGCCGGGAGTGAAAACTTTATTCATTCGCCCTATAAGATAAAGGTGGGTGAACGACTGGCTTATTGGGCATTGGCAAAAACGTATCATCGTAAAGGTATTCAATATTCCGGTCCTATATACAAATTCCACCGGGTAAAAGGGAACGTAGTAGAAATAGACTTTGAACATGGTGAAGAAGGATTGACACCGGAAAATCAAAACGTGAAAGGATTTGAAATAGTGGGGACGGATGGTATATTCCGACCGGCCAAAGCGGAAATTATCAGTGGTTCTTCTACTGTAAAGGTCTGGAATGATTCGATCAATGACCCCATAGAGGTACGTTATTGTTTCCGGAATTATATGTTGGGAGAATTATGCAATAATGCGGCTATTCCTGCTTCTCCTTTCCGGATTGTAATCAAAAAGAAACCTGCGTTAATGTGGTTCGATGCCGAAGCTAACTTCGAACGTTTCAGCCATAAAGACTCGATTGACTATTATTTGGAGAAAATCAAATCAGTAGGTTTCACTCATGCAATAGTGGATATACGGCCCATTACGGGAGAAGTACTTTATCAAAGTCAGTTTGCCCCACAAATGAAAGAGTGGAAAGGCGCAAAGGCCGGGAATTTTGATTATTTGCAATACTTCATTAAAAAAGGGCACGAATTGGGTCTTGAGGTTCATGCTTCATTAAATGTATTCTGTGCCGGGCATAATTATTTCGATCGTGGAATGGTATACAGCGGACATCCGGAATGGGCATCCATGGTGTATACTCCCGAGAAAGGTATTATTCCGATTACGGAAGAAAAACATAAATATGGTGCTATGATCAATCCTTTGAACGAGGAATATCGTACGCATATTCTAAATGTACTGAAAGAAGTGGTGACCAAATACTCTGATTTGGACGGTCTGATGCTCGATCGTGTACGTTATGATGGTATAACAGCCGACTTCTCACCGCTGTCACGTGAAAAGTTTGAAGCATATATAGGTAAGAAAGTGGCGAAGTTCCCCGAAGATATTTTTGTTTGGAAGAAGAATACGGATGGAAAGTTTATCACCCAACCGGGAAAGTATTTCCGGAAATGGATTGAATGGAGAACAAAAAACATTACTGATTATATGGCATTGGTACGAGAAAAAGTTAAAGCCGCCAATCCCAAAGTTTCCTTTGGCACCTATACCGGAGCTTGGTATCCGTCTTACTATGAAGTGGGAGTTAATTTCGCCAGCAAAAAGTATGACCCGGCTCAAGACTTTAATTGGGCTACTCCTGAATATAAAAATTACGGATATGCGGAACTCATCGATTTGTATGCTACCGGAAATTACTATACAGACATAACGATAGAGGAATATAAGAAAACAAACCGTACCATCTGGAACGAGACAGACTCGCAAGCTCAAGCCGGTACATGGTATTGTGTAGAAGGTTCTTGTCAGCACTTGCGTCAGATTCTGAAAGACAACAAATTTATGGGGGGTATCTTGGTAGACCAGTTTTATGATAATCCGGGGAAATTATCCGAAACAATAGAAATGAACCTTCGTCGAGCGGATGGACTAATGGTGTTTGATATTGTACACATCATCCAAAAGAATTTATGGAAAGAAATAGAAAAAGGAATGCGGGAAGGAGGAGCTATATGAATAACAGAGCTTTAGCTTTAGATGCCTTACGGGGATATGCGATTATTACAATGGTACTTTCAGCTACCATCGTAACGCATGTTCTTCCCGGTTGGATGAGCCATGCGCAAACGCCGCCGCCGGATCATGTATTTAATCCTCTATTGCCCGGTATTACTTGGGTAGATCTTGTATTTCCTTTTTTCCTGTTCGCTATGGGAGCTGCGTTTCCTTTTTCCATAAAGAAACGTGCTGAAAAAGGTGATTCAAAGCTAAAACTCGTTTATGAAGCTGGCAAACGGGGGATTCAGTTGACCTTCTTTGCTATTTTCATCCAGCATTTTTATCCGTATATGTTAAGCTCTCCGCAAGATATGAGGGCATGGTTGCTGGCTATACTCTGTTTTGTTGTTCTATTTCCCATGTTCATGCGTATTCCTTTGAAAATGCCGGATTGGGCACATACTTCTATAAAAGTCGGAGCTTACATGGTTGCTGCTATCATGTTGGCTACCACTTCTTATGCGGATGGAAAAACATTCAGCTTATTCTCCAGCAACATCATAATTTTGCTGCTAGCTAACATGGCTATTTTCGGTTCTATCCTTTACATTTTCACAATGAATAATCGTTGGATACGTTTAGGAATTCTAATATTGCTAATGGCTATGATATTAGGGAGTACAGTGGATGGTTCTTGGACACAGAGTGTATTTAATTATACTCCTCTGCCGTGGATGTATCGGTTTGACTATTTGAAATACTTATTTATCGTTATTCCCGGCAGTATAGCCGGGGAGTATTTAGCGGAGTGGATGAAAGCATATCAAAAAGAAACGGATGATTATGCTACATCTCCTTATCGTAAAATGAGTATCATGTTGATGATATTATCCGTTGTTATCATCATTAGCAATCTTTACGGCCTATACACTCGTAATTTGGTTGTTAATCTTGTGGTTACTGTTTTATTGTTATTAGCTGGCAAGTGTATATTTCTACGTAAAGTGGATGGAATAGCTCTATTGTGGAAAAAGTTGTTTAATGCAGGAGCATATTTACTTCTTCTGGGTTTGTGTTTTGAGCCTTTTCAGGATGGTATTAAAAAAGATCCAACTACTTTTAGTTATTTCTTTGTCACTTCCGGGTTAGCTTTTCTGGCCCTTTTATTTCTAAGTATCGTTTGTGATTATTTCCGGTGTATCAAAAGTACTCGTTTTTTGGTGATGTCCGGTCAGAATCCGATGATAGCTTATGTGGTCGGAGATTTGCTGATTATGCCATTGATTAATCTACTTGGACTTGCTTCATTGCTATCTTATTTTCAACAAAATGCCTGGCTAGGTTTTCTCCAGGGAGTAATCCTTACTTCTTTGGCTGTGTTAGCAACTATGTTCTTCACTAAAATCAAATGGTTTTGGAGAACATGATTTTCAAAAGAATATTTTCTCGTTTATATTTATGTCTGTTTTGTAACCCTAGGAAATATTGATCATTTGCAACCGATCCTATTCCTCCAGGATGCCATACAATACATATATATATCATTCCTAGTTTATACATAGTAAAGTTACTATTCATTAGATACAAACTTCTTTTGATTAGAGGCTAAAGTTATGTTTGATAGATGGCAAACTTTAATTGCAAGCTTTGATTATATAAATGCAAGTTTCATTTTTATAATCAAAGCTTGCAATTATAAAAACGAAACTTGCATTTAAAGATTGAGATTAGCTAAAAAAAAGTTTACTATGTATGCAAAAGAAGTTTGGACTTCATTGAAAGGAAGTTTTCTATGTATGAACTGGAAGCTACCACCTTTATCGAAGGTGTCAATCTCGCACCACAATCAGTATAACAATTAAAAAAAATGATTATCTTTGTCGCACTCTAGGCAGAAACATGACAGAAGGATTAGCAGTGCTAATCATTGCCAACGTAGCTAATGCAATGAAAACAATAAAGGCAGTGACGGCAAACAAAGGAAAGTGCTGACCGCTGCCGGAATTAAATAGATGATGAAACAATTCTTTCTTTTCACAATGTTGTGCCTGTTCGGCATACAGTTGCAGGCACAACAACTGACGTACTATGATGCGTCATGCTTTCCCCTTTTAGGAAAAGCAACACAAGACACAGGGGCAAGATATGAGAGACTACCGGATTCTCTCAAAAACATTTCTCGTTCCCCTTTATGGAATTTGAGTCGTAATTCGGCAGGAATGGCGATACGATTTCGTAGTAACTCTACCCGAATAGCGTTGAAATGGGAAAATCTCTTTAACAATCACATGAATCACATGACTGATACAGGAGTAAAAGGACTTGATTTATACTGTTGGGAAAGCAACGGAAAGTGGAGATTTGTAAACAGTGCCCGCCCGAATGGAAAAACGAATCAAGCAACGATCATTGCCAATATGCAACCCAAAGAAAGAGAATATATGCTTTATCTTCCTCTTTATGATGGCCTTGTTTCTTTGTCTATAGGAGTGGACTCGTTAGCCACCATCGATCAGCCTTTCATTGATTATCCGATCCGCAAAAAGCCGGTTGTATTTTATGGCACCAGCATTCTTCAAGGGGGTTGTGCTTCACGTCCAGGAATGGCACATACCAATATCATATCGAGAAGACTGAACCGTGAATGTATCAACTTGGGATTTAGTGGAAATGCACTTTTAGACTTGGAAGTGGCCAAAGTGATAGCCGAAGTAGATGCCAGTGTTTTTGTTTTAGATTTTGTGCCTAATGCTTCTGTAGAACAGATGAAAGAACGGATGGAAACATTTTATCGTATCATTCGTAGTAAACATCCGGATACGCCAGTCATTTTTATAGAAGATCCTATTTTCACTCATACGCTTTATGATGAAAGAATAGCTAAAGAAGTGCAAAGAAAGAATGACACATTAAAGGAAATATTCAACCGGCTAAAGAAAGAAAATGAAAAGAATATCATTTTTATCTCTTCCAAAAATATGCTGGGAGAAGATGGGGAAGCTACAGTTGACGGCATACATTTCACAGATTTAGGTATGATGAGATATGCTGATTTAGTTTGTCCGATCATTAAGAAAGCAATAAAATAATGACGCTACGCCAACAACATAGCGTCATTATTTTAGATCTCATTCTATTGAATTCCTATCTCACTAACAAACATCCAAGGAACAAGAGTAGAGGCCTTTGATACAGAAGCATTTGCTTGAATCTTAACAAAACGTGCCTTTGTAGATTCAAAGTCAAGTTGATGTTGGGATACACTGGCTTCTTTTCCCTGTTTTGCTATTATTCTTTCTTCTTTTACACATTGATAATATTTTCCATCATCAGAAACAAAGACAGAAATCAAATCCGGATCCAAGATATTATCACTTATCACCGAAAGGTTAGTAAAAAGTAACTTACTAATACTCGTTTGTTGTCTAAGATCAATGACTGCTTCAAACCCTTTAGGAAAGCCTAACCATCGGGCATCGTCAGGACGCGTAGAACCGATAATGGCATCCACTAGCATTGAAGCTCCACCATATACATGCATGCGGCTTAACTCTGAATGTAATGTCACAGGTTTAAAGGTCGCTTTATTACAATCAACTTTTAAACTCGAAACCTGTGACATTTGATTATTCCGATATGCCATAGCTTTCAAAGTTACACTACTATCTATTTTCAACACTCCTTTATATAAATAACTATTTCTATCGGGAAGACTTCCATCTAAAGTGTAAAAAATAGAATCATTCCCCAGAGTAGAAAGAGAAACTTCCAAATCTCTCTTTTTTATATCAACCTTATCTGTAATAGATACATCCAGAATATGACGCGCGTAGTTATATCCATACAAGTCATATATATCGATGATTTGTGGTAAACGGGCTAAAAAATCCAGATAGTTTTTCTTTTCCGGCATTGTCCATTGAACTTCGGAGAGGGCAGCAAGCCGTGGCAGAATCTGATATTGGCGTATCCGCTCGTTAGGCATGTACTCGCACCAGACATTGGCTTGAACCCCTATTATATGTTTTTTTTCATTATCTGTCAGTCCTTCAGGTAATGGTTCAAATGAATACACCCTTTCTACATTTATATATCCGCCTACCGGTATTTCTTCTTTACTACTATCCAAGGTCTGGCTATAATCAAAATACATGTGAGTGGCAGGGGCCATGATGACATCCAGATTCAATTTTCCAGCTGTCTATATTCCGGCAAAAGTCCGCACTCGAATTTATATCCCCTCCTCCGGTTTTTTCTTCTTTCTTACTACCCAAGGTTTGTATATAAAAAAAATATGTGTGTGTGGCGGGTCCAATGATCACATCTTTTTTCACTCCCGCATTTTCTTTCCCCCCGAAACTCCCCCGCCATGACATTATAACAGAACCATCCATGGGCATTCCTTCCAATATTTCATCCCATCCAATAACTTGTTTCCCTTTAGAATGCAGGTATTGGGCTATTTCTCCCATAAAATAGCTTTGCAAATAATCCTCTTTAGAAAATCTGGAATCACTTTTCAAATGAAGCTGTTTAATTTTGCCCTGACATTTCGAGCATGCCTGCCATCGCTCTTTGACGCACTCGTCTCCTCCTATATGAATATATTTTCCGGGAAACAGTTCGCATACTTCATCCATCACGTCTTTAAACAATTGAAGGGATTGCTCATTTCCTGCACAAATTACATCTTTAATAACTCCCCATCGGTTAGCCACTTTATATTCTTTTTCAATACATCCTAACTCTGGATAGGAAGCTAACACTGCAGATGTATGTCCCGGCAAGTCTATTTCCGGAATGATGGTAATATATCTTTCGGCCGCATACGCAATGACGTCTTTTATTTGGTCTTGAGTATAAAAGCCTCCATGACGTTGATTGTCTGTGGGATAATCATTACCACCTATATAACGTCCCACCACAGTATTATCACGCCATGCGCCTATTTGTGTTAAAAGAGGACGTTTCTTTATCTCCATTCGCCAACCTTGATCATCTGTCAAATGCCAATGGAATACATTTAAGTTATGCAAAGCCAGGATATCAATCGTTCGTTTCACCATTTCTACATCCGAGAAATGTCTACTCACATCAAGCATCATTCCTCTGTATGCAAATCTGGGATAATCTTTGATTTCCGTTGCCGGAAAATGAACTTCGGAAACTTCTTGCACAGGTATTGATTTAACAAGCGTCTGCATTGCATAAAATGCTCCGGATGGAGTCACAGATTGTATATGAATCTCGGAGGAATCAATATTGATTTGATAAGCCTCTTTATGGGTATGTTTCAATCCCAGTTCAAAGATGACGACATTTGCTCCTTCTTTCTTATCGCCCTGTTCTACTTGAAGATTGAGGTTGGCGTTATGCTTTACTGTCGTGGAAAATTGATTAGCGATACCCTTTAACGCTAAATCTTTAAAGAAAATCCGAGTAGCAGAGTTCATAGTAAAGCTTCTCTCTGTTTTCTTTAAACTAATTTGTTGGGGCAATGGAATGACTTTATAAGATGCGTCAGAATATTTCTGTGTACATGCAAAAAGTAAAGAAGAGAATAATAGTGTTATAATTGATTTCTTCATACGTAAAAATAGATAAAAGTCTGCTCTAGTTTTGTTATTAACTAGAACAGACTTCTTAAGAATTTAACAATTAATATTTAATGCAACGTATAGCGTATCCTAAAGCAGCTCCTCCTTCTGGTTGCAAAAGGTTACTACTTTCACTGGCATTTAGATTGAATCGTCCTAATCCTTCACCGTAAGTCGTTGAAGACAAATAGAATACATGGGCTTTTATTCCATCTGGAGCCAAAGTTCCGTCTCCATTTCCATATCCTATGCCATAAGCAGAGAAACCGGAGATATTAGTCCCCCCCTTATAGTCATACCAGACATTCCAGTTTTCACCAAAACCCGTAACTTTCAGTTTGCTTCCAACATCTACCGTATTTGTCCCTGACAGATAACTAACTAACGAACTCCATTTTTCATTGGAAGGAATAGTAAAACCTTCCGGAGAAATAGCATCAGCAAAGGCACCGCTCAAATATCCACATGCGACGGCATTATATAAAAATCCTGCATCCGGGTTTTCCGGTGAACAAGATTCCCTATAAGCAGCAGTAGTCTTCCATGCCTCACCTGTTATGCCCGTTGCAATGCCACTTCCATTGGCTAGTTTTGTAGTCTTGAGGTTATATTGCATCCAATATTGTGTTCCTATTTTTACTATACCATAATTATTGCCACTGGCATCTGTTGCATAATAAGGTGCAGTGGTTAACGTTTCATCACTAAGTGCTTCTACTGCTTTTATCTCACCGGAATTGCTAATAGATAAGAACTGGGCAGGAGCGGCCTTTGTACCAGCAATATAACTGGATATAGAATTAGCCGATTTGTCAAAGGCCACACTTCCATTATGAATGGGTTCTGAACTTACGTTAAAGACTTCGGTTGGCATATCATCTTCATATACCTGATCCAAAACAGAAACTACAAATCCGCGAGTTAAATCAGCACTATTGCCTACCATTGGATATACGACGATAGCCTGTTTGTCAATATTGCCAGAAGAACATAAGTACTCGCGACAGATTTCACCTACCTGCGTATTTCCATCCATCAATTTATATACAAAAGTCTTATCTGTCCCTGTAAAGGTAGGAACAGTGAAGGTTTTAGGCTTTGCTTCCGGTGCTGGGGCAGCATCTTGTTTTACACGTATACGACTTCTTGCATCATTTAGTTTCACTGTTAATGTGGTGGAACGCTCTTGTTGGTCTACATTTTCATCCACTACAATTTTTACTGAATTATTTGCTGTGGATACATGGGCCCATGTTTCATCTCCAGTAGTGACTGAAGCCACAAAAGTATTTTCACTTGCCGTTACATTGATTGTTTTAGCTTCTCCTTCGTAAGTGAAAATCAAATCATCTTGCGGTACAGATAAAATCGTTTCGTCATCAGTAGCATATTCATCATTATCATCATCACAAGCAACAAATGCACTTGTGATGAACAAAAGGCATAAAATCGAAAATAAATCTTTAAAATGTTTCATAATATAAGTATTGTTAAGTGAGTAATCTGTTATTTTTCACCTCTGATATGTTGTCTTTTCACAACAATGTCGGCAAACCAATTATATAAATCATTATCTTCTTTATAGGAAGAAGTTGCCAGGTCATAAACCATGCAGTCTCCAATATAATAAGCTAATGGAATATCATAGAGTGCTCCATATTTTTCATAGGCTTCCATGTACTCATGTAGTCTATCCGCTCTATAGTCCGGGCTTTTCTTTAGTGCTCGTTCATCAAACTCGACTTCCAGATACATCCCTTTTTCTTTGGCAAATTCACAAACTGTCTTCAGGTGCATCGAATCTGGTTTTTGCTCATAAAAGAAATAGTTGGGTTGCTGGTAAGCTACATCAAATTTTAGTTCTTTCCATTCTCCATGCCCATCCGACCCCCAATATGGAATCCAATAGAATTTATAACCCAATGAACGCATATATGCGCCTATTTCATTCAAAATTGTCCGGCTATTGGTGGCTTCCTCCGCTATCCAATAGAACCCATCCAGAGATATATTTTCGAATTGAGCCTTCTTAAAGCGGTCTATCGCATAGTCAATATACCATTTACAAGCATTTATACGATCTGCCTCATTAGAGAAATCAAGCTGCCTACCGTTAAGCTCTCCCCAATCTTTCTGGTTAGGGACAGGCTCGGGCAATGTCAGAACAACCTTACGCGCATGCCGGGGAGCTCCTATTTCTTTTTTTACATCGTCAATGCAGCTTTCAATAGCATCCAAAGCTTTACCTTTCTGAAAATACTTATCGCACAAGCCTTTCCATTCACTTTTCCTAGCGGACATGGGCTCATAATAGGAAGCAAAACTACGCCCTTTTCCATCCTTGAATTCTAAAAATAAGAAGCCGTCAAACATCCAATGTAAATCACCTTTCTTATCTCTGTAGGCAACATTCTTCATACATTGTTCTTCATTCCATTCTGTCTGGCGATGTGCACCTCCATAGTACATCAGTACCATATCGGCTATAACACCATTTTCTTTTATGATTGGTTTCTTTCTACTGCTGGCACAAGAAATAGCCAGCAGTGTCAAGAAAGAAAACATAACCAAACTTTTGTTCATATAGCCCATATTTATTTCTCTCCTCTAGCCTTTTGCCTTTTAGAAATCATGGTACACAATTCATTATACAAAGCTTGGTCTTCTTCGTATATAGAGCTTTTTAAGGAATACACCATGCAGTCACTTTGATAATAAGCTATAGGGAAAGATTTGATAATTCCATAAGAATCAAAAGCGCGTAAATAATCACGTAATCTGTCAGCCCGGTAATCTTGGCTGTTCTTTTTCAATGCTCTTTCATCAAATTCCATTTCCAGAGCCATATTCTTACTTTTCGCATAGCTAATGACTCTGTCGAAATAGCTTGTATAATCAGGTTTTTGAGCGGGAAAGAAGTAATTTGGTTGTAGGAAAGCAGCATCAAATTTCATACTTTCCCATTCTCCCATACCATCAGTGCCCCAATAAGGAATCCAATAGAATTTTAGATTTTTTGATTTTATATAGTCTGCAACTTGAGGAAGATAGTGCCGATTATCCGTTAATTGTTCTGCTACGAAATAAATGCCATCCAAAGATAAATAATTTAAATTGGCTTCATTAAACTTCTGAATAATGTAATCAACATACCATGAGCATGCGCTGACACAATCAAGTGTTAACGAAAAGTCCATAGCTCTTCCTGATATTTCTCCCCAATCTTTCTGGTCTTTATATGCAGCAGGCATACTGATTATAAGCCTGCGCTTATATTTAGGAGCCCCTAAACGCGTAGCCGACTTTGACAGGATAGAATTTAAGCGAGCGATAGGACCGTCTGCCGCAAAATATTTGTCAACCAATCCCTGCCATTCGGTTTTCCGAGCTCCTAATCCGCCCAGGCCATTTTCAAAATTGCGACCCTCTCCTGTATGTGTTTCCAAAAACAAGAAAGAATCAAAAAGCCAGTTCTCTTTTCCTGCTGGGTCTGTATAAGTGACATTTGCCTGCAATTCTTCTTCTGTCCACCTGGTAGCGCGATGAGAACCACCATAATATAGTAGTGATATATCGTGTACAGGTCCATTCTGCATCACTCCGCCACCTATAGATTCCGGGAGATAGTTTCCAACAATGAGATACCGATAATCTTTACCCTTATATTCCAAATAAATAGGAATAATTTCTGTCAAGTCAAATGTGTTAGAAGTAGAAGATGGAGATTTCATCGTAACGCCAGACGCTAATTCAAGTTCCACAGGAATAGCTGTAGGTGTGCTCCCTATTGGAAAATCAATAGATATTTTATTCATTTCGTTATCAATCCGAATGTTAGTAGGACGCAAATCCCCTCCCACTGTGACCCCGGTAACAAAATCGGTAAAATAGTCATGTTTCACTTCCTCCTTATCATCATCTGTACAAGACAAGAATAAAGGAAATAGAGCTAATAGTAATATTATATTTTTCATAAATAATGTGTTCTATCAATTTATTATTTTAAAAGTATACTTTTGTATAAGTAGAGATACCTATTCTAATATGGGAATTAAAATCATTCTGGAAGAAGTCTCATTCACATCCACATTTCCATCAACATGCAACTTCAGTGGCAATACATACTTTTTTTCACCTCTTTGCTGATATCGTTTTATTATATCACCATCAAAAGTAATCAAGCTTTTATACGACACAGTGGAAGTCGAAAAGTCAAAATTTGTTTTGGAAATAGAATAGCATACATCAGGTATGATTTCAAAAGATGTATTTTCCTCCTCGTTGTAAACTTTTAGCGTCTCTTCGTCCACTTCTATCGAAACGTTTGCCGTTTGTTCACCAATACCCGATTTATACACTGTCACTGTATAATCGGCAAAGTCTCTATAATTTACATATACTTCCTGAACTCCGGACTGGACCAGATATACTTTATCTTTCACCATCCCATCCATTCTATTGTCTTCACAAGCTATAAAAAATGATATACTTGTTACGACCATAATTATTTTAATGATTAAATTTTTCATAACTATATCTTGTTTTAGTTCCAGCCTTCATTTTGGGTAAAGTTCTTCATTTCATTCAGTTGGGTTTGGGCAATAGGGAATAAATGATGTTTTCTTTCGAAAACAATGGGTTGACAAATTTTCGAGGTACGTACCCAAGAACTTTCATAATCAGTTGCCAGCAGATTCAAACCATAACGCAAACCGTTCGCTTCTTTATCAGCTACCATCCATGTACGTAGGTCATAATAACGCAGTCCTTCAAAAGCCAGTTCAACCATTCGTTCCTGACGAATCCATTTGCGCAGCTCTTCCTTACTGTCGACCACTGCCGGATATGCATTTTCCAGTTTACCTAATCCAGCTCTTTCGCGTATCTTGTTTATATATACTAAAGCTTCTTTGGCATCTCTGGCAGGCTTTTCATTGCATGCTTCCGCATAATTCAAATAAATTTCAGCCAAACGCAAATAACTCCACGTGAAAGAACCCCATGTGTTTTTACGAGTATCAATATTAGGATCTGTAAATTTAGTAAATACAAAACCTGTTTTTACATAATCACCGCTGCTATGGGCATAGGATGAAGTACCTCCTGTGAAGAAAGTTACAGGGGCATACTGTTCTTTAGTTCCATCCGGATGGATCCAATACATTCCATTAAAAAATATAGATGCGTAAAAACGTCCGTCTCTTCCTTTCATGCTATTATGTACTTTAATACCTTTGTCTCTATGAGTAGGATGCAGCCAACCGTCAGTGAAACCATTTGCTTCGTAACCTGATTTATCATCTATAATCGGGGAACCGTCTGCTTTATATCCTGTGACTGGATATCTGCCTGAAGCCATCATAGGGTATGCATCGACCAATTTCATGGTGGGAGTATAACCACCCAAGCCCACTCCAAATACTCTTGGGGGAACAACCCGTTGATTCCATACCTCACCATCTTTATAATATCTGGCAATAATTAATTCTTCATTCCATTTCTCGGTAAATACTTCTCGATAGGAATTCATCGCTTTAAGTACAGGGTCTGTTTCCGTCTTGTTAAAATGGAGTTTGTAAACATCCAGATCAATAACCATTTTTGCAGCTTCGGCAGCTTTCGTCCACTTATTCAAATCCTCACCTTGAGGGAAGATTGGTTTACCTTCATGATTGACCATTCCTCTGCCATATCCAATACTACCTCCCCCGTTGAATAAAGGGCGAGCGGCAAAGAGCAAAACTCGGGAACGCATACCTAATGCAGCCCCTTTGGTCATACGGCCCATCCAGGTAGTAGGATCTTGGATTGTTTTAGGTAAAATCTGTGCTGCATCATACATCTCTTTTTCGATAAAGCCTACGCACTCATCAACCGTGTTTCTATCTATTACTTCTGATTTAATGGCTAAATCTGCTATTTGATCATACCAAAGATATATGGGACCATATTGTTTGAATAAATTGAAGTAATAATAAGCTCTAAGAAAACGGGCCTCCGCTTTCATAACTTCCCTTTCTTCTCCCGTCAGCTCTTTGCATTCATCAATATGGGCAATAAATGTAGTCGCTTGATTAATTGCTACATAGTATTTTGACCAAGGATTAAATTTAGGTGTCCATTCACCTCTTACTCCTGTTGTCGACTGATTGTAACTTCCACTATTGACCAATTCATAGTCCATCTTTTCCCAAGAAAAATAAGCATCATCAGCGCAAGGGACAAAAGACTGATCGTATGCATTAATCTCTTCTGGTATATAACCGTAAAGTCCTGCCAGAAAGCGTTCTGTTGTAGGACGTTTGCTGAAAACTTCTTCTATTGTCATCTGATCATTAAAATTATGTTCTAAATAATCAGAACAAGAAAATAAACCTAATGACAAAAAAGCAATTATGATATATCTTAGTTTCTTCATAATATATTAGAAATTAAAGTTTAAACCAATATTAAATACACGCATATTAGGATATGATGAACCTTGTGAATTATCAATTTCCGGATCCCACAATTTAAATTTGGAGAATGTCAACAGATTCGTACCTGATACATAAAACCGTACGAGAGATATTCCCATCTTGTGGCACACTTCTTTGGGCAGCGTATAACCAATTTCTGCGCTTTTCAAACGCATAAAACTTTTGTCCACCTGATTGTGGGTTGAGGGTGCTTTATTGTTTTCACTACCACTGATTGCCAATCTCGGATATTTGGCATTAGGACGGTCGGGTCTCCAATAATTCAACGCAACATCTTGATAAACATTCGAGAATAACTGATTCGTATCAGACATATCGATTGTTTCACCACCTATGAATCCGGTAACATTGCCAATACCTTGAAAGAAGAATGCGACATCAAAATCTTTATAACTAATATTGGCACCAAAACCATAGTTTATTTCCGGAATGGCCGTGCGCCCTATTGCTACATAATCATCAGTATCAACAATGCCGTCTCCATTAATATCTTTGTATTTTAAATCTCCTACTCTCGGGTTACCAATTTGTTTAGGGCTATTTTGTATTTCTGACTCCGTTCTGAAATATCCCAATGCTATATAGCCAAACTGTTGATTCCAGGGCTTACCTATTACATCTTTATATGGGTAGTTCGCTGAAGGTTGATCATCATACAATTTTTTATTTCTATTGTATGTGAAATTACCTCTCACTGAAATATTCCAATCTTTATTGATAGTTTTATAATATTCTAAAGAGGCATCAACACCTTTATTCTCCATCTCTCCTAAATTAAGGTATGGATTAACATTTACACCTACTACTGACGGAACAGCACCCCGTTCAATAAAAATACCAGAGCGACGTTCATGGAAATAATCAACATTCAATTTTAATGAATTATATAGTTCCAACTCAACACCTATATTCATTTTCTTTGCTTCTTCCCAAGAAACATAGGGGTTACCCGGATATCCCGTACCTATACCAGAAATCGGATTTCCACCTGTAGTTCCGAAAGTATAGCCATTCACATCCGCCATTTCCGAATTAAAGGCAAATCGTCTGTTTCCACCAATCTGATCATTACCTATAATACCATAAGAACCTTTAAATTTCAGAACACTGACAATATGAGAGATTGGTTCCCAAAAAGCTTCATTACTGATCATATATCCGATAGCAGCCGACGGGAAAAAACCAAATCGTTTTTTAGGGGCAAAATTTTCTGAACCATTGTAACCAAAGTTTCCTTCAATAAAGTAACGGTCCTTATATGAATAGGTGACACGTCCTGCAATACCTTGATTCCTATATGGTAATGACATTATGTATGAATCCGGAAAGTTATCTGTTTTTTCTCTCATGTTGAATAAGAATAATCCCCCCACACGATGTGCGTTAGCAAAAAGATTTTCGTATGTTAGTGAAGCTTCCAGATAGGTTGTCCGATTTCCTTTATTATCTTTATATAACACCAAGTAATCATTCCCATCATTATTTTTCGTATACATCAGGTTTCCATCCTCATTACGTCCGGTAGCATAGTAAGTAGATGGATTTTTGGACCGATTCAGATGAGCATAATTATATGCATCCCATGAAAACTTTATATTGGCTTTTAACCCTTTAATCCACGGACTGAAGTCTTGTGTCAATCCAATCAAAGATTGAGCATTATTCGTGAATAATTCATTGTATCCATTGAGATTCAACAAATTATATGGATTATCGCCAATAGTAGGACGCGCCACAGTCCCATCACTATACTTTTTGGGGATAGCAATAGGTATTGTTTTAAACGTGTATATCCATAAGCTAGCATTATTATTAGGCTGCTTCTTCACATCGTATTGATTGGACAGATTGATGTTCAATACCGTATTTTTGAACAAATTGATATCCAAATTTGACCTGAAGTTAAATCTGGACCAACTGGAGGCAGGATTATATCCTAACCCCTTATCCGGTCTAAATACTCCATTTTCTTTATAATAAGAACCAGCTACATAATATTTTACCTTTTCTGACCCGCCAGTTACATTTATGTTCACACGTTCACTGGTTGTCGAATTTTTATATATTTCATCCATCCAATTAATATTAGGATACAGATCGGGATCTGAACCATTCAAATACTTAGCCATGGCTTCTGGTGAGTAGAATTCTTCTCCATTCTTATTATCAGCGTATGCAAAATTATACATCTCCATGAACTCTTGCGCATTGGCCATTTTCGGCATCTTAGTGGGTTGCAGTATTGAAAATTCTGCTCGTGCGCTGATTACAGGTTTGCTTCCTTCTTTTCCTTTACGAGTAGTAATCAATACAACGCCATTAGCACCTCGCACGCCATAAATAGCCGTGGCTGTAGCATCTTTTAGAATAGAAAAGGTCTCGATATCTTCCGGATCAACCAGGTTTAAATCTCTTTCAATGCCATCCACAAGAACTAACGGACGATTATTAGCACCAAATGTACTAACGCCTCTAATCCAGAAGTCAGACCCTTCACCCGGTTCACCACTGCGCTGCACGGCAACAACACCAGCCATTTGTCCTGCTAAGACATTACTTAATTTGTTGACGGAGCGATTGATCTTACCAACCGGAAGTCCTGTAATGGCACCTATCACACTGGCTTTCCTTTGGGTACCATAACCAACTACCGTAACCTCCTTTAATTCAGACGTCAAAGGTTCCATTTTGATTGGAATATCCTTACGCCCATTTACTAGAACTACATTTTTCTGATAGCCGATGTACGAGAATTCCAGTTTTTCATCCGGCGCAACCTCGATTGAGTAATTTCCATCTATATCAGTAATTACACCCTTTGTTGATTTCACTGCTAAAATAGAAACTCCGGGAAGGGGTTGATTAAATTCGTCTAATACACGCCCCTGAACTCTAATGGTACTCTTTTGTTGCGTTTCATCAGGTGTTTCCATGGCCATCACTTGCAATGCAGGCAACAACGACAGAAAAATAATGAGTAAAACCGCTTTTGTGGAAAGATGCTTTATATCATTAAAGACTTTCCTTTTTCGATTGTCGATACATGTTCTCATATTATTACATTTATAAAAAAATTATTAGATATATTACTTCCATTTCATTTATCAAAATAGGGGTTATACTTTATGTATAGCAAATTGGCAATTCTTATAGGATCCTCTCCTGAAGATTCAGAGTATACATTTGTTTGCAATGTCCACTGGTATTCGAATTCTGTGATTAAATTATAGAAAGATTTTTCGTCTATTTCTTTTCCATGCGACATCTCATCAATAGCATATTGGGTGAAAAGTTCCCATCGTTTCCGATAATAAGAATCAGTAAGCCCTCCCCATCCTCTATTCGCATAATCATTTAATTGAGTAGCCTTCTGTCCCCAAGTGGTCAATATACAACGTGCATTTTGTTCATAATATTCTTTCTCTTTGAGATTCTTACCCCAATCGCGAGCATCTTTTATCCATTTGCCTATAGAAAAACTGGACTCACAAGACAATAATCTATCGACATCTGTAAAAAGCGTGTTCATCTTTTCTGCCCACTCTTTCATGCCTTCTATATTTTTCTGTCGATAACAAGCTGTAAATGAATCCCGAAAATCAGAGAATAGATTTCCTAAGACCTGTCTTCCTATGTTTATTACGTCAAATTTATATCCGGATGAATCCACATTTTTTGCTTCCAGGAATTTTCCCCAAATATGCCATAGTTCCTTGTTATCGTAATAGATATCAGGGTGTGTATTCCAACTGTCAGTTCCTTCAAGCATGGGACGGGCGTTCATCAACACTGCTTGTCCTGCAGTGGCGTGATGGATATATATTTTTTTATATAATTGCTGCCAAGCATCTATAATATGGCTACTTTTACTTCCTCCCCGGCATAATGCCCAATTTTTCATCCAGTCTGCATTAGTGATGGTATGACTCCAAGCCTTCTCTAATACAAATTCATACATGAATGGATTTACATCCAGCCCTTCTAAAGTAGCTCCCACTCCGGATATATTTTTTCCTCCTTCAACAAACAGCCGATTCAGCTTAGCACTAACATCATCCACGTGACCTGCCAACATCGAATTTCCACCAAAATTGCCCAAGTAACACCAAATGTATGGCTTTCCATAATATTGCTGTGTCTCTCTCCAAATCTCAACGCTATCGCAATAGTAATCCAGTAAAATTAGTTTATCATCCGGCACTGAATTTAAAAAAGCCTTAATACGAGGTTGACTCCATTTGTCTTTGCTATGATAAAACATCCACGTCATCTGTATCCAATGTGCCAAACTATCTACCTGCTCAATCGAATGGAATATTTTATCTGATACAGTACGTAAGAAGTCCTCATCCCAATTAGGAGAATCGACTTCATTAAAAGGGTCAATGCCATATATATGGTCTGTTCCATAAAGTTTAGTCTGTTTCTCCAGATATCTTTTTTGGATTTTACCGAATAAAGGATCCATCGGATCAATAAAATGACTCCGATATTTTTTATCATAACCTCCCCATTGGCTCATTTGAGTAATTGCGGCATCCGGATATAACCTTTTGAGCTCTGCGGGAACATGGCCGGAGAAAGCCGGCAACACTGGTGTCATGCCTAAAAGTCTTTCCCGATCAACAATCTGTTTCTGCAACTTTCTTTGATTCTTCAGCCAGGATAAGGGTAATGGACTTTGCCAATAGTCAACATTTGACATCCTATGCCACGGCAGATGTGCAGGTCCTGTAAAATATGACCGGATTTCTTGATCTTTTAAGCCCATTTCTTTCCATACATCATACCATATAGCTTCTTGCCCGGTGATAGCAAGCGGTGTGTTCACTCCATTTAATGCCATCCAATCAATTAAGCGTTCCCAGTCCTTCCATTTCCAATAAGGCATTGAATATCCAAATGTGCAATAGTTCAGAAAAAATCTTGTTTTGCACTTTGCTAAAATGGTTATTTTATCTAACAAAACAGGTAGTTGCCGCGGCATTTCTATTTTATCGGTAGCATACCAAGACACATGTGTATGGCAATAATATTTCAGATAATGATTTAACCCTGTTGCCAATGAATTATTGTTATTCCCCGAGATTTTAATTTTATCATTGATAGATTCGATAGTAAAGAAATCATTCTCTAAGGAATCAGGCGCTAATTCAAAAGTAAAATTGCCTGAATGTTCGGGAAACAACCTATTGCACATATCTTTCATAGCCCTATTTTCAGCAAAAACAGGACTGCACCCAAATGATATTATCAGTAGTAATAGAATGTATCGCATCATTTATAGTTGTTATTGTTTATCATTTCTTCTATAACTTTATTTGCTGTCTTAGAGATATCTTTTCTGTTTGATAGTTCCCATAGCGATGTGTTTTTCTCCATTAGGAATTGAGTGCCTACAATCCAGCTTTGTATCCATCCGGTTAGCGTGCTCCATGCTCCCCAACCTGCATCAGCATTCGCAGCCCAATAATTCCAATCCTGATAATTGAAGGCTCTGAACCAAGCTCCATCCACATTTCTGAATTTGTCACTTTTTACCTGAATACGAATCAGAAAGTCTCTCATTTGATTCACTGCTTTTACATAGGTAGAATCATTGGTGGCCTTTGCCGCTTCGCATAATCCCACAAATGCAAAATTGGTTGTATACAGCATATCCGCTACAGGATCTCCATTGTCGAAAATTAAAGAGGCCTCTGTGCTGCCATACGCTTCATTGGAAGGTGAATGCCCGAATGAACTCTTAGATTCATCTCCCAGCTCTTCGCGGATACCTCCACAAGTTACTTGATTTTTAAGTAACTCATTTGTCATATAATGGAGCCATTTCAAATGTTCCTCTGTTGGTTCTACCCGGTATAACCAAGCCAATGGAAGAATCATACGAGCTCTTTCCTGCTGTATACCATTTGTCCACGACCATTGTTCAGGATAGGAAGCCATCATCATAGATAAGGCTTTTTTAGACCTTTCGAGTAACGGCTCATACTGTGTCTGATTATATAACCAAAGGTAGCAAGCCCAATTCCAAGCCTCAAAATGCGCATGAAGGTTCACTGTATTGTTATCATAGAATGACTTCCATCCTCTTTTTTGTATGTCTGTATCAAGCAATGATCCTCCTCTAAAGCCGTTAATGCCAGTCGTTCGGAAATTCCCGATAATTCCTTCGGCTATTTTCTTGTCCCATTCAGTGTCATTTAATAATGCAGATGAAGCTATGACTCCTAAAAGAAAGCGTGCATTATCGTCACCGTAATAGGTACCTTTATGCGTGTAAGCCCATCCTAATAATCCATACGAAGGAGATGCCGGATCGTTTCTTTCCGAATCCCTGTATTCCTTAAAAGAATAATCTATCAGATTGGTGGCTACCTTAGAATATTCATTATTCTCCAATAGATCTCCAGCCGCCGCAAATGCGTATGACGCCTCTCCTTGGACATCTGCTCTCATCCAATATCGATACAATTGACTTCCATCATAACGGATCTCGGACATGTGCCCTTCCAATACTCCTAAACTTCCATCACCATTTTGAAACTGATCTGGTATACTTGGGCCTATAGGCATTGTGCCATCTCCCATATATTTATCAACCCAATTCTGTTTCCATTCAGAATTCACTAGAAAATGCCCATTGTAAAACCATTCGATTCCTTTTTTTATGCTCTCGTAACCTGCATTTTCTGGCAGCACATCGCTGGGGGTATAAGAGGGGGTTATGTAAGTTATCCATGATGAGAATGTGACTGTATTCTTACTAAGTAACCACCTGAATATATATTCATACAATGATTTTATTTTTTGTTCAGGCATATATCTGTCGGATGCAAAATGACTAATGCAGGTTGTGGATACCAGAAGATGCGGAGTTCTATAATATAAAACAGGTCGGGTCTCTGTATCCTTAAGCCCATACACGGCTTTATCAAATCCTGCAACTTTGGCAGCAACAAGTATCGGATGATTGATAGAATCGCTGGTTTCTTTTAAAATACATCTATTAAAAGATAACAAGCTCATGAAAGGAAGTTCCGTGTTAATTGAATCACAGACTACAATCCGCTCTAAATTTAGTGTGTCAGACTTGCTACTATCAGTAGTTCCTATTCTTTGTGGAAATTCAACAAGAACACGCAATGATTTAGCTTCAATCAGACTTTCGTCTTCCTGACTAATGGATGTCCCTTTTACTGGATATGAATCACTTAACAAAAGGACGCCGGATTTTTCTGGAGCATTCTGCAGAGCTTCACTCACGGATGGATAAAATTTCAGAGTGTATCCTTCCTTTTCCAGAAGTTGTACTAAGTCACTGTCAGATCCTCCATAACATGTTATTTCATCTTTCATTTTACAAGATGCAAAAGTTAGGATCAGACAGCATATATATATGATTCGTATGTTTAGCATAAGTGACTTTTTTCATCAATAGAGTTTAACATTTTCCAGCATTGGTACAGTCCTCTTGGCACATGGAAACAACCTTTCCATTTCCCTCCTTTGAGTGGCAGCAACACTTCTCCTTTTCGGTTTAAGTATCCATACCATTCGGAATGCTCTTTATCTTTGAAGTGTGTCCATGTATAATTGTGTACCTTCTCAAACCATTCCATACACTGTTTATCCCCGGTCAATTGATAGCCTTTCAGCAGTGAGATAAGTGTTTCAATATGTACCCACCAAAGTTTTTGGTCCCATTCCAACTGTTGGGGAGGATAGCCATTACGGTCCATAAAATAATAGATACCTCCATATTCTTTGTCCCAACCATATTCAAGCATTGTAAGGGTTATATTCTTCGCCTTTTCTATCAATTCCGGACGGTTCAATCGTTTGCCTAAATCCATGATGAACCACATTGCCTCGATGGCGTGACCCGGAGTCACTTGGCGGCCTTCAAAGCAATCAACAAGATGACCGTCAGTGTCCACATTCTCAACAATAATTCCTCCCAGTTCCGGGCGGTGGAAAACATCCATCACCTCGTGAATGCACGTCTCCATCGTTTGTTCCAGATAATCGCCAGGCAATAAATGCTCAATCTCCAAGGCAAGGTTGCACAGAATCATCGGCAGGGCGAAATTCTTCAGATTTCTCGTCCCCGGATGCAGCTTGTTCCACTTGCCTTTAGGATTATCCACCTTGGAAAGGATAATATCGAAAGTTTTCCTGGCAATGTCTGCATATTCCTGATTACCTGTCGCAAGACTCAATTGTCCGAAAGCCATGGCAGCGAATGTATACGAAAAGATATTGTATGGTTCTACCAATGGTCTACCCGAACGGTCAAGTGAAAAGTACCAGTTATAGTCTCCATCATGTCCGTATCTTTTTAAAAATTCACCACCTTGAACGGCACAATCCAGCCATTCCTTACGTTTTTCCACTTTATTGTAAAGCATAGAGAACATCCACACTTCGCGGCCTTGCAGCCAGATAAATTTATCTGTATCGAAAACTCTTCCTTCACGACCCAAACAGGTGAAGTAGCCTCCATATTCATGATCTTGTGAGTTTTCAAGCCAGAAAGGAAGAACATTATCCAAGAGTTCATCCTTGTATTGATTTGCCAGTTTCTTAAAATCCATACATCTTTTATTATTAAGTTATTAAGGTCTTTTTGTTTTACTATTCCGAACGGGTCCAATATCTTTCAATCTCCTCCAGCGACTTCCCAGTAGTCTCCGGCACGAGTTTCCAGACAATCAGCATATACGGCACGCACATGAGGGCGAACAGGAAGAATGTTCCGGCGGGGGTAAGGTTCTGGAGCATCCAGGGGGTCAACTGTCCGATCAGGTACGTTCCGATCCACAGAGCGAATCCTGCTATCGACATGGCCAGTCCGCGAACCTTGGTGGGATACATCTCCGAGAGGAGCACGAACACCACGGCACAGATAGACACGGCACAGCAGAATACATAGAACAGGAAGAAAACGAGCAGGAAGAGGCTGGATACTCCCAGGGAATCTCCGAAGAGGAAGTACAGGCCGATGAGAATCAGAGAAACAACCATTCCCGAAACTCCGTAATAAACAAGTTTCTTGCGGCCTACCTTATCAATGATGACAAGAGCCAGAACGGTGGTCAAAGTATTGACTAGTCCTACCAGAACTTGGTAAAAAAGAGAATCTCCTCCTGAAAGTCCTGCGTTTTCAAAGATAGAAGGGCCATAATAAAGTACTGCGTTCACACCCATAAACTGTCCTAAAATCGCAATACACACACCGATAATAACAGCTTTGAAAATTCCAGGCTTCATCAATAAAGACCATTCCGATTTTGTTTCAGAGGTCAGCACAGATTTCGTTTCATTTAATTGACTTTTCGCTTCTGTAATTGAATTATATATTTTCTCTAATATATTTACAGCTTTCAATTCCTTTCCACGTACGATTAACCAGCGGGGACTTTCCGGAATAAAAAATATGATTATGAAGAATAAGATTGCCGGCAATGTTTCCATACCCAACATACCTCTCCATACTTCAGTTATAAATATTTTATTCAACCAATCCACACTTAATTGCGTACCACTCTCCGCCCATGCCAATAATTGATAGTTAACTAAATAAGCTCCCAAAAAACCAACTGTTACAGCCAACTGATACAATGACACCAAACGTCCTCTATACTGCGCTACAGCTAGTTCTGATATATAAAGAGGAGAAACAATGGACACAACCCCTATTCCTACTCCACCTATAATCCGATAAACTACCAATTGGGCAAAATCGGCTGATAGAGCACATCCTAGAGCTGATGTGGAAAACAACACAGCTGATATAACCATCGTAAGTTTTCTTCCTAACTTATCGCTTAAGATTCCAGCAAAAAGAACACCTACGATAGAGCCTACTAAAGCACATCCTACATACCATCCCTGTTGTAGTGCATCTAATTGAAAAAGTTGAGTCACTTGGGCAATTGTTCCCGATATAACCGCAGTATCATATCCGAACAAGAAGCCTCCCAATGCTGCCACAACAGATAGGAATATAAGATAACTAAAATTGATTGTAGACTTCATAACATTTATTTTATTTCAAAATATTCTTTATATCTGTCATATAAATGACCAGCTTGCAGATAGGCTGATTGCGGACTCATAAAATGAGAAAATTCAAAAGTAATAGCCTTATCATATCCGGCACGTTTGGCTGCTTCCAACTTCATCCGAAGTTTATCAAACTTAATGGGTAGAAAACGAATTGGCATATCACGGTCAAAAGATTCGGCATTTGTCCAACATTGCATACCATACTTATCTGCTAATTTTTTATTGACAGAAAAGAACGCATCCAATTCGTCATAATCAATATGCCCATCTTGAAATGCACATGCATCTACCACATCATGAATTCCATCAAAAATTTCATCCCATTCTTTTTCGTGTTGTTGTACAGAAACGGCATCTTCTCTCGTCATTTTTGTCGTTCCCATGATTGCTTTTTTGCCATCAATCCAAGGAGATATAAAAGTAGGCAATCCATTAGATATATCCTTACATTGTTTTCCTAATGCATGAAAAGCACCAATCGCCCCTTTCGTTGCCCGGCTTATTTCACCACTGATATACCATCCTCCAAAACTTTTATACTTGGAACCATAATTTTCCCAAACTTCATCAATTACATATTTGTTATCTTCCACTTCCCAGGTCATATCCCCTGTGTCCCAGTATTTACCCGAATCGTATAGTCCAAAATAGAATTTCATTCCATACTTTTCAGCTAAACGTAAAAACATATCCACCAAGTCAACGGAAGGCATATAACAACCTTTCTTCAATAAATAAGGAGAAGGAAAAGTGACAAACTTACGATAACCAAGAACGGATCATTATTACTGTATCAATTCCTATATTTTTCATGTGCTGAAAATCCAAGTCCCATTCTTTCTCACCCCAGTTCTGATGTGGAATATCATGTGATATTTCATCCAAAAAAGTTCCGGTAATTTTTAAGCCATTGTTTTTAGGAACAATGAGTTTACTTTCCAAACCATCAGTTGCCACTACTGTACTGGCACTAGCTTTTGAAGTACAAGATTCAAACAAAGTTGGTACAGTCAAGGCTGACGCGCCAGCCAATGTGGCTTTTTTTAGAAAGTCTCTTCGATCTAATGTTTTCATATTAGTTTAATTAAAACAGCAGTTAACACTTATATTATTATTACCTATTGAATATATTGCCCTATAATATCTACTTTTTTATTATTGAAAGGATCTAATATCTGATCAATCAAAATTGCCATTTCACTTCTCAAAATATTTCGATTCATATCAAAATCTTTCAAATCAAATTTATCCCAGATCTCTTCTACCCTACCCTCTTTCATCTCAATACCTTCTTTTTCTGCAATCTCTCCTACTAGCTCTGTAGCTTTCTGAATTGATATGGTATTATTACCTTCGAATACTTGCTTATTGACAAAAGGATAAACATCACCCAATCCTTTCAACTCATTTGCCAATAATAATGTATCCGCTCTGAACCACATTTGATTTGACCAGTCAACACTTTTACCTATACCTTTTAATATACCTGTAGAGCCGATACGTTGTAGTGACTTAAACATTGGGTGATCTAACTCAACATCTAAATAAGGCAATAAATATCCTTTTCCATCCAAAATCGCATTTTGTACTTCCCGAACAGATACTTCTCTTATATTTTTACCTTCTTTCACCGCAAGAGCTGCTAATGCTCCCGCTGCCTGCCCGATCTGCATAACCATCGGCTGCAAACGAGTGGTACCATTAATTATATTAGAAACAGATATTGATTTTTCAGCAACAATCAATCCTTCAACATCTTTCGGAATCAAAGTTCCTAAAGGTAAACCGTATGACGGTATCGGATGAAAATAAAGATTAGGCAACTCTTCATATCCATGATAACGCGTATGATGATGGTCCACAGGATAATTCCCCACGGCAATACAAGTACGATAAAGAGGTTGAGACTGCCTGAACGGTTCACAAGCATGATTTAAATCAAAACGTACTAGCCCATGGATTCTCCTAGACTCTCTATGGTAAGGAATAAATGGTAATTTGTCGGCTGTAGGATATTCATCATCAGCTAAGCCCAATGTATTAAAACCTAATTCATGTTGCAGAAAATAAACGAAACACATCGTATAATGTTTTGCATATTTCAAGGCTTCTTCACGTTCCTCACGGGTCATTTCAATCAAGTTTACATAATAATCATTGCCTTCTATCGGCCAATTAATCATGTATTTATTATTAGGAAGTTTTCCATAAGTTATCATCATGTCTTTAGACCATACACGATCCGGTTCTTTAGGCATGATACAAACATGACTGGCACAAGCACAAGCAAATTCATCTTTATTATATCCTTCAGGACAAGGAATAGTCACATCTTTACCATAATCTTTCAAGATTGCTACGTATGTAATATCCTGAACTATATTATTTTTCTCTTCCGGAGCAATATCTTCTTTAGTATCATGACGGCTTTCCATACCGACATCATATTTCACCCCGCACATTTTTGCTATATCCCCCAATTCAGTACCATCAATCAATATTTTAGCATGTATTTTTTTAATTGTATTATCTTTCATCTGAATTTGAGCAATCCAAGCATCATTCTCTCTTTCCAGCTTTACCAAAGTAGCATTATGCCATACTTTTAAATTTTTCTCCGCGTCAACCATTTCATGGAAAATTTTATTTCCGACTGAAGGTTCAAACAACACTGCACTCACCCAACCGGTTTTTAGAGAATCAAGCCCTCCATAATAATCTGCCAAATGTCCGCGAAACTCACCAAACAAGCCTGCCGGTAAATCATAGTTTCCGTCAACAGCACTTACACCTGCAGATGTAAGCATTCCACCCAGCCATTCTGTTTCTTCTACTATCAATGTTGCAGCCCCCATTCGAGCAGACTGAATACCAGCAGTCACTCCACTAGCGCCTCCACCAATAATTAGCACATCAACAGAATCATCTGAATGAGAGCATGCCGTAAAACACAAAGCAAATAATAAACACAGACCTAAAAAATAGTTTCTCATACTAAATTCATTTAAGGATATAGAGTTTTATTAATAATATCACGGCACAAATATAGCTATATTTATTAAATAAACAATAGATAATAAAATATTTTATTAATAAAATCGTTATTCCTCGCATTATTAATTAATAGAAGGGGGAATTACCTCACAAATCGTCTTCTTTCATTTATTATATCCACAATCATCCATAGCTACATTATCCTATATATAAATCCATTACATAGTATATAGGAAATATAACATTCAAGATATTCTAATTTTCAAGACTTCAAAACCACGTATTAATAAAAAAATTAATTATCTTTGTGTGAATTACCAAATATGCATAGTTATGAACCAACAATTCTTGAAAGAAATAGAAAAGGGCTCTAAAAGTGCTCTCGTCAAAAAGAGGATTATTACACATTATATATATAATGGAAGTTCCACAATTCCCGATCTTTCAAAAGAGCTGGATTTAAGTGTACCAACTGTCACCAAATTTATCGGTGAAATGTGTGATGACGGATATATTAATGATTATGGCAAATTGGAGACTAGTGGCGGACGCCATCCCAACCTCTATGGGCTTAATCCGGAATCCGGTTACTTTTTGGGTGTAGACATCAAAAGATTCGCCGTCAATATCGGACTGATAAATTTCAAAGGTGATATGGTAGAATTAAAAATGAATATACCTTATAAGTTTGAGAACTCAATCGAAGGGATGAATGAGTTATGCAAGCATATTCTCAATTTTATAAAGAAGCTCACTATTAATAAAGAGAAAATCTTAAATATTAATGTAAATGTGTCGGGACGTGTAAACCCTGAATCAGGGTATAGCTTCAGTCAATTCAATTTTGAGGAAAGGCCGTTGGCGGATGTATTATCCGAAAAATTGGGATATAAAGTAACCATTGATAATGACACGCGTGCCATGACTTATGGCGAATATATGCAAGGCTGCGTGAAAGGAGAAAAAGATATCATTTTTGTGAATGTAAG
>OBLF01000028.1_pt1 | contig 194657 bp, 175 predicted proteins | sample 1519231 | NCBI WGS metagenome assembly OBLF01 (sample SAMEA2602895, study PRJEB22501) | metagenome
TATCCTGCTGTCTCCAGATAAGGGATTTTAGAAGGTTTCTGGAAGTCGTATTTGGTCATCTGCCGATTAATTTGCAGGGATATAATTATGGACTAACTTATTTTGCATATCCTTGGCTGGGATCGCTTGCAATGTTTGTTTTTTGTTTTAGTTTAGGCGTTTTATTAAGTTGGGTGATGGAAAAGACGAATTCTATCTGGGCTCCAGCACTCTTGCACGGTGCTGTTAATGCCATTGTTGGCGTGGGTCTTTTATTTCAATTGCCAACAGAAAAAGCATTAGCCTTGCGTATTCTAGGTCCGACACCCACAGGACTTCTGGCAGTTTTACCTTTCTTGTGTTTAGCGCTAGCCATTTTACAAAAAGAAAAGAGGGAAACTCATGAGTTTTACTAATACCTTCAAGGCCCTATCTCATCCTGTGAGACGAGAGATTTTAGATTTGTTAAAAATGGACAAGATGTCTGCTGGGGAAATAGCAGACCAGTTTGAATTGACAGGAGCCACCATTTCGCACCACCTCAATGTCTTGAAGCAGGCGGATTTGGTTGTGGAAACACGGGAGAAAAACTTTATTTACTATGAACTCAATACGTCTGTGTTGGAGGATATGATGGTGTGGTTAGCAGACTTGAAAGGAAGTAAAAGAGATGAAAATGAATAAAAAAATATTAGGACTAACAACTGTTATGATTCTGTTGCCTGTGCTTGTGGGTTGTTTCTTTTGGGATCGGCTACCAGAAACGATGGCAACGCATTTTGATTTTTCGAATCAAGTAAATGGATTCAGTAGTCGAGGGTTTACAGTTTTTGGTATTCCTAGTTTTCTGCTGCTTATACATTGGTTTTGTTTATTTGTGACTAGCAAGGATCCTAAATCTAAGAATATTAGCTTGAAAATGTGGCATCTGGTTTATTGGATTATTCCTTTGACATCTTGTTTAGTCATGACAGCTATTTACGCGCAAGCCTTGGGTTATGCAGTTAATCATGCTTTGATGAATGGTATGTTTTTAGGAGTTCTATTTATTGCTATTGGGAATTACATGCCAAAAACTCGTCGCAATTATACGGTTGGTATACGTTTCCCATGGACTTTGGATAATGATGATAATTGGATACGAACACACCGCCTGGCTGGTAAAATTTGGGTGATTGGTGGTATTATCATTTTCTTTAATGGTTTCGTTCAGATTGCAGTTACGTTCGTGCTTGTTTTTACTCTAATCATTATGATTAGAGTGCCAATGATTTATTCTTACTGGTTATCTAAAAGGATACACTGATTCATTTGCTGTTTAGCTTGAAACTTTTTTAGTCTAATTATCGTTGTGGGAGCGGGACGACAAAATTGAACTCTTTAAGTTGCTGATTTTTGTCTCGCTCCTATTATCTTGTTAAAATACGATTTCTAGAAATATTGAAAAATATTGAAAAATTTTCTAGAATAGGCCGAGAAAATAGAGGGAGAAAAAATGAAATTTTATTCTTATGATTATGTTTTGAGTCAAATCAGGCAGCAAAACTGGGTGACGGTTGGACTTTCTATTTTGTTGTTACTTGTGACAGGTTTTTTTGCTTTTAAGGCTTATCGAAATAAGCGCGATTCGAAATTTCGTGAATTGGCGATTATCTCCATTTTGTCTTTGATTGCTATCGTTCTGATTGGGATTAGCACTTTTCAGACGAATCAAGCCTCTAATAACCAGTTCCAAACTTCTCTTCATTTTATTGAAGTTATTTCAAAAGATTTGGGAGTAGATAAGTCAGAGGTTTATGTTAACACTTCAGCTGCGACGGATGGAGCAATTTTAAAAGTTGGAAAAGATTTTTATCGAGCTATGAGTGGCAGTGAGCCAGATAAGTACTTACTGGAAAAAATTAAATTGCGTAAGACAACAGATATCAAATTAGTGGAGGTTAAAAAATGACATTGAATTTTCTTGAAATCTTGATTAAATTAGCGTTGGGGCTGTTTTCACTTGTGTTTGTTATCAATGTGACAGGAAAAGGAAATCTGGCACCTAATTCCGCGATCGACCAGATTCAAAATTATGTTCTAGGTGGTATTATTGGTGGGGTGATTTACAATAGTTCTATTAACATTCTCCAGTATGCGATCATCCTCATTATGTGGACGATCTTGGTCTTGACTCTAAAATGGCTCAATAACAATGTTCGGGCAGTCAAGCATTTGATTGATGGTAAACCGACTACCCTGATTCAGCACGGGAAGTTGAGCCCTGAAGCTTGCCGCTCCGTTGGCCTTTCAGCGGCTGATGTGGCTCTGAAGTTGCGTAGTCAAGGAATTTTTCAACTAAAGCAAGTTAAACGAGCAGTCATGGAACAAAACGGTCAGCTTATTGTCGTACAGGCAGGTGAAGAAAATCCGAAATACCCCATTATCACAGACGGTGTTGTCCAGATTGATATTTTAGAGTCTATTGACAAAACAGAAGAATGGTTAATCGAGAGGCTCGCTAAGGAAGGCTATACTGATATTTCTAATATCTTCATCGCAGAATATGAAAGTGGTAACTTGAGCGTTGTGACGTATTAAGAGTATTTTCCTTTTTGAATAGATAAAAGCAAAAAATAGAAAAGGAGATTTTGCTAGGAATCTTGCAGAGAAATCAAGATAAAGGAGCTGTGAAGCTTATTTGAAATAAAAAGGTGAAAAATGAAGCTGCTGTTGAAATTATAGTTAAAAGACAGATAGCATTAAAGATAGCAAAGGAATATTAAAAAATCTTTTTCTAAAATGGTACAAATATAAAAAATAAAGCTCTATCTGACTAGTCCATTCAGATAGAGCTTTTGCTTTTGAGTAAATCAGAATTTTTGTTTGTAATTCTATTCTTGTAAGAACTGTCAACAAAAATCCTTACTGTCAGATAGGACAGTAAGAGAATTCAATCAGGGTTAGAACATTGCTGTTAGTACAGTAATAAATCCAAATACAATACCTGGAGCATTTGCAGCAGCAAGTGGTAAATCGCGTTCTTTTTTAAACAAACCATAATAAACCCAAAGGCTACAGTTAATTGCAGCTACCAAAGGTTGGATAAAGTTTCCCTTATGTCCAGCTAAATTATCCATAATTTGTGGGATATAAGATACATACATCATAACAGACATGAATGTCGCCACCCAACCTATCATTTTCATTCGTTTTTCGTTCATTTATATAATTCCTCATAAAATGTAGTGTAGAAAACTAGAATTCATTTATAACTAAATTAATGTAAAACAATTAATGCAATATCACTATTTTATACTAATCATAAAATTTAAGCAAGAATAATATACTAATAACTATGAGTGTAGCATAAATCAACTCTATTTTTTATTTAAAAAACTATGTAATATGTTATAATAAAGTGTTATCAAATATGAGGTTTCATTTGCCTTGAAAGGAAAAGCTATGACTGAAAAGAATTTTTATATTACAACGCCAATTTACTATCCAAGCGGTAAGCTCCATATTGGGAGTGCTTATACGACCATTGCTTGCGATGTCCTTGCTCGTTACAAACGTCTCATGGGTTATGATGTTTTTTATTTGACAGGGCTTGATGAGCACGGTCAAAAGATTCAGCAGAAAGCGGAAGAAGCAGGTATTACACCGCAAGCCTATGTTGACAGCATGGCAGTTGGTGTTAAGGAACTTTGGAAACTTCTTGATATTTCTTACGATAAATTTATCCGTACGACGGATGATTACCATGAAAAAGTAGTAGCAGATGTTTTTGAACGTCTCTTGGCTCAGGATGATATTTACTTGGGTGAGTATTCTGGTTGGTATTCTGTTTCGGATGAGGAATTCTTTACAGAAAGTCAGTTAGAAGAGGTCTTCCGTGATGAAAACGGCAAGGTGACAGGGGGAATTGCTCCGTCAGGTCACGAAGTGGAATGGGTTTCAGAAGAATCTTACTTCTTGCGTTTGGGTAAATATGCCGACCGTTTGGTAGAATTTTTCCATGCCCATCCAGATTTTATTCAGCCTGATGGCCGTATGAATGAAATTATCAAGAACTTTATTGAGCCAGGCTTGGAAGATTTGGCTGTATCGCGTACCTCATTTACTTGGGGGGTAAAGGTACCTTCCAATCCTAAGCACGTGGTTTACGTATGGATTGATGCCCTTCTCAACTATGCAACAGCTCTTGGTTATGGTCAAGATGACCATGCCAACTTTGATAAGTTCTGGAATGGTACAGTCTTCCACATGGTTGGCAAAGACATTCTGCGCTTCCACTCCATTTATTGGCCGATTATGCTCATGATGTTGGATATGAAATTGCCAGAGCGTCTGATTGCCCACGGTTGGTTTGTCATGAAAGATGGTAAGATGTCCAAGTCTAAAGGAAATGTCGTTTACCCAGAAATGTTGGTTGAACGCTACGGACTTGATCCGCTTCGCTATTATCTCATGCGCAGTTTGCCGGTCGGTTCTGACGGAACCTTCACGCCAGAAGATTATGTTGGGCGCATTAATTATGAGTTGGCCAATGACCTCGGTAACCTCCTCAACCGCACGGTTGCTATGATTAACAAGTATTTTGACGGTCAAGTGCCGATTTATAAAGAGAATGTGACAGAATTTGATGCGGACTTGGCAGCAGTAGTAGTAGAAAATATCGCAATCTACCACAAACAAATGAATGCTGTGGATTATCCACGCGCCCTTGAAGCGGTTTGGAATATTATTTCTCGTACCAATAAATACATTGATGAGACAGCTCCGTGGGTATTGGTTAAGGATGAAGCTAAACGTGATGACTTAGCAGCGGTTATGGCGCATTTGGCAGCCAGCCTGCGCGTGGTGGCTCACCTCATTCAGCCATTTATGATGACCACATCAAATGCCATCATGGAACAGCTTGGTTTAGGGGCAGATTTTGACCTAGAAAATCTAAATTTAGCAGGACTTCCGACAGGTGTCAAAGTAGTTGCCAAAGGCACGCCAATCTTCCCACGTCTAGATATGGAAGAAGAAATTGCTTATATCAAGGAGCAAATGGAAGCTAATAAGCCAGCCATTGAAAAGGAATGGGAGCCAGAAGAAGTAGAACTCAAACTCAACCGCAAGGAAATCAAGTTTGACGATTTTGACAAAGTAGAACTCCGTGTCGCAGAGGTTAAAGAAGTTTCTAAAGTTGAAGGTTCTGATAAATTGCTTCAATTCCGCTTGGATGCGGGAGACGGCGAAGATCGTCAAATTCTGTCTGGGATTGCTAAATACTATCCAAACGAGCAAGAATTGGTTGGCAAGAAAGTCCAAATCGTAGCGAACCTCAAACCACGCAAGATGATGGGACGTATCAGCCAAGGCATGATCCTCTCAGCAGAATATGGTAATCAACTAACTCTGCTCACAGTAGATCAAAATGTACCAAATGGTAGCTTGATTGGGTGAGCCCACAGGAAGATTAGAATTAAAAATGAGCCTGGGACAATAATGTCTCAGCCTCGCTTTGTTTATCGTTCCGGTCAATGGAATAAAAGAAATTGGTAGTCTATTACCTACATCAACGGCTTATCTAAGAATTGTTTCCCCACGTCTGAGGGTCGGATAATTTTCCTAAAAAGTAGTTCACTTCGTCCGAGGGTCAGATAGCCTGCCTAAAAAGTAGTTCACGTCGTCCGAGAGTCGGACAGTCTGCCTGAAAAGTGGTTCACTTCGTCTGAGGCTCGGATAGCCTGCCTGAAAAGAAGTTTGCTCCGTCTGAGGGTCGGATAGCCTGCCTGAAAAGAAGTTTGCTCCGTCTGAGGGTCGGACAACCTTCACGAAAATAGATTTACTTCATCCGAGGGTCGGACGACCTATTTGAGTAGTAGTTAAAAAAAGGGAGTGAGACAGGACTCCCTTTTGTAGTATAAAACATGATGATGTACTATTCATCTTTATTTAAAAATGAAAATCTCTCCGTCAGGCTCGCCCAATTTCCCCGCATATCGGTCATAAAAGTGGCTGGATTGGGTGTTTTAAAATCATCAATCCAAGCTTGGTAACGGATTGAAATGAGGAGCCGAGTTAAGCGGTTCAGCATTTCTTTTTCTTGCTCGGTAAGGGCGTGGGCATTTTGGACGATAGTTAGCACTTTCTTGATACTGTTGGGTTGGAAAAATTCATCAATGGACGTAATCTGAGCGTCTAAAATGAGACCGAAAAAGATATCAAAGAAATCTTTGAGCTCGTCATCAGGAACAGTTTCCACCCATTCTTTTAGAGTTTTGTCTGTCTGAATGCTGTCTGGGTTGAGCGTGTCAAGTAAGACAAAGTGCTCATTTTCAATTTGCCAAGAGAAAGTGTCATGCTGGGCAATTCCACCAATGGCTACGCTTTTAACGATGTGAGCTTGTTTAGGCGTTTCCAACATCATCCCGACGATAGAGCCTTGAGGAATGTAGCGTTTGATTTTTGAAGCAATGCTTTGATAACCCTCTGTTTCAATAATCGTATGGTTTAATCCTGGAGCATCAAAACTGTAGATTTGCTTGATTCTATCTTGTAAAGAAGGCTCTACTTGGCTGCTAGCATAAGTCGCTAGATTACCACCTTTGGAATGTCCGGTCAAGATAAAGGTAGCTGTTGGAAATGCCTGCATGACCTTTTGAACGTAGCGTACAGCAGTTTGCTGCGCAGGGACATGCTCCATATAAGTCATGTGAAAATCTTCTTTCCAACCGATAATGGAATCATCCGTTCCGCGAAAAGCAATGACGAAGGTATCCAAATCAATCTTATAAGTCATAGCAGCAAATTGTTTTTGCACATCTAAGTCAATATCATTCACATAGCCCATAAGTTTGATGTTCTTATAGCGTTTGACACTTGCTGCCTGCTGCAAGAGTGCCAAGCGGTGTTTGGTATTCATCATGGAGTTTTCTTGGGGCATATATTGTGGCACATCAGTTAAACGGCTGGCTTTTTGCAGGTCAAGACCGTCCGTGACGATTGTGTCATAGTTTAGATACGTAATCTCGGTCAAAAGCAGAATATCCAGCTCTGTAAAGGGCTGATCGTAGATACTGTCGTATTGTACATCTTCTAAATAGTTAAAAATATTTCCCATAAAGGCTCTCTTTTCTGAAAATCTATTGTTAGTATAGCATATTTTCCCAAGTCTTTGTTATAATAGAGAAAGAAAGCGGAAATGAGGGATAGCATGCACAAGATATTATTAGTAGAAGACGATACCGTCATTCGCCAACAAGTCAAAAAAATGCTGGAGCAATGGGGATTTGAAGTGGTTGCAGTAGAGGATTTCATGCAGGTTTTGACGATTTTTGCCAAGGAAGAACCACATCTAGTGCTAATGGATATTGGTCTCCCACTTTTTAATGGTTATCATTGGTGCCAAGAAATTCGCAAGATTTCTAAAGTGCCTATTATGTTTTTGTCATCAAGAGACCAAGCAATGGATATCGTCATGGCTATCAATATGGGGGGAGATGACTTTGTCACCAAGCCTTTTGACAACAATGTTCTTCTTGCTAAAGTGCAAGGGCTGTTGCGGCGGTCTTATGAGTTTGGAACGGATCAAAGCTTACTGGAATATCATGGGGGGATTCTCAATCTCAAGTCCATGGATATGGTTTATGAAGGTGAAGTCATTACCTTGACCAAAAATGAATTTCAGATTTTGCGCGTGCTGTTTGAGCATTCTGGCAGTATTGTCGCGCGTGATGACCTGATGAAAGAGCTCTGGAATAGTGATTTTTTCATTGATGACAATACCTTGTCGGTCAATGTGGCACGGTTGCGGAAAAAATTAGAAGAAGTCGGTCTCAAGAATTTCATTGAAACAAAGAAAGGTATAGGCTACGGATTAACCAATGGATCATCAGAATAAGCGTCTATTTTTCAAATATTATTTCCGTTCGCGTCAGTTTTTATGTTTGTTGCTACTTATTTTTTATAGTCTACTGTTTGCTTTTTCTTACCTTTTTGAAAGTGAACGTGCTGTTTTACAGTATGTCATGTTGCTCTTGCTCTTGGTTAGCTTGATAGGATTCGTCTTTGACTTTGTTAAACAATATCAAACTTTTCGTCGCGCTGTTTTATATGGAGAAAGTCAAGTAAAAACTCCCTTGGAAGCATTACTTTTCTCCAAAATCGAAACTTTAGAAAAGGACAAAAAAGAGCTGCAATTACAGCATCAAGCAAAGCAGAGTGATCTATTAGATTATTATACACTTTGGGTGCACCAGATCAAGACGCCGATTGCTGCGAGCAAGCTCTTGGTGGAGGATTTACAAGAGCAGACACTGAAAAATCAGTTAGAGCAAGAACTGTTTAAGATTGATTCTTATACAAACTTAGTCTTGCAATACCTGCGTCTGGAAAGTTTTCATGATGACTTGGTCGTGAAAAAAGAAAATATAGAGGACTTGGTCAAAGATGTTGTCAAAAAGTATGCGATTTTCTTTATTCAGCAAGGCCTTCGTCTAAATTTGCATGATTTGAATCACACCATTATCACGGATAAAAAATGGTTTGTCGTCATTTTAGAGCAGGTGCTCTCAAACAGTCTCAAATACACCAGCCAAGGTGGTATTGAAATTTTCTTTAAGGAAGATACCTTGTATATGAAAGATACTGGTTTGGGGATTCAAAATTCCGATCTTCTCCGTGTATTCGAGCGTGGCTTTTCCGGCTACAATGGGCGTCTAACGCACCAGTCATCCGGTTTGGGACTCTATTTATCTAAGAAAATTGCGGATGAACTGGGGCATGAGTTGCATTTGCAGTCGGTGGTTGGTGAGGGCACAACCGTTATGATTACTTTTAAAGAAAAGAAATTATTGTTTGAATAAATGCAATCTTACAAAATTGTAAGGTTAGCCTCTAAAAATGAAAGGTTATGTTATGGTAGCAGCCTTTCTTTTTTTGTATCATAAGTTTAGAAAATGAATGATGTTTAACAGAGGAGACAGTCATGAAAACAAAAGGATTGAACGCTTTTCAGCTCAAGCTCTTAATGGCTTTTTTAATGGTTTTTGATCACCTTGAAAAAATACCAGGCTTACTATCAGGTGAATGGGTGAGCATTTTTCATGCTTTAACACGCTGTGTAGCAGTTTGGTTTGCATTTGCAGCGGTAGAAGGCTTCTTATACACTCGAAGTCGTCTGCTTTACAATATGCGCCTCTTTTTCTGGTCAGCTATCATGTTTGTCGGAAATACGATTCTCAATTTGCTGTTTCAGTCTAAAGGAGTTCAGATATATAATAATATTTTCTTAACCTTGGCTTGCGGTGTACTTGTCCTCAATATCTTTTTTGGCATAAACCAAACGAGCAAGCCAGTTGACATTAAACGCCAGCCCATTCGCTTTATCTTAGGCATTGTTGTTTGCTTGCTTGCTGGTTTTGTGACAGAAGGTGGTATGGTCATTATTCCATTTATGTTGATTACCTATACTTGCAGGGAAAAGAAAAACCTACGCAATCTTCTGTATGGTATTTTAACGGTTGTCCTATTTTGTATGAGCATTCAGATTTATCCGTCATGGAGTGACACGCTGTTAATGATGTTTTATAATTCAGATTGGCTCTTTATTACAGTACTGCCTTTCATTTCACTTTATAATGGTGAGCGCGGTCCTGCGACCAAGTGGAGCAAGTATTTCTTTTATATCTTTTATCCAGCTCATTTATGGTTAATTACATGTATCGCTTATCTCGTACACAAGTAGATGAAAAATTGGACGATGATGAATTGGCTACAATAGGAAGACTGGAAAAAGAAAGCTGAGGATAAATATGGTAAAATTTTATCGAAACAAGACAAGCAATTGCTTCAACCAAGTGTTAAAAGATATTGAAAAAGCGCAATTTGGTTATGAAGTGAGTCAATCAGCGCAATAGCTATATTTTGGATTTTAAAAGGAGAAAATGATGACACTATTAGACGTACAACACGTGAAGAAAATTTACAAAACCCGCTTTCAAGGCAATCAAGTGGAAGCACTGAAAGATATTCATTTTACAGTAGATGAGGGCGATTATGTCGCTATCATGGGCGAGTCGGGTTCTGGGAAATCCACTCTGCTCAATATTCTTGCCATGCTAGACAAGCCAACCGAAGGACGTGTCTTTCTCAATGGCACCGACACCGCGACAATCAAAAACAGTCAGGCTTCGAGCTTCCGTCGGGAAAAATTAGGCTTCGTTTTTCAAGATTTCAATCTGTTAGACACGCTCTCGGTCAAGGATAATATTCTATTGCCGCTCGTTCTGTCACGCCGACCGATCACAGAAATGATGCAAAAGTTGGTCACGACTTGTAATGAACTGGGGATTAACCAATTGCAGGAAAAGTTTCCCTATGAAATTTCAGGTGGTCAAAAGCAACGGGTGGCAGTGGCGCGTGCTATTATCACCAATCCAGAAATTCTGCTAGCAGACGAGCCGACAGGTGCGCTCGATTCTAAGTCGTCTGCGGCGCTTTTAGATGTATTTGATGACATCAATGATCGTGGACAAACGATTCTCATGGTAACACACTCGACCTCGGCGGCAAGCCGTGCCAAGCGCGTACTATTTATCAAGGACGGCATTTTGTACAATCAAATCTTCCGAGGAGATAAGACGGAGCGGCAGATGTTCCAAGAAATTTCAGATACCTTAACGGTCATGGCAAGTGAGGTGAGTGGCTATGTTCAAACTAACGAATAAATTAGCAGTCTCAAACCTGATAAAAAATCGCAGTCTGTATTATCCGTTTGCTCTAGCAACGATTGTGGCAACAGCGATTTTGTATAGTTTTGTATCGCTTGCCTACAGCCCCAATCTAGAAGCCAGTTACGGTGGCTCGGCGGCTCGTATGACCCTGCAATTTGGGATTTGGGTTGTTCAAATTGCAGTTCTTATCCTCATCACCTATGCCAATAGTTTTGTCATGAAGAATCGCTCACGGGAGCTTGGTTTGTACAGTATCTTAGGAATGGAGAAGCGGCACATGCTGCTGATGACTTTCTTTGAAATGTTTTACTTTTTCTTAGTGACTGTCGGACTTGGGATTGGCTTGGGTTTTCTTTTAGACAAATTCCTTTTTGCAGTTTTACTGAAATTTATGGGAATGAAAGTAGTGATTGCCTCAACTTTCCAATGGTCGAATATCTTCACCGTTTTAGCTAGTCTGGGTGTGGCTTTTGCGCTGATTCTCTTTTTAAATTCCACGCGCCTGCTTCGTTACAGCTCGCTTCATTTGATGAGAGAAAAGAAGGCTGGCGAGAAAAAAGGACGGTTTCTTGGTTTGCAGACACTTGTGGGGGTGGGGCTTCTTGCTGGGGCTTATTATATCGCACTCACAGTTGAGAAACCAGTTGCTGCGATTTTGAATTTTTTTATCGCAGTTCTCATGGTCGTTTTAGCAACCTACCTCCTCTTTAACGCTGGAACGATTACGCTTTTGCAATTTTTAAAGAAAAGAAAGAACTACTATTATAAAACGCAGAATTTTATTTCTGTTTCTAATTTGATTTCTCGTATGCGTAAGAATGCTGCAGGCTTAGCTACGATTTCAATCCTTTCAACCATGCTACTGGTGACCTTGGTTGGCTCTATTAATATCTATGTGGGTGGGAAAGACTATCTGACAACTTTGTATCCAAAGGATTATAATATCATGGTTACAAGCGCAAAGACGGATAAAAATGCAGCAATTTTACAAGCTGTCAAAGAAGTAGCACGGGAAAAAGGCTTGACAGATGCCAAGTATGAAGATTATAGTTATCAAATCTCTTCTATTTCAAAAATTAATGGCAATCAGCTAACGATTCCTGAAAATACAGCCAGATTAAATGTAGAAGAAGCTCAAAAATCAATGGCTACTTTCCTTGTCATCAGTCGTCAAGAGTACGAAAAAATGACAGGAAAAACCGTTGATTTGGCTGATAATGAAGCACTTCTATATGCAAAAAATCTTCAAATCAATCAAAAGCAAGCTCTTACCATCAATGGAAAATCGTGGAATATCAAAGAGTATTTGACAACGGATTTTGCACATGGCAAGATTGTCAATACATCTGGTATGGTATCAGAAAAAAACATGTATATGGTTGTCAATAATCCTAGTCAAGTCGGTCTGAAATCTTTCTATACTTACTACATCGGTATCCAATCTTCCAATAAACAGGTTGATCTCCAAGAAAGTATTTTCAATGCTCTTCAGCAACAAGGTCAGGAAAGTGGCAATATCAGTCTTTCTGAGCGTTATCACATTGAAAAAGAATATCAGGGTGTGATTGGGACTCTTCTATTTATCGGAATTTTCCTTTCTACGATTTTCCTGCTTGGGACAGTTCTTGTGATTTATTACAAACAAATTTCAGAAGGTTATGAAGATTGTGAAGGATTTATCATTTTGCAGAAAGTCGGACTGGATGAGAAGCAAACGAAAGCAACGATTCGCAAACAAATTTTAACAGTTTTCTTCTTACCACTTATCTTTGCCTTTCTTCATATCGCTGTTGCTTTTCATATGTTGCAGCTGATTGTCGCTCTCTTAGGTGCAACAAATGTGCCGTTACTCATTCAAACAACAATAGCCACTTGCGGTGTCTTCCTCTTAGTTTACATCTTAGTGTTTGTGATAACCTCCAGAAGCTACCAAAAGATTGTAGCACGATAAGTATTTTGAACCATTCGTCTTTTGGCGAGTGGTTTTTATCTTGTAAATCTGACTTCTTATCTAGTTAGTAGAACCTCTTATCCAAAAGTGCGAGATTTTTTTAAAAGTGAGGAGTATGATAAGTTCGTAAAATAAATTATTGGAGGAACGTTATGCTACTAGAAACACGCCATCTTAGCAAAGTCTATGATAATAAGCAAGCTGTGAATGATTTGAATCTTCAGATTGAAACAGGAAGTTTTACCGCTATTTTAGGACCAAACGGTGCTGGAAAGTCTACAACGATTCAAATGTTGACAGGGCTTTTGCAACCTACGGCAGGAGAGATACTGTATGATAACCCCATTAAATTAGGTGTTGTTTTCCAAAACAGTGTTTTAGATGATATGCTAACGGTGCAAGAAAATTTAGAAATCAGAGCAGGTCAATATAAGGATATTGATAAAGGAAAAGTTGATAACTTAGTGAATCAATTGGGATTGCAAAATTTCTCAACGCAATTATATGGGACTTTATCAGGTGGACAAAAACGACGAGTGGATATTGCCCGTGCTCTGCTGAATAGCCCAGATATTCTCTTTCTTGATGAACCAACTACGGGTTTAGATATTCAAACTAGGAAAGCCATTTGGGAGCTGATTCACCAGTTGCAAATAAAAGAGAAGATGACGGTTATCTTAACCACTCATTATTTAGATGAAGCAGATGATGCAGATATGATTTATATTGTGGATCACGGTCAAGTGATTGCTAAAGGCTCTGCTAATCGGATTAAAGAGCAGTATGCTCAGAATTTTCTCAAGGTATTCGTGACCGATACTGCTGATTTTAAAGAAATTTTGAAGGAAGAGATTCCTTTTGAGGAAGTAAGAGTGAATGAACTGTTGATTCACCCAGAAACGACAGAAAAGACTTTAGAGATTCTAACGTGTGGTCGCTCTTTTATTCGACAATTTGAATTTCGACCAGGAACAATGGACGATGCTTTTATGGCGTTGACAGGAAGAGAGGTACGTTAAAATGATAATGCTCATTAAAAGAAATTTTTTACTATATTTTCGTAATCGTAGTGGGGTTCTTTTCTCCCTTCTTGGAGCAATGATTTCCTTTATTTTGTACTTGGTCTTTTTGAAAGCAAATATCAAGACCTCTTGGAGTCAAGTCCCTCACACTAATCAGTTATTGGATTCGTGGTTGATTGGTGGAACGCTTGCCATTACAGGATTAACCACAACCTTTTCTAGTTTTTCCCAACTAGCGAAAGATAGAGAAAATAACGTAACACGAGACCTAGTTCTGACAGATTTGGGACGCTGGGGCTTGTCTATCAGTTACCTTCTGAGTACTGCCATCATTGGATTTTTGATGCAAATCATTATGTTTGCTGTCATGGAAGGTTACTTTATCTGGGACGATCAGATTATCTTTGATTGGACTTTGCTTCCTCAGGTTCTCCTTATTATGGTGCTCAATGCACTCTTATGCTCGATTTTCAATGGTATTCTTGTGAATCGCTTCAAATCAGTAGATACGCTTGGAAAGCTAGCAACGATTATCGGAGCTGCCTCTGGTTTCTTAGTTGGAACCTATATTCCAATAGGGGTTCTTCCGTCATTTGCTCAAACGATAATGAAATGTACTCCCTCCACATATATTGCTTCTCTCTTTAGACAAGTAATGATGAAAGATAGCTTAGCTACTGCTTTTCATCATAATACAGCAGCGCAAGATTATTTTGAAAAGATGATGGGCATTCAATTAAAGTGGGAATCTCTATTGACAATGAAAGAAACATACTATATAGTTGTAGTAGTTTTAGTTGCTTTGCTTTTTATTTGGATAATCCAACAGCTTGCTACCAATCGGTGGACTAAAACTGCTTAAATTGATAGAAAGTTAGAGAGATTTTTTGCAGACTAAATTCAAAATGAATCCAACCATTCCTTCAAATGATCCACTTGTTGTGATTCAAGCGGACGAGTTAGAAGCTGAAGCCAAAGAAATTTTTGAATATTTACATCAGTACAAGTCGTCTTATGTGAATGCTATTCCCATTAAAACAGATGATAAAATTGTTATGGTAAAGACGGATCAGATTATTTTGGCAGACATCAATCAGACAACATTGATGGTGTATTGTGTAGATGGTATCTATGCGACGACCGAAACACTCACACATTTTCAAAGTCGGGTTAATCGTAAGAACTTTATTCAAATTTCAAAACACGCTGTCATCAATATTGACCATTTGTTATCATTATCGGATAGCTTTTCAGGAAATATGACGGCTAGATTGACAAACAAAATTAAGTCAAGTGTCAGTCGAAAATACGTCAGATTGTTGATGGATTATCTCGGTTTGTAGAAAGGAACAAACATGAAAAAAATTGTAGTGTCTATGCTAGCAGGTCTGCGCACTGGTTCCTTAGCTTATTTACTTGTCTTAGCTATTCAGATCCAAGAATCCCAAGCGACAACCGCTAATATCATCAGTATCTTGATAATGAGTGCTTTGATTGGCTTGTTTTCCTTGCTGTTTGAAATTGAACGTTTTTCTTATTTGCTACAGTTAACGATTCATTTTTTCCTAACTTTAATTGTAGTTTGTGTGATGATGATTTATAATGGCTGGGCTTTCAATCTTGTGCGAGCTGAGTTTTGGCTAGATTTCATTGTTATTTATATTTTAATTGGGCTATTTGTTCGCTTAGATATTTATCTAAAAACAAAGAAAATCAATGAATCACTTGTAAAATTAAGAAGAAACCGTACAAAAGAATAGCTTAGGTCTTGTAGTTATATCCAGAGGGCTGGGGACACATTTGTCCAAGCCTTTTTTCTTACAAAAATGTAAGTTTTTAAGGCTCAAATGAAAGGTTATGTTATGGCAGCTGTTTAGCGATTTTTGTATCATATAAGTGTAAAGAAAATAAAGGAGAAAGAACATGAAAACAATTTTATTAAAGCAAAAATCAATGCCAAAAACTGAAAAAATTTCCAAAGAAGAAATCGAAAAGACAAAAATCGGCTGTGCTTCTAGTCAATATTATTTCTGGCTACAATATAGTCATTGAGATACATTTTTAATATCAGTACAGCTTCAGGCAATCTTACAAAAATGTAAGATAAAAGTGAAAAATGAAAGGTTAAAGTATGGAAAGTTACTTTTCTTTTCAGTATGATAGATATATAAAAATTGTTAGGAGAAAATGATGACATTATTAGATGTACAACACGTGAAGAAAATTTACAAAACTCGCTTTCAAGGCAACCAAGTAGAAGCACTGAAAGACATTCATTTTACGGTGGACAAAGGTGATTATGTCGCTATCATGGGTGAGTCGGGGTCTGGGAAATCCACTCTGCTCAATATTCTTGCCATGCTAGACAAGCCAACCGAAGGACGTGTCTTTCTCAATGGCACCGACACCGCGACAATCAAAAACAGTCAGGCTTCGAGCTTCCGTCGGGAAAAATTAGGTTTCGTTTTTCAAGATTTCAACCTGTTAGACACGCTCTCGGTCAAGGACAATATCCTCTTGCCGCTCGTTTTGTCGCGCCGTCCGATTACAGAAATGATGCAAAAGCTAGTCACGACTTGTAATGAACTAGGAATTAACCAATTGCAGGAAAAGTTTCCCTATGAAATTTCAGGCGGTCAAAAGCAACGGGTGGCAGTAGCGCGTGCTATTATCACCAATCCAGAAATTCTGCTGGCAGACGAGCCGACAGGTGCGCTCGACTCTAAGTCTTCGGCGGCGCTTTTAGATGTATTTGATGACATCAATGATCGTGGACAAACCATTCTCATGGTAACGCACTCGACTTCGGCGGCAAGCCGTGCCAAGCGCGTACTATTTATCAAGGACGGCATTTTGTATAATCAAATCTTCCGAGGAGATAAGACGGAGCGGCAGATGTTCCAAGAAATTTCAGATACCTTAACGGTTATGGCAAGTGAGGTGAGTCAAGGTGCTTAGATTAGCAGGGAAACTAGCGATTTCTAACCTAGTGAAAAATCGTAGATTATACTATCCATTTGCGTTGGCAACTTGTTTAGTCGTCGCTATTTCATATATTTTTAATTCTTTAACGTTTAATCCTCATTTACAAAAAATGCAGGGGGCAAGTTCTATTTCATTTGTCTTGGCTCTTGGAGTGATTATTGTGACGATTGCTGCAGCGATTATCGTTTTTTATGCTAATAGCTTCGTCATGAAAAACCGTTCGAAAGAGCTAGGCCTTTATGGAATGTTAGGACTTAACAAACGTCATCTTTTTACGATGGTTTTCATTGAACTCTTGATTCTAGGTTTGACGACTGTAGCCATTGGTTTAGGATTCGGTATCATATTTGACAAATTGATTTATGCCTTTTTATTGAAATTGATGGGGTTTAAAGTTGTCTTGGTTTCTACTTTCCAATTGCCTGTTTTGATTTTTGTTGTAGCCACCTATGCCTTTATTTTTATGGGCTTGCTTATTGTTAATGGCTGGCGCATCATGCGCTTGAATGCATTACAAATGGCAAAAGAGACAAATAGTGGTGAGAAAAAAGGACGTTTTCTCCTCCTCCAAACAGTTATTGGTATGGCCTCTTTAGTATATGGATATTATTTAGCACTCAGTGTTCAAAACCCAATAACAGCGATTTTTGTATTTTTCGTAGCGGTTCTTTTTGTTATTTTAGGGACTTATCTGTTGTTCAATGCAGGGATTACGGTATTTTTGCAGTTGCTCCAGAAAAATAAACGATATTACTATCAACCAAACAATATGATTTCTGTCTCTAATCTCATTTTTCGGATGAAGAAAAATGCGATTGGCTTAGCAACGATTTCGATTTTGTCAACCATGGTCTTAGTCACCTTGGCTGGTGGTATCAACATTTATGCAGGTGCTGATTATTTGAAAAAAGCGATGTATCCTCAAGACTATACTATAAAGGGAAGAGAAGTATCAGCTGCCCAATTGGAACAAGCATTGACAGAGTTTGCAAATGAAAATCATCTAAAAGTTACTAAGAAAAATGCCTATCAATATTATTCTATGGGAATTAAAAAACAAGACAGTAATCAGCTTGACATTTATCCAAAAGGAGAAACACGAGTTTCTCCACAGGCTTATATTCTGCTGTTTTCAGCTGCTGATTATCAAAAGATGACTGGCAAAACGTTGGACTTAAAAGACAATGAGACAGCCATCTTTGCAAAAGGAATATCTGTAAGGCAAGATCAACCTCTTAAGCTGATTGAGCAAGAATTGACAGTGAAAGAACTTTTAACAGAGGACTTTGTTCTTGGAAATGTCGCGGATCAGTATAATATCGTTGTACCGCAGTCACTTTTTATGGTTGTTAATGATCCACAAAAGATAGTAGATGCACAAAAGGAGCACTACACAATTAATACAGAATTATATGGTGGATTGAATATTAAGGCTTCTAATAAGGAAAAAGGGGATTTGGATACAACTTACCAGAAGAAGCTGAAACAGTTCAATACGACGCTCCCCGATAATGCCGGTGTGTATGGTTATACAAGAATCCAAGGTGTGCAGGAAATTATGAGTATGCTCGGTGGAGTTTTCTTTATCGGAATTTTCCTCTCTATCGTCTTTATGCTAGGAACTGTTTTGGTGATTTACTACAAGCAGATTTCAGAAGGGTATGAAGACCGAGACCGCTTTGTAATTTTACAAAAGGTAGGATTAGATGAAAAGCAGACCAAGCGCACCATTCGCAAACAAATTTTGACTGTGTTTTTCTTGCCACTCATCTTTGCCTTTGTTCACCTAGCTTTTGCTTATCATATGCTGAGCCTTATGTTGAAAGTTCTGGGGGTCTTAAATGCTGCATTGATATTGGAAGTTACGCTTGGCGTTTGTGCTGTTTTCTTTATCGTCTATGTACTTGTCTTTCTCATCACATCACGCAGTTATCGTAGAATTGTGTCGATGTAAGTTGGAGATTAGTGATAAGCATAATGAAAAATGTTATTGACATAGTAATTAAAAAATAGTCTGTCGGATTCCTTTTTGATTGCTTTTATGGTAGAATAATTCAATCTAATAAATTGGAGTTTAGGATGAATATTTTTCGTAAAAAAGATGTCAGTCGAGATCGGACTGGCATGCGTCGTCATTTACGGTTGCTTGATTTGATTTTGTTAGGAATCGGCGCTATGGTGGGAACGGGGATTTTCACGATTACCGGAACGGCGGCTGCAACTCTAGCTGGTCCAGCTTTGGTGGTTTCGATTATTATTTCTGCTCTTTGCGTGAGTATTTCTGCTTTCTTTTATGCAGAATTTGCGTCAAGAATTCCTGCAAATGGAGGTGCTTATAGCTATCTCTATGCTGTTTTTGGAGAATTTCCAGCTTGGATAGCAGGTTGGCTGACCATTATGGAATTTATGACGGCGGTATCTAGTGTTGCCTCTGGTTGGGCTTCCTATTTGAAAGGCTTGCTGAATGGATTTGGTTTGAGTATGCCAGGAGCGCTCAATGGAACCTTTAATCCACAAGTGGGAACCTATGTAGACTTACTGCCGATTCTTGTTTTGGTATTTGTAACAGGTGTGGTTTTATTAAATTCTAAAGCAGCTCTGCGATTTAATTCCGCTTTGGTTATCTTGAAGTTTTCGGCGCTGGCCCTTTTTATCCTTGCAGGGATTTTCTTTATTAAGCCTGAAAATTGGTCTCATTTTGCTCCGTTTGGCTTTGGTAAACTTTATGGTGGCAATGTTGGAATTATGGCTGGCGCCTCTCTGATGTTCTTTGCCTTTTTGGGTTTTGAGTCTATTTCTATGGCAGTGGACGAGATTAAGGAGCCACAAAAAAATGTTCCACGAGGAATTGTGCTATCTTTATCCATTGTAACGGTACTTTATATATTGGTGACACTGGTTCTGACAGGGATTGTTCACTACAGCAAGCTAGATGTGGCAGATGCTGTCGCGTTTGCGCTTCGCAGTGCGGGGCTTAGCTGGGCAGCTAATTATGTGTCAGTGGTGGCTATTTTGACTTTGATTACTGTCTGCATTTCCATGACTTATGCTCTGTCGCGTATGATTTACAGCATTGCGCGTGACGGTTTGTTGCCAAAGTCTTTCAGGAAATTAACCGCCACTAGTCGAGTTCCGAAAAATGCAACGATTTTGGTAGGAATAGCTGCAGCAGTGTGTGCGGGGATTTTTCCGCTAGCCAGTATCGCATCCTTTCTAAATATCTGCACCTTGGCTTATCTGATTTTGTTAGCAGTGGCTATTTTGAAGTTGCGCAAGGATAAAGGACTTCCTCAAGCAGGGGAGTTTAAAACTCCCTTTGTACCTCTGACGCCTGTCTTATCCATTATTATCTGCCTGTCTTTCATGAGCCAATATGGCTCTGATACTTGGCTAGCATTCGGGCTTGCCTTACTAGTTGGAACAATTATCTATTTTATCTATGGATATCAACATTCGGAAATCAATTGATGAGTTTACCTTACAAAAATGTAAGAAATAATTGTAAATTGTAAGATAGAGCTAAGGCAATTGGCTCTATTTTTCCATATAATAGTGATAATAAAGTAAGTGATGGAGGAAAAAATGAAAAAAGGATGCATTGGTTGTCTAGGTGTGCTAGGAGTATTGTTTTTAGCGGTATTAGGAGCAGTGTTATATTTTGGTCCTAATTATGATATCTATCTTTTACCACCTAGTCCTGAGCAATACGCAAAATCTGCTCTAAATAAGATGAATTCTGCTCTTTATATTGATGAAAATTGGTCACAAGAAAAGGAAAAAGCATTAAAAGAAGTCAAATCTGCCAAAACGTATGCAGATACCTATCCAGTTCTAAAGAGAATGACAAAACTATCGGGAGGAAAACATTCTTATTTTTATACACCGAAGGAATTTAAAACTTCACAAAAGGAAGAGAGCCGGCTTCCTGTCATAAAAAATGAGAATGATATTCTATACTTGAAATTACCTCCTTTTATGGGAAACGAGAAAGAGGCTAAGGCTTATCGTACAATGCTACATCAGGCATTGACGAAGGAAACTTACAAGGGAGTAATTGTGGATTTGGAGAATAATAGCGGTGGCAATATGTATCCTATGATTGGTGGATTAGCTGCTATTTTGTCTAATGGAACTCTCTTTCAATTTGAATATGCAAATGGGCAAAAAATAGGTACTACTTTATCACAAATATTGGCAAGCAAGCAGACAGAAGAAAAAAATAGTTCTAAAACAATTCCTATAGCAATTCTAGTTAATGGTAATACAGCTAGCTCTGGTGAAATGACGACATTAGCTTTCAAAGGCTTACCAAACGTTAAAATTTTTGGCAAGCCAACAGCTGGCTATACAACAGGAAATATGGTTTATTCTCTTTATGACGGGGCAACAATTCAGCTGACAGTCTCTCGGATTATTGACCGAAAGGGTAATCGTTATGAAAATACTCCAATCGAGCCAGATATTGCTACAACCACACCATTGAATGATGCTAGAACTTGGTTACTAGAGCAAATATCGAAATAATCTCTAAATAGTGATTACCGCTGTTTTTTGCTATAATAGAAAGAAAAAGAGGTGCGAATATGATACGATCTGCAGAACTTTCAGATGCAGCGGCTATTCAGGAAATCAATGCAACTACTCTCGGTTATGATTTTGGCTTGATAGAAACTCGTCAGAAACTATCAGAGCTATTGGATAGGTCTGATCATTTTATCTTGGTAGCTGAAAATGCAGCAGGTCAAATTGTCGGCTATGCCCATGCAGCTAGCTACGATTGCTTATATTTTCCGTCTTTGCTCAATTTGCTGGCTTTGGCTGTTGCTCCATATTTTCAAGGACAGGGATATGGCAAAGCTTTGATGCAGGCCATTCGTGAAGAGGGTGTGGCAGCTGGTTACACAGGTATTCGAATAAACTCTGGTATTTCACGAATGAAGGCTCATGAGTTTTATCGAAAATTGGGTTGTGAGGAAAAAGCTGATCAGAAACGTTTTTATTGGGAATTTTGAGAAATGATATCTATGAAGATTGAACCATTAAGGCAAAGTAATGCAGAAGAAATTGCTAATAATTGGCATTATGAAGGAATTTATAGCTTTTATGATATGCAAGCGGATCCTGAGGATTATGAAGAAATTTTATCTCCTGAAGCGCGTGGCAATCACTATTATCAAATTCTCAAAAATGATGAATTGTATGGTTTTTTCTGTCTTTTCCCAGTTGGCAAAGACAAGCAAGAGCTAGGTTTAGGGATGAAGCCAGAGTATTGTGGTAAAGGTCAAGGGGAAGAGTTTTTACAAACCATTCTGCAGTTTATTGAAGAAAATATCTCAGTAAAAAGCCTAACTCTTTCAGTTGCAGATTTTAATCAAAGAGCTCAAAAGCTCTATCTTCGCTGTGGTTTCAACGTGATTGGGCGGCAGCCTCAGGAAAGCAATGGCGATAGTTACCTTTTTGTCAAAATGGAAAAGGAGTTGAAATGAGAGTTGCGGTTATCCAAGGAACCACTCGAAGAAATATGAATTCGTTGCTATTTGAATCTGTAAAAAAAGCAGTCCAATCGTCTGACGAAGTGCTGAATTTTGGTATTTTTGAGGAGGAGAACGAACAGTATTCTTATGTTGAGATAGCGATGACGATTAGTCTCTTAATAGAAAGTGGAGCAGTAGATTTTGTTGTAACAGGTTGTTCTTCAGGTCAAGGTATGATGCTTGCCTGTAATAGTTTACCAGGTCTTTTGTGTGGCTATATAGAGACCCCACAAGATGCTTTCCTCTTTGGACGAATCAATGGAGGAAATGTTGCTTCCCTGCCATTAGGGTTGAATTTTGGTTGGCAAGGAGAATTGAACCTGCAATATACATTGGATAAATTATTTGATGGTGAGTTTGGTATGGGCTATCCTGAAAATGAAGCGGAAAGAAAAAGGTTGGAAGCAAGTGCCCTAAAGGATTTGAACCGTTTAACGAAACGCAATTGGGAAGAATTAGTAGAACAACTTCCAACTGATACTTTCACTAAATTGTTGCAAAGAAAGATAGTGATGAATGCTATTATAACGAATGGAACCAATGAAGAGTTCATCCGTTTGCTGAAAGCAAAAATAGGTATAAAGTGAAATGAAAAAGCGGAGGCACTAAGTAGATGTCCCTACACATTTCATTATCTTTGCAATTTTGACTGTTTATGGTAAAAATTGAGCTTGACATTATAACGTCATTTTAAAACAAGACAAGACTGGAAATCCCAGTCTTGTCTTGTTTTATACTAATGTTGTAATATTGACTGCTTGAAGACCGCGCTGACCTTCTTCAATGTTAAACATTACTTTGTCACCTTCATTCAGTGATTTGAATCCGTCGGATTGAATCGCTGAAAAGTGAGCAAAAACGTCTGGTCCGTTTTCTTGTGAAATAAAGCCGAAGCCTTTTTCAGCATTGAACCATTTTACTGTACCTTGTGCCATACATCTTACTTCCTTTCTCTAAAATGTTGCGTAAAAAATAGAAAAAGTAAAGATGAAAAACAAAAATACTCACTCAAAATTCATTTACTTTGCTAGTCTAACAGAAGTAGCAGCAAAAAGCAAGGAAAAGTCGGCGATTGGCAATATATTTTGCTATACTAGTAATATGAAAAGCAGAAAGAGGTATATCATGACATTTGAAGAAATTTTACCAGGTCTGAAAGCTAAGAAGAAATACGTTCGTACTGGTTGGGGTGGGGCAGAGAACTACATCCAGCTTTTTGACAGTATTGAACAAAATGGAGTGACACTTGATGTGACTCCGTACTTTCTTATCAACGTGTCAGGCGAAGGGGAAGGCTTTTCCATGTGGAGCCCAACTCCTTGTGATGTCTTAGCAGATGACTGGGTGGAAGTTCATGACTAAGACAGTACTGGTGACGGGAGTCAGTTCAGGGATTGGACGAGCACAGGCACAGCTCTTTTTGGGAAATGGCTGGCGCGTCTATGGTGTAGACCAGTCTAAAAAACCAAACCTGACAGGAGATTTTCATTTTCTTCAACAAGATTTAACGCTAGCGCTTCAGTCAGTTTTTAACTGGTGCCCGCAGGTGGATGTCCTCTGCAATACAGCTGGAGTGCTGGATGATTACAAGCCACTTCTTGAGCAATCCGCTCAGGAGATCCAAGAAATTTTCGAGATTAACTATGTAACACCAGTAGAGCTAACTCGTTATTATCTGACGCAGATGTTGAAGAAACAATCAGGCATCATTATCAATATGTGCTCTATTGCATCGAGTTTAGCTGGTGGTGGCGGGCATGCTTATACCTCTTCTAAGCATGCTTTAGCAGGATTTACCAAGCAATTAGCACTTGATTATGCTGAAGCAGGAATTCAGATTTTTGGAATTGCACCAGGAGCAGTTAAAACCAAGATGACTGCGGCAGATTTTGAACCAGGTGGCTTAGCAGATTGGGTTGCTGAAGAAACGCCGATCAAGCGCTGGATAGAACCAGAAGAAGTCGCTGAGCTGACCCTCTTTCTTGCCTCGGGAAAAGCTCAGTCCATGCAGGGAGAGATTGTCAAGATTGACGGTGGCTGGAGTTTGAAGTGAGGTAGCAAGTAGAATGAAAGCAACGACCATTGAGCCAAGACTGCAGAATTCTTTCCAATATTGGAAAAAGAATATGGTGAGATATGGTTTGAAGGCGAAGCTAGGGCAGTTTTATACAAATGAAGACGAGACCGCCATTTTGTACGAACAGGGAGATTTTCTCTTTTTGGCTGGACGGGCAGATATGGCGTTGCTGGCTGATTATAGAGACATCTGTGAGCCAGACTACCGAATTCTCATAACAGAAGAGGTTTCTTGGCAGGTCTGCTTATCCTCTTGTCCAGCCTTATCTACCTTTACCCGCTATGCTTTTAAAGATGAGGCAGATTTTGATGACAAGGTATTGAAAAACATCGTGGAGCAGCTATCGAAGCAGCTCGTTATTGAGGCAATCAATTCAAAAACCTATCAAGAACTAGCTCAGGAAGAATGGTCTCAGGATTTGCAGGGGAATTTTGCAACTTTTAAAGACTTTCAAGAAGGCGGAGCTTTTGGCTTTGTGATCCGGAAGGGTCAGGAAATCGTCGCTGGGGTCTCGACAGCACTTGTCTACCAAAAAGCCATTGAAATTGAGATTGCAACAAAACCGACTTGTCAACAGCAAGGTTTAGCTACTGTTCTTGGGGCGAAGATGATTTTGGAATCCCTGCAGCGTAGCGTTTTTCCGCTCTGGGACGCTCATAATGAAGCCTCAAAGAAAATAGCTGAGAAGCTAGGCTATCAATGTTTAGGAGCTTATCCAGCTTATGAGTTGAAATCAGTAATAGATAGGAGAAACCATGACCCCAGAACAATTATGGAATGAATACAAAACAATCAACCCCGCAATCGGCGACAAAATAGACGCCTGGGCATTTGGTGTAGAGCCAGATCAGCTGGCGGATTTAGTTTTGAAAGGAGAGAAGACTGCGACGGCTTCGGTCTACGATTTGTATCAGATAGATGGCGAGCCGATTCCTCAAGCAGGAACCTTTGATGTGATTTTAGACGGTCAGGGTCAAGCTGTCTGTATCATTAAAGTGACCAAGGTAGCGGTTGTCCCTTTCAATCAAGTGTCTGCAGAGCACGCTTTTAAAGAAGGAGAGGGAGATAAATCTTTGGCTTATTGGCGGAAGGTGCATGAGGAATTCTTCACGGAATGGATGGCTGAAGCCGGCTTAGCTTTCTCAGAGGAGACAAGTGTGGTCTTGGAGGAGTTTTGCAAGGTTTATCCGATAGATTAGAAGACTGTGCCTTATAATTCACTCAGAAAAAATCCAACACAAACAAGGTTTTTTCCCAGCCTCCTATGACAACTGGCAAGAATAACCATGGATTCTGACTTCTCCCAGATAAAAGGAGACAAATTTCTCATGGAGGAAGTGCCCATTTGTAGCAAAATCCGAATTTTCACATAGAGGATTTGTTTTTTTTGATAAGCCGCGAACTTTTTCATGTATTCTGGACTTTTTAGGAGCAAAAAACAAAATTTCCTGTGGGAAATGGTTTTTTTGAGAAGAAAAAGGTATTTTTCCATGAAAAGGGTCTTCTCTAGAACCGTTTGGGAAACTTTTCAGACGGATTTATTCGGAATAGACAGCTGAACGCTCGATTTCTTTTTTTAATTCCTCATTTAAAAAAATTTTGTTTAATGATATAATAGTAGTGACATCTTAGAGAAAAGAGACGATTTATGACAAACTATGCAATTATTTTAGCAGCTGGAAAAGGCACTCGCATGAAATCAGATTTACCAAAAGTGCTTCACAAAGTTGCTGGAATTTCAATGTTAGAACATGTATTTAGAAGTGTTTCTGCTATCGCACCTGAAAAGACTGTGACAGTAGTTGGACATAAGGCAGAGCTGGTGGAGCAGGTATTGGCAGGGCAGACAGAGTTTGTTCGTCAAACGGAGCAATTAGGAACCGGTCATGCTGTGATGATGGCAGAGCCTGTGCTGGAAGGTTTGGCAGGGCAAACATTAGTCATTGCAGGAGACACTCCTTTAATCACAGGAGAAAGCTTGAAAAATCTGATTGATTTTCATGTCAACCACAAAAATGTTGCAACGATTTTGACAGCAGAAGCGGAAAATCCATTTGGTTATGGACGGATTGTCCGTAATCAGCAGGAAGAAGTGATCAAAATTGTGGAGCAAAAGGATGCTTCGGATTTTGAAAAGCAAATCAAAGAAATCAATACAGGAACGTATATTTTTGATAACGCTCGTCTTTTTGAAGCCCTGAAAAATATCAATACCAACAATGCGCAAGGAGAATACTACATCACAGATGTAATCGGCATTTTCCGTGAGAATGGCGAAAAAGTCGGCGCTTATACTCTGAAAGACTTTGATGAAAGTCTTGGTGTCAATGACCGTGTAGCTCTTGCGACTGCCGAAGGAATTATGCGTCGTCGAATCAATCAAGCTCACATGGTGAATGGCGTTAGTTTTGTAAATCCAGAAACGACTTATATTGATGTAGACGTACATATTGAACCAGAAGTACAAATTGAAGCCAATGTTACCTTGAAAGGTCAAACGAAAATTGGCGCAGGCAGCGTTCTGACAAATGGTACGTATATTGTTGACTCTGTTATTGGTGAACAAACGGTTATTACCAATTCGATGATTGAAGAGTCTACAGTTGCAGACGGTGTAACGGTGGGACCTTACGCTCATGTTCGCCCAGATTCAAGCCTTGCTAAAAATGTACATGTTGGTAATTTCGTTGAAGTGAAAGGTTCTTCTATCGGTGAAAATACCAAAGCTGGGCATCTGACCTATATTGGTAATTCTGAAGTGGGTGCGAATGTCAATTTTGGCGCTGGAACAATTACAGTTAATTATGACGGACAGCACAAGTTTAAGACCGTCATTGGGAACAATGTCTTTGTAGGTTCTAATTCGACCATTATTGCGCCGGTAGAACTTGGGGACAATTCTCTTGTAGGTGCAGGCTCAACTATTACCAAGGATGTGCCAGCTGATGCGATTGCTCTTGGTCGTGGTCGTCAGATCAATAAAGAAGAATACGCTAAACGCTTGCCGCATCATCCAGATAATAAGTAGGAATTGCTATGGATTTTGAAGAAAAAACACTAAAACGAACAGAAATTTACCAAGGTCCTATTTTTAAACTTGTAAAAGACGAAGTTCAGTTGCCAGCAGGAAAAGGAACAGCTTACCGTGATTTGATTTTCCATAATGGAGCGGTGGCAGTTATCGCGCTAACACCAGAAGATAAAATGATTTTGGTTAAGCAGTACCGCAAAGCTATTGAAGCAACCTCTTATGAAATTCCAGCTGGAAAGTTAGAGGTTGGTGAAAATGCGGATCCTGAGGCTGCAGCTTTACGTGAATTGGAAGAAGAGACCGGCTATACAGGTGAATTGGAATTGCTCTATGATTTCTATTCGGCGATTGGCTTTTGCAATGAGCGAATCAGACTTTATAGCGCTAGCCATTTGACAAAAGTTGAAAACCCTCGTCCACAAGATGAGGACGAGACCTTAGAACTCTATGAAGTGACATTGGAAGAAGCGAAAGCTCTCCTTGCTAGTGGTGATATTTGTGATGCAAAAACCATTATTGCACTCCAATATTGGGAAATGAAAATGAATCGAAGATAGGGGAACGCTCATGGGAAGACCTTTATTAACAGATGAAATGATTGAAAGGGCAAATCGTGGTGAAGATATTTCAGGTCCACCTTTGCATGATGAGGAAGAAACCAAAATTTTAAAAACGACTAGAAGTCAGTTTGGTGATTCTTCTCCAACTAGCGGTTTCAATCAAGATACGCTGCAAATTGATGTAGAACCAACGGTGACCAAAAGCCGACGCATTGAAAATGCAAAACGCGGAGTATTCCAAGCGAAATTAAACAAAATTCTATTTTGGATTGTTCTGCTTTTGATTGCTTTGATTGCTGCTATTATTTGGCTATAAAAAGCGATAAGCTCGACTTTCGCTTTTTTTGTGATAGAATGAGAGGAAAACATGAAAATCGGAATTATTGCGGCCATGCCTGAGGAACTAAAAATCTTAGTGGAAAACTTGGAAAATGCCGAAAAGCACTTACGTTTGGGACATGTTTATCATACGGGAAGTATCGGTTGTCATGAAGTTGTGCTGGTCGAAAGCGGGATCGGCAAGGTCATGTCTGCTATGAGTGTGGCTGTTTTGGTCAATGAGTTTAAAGTGACGGCTGTCATCAATACAGGTTCTGCTGGTGCGGTAGCTGAAGGTTTGCAAATCGGCGATGTTGTAGTGGCTGATCGGCTAGTGTACCACGATGTAGATGTAACAGCTTTTGGCTATGAATACGGACAAATGGCGCGCCAGCCACTGTATTTTGAAGCGAGCCGCTATTTGGTTTCTGAGATGAGGAAGCTTTTAGAAAAGACACATCAGACAAGTCGCGTTGGCTTGATTGCAACAGGAGATAGTTTTATTGCGGGACAAGACAAGATTCAAGCCATTAAGCAGCATTTTTCAGATGTTTTAGCAGTAGAAATGGAAGGAGCAGCCATTGCGCAAGCAACCCATTCTATCGGTCTGCCTTTTATGGTCATTCGTGCCATGAGTGATACAGCTTCTCATGACGCAAATATCAGCTTTGACGAATTTATCCATGAAGCTGGCAGGCGGTCAGCTGAGACCTTGATAGCGTTTTTGAAAGAATTAGTTTAAAGAATGAGTTAGCAGTTGTAGATGGAGAGCTTGGCTTTATCATTGGCTGTTTAATATTGTGAAATAAGAATGGAACAAAATCAGCGTTTTGTCAGCAATTGATTTTGTTGTCCCAGCCCTGCAAGGTTGAGTAAGTCTGAAAAAGCTGATAGTATCAGCACATTAGAAGGTATTCAACTAAAGTGCATTGAGTTTTATCGAGTCTGGAATACTGTTATTCCAGACTATTTTTTCTGTCCTTGCCAATTTGACCAAGAAGATGATATAATTTTTGAAGTGCATATTCTGTCTCACGCCCAATAAATCAGAAAGTTTTATAAGAATGAGTATTTTAGAAGTGAAAAATTTGAGCCACGGTTTTGGTGACCGGGCTATTTTTGAGGATGTATCTTTCCGCTTGCTTAAGGGTGAGCATATCGGTTTAGTTGGAGCAAACGGTGAAGGGAAATCCACCTTTATGAGCATTGTAACTGGTCAATTGTTGCCAGATGAAGGCAAGGTTGAGTGGTCCAAGTATGTGACAGCTGGTTACTTAGATCAGCACGCTGTGTTGAAAGAAGGTCAATCCGTGCGTGATGTGTTGCGGACGGCTTTTGATGAACTTTTCAAGACTGAGTCTCGAATCAATGAGATATATCTAGCTATGGCAGAAGACGGAGCTGATATTGATGTCCTTATGGAAGAAGTGGGTGAATTGCAGGAGCGATTGGAAAGTCGAGACTTTTATACTTTAGATGCTAAGATTGATGAGGTGGCCCGTGCTTTAGGGGTTATGGATTACGGTATGGAAACGGATGTCACCGCTCTTTCTGGAGGTCAACGAACCAAGGTGCTCTTAGCAAAACTTCTCCTTCAAAAACCAGACATCTTGCTCTTAGATGAGCCTACCAACTATTTGGACGCAGAGCATATTGATTGGCTCAAGCGCTATCTGCAAAATTATGAAAATGCTTTCGTGCTCATTTCCCATGATATTCCTTTCTTAAACGATGTAATCAATATCGTCTACCATGTAGAAAATCAAAACTTGACCCGCTATTCTGGTGATTATTATCAATTCCAAGAAGTTTATGAGATGAAGAAATCTCAGCTGGAAGCAGCTTACGAGCGCCAGCAAAAGGAAATTGCTGATTTAAAAGACTTTGTAGCGCGCAACAAAGCTCGGGTGGCTACCCGCAATATGGCTATGTCCCGCCAGAAAAAATTAGACAAAATGGAGCTGATTGAATTGCAGGGTGAGAAGCCTAAGCCTTCCTTTGACTTCAAAATGGCTCGTACACCAGGGCGCTTTATTTTTCAAGCAGAAGAGTTGCAAATTGGTTACGATTGTCCTTTGACAAAGCCCCTTAATCTAACCTTTGAGCGCAATCAGAAAGTTGCCATTATCGGAGCCAACGGAATCGGGAAGACAACTCTTTTAAAAAGTTTGCTTGGAATCATTCCTCCTCTTGCTGGTCAAGTAGAGCGTGGAGACTATTTGGAATTGGGCTATTTTGAGCAGGAGACAGCTGGTGGTAATCGCCAGACCCCTTTGGAAGCTGTTTGGGATGCTTTCCCGTCACTCAATCAAGCGGAAGTTCGTGCTACTCTGGCTCGTTGTGGGCTGACCTCCAAGCATATTGAAAGCCAGATTCAGGTTCTCTCAGGAGGTGAGCAGGCTAAGGTTCGACTTTGTCTCCTCATGAACCGAGAAAATAATGTCTTAGTACTGGATGAGCCTACGAATCACCTCGATGTGGATGCCAAAGATGAGCTCAAGCGCGCTCTTCAAGCATACAAAGGCAGTATTCTCATGGTCTGCCATGAGCCTGACTTCTACAAAGGATGGGTAGATCAGATTTGGGATTTTAATCAATTAACGTAGGCGTAAAGAAAACGGGGTGTAGGACAAAAATCAGTATTTCGTAAGAAATCGATTTTGTCGTCCCACCACTCCGTAAGGTTGAGTAGGGCTGTAAAAGCTGATAGCATCAGCACATTAGAGACCACTCAATGAGTTTTATTCTAGAAAGTAAACGAGTCTGGAACATTTTTGCCCAGACTCGTTTTGTGATTATTTCTTAAATGTATAGTCCTTGATGACTTCAATTTTCTCAATTTTGATTTCTTTTTTGGGTTTGTCGTTTTCGCCAGTCTCGGTAGCAGCGATTTTATCCACGACCTCCATGCCAGAAATGACTTGCCCAAAGACAGTGTAATTTCCATCTAAACTTGGATTTCCACCTTTTTTATAGGCTTCAATGATTTTTTCAGGATAAGTTGTACTAGAGAGCTGATTAGAACTGTCCTTGGTATTTTGGTTGATGAAAAATTGACTACCGTTGGAATTTGGATTGGAAGAACGAGCCATGGCTAATGCGCCACGGATATTGTAGAGATAAGACGAAATCTCTGTTTTAAAGCCACTTCCAGAGTCGATCTTAGAATTTTTGCCTTTCCAAATGGATTCACCACCAGTACCGTCTCCCTTAGGGTCTCCTGTTTGAATCATAAAGTTCTTAATGACACGGTGGAAAGTCACGCCGTTATAATAACCTTCCTTAGCATGCGTTAAGAAATTTTCAACTGCAAGTGGAGCATATTTTGGAAAAAGCTTCATAGAAATAGCACCTTCAGTTGTGGTTATTTTCACTTCCGCTTCATCGTCAGCGACCTTGTCAGACAGCTGTGGAAAGTTAGCATTTTTATCGCTCAAAGCAGCTTTTTGCTCTTCTTTTTGTTTTTCCGCTGCTCTTGAGCTGGATTCGGAAGCAAGGCTGGAGTCTACATAGTCATTTCCTCTAATAGCTCTTTGTAAGTTTGTACAGCCTGTCAAAAATAAACCAGCAGTCAGTCCTAAGATAAGTAATTTTTTCATAGATTTCCTTTCTGAATGTTGAACTATTCACATTTTACTATAAATAAAAGCCTTTTTCAAACCTTTTGAGAGTTTGTCCATGCTAACTGAAAGGCACTATCGGGCTACTTTTTTGATGTAAAGATAGTTCAATCGTTTAAAGTATGAAAACATTTTCTTATGAAAAGTTTTGTAAATTTGCTTACGAGAAAAAATTTTTTGTGCTAAAATAGCGTTTATCAACAAAGAAATGGAGTTTTTATGCCGAAGAATTTTAAGGAATCATTATTTTTTACAGCCTTTATGTGTAGCATGATGGTATTTGGAATGAGCATTTGGAACCTGTCCGTTGTAGGATATTTTCATGGGCTCATCTAGCAATGGGATATGTTCCTGGATTGATTACCACTTTTCTCTTAGACCTTCTTGTGGCAGGACCAGTTGTGAAGGGAGTTGCTTTTAAATTTTTAACAGAACGCCATAAACCTTGGCAGAAGATCCTCGTTGTTTCAGGTGGTATGGTTCTGATTATGGTTTCATTGATGTCTCTTTATGGTATGCTTTTTAACGGCGTGCCGCTTTCAGTATCCAATTACTTTGGAGCTTTGTTGACCAATTTTATTGTGGCTTTTCCCTTGAATTTTCTGATTGTTGGACCAATTTCTCGCTTTATTCTAGGTCAACTGCAATAGCAACTTTTTTAATCTTGCTGCCGATAATATCTGTCAACCAGATTATGGAACTTCTTTATGATATTTATTTAGTGGTAAAAAATTTATGTTATAATAGATTTATAAAGGAGGGATAGAGAATGGCTAAACGATTGACAAGAGATGTGCGGAATAAGAAAATTGCAGGTGTCTGTGCAGGCGTAGCAAATTATTTTGACATAGATCCTACCATTGTACGACTGATCTGGGGAGTAGCATTTTTTGTATATGGAATCGGTCTAATCCCTTATTTGATTTTGTGGTTTGTTTTACCAGTAGATAATGATGATGGTGATGTGATTTGGAAGTAAAGATTATTATTTAAAAGCAGGAACATTGATTTTCTGCTTTTTTCTTTCATTGGATTAGTGTCCGACTTATGGTATAATAAAAGTTATGGCAAGTAAGAAAAATAGTAAAAAAGGTCGGACAACGAGACGACCTACAAAAGCAGAGTTAGAACGGCAAAAGGCCATTCGGAGGATGTTGATAACTTTCGGAGTAGCTTTTTTGCTTCTTTTTGCAGCATTAAAATGGGGTGCCGTTGGGATCACTCTTTACAATCTCATTCGCTTATTGGTAGGAAGTTTAGCTTATGTAGTTATTATAGCCAGTCTCATTTATCTTTTCTTTTTTAAGTGGGTCAATAAGCATGAAGGGTATAAATCAGGCTTTTTCAGTATTTTTATTGGCTTGCTGCTTATGTTTCAAGCTTATTTTGTAAATGTTTTAAATTTAAAAGGACAGGTTCTAAGTACAACCTTGTCACGGATTTTAACGGATTTGACAGCTGTTAAAGTCAGTGCTTTTGCTGGTGGTGGTTTATTAGGAGCGACACTCTATACTCCTATAGCCTTTTTATTTTCAAATATTGGCACCTACTTTATCGGGCTCCTCTTGATATTGCTAGGGGCGCTACTCATCAGTCCGTATTCGATTTATGATATTTTTGAAAAATTAAGTGAAACCTATCATGCTTGGAGTGAGAAGCGAGAAGCAAAGCGTCAGCAACGTTTTATCGAAAAAGAAGAAAAAGCTGCGCAAGCAGCGATGAGTGCTATTCAAGTAGAGCAAGACGAGCCACAAATTGATTCTGAAACGGGAGAAATTTTAGATGATGAGGTCTTAGCTCATACGCCGATTCAGTTTGAAGAAGCGGAGCCAGAAATTTATGATTATGATGAGAGTTTGTCTGAGAAACAACACAAAGAAGAGCAGCAAGATGACACAGATGAAGATGTTGAAGTTAATTTCACCCCCAAAGAAAGTTTAGATTACAAACTGCCAACAATCAATCTGTTTGCGCCAGACAAGCCTAAAAATCAATCCAAAGAAAAGAAAATTGTCCGCGAAAATATCAAGATTTTGGAAGAAACTTTTGCGAGTTTTGGCATTCGCGCTAGCGTTGAACGTGCTGAAATTGGACCGTCTGTGACTAAGTACGAGGTCAAGCCAGCTGTCGGAGTGCGGGTCAATCGCATTTCCAATCTGGCTGACGATTTAGCTCTGGCTTTGGCAGCTAAAGATGTGCGGATTGAAGCACCTATTCCGGGAAAATCTCTAGTCGGAATTGAAGTTCCGAATTCCGAGATTGCGACGGTTACTTTCCGTGAGCTCTGGGAGCAGTCTAAGACAGACGACAAGAAATTACTCGAAATCCCTTTGGGGAAAGCAGTCAATGGCTCCGTTCGGACATTTGATTTGGCAAAAATGCCTCATTTGCTAGTGGCAGGTTCGACTGGTTCAGGGAAATCCGTTGCAGTCAACGGTATTATTGCTAGTATTCTCATGAAAGCACGACCAGATGAAGTCAAGTTCATGATGGTCGATCCTAAAATGGTCGAATTGTCTGTCTATAATGATATTCCTCACTTACTGATCCCTGTTGTGACCAATCCTCGCAAAGCGAGTCGGGCTTTGCAAAAAGTGGTCGATGAAATGGAAAATCGCTATGAGCTCTTTTCTAAGGTTGGTGCTCGCAATATTGCAGGTTACAATGCCAAAGTAGCCGAGTACAATGCTAGTCAACCAGAATATAAACAAGTTCCTCTTCCTTTGATTGTGGTCATTGTGGATGAGTTGGCAGACCTTATGATGGTAGCCAGCAAAGAAGTGGAAGATGCCATTATTCGATTAGGACAAAAAGCTCGAGCAGCTGGTATTCACATGATTTTGGCCACTCAGCGACCGTCTGTTGATGTTATCTCTGGGCTCATCAAGGCAAATGTTCCTTCGCGGATTGCTTTTGCTGTCTCTAGTGGAACTGATAGCCGAACGATTCTAGATGAAAATGGTGCAGAGAAACTCTTGGGACGTGGGGATATGCTCTTTAAGCCGATTGATGAAAATCATCCTGTTCGTCTGCAAGGATCGTTCATCTCTGATGAAGATGTAGAGCGCATTGTCACTTTTGTTAAGAATCAAGCCGAAGCAGACTATGATGATAATTTTGACCCAGGCGAAATATCTGAGAATGACATGGATGCAGGTAGTGAGAGTGAACAAGGTGATCCACTCTTTGAAGAAGCCAAGGCTTTGGTCATAGAAACGCAAAAAGCGAGTGCTTCAATGCTCCAACGTCGATTGTCCGTCGGATTTAATCGTGCGACTCGACTGATGGAAGAGTTGGAAGCTGCAGGTGTCATCGGTCCAGCAGAAGGCACCAAGCCAAGAAAAGTTTTATTGAATAACTAAAATAGGTGCTGTTTAAAAAATGTAACATCCTTGGGAGTGGGACAAAAATCGGTAATTTCGAAGAAAGTTGATTTTGTCGTCCCATCCCCGCACAGTTGAGTAGGGCTGTAAAGGTTGATTTATCAACCGCATAGAACCCACTCAACCACTGCGACTTGCAAGAAACTCATAAAAATCTGACGAGGTTAAGGACTTTTGTCCCAGCCTCTTTTTCTGTAGCTGTTTTATTTTGAAAGTTTTGTAGAAAAGGTATGGAAAATCTCACATTTTTCAATTCTGTAAGTTTTCTATGACTTAAACCGGACTTTTTTGATAGAATACTAATATGATTTGTGAATGGAGGCTATATGTCAGAACAGATATACACAGGGCTTAGCCAACAAGAGGTTGAAGAACGAATTCAAAAAGGCTTCGTCAATAAAGTAACGGTTAGTACGGAGAAGACAACTTGGCAAATCATTCAGTCGAATGTGTTTACTTATTTTAATTTTATATTTTTTGTCCTTGCTGTGTTGCTAGTTATTGTACAATCGTGGAACAATCTACTCTTTTTGCCTATTGTTATTATCAATTCTTTGATTGGAATTGTTCAAGAGCTTAGAGCGCGCAAAATATTGAGCAATATGCAGTTGCTTCATCACTATACAGCGATTGCAGTGCGAGACGGTAAAGAAATCCAACTAGAGACAAAAGATTTAGTACAAGATGATATCGTTCTTTTCTCGACAGGAGACCAAATCTATGCAGACGCTAAGATTGTATCAGGTGAATTGAAAGTCAATGAATCACAGTTGACAGGAGAAGCAGATGAAATCGCAAAGCAAATAGATGATACTGTCATGTCAGGCAGTTTTGTCGTATCTGGCAAAGCCTATGCTCGCTTGGAAAAAGTAGGCGATGAATCCTACATCAATCAACTGACATTGAAAGCAAAAGAAGTCTCTGGAAAAGAAGAATCGGAAATGGTACGTTCGGTCAATAATCTGGTTAAAGTGATTGGATTTTTGATTATTCCTTTAGGGCTTCTTCTATTTTTCCAAAGTTATGTGACCAATCACGAAAGTTTTCAAGTTAGTATTGTCTCCACGGTAGGAGCTATTATCGGTATGATTCCAGAGGGGCTTTATCTTTTGATGACTCTGGCGCTGGCTTTGGGAGCAGCTAGTCTAGCAAGACAGCAGGTTTTATTAAATAGTATGAAAGGGATTGAGTCTCTTTCTCGTGTAGATGTTTTGTGTGTAGATAAGACAGGAACCATTACGGAAAATACGATGAAAGTTGCACAAGTACTCTCTGTTCAGCAAGACAAGAATGCCTCACAGGAAGCTCTTAAACAATATTTGGCAGCAAGTCCAGATGAAAATGAAACGATTGTAGCAATTCGAGACTTTTTTGCTTCAGAAGTAGTAGAAAAGGCTTGGACCGTAGTGAAGGCCCTTCCGTTTAGTTCAAAGACCAAGTTTGGTGCTATTTCTTTCAAAGAAGACAATTTTATTTTAGGTGCTCCAGAGTTTGTATTAAAAGAAAAGCTGGAAGAATATCGCAGCTATTTTCAACAATATGCAGAAAGCGGCTCACGCGTTCTTGTTTTTGCTGAATCAAAAGATCAGCCATTTACAGGTGATTTGACTCAAACAGTAGAACCCCTACTCTTCATCTTATTAGAAAATCCAATTCGAGAAAATGCAGCCGAGACCTTTTCATATTTTGATGTTCAAGGTGTGGAAGTCAAAGTTATTTCAGGAGATAATCCTGTCACAGTTGCTGCAGTGGCTACCAAAGCAGAGATTCCTCATGCTGAAAATTATGTAGATGCGCAAAACTTGGATACTGATGAAAAAATCACTCAAGCAGTTGAAAAATATACGGTCTTTGGTCGAGTGACCCCTCAACAGAAACAAAAATTAGTTCAAGCACTTCAAGCTAATCAACATAAAGTTGCAATGACAGGTGACGGTGTAAATGATATTTTAGCAATGAAGATTGCAGATTGCAGCATTGCTATGGAATCTGGCAACGATGCTACCAAACAGATTGCACAAGTTGTTTTGCTGGATTCTGACTTTTCGCATATGCCGCATATTGTGACAGAAGGACGTAGGGTTGTCAATAACATTCAGCGTTCCGCTAGTTTATTTCTTGTGAAAAATATTTTTTCTATTTCCCTTGCTATCTTATCTAGTTTGTTTGCTTTTACCTATCCTTTGCAGGCATCACAAGTTTCCTTGATTAGTGCGTTCACTATTGGTATACCCGGATTTATGTTAGCTTTGGAGCCTAATAAGCAGCGCATTCGAGGGCGTTTTATCAGAACGGTTTTACAGAATGCCATACCAGCAGCTTTTGTTGATTTACTAGCCGTTTTGATTGTCATGGCTTGTGGTCGGATTTTTCGGTTATCTACGCAAGAAGTGGCGACATCGTCTGTTATCTTATTAGCAGTAGTTGGTTTCATTATCATCATCAAGCTTATTCAGCCGCTCAATCGAATGAAAACCATTGTCGTACTCTTTAACATCATCGGTTTGGTGATTTCAGGCTTGTTATTTCACTCTATCTTTTTGTTATCCAAAATCTCACCGATTACCATTATCCTCACAGTCATTCTCTCCTTGATGTTAGAATCACTTATGAGATTGTTCCAATTCATAACAAATAAGTTATTTGCTCTATTTGATAAGTTCTCAACAAAATATTAAATATAAAAATATCGGAAGCAGATGAGTCTGTCCGATATTTTTTATTATTTTGCTAAAAATAAGCCAATCACCATGGCGAGGTAGAGAAAGAAGGTCAAAATAAAACCAGCTCGCCAGAAAAATTTAAAGAACTTAGGATAGTAAAAACTGCGTTTAACTCGAAGAAAGTAGACAGTAATGGCAATTGCTAAAGCAGAGAGAGCTAACGCCAATTCTGGCAAGAGACTGTGGTAGAAAGCTCTATCAGAGATGATATAGAATTCCAACACAAAAAGTGGAAAAGCCAGATCCGCAAAATTCAAGCCAAACCGTTTCAGGCGAAATAATTTAGTGATAATAATGGTTAAAATAATGGTTAAAAAGATAAATAAAATAGATGCGATTTTTAATAATGTCATAAGTTTATTTTACCATAAAAACTGGAGAAAGATAGAAAAATTTTTCGTGTTTTTTCTTGCAATTTAGCAGGTTTAGTGTATAATAGAAAAGTATGCATAAGCATACTTGTGGGAGGTAAAAATATTACGTTACCGCCAAAACCACAAAGGAGGATTTAAAAATGGCTAAAAAAGTCGAAAAACTTGTAAAATTGCAAATCCCTGCTGGTAAAGCTACTCCAGCTCCACCAGTTGGTCCTGCGCTTGGTCAAGCTGGTATCAACATCATGGGATTTACGAAAGAGTTCAATGCTCGCACAGCTGATCAAGCTGGCATGATTATTCCAGTTGTCATCTCTGTATACGAAGATAAATCATTTACTTTCGTAACAAAGACACCACCAGCTGCTGTTCTTTTGAAAAAAGCTGCAGGTGTTGAAAAAGGATCAGGTACACCAAACAAAACAAAAGTTGCAACAGTTACTCGTGCACAAGTACAAGAAATTGCTGAAACTAAGATGCCAGATTTGAACGCTGCAAACCTTGAGTCTGCAATGCGTATGATCGAAGGTACTGCTCGTTCTATGGGATTCACTGTTGTTGACTAATCAATAACACCCAAACCCGCAAGACTTCATCAGACGAGAAGGACGTGGGAGATGAAAATCGATTGAACCACTTACAAGGAGAATAGAAAATGGCTAAAAAAAGCAAACAACTTCGTGCTGCTCTTGAAAAAATCGACAGCACAAAAGCATACAGCGTAGAAGAAGCTGTAGCACTTGCAAAAGAAACAAACTTTGCAAAATTTGACGCAACTGTAGAAGTTGCTTATAACTTGAACATTGATGTGAAAAAAGCGGATCAACAAATCCGTGGTGCAATGGTTCTTCCAAACGGAACTGGTAAAACCCAACGTGTGCTTGTTTTTGCACGTGGTGCAAAAGCAGAAGAAGCAAAAGCTGCTGGTGCAGACTTCGTTGGTGAAGATGACCTCGTTGCAAAAATCAACGGTGGCTGGCTTGACTTTGATGTCGTAATTGCTACACCTGATATGATGGCACTTGTTGGACGTCTTGGACGTATCCTTGGACCACGTAACTTGATGCCAAACCCTAAAACTGGTACCGTAACAATGGATGTTGCTAAAGCGGTTGAAGAATCTAAAGGCGGTAAAATTACTTACCGTGCTGATCGTGCAGGGAACGTACAAGCTATCATTGGTAAAGTTTCATTTGATGCTGATAAGTTGGTTGAAAACTTCAAAGCATTCCACGATGTGATTGCAAAAGCTAAACCGGCTACAGTAAAAGGAACTTACATGACAAATCTTACTATCACCACTACTCAAGGTGTGGGTATTAAGGTTGATGTTAACACACTTTAATTTAGAATCTAAAACTCTATCTTCGGATGGAGTTTTTCTTTTGATAAAATCAAAAGCGTTGGATTGATGAAATTCATCGCTTTTTATATTTGGAATAAAATTTGCAGGGAGATACATATTTAAAATAAAATTCTTTAGTGTTATATCTTATTACATATTTTTATAAAAACTATTGCATGAATTTTCGTAAAATTGTATAATATAAAATAATTATTCCTAGCGGGAGGTTTCTCATGGTAAGATACAAATCTATATTATATCAAGGAAATCAAGAATATAGCTATATTGATCTCGAAAAAGCGGCATTAGATATGGGTGGAAACTTAGACAGTCTTCCTTATTCTATTCGCATGTTATTAGAAAGTCTGTTGCGAAAAGAAGATGGTGATGCTGTAAGAAAACATCACATAGAAAATCTAATGCACTATCAAGCTGTTAAACCGAAAGGTGAAGTGCCCTTTAAACCAAGTCGTGTTATTTTACAGGACTTTACGGGAGTACCAGTTGTTGTTGACTTGGCAAGTATGCGCAATGCAGTTGTAACAAATGGGGGAGACCCAGAGCTTATCAATCCTGAAATTCCTGTGGATTTAGTTATTGACCATAGTGTGCAAGTTGATTGTTATGGCTGTGAGACTGCTTTGAAAGAAAATATAACAAAAGAATTTTCACGTAATAATGAGCGGTATGAATTTTTGAAATGGGCTGAGCAATCTTTTGATAATTATCGTGCAGTTCCACCTGCAACTGGGATTATTCACCAAGTTAATATTGAATTCCTTAGTGATGTTGTTATTGAAAAAGACGGCATGCTTTATCCAGATTCAATGTTTGGAACAGACAGTCATACAACAATGATCAATGGAATAGGGGTTCTTGGTTGGGGAGTTGGAGGAATTGAAGCAGAAGCTGCTATGTTGGGAGAAGCCTCCTATTTTCCGATTCCAGAAGTGATTGGTGTACACTTAGTTGGGGAATTGCCCAAGATTGCAACGGCAACAGACTTAGCTTTAAAAGTAACGCAACGATTACGACAAGAAAATGTAGTTGGAAAATTTGTGGAATATTTTGGGGAAGGACTAGCAACACTTAGTTTGGCAGACCGCGCAACAGTTGCAAATATGGCGCCAGAATATGGAGCAACCTGCGGTTACTTTCCTATTGATGAAGAGACACTTCGTTATATGCGACTAACAAATCGGAAAGAAGAACATATTGCGTTAACGAAGCTCTATGCTCAAAAGAATCATCTATTTTATGATGAAAAAGTGGAGCCAATTTATTCAAAAGTTGTTGAGATTGATTTATCCACCATTGTTCCAAGTATTTCTGGTCCCAAACGGCCACAGGATTTAATTGAATTGACAAATGCTAAGCAAGAATTTCAAGCGAGTCTTATCCGAGAAGCGGGTGTTCGAGGTTTTGGTTTGCCGAGAGAGGAATTGAGGAAAACAGCGACGGTATTGTTTGACGATTATGAAGAAGAAATTAAAACGGGTCATGTCGCTATTGCAGCAATTACTAGTTGTACCAATACTTCCAACCCGTATGTCCTAATGGCGGCAGGCTTAGTAGCTAAACGTGCTGTGGAAAAAGGATTGCGTGTTTCAAAAACAGTCAAAACGTCACTTGCACCAGGCAGTAAGGTTGTTACGGCTTATTTGAAGGAGAGTGGTCTCCAAGTCTATCTGGACAAATTAGGTTTTAATGTTGTTGGATATGGCTGCACCACTTGCATTGGCAATTCTGGAAATTTGTTACCAGAAGTGGCAAAAGCAATTACGGATACGGATTTACTTGCTAGTGCAGTCTTATCAGGTAATCGGAATTTTGAAGGACGAATCAATCCTTTGGTTAAAGCAAATTTTTTAGCCAGTCCGCCACTGGTGGTCGCTTATGCTTTAGCTGGGAATACAAATATTGATTTAACAAGTGAACCGCTTGGATATGATAGAAATGGACTACCTGTTTACTTCATGGATCTTATGCCAAATCATGATTTGGTAGCAGATTATGTACAAAAATACGTTACCAGTAGTTTGTTTAAAAAAGAGTATGAGCATGTTTTTACTGATAGTGAAAAATGGAATCAAATTTCAACAACAAAATCGAAAATCTATCATTGGAATCAAGCTTCTACTTATATACAAAATCCTCCTTACTTTGATGACTTGGAAGATGATACAAGCATTCAACCGTTGAAAAATCTAGCTGTTTTAGCAAAGTTTGGAGATACGATTACGACAGACCATATTTCTCCAGCAGGAAATATTGCTAGAAATAGTCCAGCAGCATCATATCTAGAGGAACATGGTGTAAGCTATCAAGACTTTAATTCTTATGGTAGTCGTCGCGGGAATCATGAAGTGATGATGAGAGGCACCTTTGCCAATATTCGGATAAAAAATGAACTAGCAGCTGGAAAACTTGGTGGTTATACAAAGTATAAGGGTGAACTGATGCCGATTTATGAAGCTGCTATGTGTTATAAGAAAGAAAAAGTGGATACGATTATTTTGGCAGGTCGAGATTATGGTATGGGTTCTAGTCGTGATTGGGCAGCTAAAGGAGCAAATCTTTTAGGTGTTAAAGTGGTTTTAGCTGAAAGTTTTGAAAGAATTCATCGTTCCAATTTAGTCATGATGGGCATTCTTCCTCTTCAATATTTGGACGGCGAAAATGCTCAAAATCTTGGATTAACTGGAAAAGAAACGTTTGATATTCAATTGCCGAAAGAGCCACAGGTAGGACAAGTCATAACGGTTATTGCAAAAGAAGGCGATCGAATTGCACGATTTAAAGCACGTCTTCGTTTTGATGCAGACGCGGATATTCGTTATTATGAAAATGGGGGAATTTTACCAATGGTGGTTAGAAAGAAATTGCAAGAGGTAAAACAATGACACAAAGCAATGGTTTAAAAGATACGATTGCCTGTGAGACTCGTATCAGTCAGATTATAGATGATACTCTTTCTTATGCAGGCTATAATATTTCCGAATTGATGGAGAATAATGCAAGTTTTGAAGAAGTCATTTACCTACTTTGGAATTTGCATTTGCCAACTCAGATTGAATTGAAACATTTTGTGAACGATTTACGTGCCAATTATGCCATTAGTGATGCAGTGGAACAATGTATTCTCATCCAATCGCGCAAGCATCTGCATCCAATGAGTGTATTGCGTTCTACAGTTAGTCTTTTAGGAGTTTATAATATCCATGCCGAAGAGACATCTCTAGAAGCAACTTATGAACAAAGTATTCAATTGATGGCTAAGATTCCAACGATCATTGCAACATTTACAAGGTTGAGATCGGGACAAACTCCGATTGAACCGAGAAAAGATTTAGAATTTGCAGCGAACTTTTTATATATGTTAAATGGGCAGGAACCAACAGAATTAGAAATTCAAGCTTTCAATCGTGCTCTGGTTCTTCATGCAGATCACGAGCTAAATGCTTCAACTTTTGCAGCGCGGGTATGTGCTTCCACTTTAACCGATATTTATTCTTGTGTGACGGCGGCAATCGGCGCTTTAAAAGGGTCACTTCATGGAGGAGCCAATGAATTCGTCTTTGACATGTTAAAGGAAATTAAAGCAGAGGGCGATACGAATGCATATTTGGATCGAAAATTAGCCTCACATGAAAAAATCATGGGCTTTGGTCATCGTGTTTATAAAACACAGGATCCTCGTGAAAAATATTTGCGAGAAATGGCAGAGGAATTGACAAAGGGGACAGAAAAAGAAATTTGGTACCAGATTTCAGAAGAAATCGAACGTTATATGAAGCACACCAAGCATTTAATACCGAATGTAGATTTTTACTCAGCAACGGTTTATCATGTTTTAGGTATTGACAGTAGTATCTATACATTGATTTTTGCAATGAGTCGGGTATCTGGCTGGATTGCTCACATTCAAGAGCAACGCAAAAATAATAAGTTGATTAGACCTCGCTCTCATTATGTTGGCGCTCAAAATTTACATTATATTCCTATTGGGAGGAGATAAAATGGCAGAAAGAATTCGTCTTGTGAATAAGCAGTTGCTAGTTCCTGATAATCCCGTTGTCCCTTACATCGAAGGTGATGGAATTGGGCATGACATTTGGGAAAATGCACAGCTTGTCTTGGATAAAGCAGTGGAGATAGCTTATAAAAGCAGTAGAAAGATTTTTTGGAAAGAGATATTGGCGGGAGAAAAAGCCTTTCGTTTGACAGGAGAATGGTTGCCAGAAGAGACTTTAACGACAATCCAGCATCATTTAGTTGCGATTAAAGGTCCTCTTACAACTCCTGTTGGTGGTGGCATTCGTTCTTTAAATGTTGCCTTGCGTCAAGAACTAGATCTCTACGCTTGTGTACGTCCCGTACGGTATTTTGCGGGCGTTCCTAGCCCACTACGACATCCTAAAAAGACGAATATGACAATTTTTCGTGAAAATACCGAAGATATTTATGCAGGAATTGAATGGGAAGGTGAGTCTGATGAGGCTCAACAAGTGATACAATTTTTACAAAAGGAAATGGGAATTGATAAAATTCGTTTTCCGAAGACGAGTGCTATTGGCATTAAACCAATTTCACGCCAAGGAAGTGAACGGTTGATTCGTGCAGCGATCCATTATGCTCTATCTGCCAATGTAAAAAACGTAACTCTGGTTCATAAAGGGAATATCCAAAAATTTACAGAAGGTGGTTTCAGAAAATGGGGCTATGAGCTTGCAGAGAAGGAGTTTGCAAAGGAATTAGCAGCTGGGAAATTGATTGTGACAGATGTGATTGCAGATAATTTTTTACAACAAATTCTATTAAATCCTGAAAAATTTCAAGTAGTAGCTTTGACAAATTTGAATGGAGATTATGTTAGTGATGCTCTGGCTGCTCAAGTTGGTGGCATTGGTATTGCTCCTGGAGCTAATATCAATTATGAAACAGGTCATGCTATTTTTGAAGCAACGCATGGAACAGCTCCTGATATCGCAAATCAAAATAAAGCAAATCCTTGTTCACTCTTGTTGTCTGCCTGCATGATGTTTGATTACATTGGGTGGTCCGAAGCTGCGCAAGTTATTATAAAAGCGATTGAAAAAGCGTTAGCACTTCAAAAGATGACAGATGATTTTGCTAGTCAGATAGAAGGTGTTCCTGCGCTTTCAACGAGTGATTTCACTCAGGTTTTATTAGATTTTTTAGCTTAGGTTCTGATTTTTACACATGAAACAAATCGTGGGACTCTATCTTCGGATGGAGTTTTTTTAAATCCTGTGAGTGTTACTTTTTTCTCGAAATTTTTATTTTTTACAGAATTTGACTATATAAAAATCTCAAAATATGGTAAAATAGTACAGATAAAATAAGGAGAATAAAAATGGTGGCCCCGAAATATAAACGTATTTTAATCAAATTATCAGGTGAAGCTCTTGCTGGTGAGAAAGGGATCGGAATTAACATTTCAACCGTTCAAAAAATGGCAGAGGAAATCAAGGAAGTACATGATTTAGGTATTGAAATCGCCCTTGTTATCGGCGGTGGAAATCTCTGGCGTGGAGAGCCTGCGGCAGAAGCAGGAATGGATCGTGTGCAGGCTGACTACACAGGAATGTTAGGAACAGTCATGAATGCCTTGGTCATGGCGGATTCACTTCAACAAGTGGGGGTGGATACGCGCGTACAAACAGCGATTGCTATGCAGCAAGTAGCAGAACCTTATATTCGTGGACGCGCTCTGCGACACTTGGAAAAAGGACGTATCGTTATTTTCGGTGCTGGAGTTGGTTCTCCCTACTTCTCAACAGATACAACAGCTGCCCTTCGCGCGGCTGAGATTGAAGCTGATGCAATTCTTATGGCAAAAAATGGTGTAGACGGCGTTTATAACGCTGATCCTAAGAAAGATAAGACTGCGGTGAAATTTGATGAATTAACTCACCGTGACGTGATTAACAAAGGCCTTCGTATCATGGATTCAACAGCTTCAACTCTTTCAATGGATAATGACATTGACCTTGTTGTCTTTAATATGAACGAACCTGGTAATATCAAACGCGTTGTCTTTGGTGAGCAAATCGGAACAACCGTTTCAAATAATGTAGAAAAAGAAGAGGAATAATTTATGGCAAATGCAATTGTAGAAAAAGCGAAAGAAAGAATGACACAATCACACCAAAGTTTAGCGCGTGAATTTGGCAGCATTCGTGCTGGTCGTGCGAACGCCAGCCTTTTGGATCGGATTTCAGTTGAGTATTATGGAGTGGAAACTCCACTCAATCAAATCGCGTCTATCACGATTCCTGAAGCGCGTGTCCTTTTGGTGACGCCGTTTGACAAATCTTCTATCAAGGATATTGAGCATGCACTCAATGCTTCTGACCTTGGTATTACTCCTGCGAGTGACGGTACAGTTATTCGTTTGGTTATTCCTGCTTTGACAGAAGAAACTCGCCGTAATCTTGCTAAGGAAGTGAAGAAAGTCGGCGAAAATGCTAAAATTGCTATTCGTAATATCCGCCGTGACGCCATGGATGAAGCTAAAAAGCAAGAAAAAGCAAAAGAAATTACTGAAGATGAATTGAAAACACTTGAAAAAGATATTCAAAAGGTGACAGATGAAGCAGTTAAGCATATTGATGAAATGACTGCCAGCAAGGAAAAAGAATTGATTGAAGTGTAAGCTTTTCTCTATATGTAGTAAAAAATAGAAAGCAAAGAGAATGGGACAGAAATCAGTCGTTTCCTAGAAACTTGATTTTGTCGTCCCATCTCCGTAAAGTCGAGTAGGGCTGTAAAAGTTGATTGATCAATGAGTTAGAGCTCACTCAGCAGTGATTGATTAGGCACTAAAGTGCCATTAATTGTGTATGGGAAACTCTAATCGACTAAAGTCAACATAGTTTCTCCAAACTACTGCGTCTTAGAATGATAACTATATAAACAAAGGAAGCTGAACACTTTTGTTCCAGCTTCTTCTTTTGAAGTGGGAAGACATGTTTCATATCTACTTCAAACGATAGAAAGATAAAAAATGAATACAAATCTTGCAACATTTATAACAGGTCTTGTAACCGATGAAAATGATCGTTTTTACTTTGTCCAAAAAGACGGGCAAACGTATGCTTTAGCTAAAGAAGAGGGTAAGCATCAGTTGGGCGAATCGGTCAAGGGCTTTGCCTACAGCGACATGAAGCAGAAACTTCGCTTGACGACTCTTGATGTAACAGCGACCCAGACGACTTTTGGCTGGGGAACAGTGACTGATGTTCGCAAGGACTTAGGTGTTTTTGTTGACACAGGACTTCCAGATAAGCAAATTGTAGTGTCCCTTGACATTTTGCCAGAAATAAAAGAACTTTGGCCTAAAAAAGGCGATCGCCTCTATATCCGTCTGGATGTAGACAAAAAAGATCGCATTTGGGGGCTTTTGGCCTACCAAGAAGATTTCCAGAAATTAGCTCGTCCAGCTTATAATAATATGCAAAATCAAAATTGGCCGGCTATTGTTTATCGTTTGAAGTTATCTGGAACCTTTGTCTATCTGCCTGAAAATAACATGCTGGGCTTTATCCATCCCAGCGAGCGCTATGCTGAGCCGCGTCTGGGCCAGGTATTGGATGTGCGTGTCATTGGTTTTCGTGAGGTGGATAGGACTTTGAACCTTTCGCTCAAACCACGCTCTTTTGAAATGCTGGAAAATGATGCTCAGATGATCCTGACTTATCTGGAGACTAACGGTGGCTTCATGACCTTGAATGATAAGTCAGCTCCAGAGGATATTAAGGCGACTTTCGGCATTTCCAAGGGACAGTTTAAAAAAGCCTTGGGTGGACTCATGAAAGCTGGTAAGATTAAGCAGGATGTGACTGGGACGGAGTTGGTTTGAGATACTAATCTATCTTATTTTTAAGATTTTTGATAGAATAAAAGGTATGTTAGAAAAGAAACCTCATAAAAGGAGGTCATTGTGTTAGCGATTGAAGAGATTAAAACAGTAAATGTGACAAATTTACCTAATCTGACGATTTTAACTGGTGATGATACAGGTCAATTTGAAGCAATGAAATCACAATTTTTACGCCAAATTCGATATAATGCGGCAGATTTAAATATGGCTTATTTTGATATGAAAGAAGCTGTTTATCCAGATGTGGAGATTGATTTAGTGAGTTTGCCCTTCTTTTCTGAAGAGAAGATCGTCATTTTGGATCATTTTTTGGATGTGACAACAGCTAAAAAACGCTATTTGACGGATGCTGAGCTAAAATCTTTTGAGCAATATTTGGAGAATCCTGCAGATACAACGAAATTGGTCATTTTTGCAGAAGGGAAGTTGGACAGCAAACGACGAATTGTAAAGCTGCTCAAACGGGATGGCAAAGTGTTTGAAGCAAGTGAGCCCAAAGAACAAGAATTACGCACCTACTTTAGTAAGCAAGTTCAAGAACAGGGGTTAGAACTTCGTTCGCAAGTTTTAGAAGAATTGCTTATTAAGTCTGGTTTCGATTTTAGTGAAATCAGCAAAAACCTAGCTTTTTTAAAGGACTATAAAAAAGATGGCATCATTACAAGTGATGACATTGCTGAAGCGATTCCAAAGACTTTGCAGGACAATATTTTTGACTTGACTCAGATGATTTTGCAGCAAAAGGTAGATGCGGCAAGAAGCCTAGTGCGAGACTTGACATTGCAAGGTGAAGACGAAATCAAGTTGATTGCGATTATGCTGGGACAGTTCCGCATATTCACACAAGTGAAAATCCTCTTTGAAAATGGATGTAACGAAAGTCAGATTGTAGCGGATTTGTCCAGTTATTTAGGACGAAAGGTGAATCCTTTTCAAATCAAATATGCTTTGCGTGATGCGCATTCTTTACAGCTTGATTTTCTGAAAAAAGCACTTGCTTGCTTGATTGAAACAGATTACCAAATCAAGTCGGGAGTTTATAAGAAAGGCTACCTCTTTGACTTGGCTTTATTAAAAATTGCTACCCACAACTTATAAGCAAATAAGTTGAAAATTTTGTTGGTCTACGTTATCATTTTCATATAAACTGAAAAAGGGGAACAAACCAATGGCAATTATTTTACCTGATCTACCTTATGCTTACGACGCTTTGGAACCGTATATTGACGAAGAAACGATGCACTTGCATCATGACAAACACCACCATACTTATGTCAATAATGTAAATGCAGCTCTGGCAAAACACCCTGAAATCGGTGAGGATTTGGAGCAACTTTTGTCAGATGTGGCAACTATTCCAGCGGATATTCGTCAAGCTGTTATCAATAACGGTGGTGGTCATCTCAACCATGCTCTTTTCTGGGAATTGATGACACCAGAAAAGACAGAGCCATCAGCAGCATTAGCAGCAGACCTTGAAGCAACATTTGGTTCATTTGATGACTTCAAAGCAGCATTTACAACAGCTGCGGCAAGTCGCTTTGGTTCAGGTTGGGCTTGGCTGGTGGTCAATAATGATGGTAAATTAGAAGTGACTTCAACTGCTAATCAAGACACACCAATCTCTGAAGGGAAAGCACCAATTTTAGGAATTGATGTTTGGGAACATGCTTATTATGTGAAGTACCGCAATGTTCGTCCAGATTACATCAAAGCATTCTTCTCAGTCATCAACTGGAATAAGGTTAATGAATTGTACGCAGCAGCAAAATAAGGTGTGCAATGAGATAGAAAAAACGAATCTGATTAGGTTCGTTTTTTTCTGTTATAGTAAAATTACCTATAAATTCCTTCCAAATAAAACCAGATTTGTTGTTTGAGGAAATTCAGAGAATGATCGTTTGTTCTGTCAATCACGCCAAAAACGAGATAATGATTTTTAAATAATAGCTCATAATCAATATTTTCTCCGACAATAATAATTTTTCCTCTTTGTAAAATGTCTTATCATATAAGACAATCTTCTGATGAGTAAAATCCTTAAACAGTCATTCGACATTATTGAGCAGTTTATCTTTGTAGTAATGAAAGAATGATTTTTTCGCAATGACACTCGTTACTCGTCCTTGCAAACCGTACTTCAAGATCTGGCTATCTTTTTTAGATACGGAAGCTTTTGCAGTGATTTTAAACAGGTTTCCCTGTTTTGTTTCAGTAGCAGAAGTGTCAATGCTATTAATTTTACCGATAATAGTGATTGTCTGATTTCCAATTTTTTCTAAGATAAGTCGGGAAGTTTGTCCCTTTTTTAAATTGGTCATATAGGCTGAAGGCACGTAATAGGTGATAAGAACTTCTTTTGTTTTCGTGATATCTGGATAGATCTGAGCAATTTCCGTTCCTTTGGGGAGTAAAGACTTCCCTTTGAGCGCACTGCTGATATGAAGAATCCCTGTTTCGGGAGCAGTCAGTTGATTATTTTGAAGTTGAGCATTTGCTTGGTTCAATTGATTTTGCAAATCGGTAATTTGGGTCGTAAGGCTTGTTAACTGTTGGTCTGCTGTTTGGATAAATTGTGTGCGAAGCACCTCAATTTTAGTCGAAAGGCTATTATCATAGGTTGTTGCAGTTCCAGTACCAGCTTTTTGAATGTTTAGATTGGCTAGGGAAGATTTGAGGTTGGATATATTCGTATTAATCTGAGATAGGTATTGATTTGTAGTTGACGGATCAGGTTTGACTTGATATTCATTTTTATATAGGTTAAAGGTTGCTTGATGAGGATTATTTTGGGGCAAATTTGAAGCGTTGCTAGAAATGGCATGATACAGTTCATGATAATCATTCATTTGTTTTGTTAATTCGTTCATTTGATCATCAATAGCAGCAATCGTATGGTTGGTTAAAGAAGCTTGTTTACTAACTTCGGAATTATTTTTTGAAATGCCGATAGTTAAATCTTCTGATTGTTTGATAAAATTGTTAAATGTGTTGGCATAGCCAAACTCATCTTTGTTTGTAAAAAGATTTGTTCCCTGCTGTAAACTGTTCTTTAATGTTTCTAATTCTGCTTTTTGGCGCTGGTAAGTGGCAAGTTGCGTTTCAATGGCTGTTTGTTGGGAAGCTTCCATATTTTTTGTATATTGAACCAACAACTCTCCTTTGGTGACGGTCTTATTTTCAGCTAAATGATTGGTCAGAACCGTATTGTCACTGGTTGACTGAATCATGGCAATGACTTTCGTTGGTGTGATTTCGCCAATGGATTTGACAGTCACTTCTTTTTGCCCGACAAAGGAAAAGAGGACAAGAAATAGAATGAAGAATGCCAAAGGCAGAATGAGAACAGTCGCAAAGTTGTGGTATCTTCGATGATAAAATTCTGCACTTTTAAACAGATTGGGATTCATAATTTACTCCTTATTTATTAAATAGATGATAATAAAAACCTTTTCTTCCTATCAATTCAGTATGAGAACCAGTTTCAATCACTTTTCCTTGGTCAAGGACAATAATCTGATTTGTACGCTTTGAAATGCTGAGGTGATGAGCAACAAAAATAATGGTTTTGTCGGGTAATTTCATGAGATTATCAATGACTTTTTTCTCTGTTAGAACATCTAATCCACTCGTTGCTTCATCTAAAATGAGAATGGGAGATTTCGTCAGCAGAGCGCGTGCAAGTGTAATTCGTTGCTTTTGTCCACCAGATAATCCAGCTCCGTCAGACAATTCTGTCTGGTATCCCATGGGCATTTGTTCGATATCTGAACGAATTTCTGCAATTTCACAGGCACGAAGAATATCTGATTGAGAAACTGTTTGATCGGCTCCTAATGTGAGGTTGTCTAGAATGGAACCACTAAAGATGTAAGCTTGCTGAGGTAAGTAGTTGATATATTGCCGAAGAACTTTCTTATCAATTGTCTTGAGGTCATTTCCATTGAGGCGAATTTGTCCTTGATAAGGCTCATAAAAATGAACAATCATCTTAGCAAGTGTTGTTTTTCCCGAACCGCTGACGCCGACAAGACTAATTTTATCTCCCTTCTTGATAGTCAAACTAATATCTGATAAAGTATCTCGTCCAAAGCCGTATTTATAGGAGACGTTATGGAAAGTAATGTCTCCAGCTAAGAATTTTTTCTCCGTAAGGACTTGCTTGGTTTTGAATTCGGATTCTACCAGATAAACTTCATTCAGTCGATGATTGGCAACTTTAGCTGATTGCAGTTTGGTTTGAAGATTGATGATACTTTCAAGCGGACTAGTAAAGTATGAAAGGAGAGCATTGAAAGTAATCAGCTGACCAATTGAAATCTTTTGAGACATGACTAAAGAAGCTCCAACCCAGAGAATGACCACATTCAAAATAAGTTGTGCTCCTTGTTTGAGAGCTGTTTGCATAATGGAATATTTACTTAATTTGAAAGTCTTATCCAGATAATCAACAAACTCGCTATCAATCTTTTGGTAACGGCTTTCTTCGCTGGTTAAAGATTTAATGGTTTCAATTCCGTTGATATCTTCGATAATGGCAGAATTTACCATAGCATTGCTTTGCATAACATCGTTATTCATTTTTTCAAAAGGCTTCATAAAAGCAAAAATAATGAGAGCGTAGATAGGAATTGCAAGCAAGGTGAGTAAAAAGAGATTGGTATTTTGCAGTAAAAGAACATTGCCGACAATCATCACAATGGACAAATCAAGAAAGAGAGACAGGATAGTTGAAGCTAGAGCATCAATAATGGAGTTGGCATCTGTAAAACGAGAAATAATCTCCCCAGTGCGTCTCGTCGCAAAAAAGGACATTGGTAATTCAAAAATATGCCGAATATAAGACAAAATCACATCAATTGTTAATCGTTGACTGAGCACTGTTAGCAGGTAGTCTCTTGAAAAACTCATCATTTGCTGTAAGATGTAGGCAATGATAAGCCCAATTGAAATAATCCCAAGAGTTGATTTCATCTGATTTGGGATGTATTCGTCCAAAACACCTTGCAGATAATAGGAGCCCACAATGTTGATGAGGGTCACGAGCAAACTAGCTAAGACAATATAAAAAATCAAAGAACGCTGTTTAAAGATGAGTGGTAAAAAGCTAGCAAGCCCGTTCTTCTTATCCTTATGAGGTTTATAGCTAGGTTTCGGTGCGAGAAAGATAGCAACACCAGTCCAATCTTTTACAAATTGTTCTTTGCTAATCTTAGTTATTTTGACAGTTGGATCAGGATCACCGATAAGCAAGTGCTTTTTCTCGTTTTTATAAACGACATAATAGTGCTGAAGATTGCCATTCTTGTTGACATGTACGATGAAAGGATAGGGAAGCTCTTCTGTATCAAACAATGTCATGTCTGCTTGGATTGGTCGGGTTTCAAAGCCCATTTCTTTTGCTGCTTTGACAATTCCAAGTGCAGTTGTCCCTTCTTTGTCTGTCTTTGCGAGCTCTCTCAAGTGTGCTAAAGAATAATTTGAATCATAGTATCTAGCAATGGAAGCCAGAGCAGCAATACCACAATCTCTAGCATCTATTTGCGGCACAAACGATTTTTTAAAATTCACTATAATGTTTTCCTTTCGTTTTGTAATGTTATTTTCTCAAAAAGCGCAAGAAAAAGAGCATTTTAATCTTAAATGGTCGTTCTGATGTCTTAAATGATTAAAAAATACCATTCAAGATGTCAAAGCTACTGTTTAAGAATTTAATATTTACAAAACCAAGAAAATGGTTATACTTAAATTATGTTCAAGATAATTTCAATTGAACAATTTTAAAAGTCAATCTTATAAATTGAAAGAGGAAAATCTGATGGTAGAGATAAACTAGTTTTCAGGTGGCAAAGAGAGACGAGATGAAGCAGTCACTATTATTGACGATCTGCTTTCAAATTTGACGAATCCTGATTTGAAGAAAGTCTTGTTATCTTATCGTGAAGAGTTGAAAAAGCAGGAAATAGCAACTCCATTGATATTAAGTCGTATGAATCTTGCTCTTTCTCAAAAGCTGATTGAGAAGAATATTCGTTTATCAGAGGTTCAGTCTAATCAGTTGAAGAGATTAAGAGGTTTATCAAATATACGGTATATATTTTAACCTAGCTAATACAAACCTATATAAAAATGTATTAGAACACGAATAATAACTTTTTCATTGCTTCATATAGACAGTTTGATTTGTAACAGTAAATAGCAATCTCTTAGTGATATGATTAATTACGTCTGTGAAATGATGTACTGGAAACGTAAAAGATGAGATGATTAGAAAGTAGGAATATATGACTTATTTAAAGAAACTACAACTATGGATTTTAGGTGGCTTAATAGGAACCTTGCTTTTAGACTATTGGTCACACGATTTAAAGCAGCTTTATGCTATTGTTGCGACTTATGTGATGAGTTCAGTCTATACATTTATCTGCATAAAAATATTGAAGTTTAATGAGAGGATCACATTGCTGTCGGCTGTTATGTTGTCGGTTGTAGTGATGATTGTTTGCTTATATTTTTTACCTCAATTTATCCTATAAAAATGGAAGACTTTTATTAAGGTAAGAATAAATCAAAAAGTGGAGAATACCATGAAAGCAATTTATAAAAATCAAGTAGCTGATGTTTGGAAAATTGGCAAAGAAACTGAACAGCCTGATTGGGTGAAAGAAGCTTTTGCTAAAAATTATTTATATTGATTGGATGATCATCTTCGAATTTTAATGGCAGGACTAAATCCTTCTACGCTAGAAAATTTAAAAATTGGCGCAGTTGGAACAGTAGGCGGTGGATTTGCTGGTTATGGCATGTATGTGCTAGGGTATATTGATGATTATTTGGATGTAACCAATCACCGAGTCGTCTCTCAAAAAACATTTGAAAAAGAGTATCATGTTCAAGAAAATTTTAAAATAAATTGATTTTTTATCACTTTTTAGCAGACTAGCTGAGATAGTTTTACCATTCAGGGGATCAGAGCTATCATTTGGGATTTTTTTAAATGAACTAGAATTATTAGTTTATACTGTATATATACAATAAAGGAAGTTGAAAATAGTTAATGATTCTGTTTATCATATCTTGTTATTTTTTTATTCTTCCTATATAATGAGGTATATAAGTTAGGAGAAGTGCGTGAGTAAAAAGACAATAATTCTTTGTTTGATTGGTTGCTTTATGATATGTGGTGTGTTGGTGTTAAGTGCTGTGCACTTTGGGCAAGCTAGAAAGCCACATCATACGAAGGTAGCTAAAAGTTACACAGTTAGTCAAGAAAAGAAAAAAAGTTCGTCAAAAGAGTCGAAACCAGCAACTACTCGTGTTCCAACAAAAAGTATGGAAGAAAAGCAGAAAGTCATGGAAGCTGATTTGCCGGTAATGGGAGCTTATGGTTTGTATTATGATTATGCCAATCTAAATTTGGTTCAAGTCGTACAGGCGTATCTAGATGAGATGGGAATTGATCATTCACAAGTTGCATTTTCTTATAAGGATTTAACGAGTGGGCAAACCTATGCTATGAATGAGACGCAGCCGATGACAGCAGGCTCAACTTACAAATTGCCATTAAATATGTTGGTCGTTGATGAGGTAGAAAAGGGAAATTTATCACTAACCGAGCGGTTTGATATTACACATACTCGCTATGAATATATCGGTGAACACAATAATTACGTAGCGGCATTTAATGGGACAATGAACATTCCTGAGATGCAGGAATACTCTCTTCTCTATTCTGAAAATACACCTGCTTATGCTTTAGCGGAACGCTTAGGTGGCTTGGATAAAGCCTATACGATGTATCAGCGCTATGGAAAAGGAAAGGGCGAGATTAAGACAATCAACCAACAGAATCAAACAACGACGGATTATTATATTCAGGTATTGGATTATCTTTGGAAACATCAGGAAAAATATAAAGATATTTTGTATTATATCGGTGAGTCTTTTCCGAATGAATACTATAAACGATATGTAAGAGACATTCCAATCTACCAAAAGCCAGGTTATGTTGCAGAGGCATTAAATGTAGACGCAGTTGTGTGTGAGGAAAAGCCTTATTTGATTGCCCTTTATACAGCAGGACTGGGAGGAACGACTTCAGAGAGTGATGAAATCAGCGGTGTTGGTATTACGCAAGTTGGGCAATTGGCCTATGTCATCAATGAATGGCATCGAGTGAATATAAATTAAGATACATATATTTATGAGGCGAAGGACACGTTGTAAAAAGAACAAATTTCAGAAAAATGTAAGGGCTCTCTTTAAGATTGCAGCCCTTTTGTGTTATAATAAGAGCAGAATGTAAAAAAGGACCACAAGGATATCATGATTAACAAAGAGCATTATCGTTACATTAGGGAACATCCTGCTTTTGAAAATTTACCAGTTGAACATTTTGATAAAATAGCGGTTGAGATTCAATTTCGTAAAGTACCAAAAGGACAGATTATTTTCTTTTCTGGCGACAAACGAGAGCGACTTTTTTTGATTTATAAAGGCTATGTTCGCATTGAACAGTACGACCAGACAGATTCATTTAATTACATTGATTATGTGAAAGAAAATACCATGTTTCCTTATGGTGGTATGTTTGAAGATGAGACTTACCACTATTCTGGCGTATCTGTGACAGATTTGGAATATTTTTCGATTCCTGTTGACTTGTATGAATATTATTCTAAGCAAACTATAAAGCAAACGTTATTCATTACACATAAGTTGTCAAATATTTTGCGTTTCCATGAATTACGCTTGCGAAACTCTGTTTTGGCTAGTGCGACAGAGCGAGTTATTCAAGCGATTTCAATTTTATGTATTGATTTTTGCCAAGATAGAGATGATATTCCTTTTGCACTTAGTATGAAAGAACTAGCTAAACTAGGTGCAACTACTCGTGAAACAGTTAATCAAGTGTTGAAAAAATTAACAGAAGAAAACATTATTCAATATAAACGAAAGAAACTAGTCTTTTTGGATAAAGAATACTTTTTAAAATATTTTGAAGATATGTAATGCAAAAGAGGGCGAAATTGTAGTAGAAAACGCAATTTCTTGTCCTCTTTTTCATTTAGAAAATATGAGCTTAAGAATTTGATTTATTTCTAAAAAATAATTATTCATAAAACCAATAAAATGCATAAAATATTTATAGAAAGCGTTTTATTTTGAAATAATATTAGAATTTCTTTTAAAAAAAGCAAAGGATTTGGCATTTTGAATGTACAATTGATTGTGAAAGCGCAAACAAAAGATATTACAATATAACATGTAAATAGAACTTAAGGAAACTTAAGTCACAAAGAAAAAGAGGAGGACATAAGATGTCTACACATCCTATTCATGTTTTCTCAGAAATAGGAAAACTGAAAAAAGTTATGCTACATCGTCCTGGTAAAGAGTTGGAAAACTTGATGCCGGATCACTTGGAACGTCTGCTTTTTGACGATATTCCATTTTTGGAAGACGCTCAAAAAGAACATGATGCTTTTGCAGACGCTCTTCGTAAAGAAGGTATTGAAGTTCTTTACCTTGAAAAGTTGGCCGCTGAATCATTGACTTCTCCAGAAATTCGTAACGAATTTATTGAAGAATATCTTGATGAAGCAAATATTCGCGGGGCACAAACAAAAGTTGCTATTCGCGACATTCTTCATGGTATAGAAGACAACCTTGAATTGGTTGAAAAGACAATGGCAGGTTTCCAAAAAGCAGAATTGCCAGAAATTCCTGAAGAAGCTAAAGGCTTGACAGACTTGGTAGAATCCGACTATCCATTTGCTATTGACCCAATGCCAAACTTGTACTTCACACGTGACCCATTTGCTACAATTGGTAATGCTGTGTCATTGAACCATATGTACTCAGATACACGTAATCGTGAAACACTTTATGGTAAATATATTTTCAAATACCATCCAGTATATGGTGGCAATGTTGACTTGGTTTATAACCGTGAAGAAACAACTCGTATCGAAGGTGGAGATGAACTCGTTCTTTCTAAAGATGTCCTTGCAGTAGGTATTTCACAACGGACAGACGCAGCATCTATTGAAAAACTTTTGGTTAATATCTTCAAGAAGAATGTTGGCTTCAAGAAAGTGATTGCATTTGAATTTGCTAATAATCGTAAATTCATGCACTTAGATACAGTCTTCACAATGGTTGACTATGACAAGTTCACGATTCACCCAGAAATTGAAGGCGACCTTCGCGTTTACTCTGTTACTTATGAAAATGAAAAACTTCATATTGCAGAAGAAAAAGGCGATTTGGCTGAATTGTTAGCTAAGAATCTTGGTATTGACAAAGTTCATTTGATTCGTTGTGGTGGTGGAAATACTGTTGCTGCTGCTCGTGAACAATGGAACGACGGTTCAAATACCCTTACAATTGCACCAGGCGTGGTAGTGGTATATGACCGTAACGTTGTTACAAATAAGATTCTTGAAGAATATGGACTTCGTTTGATTAAGATTCGCGGAAGTGAATTGGTTCGCGGTCGTGGTGGACCTCGTTGTATGTCAATGCCATTTGAACGTGAAGAACTTTAAGATTAGAAAGAGGAATAATTAGAATGACAAACTCAGTGTTCCAAGGACGCAGCTTCTTGGCAGAAAAAGATTTTACACGTGCAGAATTAGAATATCTTATCGGTTTAGCAGCTCATTTGAAAGATTTGAAAAAGCGCAATATTGAACATCATTACTTAGCAGGTAAAAATATTGCTCTCTTGTTTGAAAAAACTTCAACTCGTACTCGTGCAGCTTTCACAACAGCAGCGATTGACCTTGGTGCTCATCCAGAATACCTAGGAGCTAACGACATCCAACTTGGCAAGAAAGAATCTACTGAAGATACTGCTAAAGTATTGGGACGTATGTTTGATGGAATTGAATTCCGCGGATTCAGCCAACGCATGGTAGAAGAATTAGCAGAATTCTCAGGTGTTCCTGTATGGAATGGTTTGACAGACGAATGGCATCCAACTCAAATGTTAGCTGACTATTTGACAGTTCAAGAAAACTTTGGTCGTTTGGAAGGCTTGACTCTTGTCTACTGTGGTGACGGACGCAATAACGTTGCAAACAGCCTTCTTGTAACAGGTGCTATCCTCGGTGTGAATGTGCACATCTTCTCTCCAAAAGAACTCTTCCCAGCTGAAGATATCGTGAAATTGGCAGAAGGATATGCGAAAGAAAGTGGCGCACATGTCTTAATTACTGACAATGCAGATGAAGCTGTTAAAGGTGCAGATGTCCTTTACACAGACGTTTGGGTATCTATGGGTGAAGAAGACAAATTCGCAGAACGTGTAGCCCTTTTGAAACCTTACCAAGTAAATATGGACTTGATTAAGAAAGCTGACAATGAAGATTTGATCTTCTTGCACTGCTTACCAGCTTTCCATGATACAAATACTGTTTATGGTAAAGATGTTGCTGAAAAATTCGGTGTTGAAGAAATGGAAGTAACTGACGAAGTATTCCGCAGCAAATACGCTCGCCAATTTGACCAAGCTGAAAACCGTATGCATACTATTAAAGCAGTTATGGCAGCAACTCTTGGTAACCTTTATATTCCAAAAGTATAATTTAAAACCAAAACCGTTTACCAACAGCTATGAGGGCTGCGACTAATAGCTTTAGTCCAGTCCTCATTTTTGATAGTGCTCGTGTTCATTTTAGTATGATGTTAATAGAGGAAAAAGGCGATAGAACAAACAACCATAATTACTGATGCAGTCACTCTCAGAGAAATGTAGTCTGAGACAATGCTATTCTAACCTCATTCCTACGTTTGTTGCAGCTGGATTCTATCTTGGACTACTAAAATGAAATTGAAACACTATAATGAGAAAACTCTAAGGAGGCTAATTATTTATGGCAAATCGGAAAATCGTTGTGGCTTTGGGAGGAAATGCCATCCTTTCATCTGATCCATCAGCTAAGGCACAACAAGAAGCATTAGCAGAAACAGCAAGTCATCTTGTAAAATTGATTAAAAATGGTGATGACTTGATTATCACTCATGGAAATGGACCGCAAGTTGGAAATCTTTTATTGCAACATTTAGCAGCAGATTCTGAAAAAAATCCAGCATTCCCGCTTGATTCGCTCGTTGCGATGACTGAAGGAAGTATCGGCTACTGGTTACAAAATGCTCTTCAAAATGCTTTACGTGAAGAAGGGATTGAAAAAGAAGTTGCTTCTGTTGTGACACAAGTCGTGGTTGACAAAAACGACCCAGCTTTCACAAATTTGAGCAAACCAATCGGACCATTCTACACAGAGGAAGAAGCAAAAGCAGAAGCTGAAAAGAGTGGAGCTACTTTCAAAGAAGATGCTGGACGTGGCTGGAGAAAAGTAGTTGCTTCACCAAAACCAGTTGGAATCAAAGAAATTGAAACTATTCGTACACTCATCAATGCAGGACATGTCGTTGTGGCTGCTGGTGGTGGCGGCATTCCTGTTATCAAGGAAGACAATGGTCATCTTGCCGGCGTAGAAGCAGTAATTGACAAAGACTTTGCTTCACAATGTCTGGCTGAATTGGTCGAAGCAGATCTTTTCATTGTCTTGACAGGTGTTGACTATGTTTATGTGAACTACAATAAGCCAGATCAAGCTAAGTTGGAGCGTGTCAATGTAGCTCAATTAGAAGAATACATCAAGCAAGAACAGTTTGCACCAGGAAGTATGTTGCCTAAAGTGCAAGCAGCTATTGCCTTTGTAAATGATCGACCAGAAGGCGAGGCTGTCATTACTTCTCTTGAAAACTTAGGTGCTTTAATTGAGTCTGAAAGCGGAACGATTATTGAAAAAGGATAACAGAGTGTTATCATTTATAAGTTTAAGACTGTAATAAAACTTTTTAAAACAATGTCGGTGTTTCCTATTTTTAGATTTGCTTTCTTTAGGTCTATTTTACTGTTGTAAAATGATAATTTTTTTGAAAATGACTAGTATTTTTCATTTGAATATGTTAAAATATAGTCAAAGGAAGCGCTTTCTGAAAATGGGATTCGGTTAAATTTTTACAATTTGTTACATTTAGGAGGAAAACAAATGAGTGAAAAAGCAAAAAAAGGGTTTAAGATGCCGTCATCTTATACCGTTTTGATGATTATCATTGCCATTATGGCAGTATTGACCTGGATTATTCCAGCTGGTCAATATGATGCTGATAAGTCTGGTAATCTAATTACAGGAACCTATAAGACTGTTGCTCAAAATCCACAAGGGATTTGGGATGTCTTAATGGCTCCGATTCGTGCTATGCTTGGGAAAGAACCAACATCAGCAGCAATTGATGTTGCCTTCTTTATTCTGATGGTTGGTGGTTTTCTTGGTGTTGTCAACGAAACAGGTGCCCTTGATGTTGGGATTGCTTCTATCGTGAAGAAGTACAAAGGCCGCGAAAAGATGTTGATTTTAGTCTTGATGCCTTTGTTTGCTCTTGGCGGATCCACTTATGGTATGGGTGAAGAAACCATGGCTTTCTATCCACTTCTTGTGCCAGTTATGATGGCAGTAGGATTTGACAGTTTGACTGCGGTGGCTATTATCCTTCTTGGTTCTCAAATTGGATGTTTGGCTTCTACTCTAAACCCATTTGCTACAGGTATAGCTTCTGCGACAGCAGGTGTGGGTACTGGTGACGGTATCGTTCTTCGTTTAATCTTCTTTGTTGTGATGACAGCACTTGGTACGTATTTCGTTTATCGTTATGCGGATAAGATTCAAAAAGATCCGACAAAATCTTTGGTTTACAGCCATCGCGAAGAAGATTTGAAACACTTTAATGTAGATGCAGTTGCTAATGTAGAATCCACTCTTAGCAAGAAACAAAAACAAGTGTTGGTACTCTTTGTCTTGACCTTTGTTCTCATGATTATGAGTTTCATTCCATGGACAGACTTGAAGGTAACTATTTTTGAAAGTTTCAATAAATGGTTGATTGGACTTCCGTTCATTGGTAAGATTGTTGGTAGTTCAACATCTGCTTTGGGTACCTGGTACTTCCCAGAAGGGGCAATGCTCTTTATGGTAATGGGTATCATCATTGGTTTTGTTTACCGCATGAAAGAAAGCCGCTTTATCACTGTCTTTATCAATGGTGCGGCTGATCTTCTAAGTGTTGCGCTTATCGTAGCTGTTGCTCGTGGTATTCAAGTTATCATGAACGACGGTATGATTACAGCTACAATCCTTCACTGGGGTGAAGTAGGACTGAAAGGTCTATCATCTCAAGTATTTATCGTATTGACTTACATTTTCTATCTGCCAATGTCATTCCTTATCCCATCAACATCTGGTCTTGCCAGTGCAACAATGGGTATCATGGCACCTCTTGGAAAATTCGTCAACGTTCCAGCAAGTTTGATTATCACCGCTTACCAATCTGCTTCTGGTCTTTTGAACCTTGTTACTCCAACATCTGGTATCGTTATGGGGGCACTTGCTCTTGGACGTATTGATTTGGGTACTTGGTGGAAATTCGTTGCAAAATTGGTTGCAGGAATCTTTGTAGTAAGTATTCTACTTCTTATTTTAGGAACGTTCTTATAATAGGAAAATAACGAGGTGTTCTTTATGAAACAATTTTTAACTGAAGAAATTAAGTCTGATTATTTAGAATCGCTGAAAACAATCGTTTCCTACCCATCAGTTCTTAATGAAGGAGAAAACGGAACACCTTTCGGACAATCTATTCAAAACGTCTTAGAAAAAATGCTAGAGATCACTAGGAGTTTAGGTTTTAAAACTTACATTGATCCTCAAGGCTATTATGGATATGCAGAAATCGGTCAGGGAGAAGAACTCCTGGCCGTTCTCTGCCATTTAGACGTTGTTCCTGCGGGAGATTTGTCTGATTGGGAAACTCCTCCATTTGAAGCGACGATAAAAGATGGTTGGATACATGGGCGTGGGGTTCAGGACGATAAAGGTCCGTCCCTAGCTGCACTTTATGCTGTTAAAGCACTGATGGATGCGGGTGTGACATTTAACAAACGGATTCGTTTTATCTATGGTACAGACGAAGAAACGCTGTGGCGCTGTATGGCTCGTTACAATGAGCTAGAAGAAACAGCAACACTTGGTTTTGCGCCTGACTCATCTTTTCCATTAACCTATGCCGAAAAAGGATTGCTGCAAATTAAATTGCATGGTCCTGGTTCACAAGCGCTTGCTATCGAGGCAGGAGAAGCCTTTAATGTTGTACCTGCAAAAGCAAGCTATACGGGAAATTTAGCAGATTCGTTAGAAGCAGAGTTAAAAAAAGCTACATTTGAATATGAACGGTCAGGCGATACAGTCACTGTCATCGGTGTTCCTAAGCATTCAAAAGATGCGGCTGAAGGAGTGAACGCCATTGTACGTTTGACTACAGGACTAAATCCGCTTGTTCAACACTCTGACATTCAATTTATCGCTGAAGTAGTTGGGGAAGATGCCACAGGCAGCCGCTTGTTTGGTGAAATTTCAGATGAGCCTTCAGGAACCTTGTCCTTCAATATCTCTGGATTAACCATAAATCCAGACAAGTCTGAAATTCGGATTGACATGCGGATTCCAGTTCTTGCAGACAAAAATAAATTAGTACAAGAATTAAGCCAAATTGCTGAAAAATATCAATTGCGTTATGAAGAGTTTGACTATCTTGCACCATTATATGTGCCGCTTGATAGTGAATTGGTCAGCACGTTAATGGCTGTCTATAAAGAAAAAACCAATGATGACAGTCCTGCTGTATCCTCTGGTGGTGCTACATTTGCTCGCACCATGCCAAATTGCGTGGCCTTTGGTGCACTTTTCCCTGGTGCTTTGCAAACAGAACATCAAGCTAATGAACGAACTGTGATTGAGGATTTGTATAAAGCAATGGATATCTATGCTAAAACGATTTATCGCTTAGCTGTAGAATAGTTAGAAGAAAGTAGAAGTGAGAATGAACTTGTAAATTGTACAAGAATTCATTTTTCACCTGGCTAGTAGTTAATTATTAAGACAATACGGTATTACTAACTAAAATAAAGCTACGACTGGATAAAAATCCAGCCATAGCTTTTTAATCTTTACTAAAGAAGAACGGGGGTGCAAATTGTTTTAATTTGTTAAAACAGTCTTGTGCTTTTTGATTGTCCTCGCAGATAATCAAGCAGACATCATCACCGCAGACCGTTGCGACAATTTCGGAAAATTCTAGAGCATCTAAGATAGAGCCGAATGATTGTGCCAATCCAGGAAGAGTTTTCATGACAACTTGATGTTGAACAGGACGCAACATAATCAAGGCATCTTCCATATAGAGACGCAGCCGTTTTTCCCAGCGTGAAGGTGCCATGCTATTGATAATATAATAAGAAATATCTGCTTCGTGTACTTTTACTAAGTTCAAAGCTTTAATGTCTCGAGAAAGTGTGGATTGCGTCACTGTAACGCCATTTGCTGAAAGCAAATCTTGTAATTCTTGTTGTGTGTGAATTTTTTTCTCTAGGACAAGCGAGCGAATGAGTCGATGACGACTTTCAATTTTATTCATATTTCACCTATTATTTTATAAACATGGCATCGCCAAAACTGAAAAAGCGATATTTTTCATCAATGGCATGCTGATAAGCAGAGAGCACTAATTCTCTGCCCGCAAATGCTGAGACGAGCATGACAAGAGTGGACTTAGGTAAGTGGAAATTGGTAGAAAAGGCATCCACCACTTTCCAATCATAACCTGGTTTGATAAAGATATTGGTCCAGCCAGAGTCAGCTTTGATTTCCCCATTAAATTTTGAACCGATTGTCTCCAGTGTACGGATAGAAGTTGTTCCAACTGCAACGACACGATGTCCACTAGCTTTAACTTGTCGAAGCGTGTTAGCTGCCTCTTCAGACAATGTATAGAATTCTGAGTGCATCTCGTGTTCGTCTACATTATCTACAGAGACAGGACGAAAGGTTCCTAGCCCGACATGAAGCGTCAGATAGACTAATTTCACACCTTTGGCTTCAATCTGAGCCAGCAGCTCTTTGGTAAAATGAAGCCCGGCAGTAGGAGCAGCAGCTGAGCCATTTTCTTTAGCATAAACAGTCTGATAGCGCTCACGGTCTTTTAGCTTTTCATGAATATAAGGCGGTAAAGGCATTTCACCGAGACTTTCAAGCACTTCTAAGAAAATGCCTTGGTAATGGAAACGTACAATTCGTCCGCCGTGTTCTAATTCTTCTAAAACAGTTGCTGTTAAGCGTCCGTCGCCAAAAGATATAGCTGCTCCGACTTTTAAGCGCTTGGCTGGCTTCGCTAGCACTTCCCAATCATCCCCTGCGATGTTTTTCAACAGTAGTAATTCAACATGTCCGCCTGTTTCAGGTTTTTCACCATGAAGGCGTGCTGGTAAGACGCGCGTATCATTCATAACCAAAGCGTCTCCTGGATTTAATTGGTCGATAATGGCATCAAAGTGAGTATCTTCCATTTGACCAGTTTCGTGATTGACTACTAAAAGGCGGGAAGCATCTCGCTTTTCTAAAGGTGTTTGTGCGATTAACTCTTCTGGTAAATGAAAGTCAAAGTCAGCAGTATTCATACATTCTCCTTAAGCTGTAAATAAAATCCATAATGAATAACAAGAAGCAATAAGTGGCAGGCACATGAGTAAAATACCTAAAATCAGTAAGGTATAATGCCACATTCGCTTGGTTTTGAGAAGGAGTGCAGTTATGACAAAAGCAACTCCTAACAAAAATAAACAGAATAAATAGACTAACATTCTTCTATTATAACACGATTTTTCTTGCAAACAAGCTCGTACTCTTTAAAAAGGAATAAATTCTCTTGACAAAAATTGGTCTATACCATATAATGTAATTAAGTAAAGAAAAGGGGGTTAGCGATGAGAATTATTCAAGTGGAAAATCAAGTAGACGGTGGTAGAGTAGCTTTTGAATTATTAAAAGAAAAATTAGCGAAAGGAGCTAAAACGTTAGGCTTAGCGACAGGTAGCAGTCCTTTGAGTTTTTACGAGCAAATTGTTGAAAGTGATCTTGACTTGACAGATTTAACAAGTGTGAATTTGGACGAGTACATCGGGCTAAGTGGAGAAAATCCTCAGTCATATCGCTATTTCATGCAGGAGCATTTGTTTGATAAAAAACCATTTAAGGAAAGCTTCTTGCCAAATGGTGTTGCAGAAAATGCGGAAACAGAAATCAAACGCTACAATCACGTTCTGGCAGAGCATCCTGTTGATTTGCAAATTTTAGGAATTGGCACAAATGGTCATATTGGTTTTAATGAGCCGGGAACGAGTCTTGACAGTACGGTTCATGTAGTGGATTTGGAGCAATCAACCATTGAAGCCAATGCTCGTTTCTTTGACAAGATAGAAGATGTGCCAACTCAAGCTTACTCAATGGGCATTCAAAATATTCTCAATGCAAAGTCCATTATTTTATTTGCTTATGGTGCTTCAAAAGCAAAAGCGATTGCAGGAACCGTGGAAGGACCGATTACAGAAGAACTACCAGGAAGCGTCCTTCAAAAACATGAAGATGTTGTCATTATCGCAGATAAAGAAGCTTTAAGCATTTTGAAAAAATAAGCATCTATTTCCTATCTAATTTTTAGGTAGGTTTTTTGACATTTTGGAAAAAGTTCGTTATCTTATGAATAAAGTGTGTTATACTAGAAGATAAGTGAAAACTTAGGAGGATTCTAGTGAAAAAGCTGTTAGCTATTATTTGTCTTTTTGTGTTGTATGTGGGAGTAACTGCTGCTCGCGCAGATGAGTTGGTTGATATGGCACAAAAAATGTATCCAAACGAGAAGATCAATCCAATCAATCGACCTAAATCGTCCTTGATTGTAGATGCTAATACGGGAAACATTCTTTGGCAAGACAATATTGATGAAGTTCGTGATCCTGCCAGTATGAGCAAATTGATGACCTTGTATTTAGTTTTTGAAGCAATTCAGCAAGGAAAGTTGAGCGAAAATACAGTTATCAAAGCAACACCACGTGATGAAGCAATTGCCAAAATTTACGAAATTTCCAACAATAAAATTGTGGCAGGAGTAGATTATACTGTTTCTGAATTGATTACGATGACAGCTGTTCCATCTTCAAATGCGACAACTGTCATGTTAGCCAATTATTTATCTAACAATGATCCAGATACATTTTTGGATATGATGAATGCCAAGGCAAAAGAATTGGGTATGACCAATACAAAATGGTTCAATGCTAGCGGAGCTGCAGCTGTTTCTTTCAAAGGCTTGTATACTCCACAACGGTATGATAACAACGCAGCTAATCAGACAACAGCGCGCGATTTAGCCATTTTAGGATACCATTTCGTCAAGAATTATCCAAATATTTTAAATTACACCAATAAACCAGTCGTAACGGTGAAAAAGGGAACGCCGTATGAAGAAACCTTTGAAACCTATAATTACTCACTTCCCGGTGCCAAATATGGCATCGAAGGCGTCGAAGGTTTAAAGACGGGGTCAAGTCCACGAGGAGCTTTTAATTACATCGCAACGATTAAACGAGGTAATCAGCGTTTGATTAGTGTTGTCATGGGAGTTGGAAATTGGGCTGATCAAGATGGAGAATATTATCGTCACCCATTTGGGAATGCTTTGATCGAAAAAGCCTATGCTGATTATGAATATAAAAAAGTTTTTAATGCTGGTGAGCGAAAAATCAATGGAAAGACCTATAAATTATCAAAAGATTTCTATGCCACAGTGAAAAAAGGAACTGCAGCAAAAACGGTTGTGGAAAATGGAGTATTGAAAAACGAGAATGGTTTGGAACAACTTTCTTCGCTCATTTCGAACGGAGAACATGTTACAGAAAAAGGAAGAACAACTAAAAACAGTACAGCTAAGTCAACTGTAAAAACTGCAACAGCAAAGTCTAGTGGAAAAAGTTTGAAGCGATTCTTTTTAGATTATCACATTCTGGTCGCAGTTCCGTTGCTCATTCTTTTGCTCATTGTCGTTTTTGAAGCAACGAAACGTAAGCAAAGAAGAAAACAGCGTACAACTAACGATACACAGCTATCTCGTCGTCAGAAACGTTAATCACTCATTGCAAAATAGAAAGCTCGATTGATTTATCCAATCGAGCTTTGTCACCTTTTTAGGGAGAAGGAAAATCATGTTTAGGAAATTTCAGAATAGCTATTTCGCTTATTTTTTAATGTATAATTTTTATTTTTTATCGTACTCATTGTTTTCAACTTTAATTTCTGTTTATATGTTGGATAAGGGGTACTCAGCTAGTCAAGTTTCACTTGTTGTCTCTGCCTCATTCTTTTCTTCTATGATTGTTCAGCCACTCATGGGGATTTTAAACGATAAGATTGGCATTAAAAAAGTGACCATTTATAGTTTTCTTCTGATTATTTTGGGAGCAATCTTTTTTATGCAAGCCAATAATCTTTTATTGTTGACAGTCTGGTATAGTGCTGTTTTAATGTTGGTCAATGGAGTCAATCCTGTTATGGATGTGTTGGCTGCTAGAAGCCCTTATACTTATGGGAAAATCCGTATCTGGGGTACTTTTGGTTATGCAATGGGCTCACAATTAGCAGGATTGATTTATAAATTCATCTCACCGCAAGCAATTTTCATCGTGTTTATCGGTATGATGTGTGTGAGTATTCTTGGGGTATTTGGGATTGACCCAAAACATAATCAAGGTTCAAAAAAAGCCACACAAATGAAAAATGACTCTTCTATTGGGAAAATTTTCAAAAACAAAACATATTTGTTTTATCTTCTTATCGTGGCACTCTATTCTGGAGTTGGAAATACAGGGCATACATATATCCCTTCTATGCTAGAGCATAGCGGTTTAAGTGTTAATATGGCGACAACTGTGGTAGCTATTTCTGTAATTTGCGAGTCGCCATTGATTTTCTTTTCTTATCTTTTTATGGATAAGGTTCCAATTAAAAAATTGCTCTATATTCCTTTGGGAATTTTGCTTTTACAGTATGTGATTTATGGATTGGATTTGGGGCTTACTTCCAAGATTCTCTTAACTTTAATGTCAAAGCATGCTACAGGTATGTTGTTGATTATGGTGACTTTGAAGATTGTCGCTAACATAGTAGATGAGAATTATTTGGTCACAGCTATTGCTTTGGTGCAGACAGCGCGCAATTTGGGAACCATTCTTATTCAAAATATTGCAGGAGATATTATTGATAAATCTGGCTATGAAATGATGAGTTTTTTCTTAGCTGGTGTAATGGTTCTAGTGCTTGTTTTAGCTTTCTTTTTGAAAGTACCAAACAAGTCAAATCAGAAATTGTTTGGTTAAGAGAAGTATAAAGGGACTGGATTTTTTCCAGCCCCTTTATTAAGTACTTTGTTACTTTTGATGTTTGAATGAAAAGAGGCATGTACAGATAATGGAATCAATAGCTCGATAGATAGTTAAAAATGATAGTCTAATAGTAAAAGGTGATATTAAATCAAGGGAAGTTCCGTTTATTAAAGTCTACCTATAAATACGAATCTATCATTTTTCCGCATTATTGTGGCAAAAATATAGATTTTAAAAGCGCTTTCTTAGATGTATAATGAAAATATCAAAATCAGGAGGACTTTAGATATGTCAACTTTTAAAGATGGATTTCTCTGGGGTGGAGCTGTTGCGGCACATCAACTGGAAGGTGGCTGGTAGGAAGGTGGAAAAGGTATCAGTGTGGCGGATGTTATGACCGCAACTCGTCACGGAGTGCCTCGGGAAATTACCCCAGGGGTCCTAGAAGGCAAGTACTATCCTAACCATGAGGCCATTGATTTTTATCATCGTTACAAGGGAGATATTGCTCTTTTTGCAGAGATGGGCTTCAAGTGTTTCCGGACTTCTATTGCCTGGACGCGGATTTTCCCTAAAGGAGATGAAATAGAGCCTAATGAAGCTGGTCTGCAATTTTATGATGACCTTTTTGACGAATGCCTCAAGTATGGTATTGAGCCTGTTATCACTTTGTCTCACTTTGAAATGCCTTATCATTTGGTAACTGAGTATGGTGGCTGGAAAAACCGTAAAGTGATTGACTTCTTTGTACGCTTTGCAGAAGTTGTTTTTGAGCGTTATAAGGATAAAGTCAAATACTGGATGACTTTCAATGAAATCAACAACCAAGCTAATTATCAGGAAGATTTTGCTCCCTTCACCAACTCCGGGATTGTTTATAAAGAAGGCGATGATCGCGAAGCAATCATGTATCAGGCTGCTCACTATGAGTTAGTAGTTTCTGCGCGTGCAGTTAAGGTTGGTCACGAAATCAATCCTGACTTCCAAATCGGTTGCATGATTGCCATGTGCCCTATTTATCCGGCTACTTGTAATCCAAAGGATATTCTTATGGCTATGAAAGCTATGCAGAAGCGTTATTACTTTACAGACGTGCATGTCTTTGGTCGATATCCTGAGCATATTCTCAAATACTGGGAAAGAAAGGGAATCAAGGTGGACTTTAGCAAGCAGGATCAGGAAGATTTGCTGGCGGGCACTGTTGACTATATTGGCTTTAGCTACTATATGTCCTTTGCTATTGACTCCCATCGGGAAAATAATCCTTACTTCGACTTGTATATAATCCAATATTGACCGTTCCATTTATTTTGGCTCCCATCGTCTCTGCTTCGATTGGTTACTGGTCTGTTCAACTTGGACTAGCTGGTAAAGCGATTGCCCAAACACCATGGCCAACACCTATTGGTATTGGAGTATACGTTGGTTCAGGTGGTAATATTGGTGCCTTTGTGGTTGCACTTATCTGTGCTCTGGCTGCCTTTGTAATTTGGTATCCATTTATTAAGATGTATGATACTAAGTTGTACAAAGAAGAAATGAATAGTGCTGAAGCGATTCAATAAATTTGTTTCCCCTTATAAAAGATTTGAGAAACTTTTTCGGAAGTTTCTCTTTTTTGCGAATAATTTCAGTAAAAGGGGAAAATAATTTATGCTAATAGCTTGTCAGGAAAATGGGAACCTACTAAATGCTGTGGAAGATACGGTAAATCCGCTGGATAAATTTCTCTGTCCAGCTTGTTTGGAGGCGGTCCGTTTTAAAAAAGGAAGAGTCATGCGACCGCATTTTGCTCATATTTCTTTAAAAGACTGTCATTTTTATACGGAAAATGAAAGCGCAGAACACCTGAATTTGAAAGCTGCCTTGTTTACTTGGGCCAGAAAGTCTAATCATGCAGTTCAAGTGGAAGCGTATTTACCTAAATTGCAACAAATTGCAGATCTGTTAGTAGAGAAACAGATTGCGCTTGAAGTTCAATGCAGTTCGCTGAGTCAAAAGCGCTTAAAAGAGCGTACGGACAGATCGGAAGAGCACACGTCTGAACTCCAGTCACTGACCAATATCGTATGCCGTCTTCTGCTTGAAAAAAAAAACAAAAAGATTTTCTTTATTTCAGTCAAAATATGGGCTTTTATCTGTGGGAATTGGATGATAAAAAGCAGGAGATTCGGCTCAAGTATCTGATTCACGAAGATTTGCATGGTCGAGCTCAATATAAGGTCCAGTCTTTTCCTTTTGGTCAGGGCAGCCTTTTGACTGTTCTGCGAACGCCCTTTCAACGGCAGGAGATGACCAGTTTTTTAGCAAAAGAGGATAAAAATATTTGCCGTTATGTTCGTCAACAGCTCTATTATCAACAACCTAAATGGATGAAATTACAGGCAGAATTGTATCAAGCGGGTGATAATTTATTGACTAAAACGGCTAGTGACTTTTATCCGCAGGTTCAGCCTGTTCGTGCCAGCTCTTTTTGTCAGATTTTTCAAGACCTCACACCTTATTACCAACAATTTTCAGCTTATTATGAAAAAAATAAAAATCTCCAAATTCTCTATCCCCCAGCTTTTTATGCAAAGATTTTTGGCAATATTTATGATAGAATAGGAAGGACGGAGGAAATTTTATGGCAAAACAAAGAAATGAAATTGAAGAAAAATACACTTGGGACCTAACAACGATTTTCCCAACAGATGAAGCTTTTGAGGCAGAGTTAAGTCAAGTTTCAAAAGAATTAAAAGGAGCCAGCAGCTTAGCAGGTCATCTTTTGGATTCGGCTGATAGCCTTTTAAAAACAACAGAAATCCAATTGGACTTAATGCGTCGCATAGAAAAGCTCTATTCCTATGCTCACATGAAAAATGACCAAGATACGCGCGTGGCAAAATACCAAGAATACCAAGCCAAGGGTATGGCTATTTATAGTGAATTCGGACAGGCCTTTGCTTTCTATGAACCAGAATTTATGGCAATCACAGACGAGCAATATCAGACTTTCTTAACTGAAAAGCCTGAATTGCAAATCTATCAGCACTTCTTTGATAAGCTACTGCAAAAGAAACCTCATATCCTTTCTCAGCGTGAGGAAGAATTGTTGGCAGGTGCTAGTGAAATTTTTAGTGCTGCGGGTGATACTTTTGGAATCTTGGACAATGCCGATATTGTCTTTCCAACCGTACACGACGAAGAAGGAAATGAAGTGCAATTGACGCACGGAAATTACATTAGTTTAGTGGAGTCGAAAAATCGTACAGTCCGCAAGGAAGCTTATGAAGCGCTTTACAGCGTCTATGAGCAATACCAACACACTTATGCTAAGACACTCCAAACGAATGTTAAAGTTCATAATTACAATGCCAAAGTTCGTAATTTTTCTTCTGCGCGTGAAGCTGCCTTGTCTGCTAACTTTATTCCAGAAAGTGTTTATGATAGCTTAGTGTCTGCGGTCAACAAACATTTGCCACTCTTACATCGCTATATTGCGCTACGTGCAAAGATTTTAGGTCTTTCTGATTTGAAAATGTACGACCTCTATACACCATTGTCAGAAGCAGATTACAAATTTACTTATGAGGAAGCCTTGACGAAAGCAGAAGAAGTCTTAGCTATCCTTGGAGAAGATTATCTAAGTCGAGTAAAAGAAGCCTTTTCAGATCGTTGGATTGATGTTTATGAAAACCAAGGCAAGCGCTCTGGGGCTTATTCTGGTGGTTCTTACGATACCAATGCTTTTATGTTGCTCAACTGGCAAGATACGTTGGACAATCTTTTTACGCTGGTTCATGAAACTGGTCACAGCATGCATTCCAGCTACACTCGTGAAAATCAGCCGTACGTTTACGGAGATTATTCTATTTTCTTAGCTGAGATTGCTTCTACGACCAATGAAAATATCCTTACGGAGAAATTATTGGAAGAAGTAGATGACGATCAAACCCGCTTTGCGATTCTGAATCATTTCTTGGACGGTTTCCGTGGAACTGTTTTCCGCCAAACTCAGTTTGCCGAGTTTGAACATGCCATTCACAAAGCTGACCAAGAAGGTCAAGTCTTGACGAGTGAATTTTTGAATGATTTGTACGCAGATTTGAATGAAAAATATTATGGTTTGACGAAAGAGGACAACCCACAAATTCAATACGAATGGGCACGGATTCCGCATTTCTACTATGATTACTATGTTTTCCAATACTCAACCGGTTTCTCAGCTGCTTCTGCCTTAGCTGATAAGATTGTTAACGGAACGCAAGAAGATAAAGAGAAGTATCTCAACTACTTGAAAGCAGGAAATTCTGATTATCCGCTAAATGTCATTAAAAAAGCTGGTGTAGATATGGAAAAAGAAGACTATCTCAATGCTGCCTTTGCAGTCTTTGAGCGTCGTCTTGATGAATTTGAAGCACTCGTAGAAAAGTTAGGACTGGCATAAAATGGTCCAATCCTATAGTAAAAATGCTAATCACAATATGCGTCGTCCCGTTGTCAAAAAAGAAATCGTCGATTTTATGCGGACACGGCAAAAACAAGTTTCGGGCTCTTTAAAAGAGCTCGAAACTTTTGCTCATGCAGAAAATATTCCCATTATTCCTCATGAAACAGTTGCCTATTTTCGTTTTCTATTAGAAACTTTACAGCCAGAAAAGATTTTGGAAATTGGAACAGCCATTGGCTTTTCAGCTCTTTTAATGGCAGAACATGCACCGCAGGCTCAAATTACAACGATTGATCGCAATCCAGAAATGATTGCTTTTGCTAAAGCGAACTTTGCTAAGTTTGATAAGCGCAAGCAAATTACATTGCTAGAAGGTGACGCAATGGATATTCTTCCTAGTTTGAAAGATTGCTATGACTTTGTCTTTATGGACTCTGCTAAGTCCAAATACGTTGTCTTTCTGCCGGAAGTTCTGAAGCGCCTTGCTTCAGGAGGGATTATCATCATAGATGATGTTTTTCAGGGTGGTGATATAGTGAAAGACATTAAGGAAGTGCGTCGAGGTCAACGAACGATTTATCGAGGGTTGCACCAATTATTTGATAAAACGCTAGATCAACCTGACTTGACTGCAACTTTGTTGCCTCTTGGTGACGGCATTCTGATGATTAGAAAAGAATGAGATTCTTAATATTTTCCTAAACTTTCACAGTTTTTAGGAAAATTTAAGATATTAAATCTATTTTATGGTACAATAAGAAAGTGAATTAAAAAAAGGAGTTTTCATAATGAAGAAAAAAATTCTAGCAGGAGCTATTACGCTTTTGTCAGTTGTAACATTAGCGGCGTGCTCGCAAGCTGGTGGTAAAGATATTATCACAATGAAAGGAAATACAATCACTGTCAATGATTTCTATAACAAAGTGAAAAATAATGCAGCCGCTCAACAAGTACTTCTCAATATGACCATTCAAGAAGTTTTTGAAAAGAGCTATGGTAAACATGTTACAGAAAAAGAAGTCAATGAAACGTTCAATAAGAGTAAGAGCACTTACGGAACTGCTTTCCAACAAGTATTGGCAAGAGCAGGATTGACGGAAGATACTTATCGTGAACAAATCAGAACCAATAAATTGGTCGAATATGCTGTCAAAAAAGCAGCTGAAAAAGAATTGACAGATGCAAATTATAAAAAAGCATACGAATCTTATACACCAGAAGTGACTGCTCAAATCATCAAAGTTGACAGTCAAGACAAGGCAAAGGAAGTGCTGGAGAAAGCCAAAGCTGAAGGTGCTGATTTCGGACAAATTGCTAAGGAAAATTCTACGGATACCAAGACCAAAGATAAGGGTGGGGAAGTGAAGTTTGACTCAGCTTCGACAGATATCCCAGATGCTGTTAAAAAAGCGGCTTTTGCCCTTGAAGCAAACGGTATTTCGGATGTTATCACCGTTAAATCATCAACTTATTCTTCAAGTTATTATATTGTGAAACTAAATAGTAAGTCTGAAAAATCAGCGAATTGGAAAGACTACAAGAAACAACTGAAAAATGTTATCTTGACACAAAAGCAAAATGATCGAACCTTTATCCAAAAAATTGTTGCCAAAGAATTACAAGCAGCCAATATTAAAGTGAAAGATCAAGCTTTCCAAAGTCTATTCTCACAATATGTCAAGTCAGATAGCAAATCAACATCTAGTTCGTCATCTTCATCAAAATAAGTTGACGAAAAGCTCATAAGTGAGTATAATAAATCTATTGAGAATTGATTTTTGATCTCTTAGCCCAGAGAATTGGCGGTGCTGCAAGCCATGTGAGAGCTAAAATCATGCTACTCAGAGAAAAAATTGCATACATAATGAGAATGACAAGTTCATTGAATGAAGGTGGTACCGCGGTTTTTCGCCCTTCGTCTAGTGGACTTGTCTTTTTGCGAGGAATCGTCATGAAGACCTATCTTGTAAAACAAAAATTTCGCTTTGGTGGTGAGAAGTTTGACATCAAAGACGATCGTGGAAACATTGAGTATCAAGTGGAGGGGAGCTTTTTAAAAATTCCCAAAACCTTTACGATTTATGATGACAAGGGTGAAGTAGTCAGCCAAATTCAAAAGACTGTGCTAACAGTCTTACCTCAATTTGAAATTCAATTGCGCAATGGTTCGAGTTTTTATATCCGTAAAAAATTCACTTTTTTACGAGATAAATATGAATTTGACAACTTAGGTCTGCGCATCGAGGGGAATATCTGGGATTTGGAATTTCGTCTGCTGGATGCGCAGGGACAAGTGATTGCAGAGATTTCAAAAGAACTCTTGCACCTGATGTCCACTTATCAAGTTGTAGTTTATGAAGATGCCTATGCGGATTTAGTGATTTCATTGTGTGTGGCTATTGACTATGTAGAAGCTCTTGAAAGTAGTTCTTAAAACTCACATGGGCAATAGAAAAATCAGTTAGAGAAATGTTTTAAGGAGAAGAAAATGAAACAATTATCAAGTGCTCAAGTACGCCAAATGTGGCTAGATTTTTGGGCTTCAAAAGGTCATGCTGTCGAACCGTCTGTTAGTCTAGTACCAGTCAATGACCCGACCCTACTCTGGATTAACTCTGGCGTAGCAACATTAAAGAAATATTTCGACGGGACCATTATTCCAGAAAATCCACGGATTACCAATGCGCAGAAAGCGATTCGGACGAATGACATTGAAAATGTCGGAAAAACAGCACGTCATCATACCATGTTTGAAATGCTGGGGAATTTTTCTATTGGTGATTATTTCCGTGATGAAGCGATTGAATGGGCTTTTGAGCTCTTGACTAGTCCTGACTGGTTTGATTTTCCAAAAGACAAGCTCTACATGACTTACTATCCAGATGATCATGATTCTTATAATCGTTGGATTTCAGTTGGTGTCGATCCAAGCCATTTGATTCCAATTGAAGACAATTTCTGGGAAATTGGGGCAGGACCTTCTGGGCCCGATACAGAAATCTTCTTTGACCGCGGGGAAGCATTTGACCCTGAACATCTAGGGCTTCGTTTGCTTGCAGAAGATATTGAAAATGATCGTTATATTGAAATTTGGAATATTGTTTTGTCCCAATTCAATGCTGATCCAGCTGTTCCACGAAGTGAATACAAGGAGTTGCCTCACAAAAATATTGATACGGGTGCAGGCTTAGAGCGTTTAGTGGCTGTCATCCAAGGGGCAAAAACAAATTTTGAAACAGACCTCTTTATGCCGATTATTCGTGAAGTAGAGAAATTATCTGGTAAGAATTACAATCCAGACGGTGACAATATGAGCTTTAAGGTCATTGCAGACCATATCCGCTCTCTGTCATTTGCTATTGGGGACGGCGCACTTCCAGGAAATGAAGGACGGGGCTATGTTCTGCGTCGTTTGCTCCGTCGTGCTTCGATGCATGGTCAAAAATTAGGGATCAATGAGCCTTTCCTTTATAAACTCGTTCCAACTGTTGGAAAGATTATGGAAAGCTATTATCCAGAAGTGCTTGAAAAGCAAGATTTTATCGAAAAAATCATCAAAAGTGAAGAAGAATCCTTTGCTCGCACGCTTCATTCAGGTCAACACTTTGCACAAAGCATTGTAGAAGAGTTAAAGGCAAAAGGACAGTCTGTTATTTCAGGAACGGATGTCTTTAAACTGTACGACACCTATGGTTTCCCAGTAGAATTGACCGAAGAAATTGCTGAAGAAGCTGGTATGACAGTAGACCGCGAAGGCTTTGAAGTTGCTATGAAAGAGCAGCAAGAACGCGCACGGGCTAGTGTTGTTAAAGGTGGCTCTATGGGCATGCAAAATGAAACCTTGCAAAACATTACAGCTGAAAGCCACTTTAACTATGAAAAAGAGGCTTTATCTGCGAAGTTGGTTGCGATTGTGGCAGCTGACGAAGAAGTTGAAGAAGTTTCAACTGGGAAGGCTTACCTTGTTTTTTCAGAGACACCATTTTATGCTGAAATGGGGGGACAAGTGGCAGACCATGGACACATTTTTGACTCTGAAGGTCAACTCATTGCCCAAGTTGTAGATGTTCAAAAAGCCCCAAATGGACAACCGCTCCATACGGTAGAAGTGGTAGCACCACTCACGCTAAACCAAGAATATAAGCTTGAAATTGACCACAATCGTCGTCACCGTGTTATGAAAAATCACACAGCGACACACTTACTTCATGCGGCTCTTCATAATGTTTTAGGTAAACACGCAACGCAAGCAGGCTCTCTTAATGAAGTAGAATTTCTTCGCTTTGACTTCACTCATTTCCAAGCAGTTACAGCAGAAGAACTACGTCGTATTGAGCAAGAAGTCAATGAAAAAATCTGGGAAGCAATTGACATCAAAACGATTGAAACAGACATTGATACGGCTAAAGAAATGGGAGCAATGGCTCTCTTTGGTGAAAAATACGGCAAAGAAGTTCGTGTGGTGACAATTGGAGATTACTCTATTGAGCTGTGTGGTGGTACTCACATGAAGAATACTTCTGAAATTGGTCTTTTCAAGATTGTCAAAGAAGAAGGAATTGGCTCAGGAACTCGTCGTATCCTCGCTGTGACGAGCAAAGAAGCATTTGAAGCTTACCGTGAGGAAGAAGATGCTTTGAAAGCTATTGCAACGACACTGAAAGTCCCACAAATGAAAGAAGTTTCGCGTAAGGTTGAAGCCTTGCAAGAACAACTTCGCCAATTGCAAAAAGAAAATGCTGAACTGAAAGAAAAAGCAGCAGCAGCTGCTTCAGGTGAAGTCTTCAAGAATGTTCAGGAAGCTAATGGACACAGCTTTATTGCCAGCCAAGTTTCTGTATCTGATGCGGGTGCTCTACACACTTTTGCAGACACTTGGAAACAAAAAGACTATTCAGACGTTCTTGTACTTGTGGCAGCCATTGGTGAGAAAGTGAATGTCCTTGTGGCTAGCAAGACAAAAGATATTCATGCTGGCAATTTAATCAAGGAACTTGCTCCAATCGTAAATGGTCGTGGTGGTGGTAAACCAGACATGGCTATGGCTGGAGGAAGCAACCAAGCAGCTATTCAAGAATTACTTACAGCTGTTCCTGAAAAATTGTAATGTCATATTACTTTAAGCGAGATAGATCTGTGCTTGTCTCTACAAGGATTTCAAAAAATGAAATCTAAGAGAGTTGCATAAAAATCATACAAAAAACGAACAGTTTCGATATTCTGTTAGTCAGAACATCGGAATTATTCGTTTTTTTATTTGTACGATTAGGTTGTGGTGTTTTATAAAGATTTTTTGACTGAAAAAGATAGTTATTCCAATTTCCTTACGATTCACTTATATTTTTGATAGTTACAATTTTATAAAAATATGGTACAATAGTTTTGAAGATAAAACGCTTTCATACAGCTAATTATGTTGCGATAAAAAGACAAATATTGCCAGTTAGCGTATGATTTTTTGTAAAAACTCACAAATTTATGACAAAGGAGATGATGTCGTTCAGTAGTACAGTTTAAGGTAACGGAAACATGCTTTTTAAAGAGAGAAAGGAGATTCTTATGGGACTCATTAAAGCAGGAATTGGTGCCGTAGGCGGCGTATTGGCTGACCAATGGAAAGAATTCTTTTACTGTGATGCCATGGACAAGTCCGTCATGGTGGTCAAAGGACAAAAGCAAGTATCTGGACGTTCATCTAATACGAAGGGCAGCGACAACATTATTTCGAATGGTTCTGGAATTGCTGTTGCAGATGGTCAGTGTATGATGATTGTTGAGCAAGGAAAAATTGTTGAAGTCTGTGCTGAGCCTGGTCAATTCACTTATGACACTTCTAGCGAGCCGAGCATTTTTACAGGTAATTTAGGTGATTCCATTAAGAAGACCTTCAAACAAATCGGGAAACGGTTCACTTATGGTGGTGATACAGGCAAAGATCAACGTGTTTACTATTTCAATACAAAAGAGCTGATTGATAATAAGTTTGGCACACCAAACCCAATTCCATTTCGTGTGGTGGATTCAAAAATCGGCTTAGATGTAGATGTTTCTGTCCGTTGCTCTGGTGTTTATTCTTATAAGATTGCAGACCCACTTCTTTTCTATACCAATGTCTGTGGCAATGTGGAAAAAGAATATTTGCGTGAAGAGTTAGAATCACAACTGAAAACAGAATTTATCAGTGCTCTTCAACCAGCATTCGCTGCATTGTCTGATTTAGAATTGCGACCAAATCAAATCGTTAGCCACAATACAGAACTTGAAAATGCCATGAATGAAGCGCTCTCTAGCAAATGGGGAGAACTGCGTGGCTTGAAAGTCATTAGTGTAGCTCTTGGTTCAGTAACTCTTCCAGACGAAGATGCTGAAATGATTAAGCAGGCTCAACGTGTGGCTATTATGAAGGATCCAACCATGGCAGCGGCTACCTTAGTTGGTGCGCAGGCAGATGCTATGAAAGCAGCGGCTGAAAATCCAGGTGGTGCGATGACTGGCTTTATGGGAGTAGGAATGGCAGCGGGCGCAGGCGGTATGAATGCTCAAAATCTTTTTGCGATGGGACAAGAGCAGGCCGCTAGTCAGCAAACGCAAACAGCGAGTGCAGCCTCTCAAACCCAAACTACTACGGATAAATGGACTTGTCCAAATGGACATGAAGCTTCAGGTAAATTCTGTCCTGAATGCGGTTCACCAAAACCTGTGAGTGACAGCTGGACTTGTACTTGTGGGACTATCAATAATGGTAAATTCTGTTCAAACTGTGGTCAACCGAAACCAGAACCCCGCCGTCAATACCGTTGCAGCAATTGTGGCTGGCAACCAGAAGATGCTTATAATCCACCTAAATTCTGCCCTGAATGTGGCAATATCTTTGATGAAAATGACCTTGTTTAAAACTTTTCTAACTATCTCATAGTTCGATGACAGTAGAAAGGAGATCATCATGGCTGATTTACAAGAATATAAATGTCCAAATTGTGGTGGTGCTCTTGAATTTAATAGTTCAATTCAGAAAATGAAGTGTCCTTATTGTGATTCCGAATTGGATATGTCAAGTTTGAAGGAATTGGATGAACAATTAAAAACCCAGACCGATGAAAATATGACTTGGAGTACGCAAGCTGGTGGTGAATGGGATACAGGCGAGATTGATCAACTGTCAGTTTATGTCTGTAAATCTTGTGGTGGTGAAATTGTTGCTGACGAGTCAACAGCAGCTACTTCCTGTCCATTCTGCGATAATCCTGTCGTTATGATGGGACGTTTTGCTGGTGATTTAAAGCCAGATTATGTGATTCCATTCAAATTAGATAAAAAGGCAGCAAAGGCGAATCTGAACAAGCATCTCATGGGGAAACGTCTCTTGCCAAAAGTTTTTAAAGACCAAAATCATATTGATGAAGTAAAGGGGGTTTATGTTCCGTTCTGGCTTTTTGACACAGAAGCAGATGCGGATGTTCATTATAAAGCAAGCAGGATTAGAACATGGAGTGATAGTGAGTATGACTATACCGAAACAAGCTATTTTTCAGTTATTCGTTCCGGTCAGTTAGCGTTTGAACATATCCCGGTAGACGGTTCAAGTAAATTGGATGATCAATTAATGGAATCCATTGAACCCTTTGATTTTTCAGAAGCTGTTGATTTTCAGACAGCTTACCTAGCAGGATACCTAGCAGATAAATATGATGTCGGAGCCGAGGAGAGCATTACTCATGCTAACAGCCGTGTCAAGCAAAGCACGGAGGAAGCCTTTGAAGATACAGTTACGGGGTTTTCTACCGTTACCCCAGAATCTTCGAATATTCGCTTGATAAATGGTTCAACTAAGTATGTTCTCTATCCAGTTTGGCTCTTAAATACGACTTGGAAGGGCAAAAAGTTTGTCTTTGCGATGAATGGTCAGACTGGTAAATTCGTCGGAGATTTGCCCTTAGACAAGCAAGCTTATAGACGTTGGCTAATTGGACTGGGCGTGGCGGCAAGTTTAGTTAGTTATGCGGCTGTATGGATGATTCACTTACTGTAAGAAGGGAGGATAAGATTATGTTGAAGAAATTCATAATTTTACTGACAACTCTTCTTCTCTCCTTTCTCATGATTGGGACTGTCTGTGCAGAAGAAACCAACTATATTCGTGATGAAGTCTCAGCCTTTTCAAGCAAGGAAATAACAGAGATTAACAAAGCGGCTAAAGCTATTGAAGAACAATATCATTTTAAAGTTTACTTTTTGGCAGCAAAATCAGTAGGTGAAGGTGGTATTTTGGCCTATGCTGAAAAGGTTTATCAAGAATCTGCAGGCACAGCTGAAGGTATTCTCCTTGCTGTTGATAAAGAAAAAAATGAATGGATCCTATATTATGCTGGAAACGCTAAAGAAAAGCTAGGCGCAAAGAGTGATGACATACTTTGGCAAGCTTTTGATAGTGGGAAAAACAACTATAGTGGTGTTCGATATTATCTCAATAAGGTAGTCAAATTGCTAGATACATCAGCTAATAAATTACTTGTAGATGATGCTGATTTGCTGAAGCCAAAGCAAGAAAAGGCCCTGTTAGCAAAGCTCAAAGACATTAGTCAGCGCCAAAAATGCGATGTCGTTGTTGTGACCGTCAAGAGTCTGGAAGGAAAGAGCGCCCAAGACTTCGCAGATGACTACTTCGACTACAATGGCTACGGTCAAGGAAAAAACCACGATGGGGTGCTTTTCTTAATCAGTATGGCAGAACGGAAGTGGCATATTTCAACGACGGGCTACGGCATCACTGCTTTTACCGATGCTGGCTTAGACTACCTATCAAAGCAGTTCTTACCTGATTTAAAAGATGGTGACTACAATGCTGCTTTTACAACCTACGCTGAGCAGTGTGATGATTTCCTCACTCAAGCACGAAAAGGACAGCCTTATGATGTAAAAAATCTCCCTAAGGAGCCCTTAAGTTGGTACTGGATTCCAGGAGCATTGGCTATCGGCTTTGGTCTCGCCTTTCTCATCGTAACAGGAATGAAAGGTCAGCTCAAATCTGTTTATTATAAAACCGGAGCCGCTGATTACATCAAGAAAAATAGTCTCCAGATTACCAATGCTCAAGAATTCTTCCTCTACTCAAATGTAGATAAGAAAGCAAAACCGGAGCCTAGCAGCTCCAGTGATTCTGGGGGTAGTAGTACACATACATCTTCCTCAGACAGAAGTCACGGGGGTAGTGGCGGAAGTTTTTAGATGGATAATAGTGGAAGTTTAAAAAGGTCAGGATAGTTATGCTGGCCTTTTTATTACACTTTATTTTACAACGGGGCGAATTTTAAAATTTTCAAACGATGTTGTCCACAATAATTTTATTTCTAGGGGAATTCAACGAGGAATGGTAAAAACTATCAATTTGCTTTACATCATTTTCCAAGTCAGAAAGAATATCTTCATTTGACAGTTGACTTTTATACAAAAAAGTAGCAAACATCTTTCCTTTTATATTCGTATTGAAGTCTGCAATGATTTTTGCATAGAAATAGCGTTTGCCTGCCAAACCTAAGACAATCAGCATATTTCCAAGAATTCCCAACATCAAGATTTGCCAGAGAATTTTTAGATTTTTCGTTTGAAAATTATCAATAATCATCCGAACGAGCGTTGGGTTTAAAACTGAATCAATCCATGTCGGCACGATAAACAGAAAGTAAATCGCTAGTAGTTTTTTTGAAATAAATCGTTTCAGCATATTTGATAAGTCCTATCTAAAATACGAATATTTAAAAACTCTCAAAAAGCTGTTTGAGAGTTTTAAGCGCGCCGTAGCAGTTTTTTAATCAAACTGAGAATTTTAAATTTTAATGGCTGTGGATAATAGCGGAAAGTGCCCATTTTACGAACAATGTAACCATTGAAGTTTTGTTTGAAACGGAGAACGCCGTCAGACCCGTCGAAAATTCCAGTAATACCAAGAAAATTATAAAAAGGAATACCTCGCTTGATAGCTTCTTTCATGACGTATTCTTGGAGAAGCGCTGGAGCATAAAATTTGTTAAATTCAGGATAGGAACCACTAAAGAGGTAAGTTGCCTCTTGTGGTGTGTACAGGAAAAGGCTGCCTGCAAGAACTTGGTCTTCTGTTCCATATTTATCTATCAATTCTTGCGCTTCGGCTTTGCGTGTTTCAAAACTTTCAAATTGGCTAGAGAATTCACGCAGTTGATTGTGTTTTTTCTCTGACTGAGGATTTTTTTCTAAATCCGCTTTTAATTTTTGAATTTTTTGTTTTAGTTTTTCTTGATCATGTTGCAGATGTTGCAAATAATCTTGAAAATTAAGCGTTGCAATCATGAAGTCCGCTTGATTGCCAAAAGCATCATAGAAATCTTGATAATAATCTAATGATTTATCGCTATATTCACGACGTTCGGAGGTGGCAGAAGTGATTTCCTTGAAAATATTTAATTCGTCTCTCTTCAATTTTTTTAGTTGAATGCCGAAAGTATTCGCTTTTTTGACGGTTGATTTGCCATTTTTGCTGAAGGATTTGATGAGGTCTTTTTCGGTAAGACCTGCCAGATCTTTGACATAGTGCCAATCAGGTTCGCCACCTGGATAACCTGTCTGCAAGCCATCAAATTCATAACCTAAGTCTGTCAAATCTTTTATCAATTCTGTTTTTTCGAGCGAAGTAGGCTGTCCATTGCTGTCAAATGTTTGATAAGTTTCATAAGGTTTGACAACTAGCTCTAAAGCACCATTTTCTTTGGCATAGGTCTTGAGTTCACGGTAAAAGTGTTGCAGGTCGTGAGGATTTGTTGAAACAGGACCGCAATTGATTTCCATGTGAAGTCCGCCTGTCATGGGCATACTGTAGAGCACAGCTGAAACAGTCACTTCATCAAGTTCATTTGTGTGACCGACATATTGGCAAGTAAAACCGCGTTTCGCTAAGAGCTTTTCCATTTCTACTGTTTGCATAAAAGAACGTTGAGCGCAAGACGCGCTATGGTTTACAAATTCTTCCTGACTAAGTTGTCTGAATGTCATACGATTCCTTTCTTAGTGTTTGCTGCGGAATTTCTTTCTCAAAGTATAAGCAAGGTTAGAGAGATGATAGAGTGGATTGGTTGGCAAGTTAAACTCTCCGACAAACTCTTCAATAGTTGGATTGAACTTGGACTTAAAGTGATAAAGTCCGCCGTCTAAATCATTTTCAACACCGCCCATGTTTTGCCAGTCCGCTCCACGGTCGAAGGCGTGCTTTGCTGTTTCATACCAAGTGAGGAGAGCTGGCTGGTAGCGGCGGTACTCTTCATCCATTCCAGCATAGATATTTTCAGAGGTAGCTCCATATTCTAGAACCAATGTTCCAGAGAGAGGAACATTGGTTGTTCCCTGTGCTATTTTTTCTGACAAGAAATTCATTTCTTCTTGCAGTCGTTTTTGTTCTTGCTTGTTATTTTCAATTTTACCGGGCTTAGTTTTTTCAGTGAACTTGCTGGCTTCTTTTTCAGCCTTAACTTTTTGAGCTTGGAGACTTTCCAGACGCTCGTTTAAGTCAATGCTTGCAAGTGTGATATAGGAATGCTCAGGATAAGTATCCAGCAGTTTTTGATAGTAATCCTGCCCGCGTAGATGAATGCTTTTCCGATTCTCTGTTTTTTTCATTAAAGCAGAGAAATCATCCAAAAGCTCTTTGCCACCAAATTGGACTTGAATACCTTTGTTGCGTGCGGTGCGAATGGCTTGACGTGTGCTCTTCGATAAAAGTTCTTCGCTGAAATTGTCCTTATAAATATTTGCTTGAAAACGTGGTTGAATCGTTTCATCAAGTGATTCTGTCCGTCCCACCCAAATCGCTCCAGCTTTCTGGAGATTTTGAATCACGTCAAGTGTTTCTTGCTGTTCTTTTCTGTCTTCTCCAATTTGAGCCTGCACGATGAAAAGACTCGGATCAAACTTGATAAAAAGAGCTTTTTTAGTTTTAGCAAATTGTTTCAAGGAATTCAGGACAAATTGCAGTAATTCCTGATCATGATAATCCATAATAGGACCGCGAGGAATATAAAGCATAGTCATGCCGAGTGGCAAAGGCTTGATGAGAATGCTAGCAGAAGCCACTAATTGGTCATTTTTGTAAAAACCAATTCGTTCATTGTCCCAATTATCTTTGACCTTTGCCCAAGAAGCGCTTTGAAGCAAGTTGGTTTGAGAACTTGCCTTAACAAAATCATCGTGTTCTTGAGCAGATATTCCGATTTTATAAGTGTACATTAGTTTAAAACCCACTCTCTAATAGCGTATGCAACGCCGGATTCATCGTTTGATTTGGTAATATACTTGGCAATTTTCTTCAACTCGTCAGTCCCATTTTCCATTACAACAGGATTTCCAACGACTTCTAGCATTGCACGGTCGTTTTCTTCGTCCCCGATTGCCATGGTCTCCTCTTTTGTCAATCCTAATTTTTCTGCTAGATGCATGACTGCAGCTCCTTTGTTGACGGATTTTTTGACAATTTCTAAGTAAAAAGGTGAAGATTTCACGAGTGTGTACTTGTCGTACAATTCTTTTGGAAGTTTAGCGATTACTTGATCCAAAATTTCTGGTTCGTCAATATACATGATTTTGACAATTTCTTTATCTACCATTTCTTCTGGAGTGCGGTAGTAGACTGGCATATTGACCAGCCCAGCTTCGTAAACGGTGTATTTTCCAATGTTACGGTTAGCAGTATAAATACCGTCCTTAGTGATAGCGTGCATGTGAACCCCTAGCTTGCGACTGAGGCATTCGATATCCAGATAATCTTCATAGGACAAAGGTTCTTTGATGTATTCTTCCCCAGTGACTGTATCTTGAACCAGCCCGCCATTGAAGGTAATGACATAATTACCTGGCTCATTTAGATGTAATTCTTCGAGCAAATTTCTCACTCCTGGAATGGGACGTCCGGTTGCAATGACAATCTTTACTCCAGCAGCTTTGGCATCTTGTACAGCAGAAAAAACTTCTGGTGTGACTTCTCTTTTGGTGTTTAATAAGGTTCCGTCAATATCAACGGCAACTAGTTTAATACTCATGTTTGTGTGCTTCTCCATATATAAATTGGTCGTTTTTGATATACGACAAGAAAGTTTTACTATTTTCACTAAAAAGTCCAGCTTCTTTCAGCATTTCTTTTGGGAAATAGAAACGGTTGTCGCCGTGCCTTGTGCCTGCTAATGTTTCGACGATAGGGGATAAAGTGGACAACTCCGCGAGACTACCATCCTTTTGGATAATTTCAATCTGGGTGCGTGGCTTTTCGACATCTGGACGGTAAAAATCATAAGGTAGATCAAAATTGCGGTGAATAGCGGTATAGTAGTCAGGATCAAAACCGACTTCTGCAACCAAATCCCGCATAACATTCAGATTTTTTTCATTTTCCTTTGAAAAAATAATGGATTTAAAGACTTTGCGGTTGATGAAACGCTGTGCCAAGTCAGACAAAATCGTATCAGGGCTTGTCATCCAGACCTGAAAATAAGTATTCATCACGCCGTCATCCAGTGCTAAATAATCTTTCAAGGTCACTCGCTTTTCAAAGAAAGGAATGAGGTTGGGAGAAGAGAGTGCAAAATAGTCTTTCTGCTTTTCATAGAGAAATTTTGCTCGCTTGAGCAAGTTTTGCAAGAGCACTTCCATTGCCCGACTAGCAGGGTGAAAATAAACCTGCATATACATCTGGTAGCGACTGACGACATAGTCTTCCACGGCATGCATACCATTGCGTTTGAAAGCGATGCCATTTTCAACAGGACAAATAACGCGCAAAATCCGTGTTAAATCAAATTGCCCATAAGAAGCGCCTGTGTAGTAGGAGTCTCGCAAGAGATAGTCCATGCGATCGACATCAATCTGACTGGAAATGAGCTGCACCACCTGTTTGTTTGGATAGGTGTGATTGATAATGCTGGCTACTTTTTCCGGAAAATCAGGCGAAACTTGAATGAGAACTTGGTTAATCTCTGTTTCAGGGTTTGTGATAATCTGGCGTGTAATTTCCTCGTGGTCAGTATCAAAGAGACGCTCGAAAGTATGTGAATAAGCACCGTGACCTACATCGTGCAAGAGCGCTGTTGCCATGACAAGTAAGCTTTCATGACGATCCCAAACCTCTGGATATTTTTCGTCAAATATCTTTGTGATTCGTCTTGAAATTTCATATGCTCCGAGGCAATGCGAAAAACGGCTGTGCTCGCCTCCGTGAAAAGTATAGCCGGAAGTTCCTAACTGTTTAATGCGGCGCAGTCGTTGAAATTCTTTGGTGTTTATTAAATCATAGATGACTTGGTGATCCACATGAATGTAATTGTGGACGGGATCACGAAATACTTTTTCAATCATGGCTCTATTATACCACATCTCGTCTAGCAGTCCAAATAACAAAGTAGTCTATAAACTCTTAAAATAGCGATTCAAACTTGCTGTTTTAATTCAAAAATTCTCCCATTCAGAGCTATGGCAAAATAAAAGTATAAGAAAAAATGGGAGAAATATTTTTGATTTTCTGCTAAAATGAAAAAGAAATAGGAAGACGAGGAAATTTGAAGAGTGAAAATTAGAATCCAAAACCGAATTCAAATAGATGAGCAAGTAGAGCAAATTGACCAAAGTTACGATGTAGATTGGACTCAAAAAGGCGCTTATCATTATTTATTGTTTAAAAATGAAGAAGGAGAGAAGGTTGTGCTGAAGTTTCATGATGAAGAACTGGTCATGACACGCTTCTCCACTCCTAAATCCTTGATGCGATTTATCAAAGAGGGAGAAGCTTTGGTTGGGATTCCGACACCAATAGGCATGCAGCAATTTATCACGAAAACAAGCCATTACCAAGTTGATTTGAAAAAGCAGACACTTGAGCTTCATTATCAACTGAGAACGCCTGACGGCGAGCGAACTTTTGCGGATTATCAAATGGAAATTTCGTGGAGATAGAAAGATATGAAAAGAAACCTTCCTAGTTGAGTGATGACGGCTATTTTCATTATCAGCAGATTTATTTGGTTTTTTCTAACGAGAGGCGATAGGCTCTTTGACCTAGCAGGGACAATCATCATAGCCATTATTTTATTCATCTCGTCTTATTATTTGTTTGGTAAAAAAATAGATAAAAATTGAACCTTTTTTTGCTTGAAAAAATTGAAGAATTTGGTATAATAAAAACACTCAAGGGAGTAGCTAGCGGGATATCCGTTACAAGGTCGTCAATACGAAAGCAATTTCCGGCCTTGTATGAAACAGCGAGACTTGTTGCAATAAACAGGTCTCTTTTTGTTTGTCAAAAAGGGATCAAAGGAGGAAATAGTTTGTCAAAAGAACAAAAACGCCAAGCGTTTTATACGCAAGGTTCGGAGGAAGTTTTAAAAAATTTAGAAACTTCTGAACAAGGTTTATCAAGCAATGAAGCCGCTAAGCGTTTAGATGAATACGGACGCAATGAACTGGATGAGGGAGAGAAAAAATCCCTTCTGATGAAATTCGTTGAGCAATTTAAGGATTTGATGATTCTTATTTTGCTGATTGCGGCTATTCTTTCGGTTGTGACTTCAGGTGGTGAAGATATTGCGGATGCCATTATTATTTTAGCCGTTGTCATCATTAACGCTATTTTTGGAGTTTACCAAGAAGGAAAGGCAGAAGAAGCGATTGAAGCGCTCAAATCCATGTCTAGTCCTGCTGCGCGCGTGCTGCGTGACGGACATGTGACAGAAATAGACTCAAAAGAGCTAGTTCTTGGCGACATCGTTATGCTTGAAGCAGGGGATGTGGTTCCTGCCGACATGCGTCTTTTAGAAGCAAATTCTTTAAAAATCGAAGAAGCAGCTCTGACTGGTGAATCCGTTCCAGTTGAAAAACATTTGACTGTTGATGTAGCTGCTGATGCAGGTATTGGCGACCGCATCAATATGGCTTTCCAAAATTCAAACGTTACATATGGACGTGGAATGGGTGTCGTTGTCAATACAGGTATGTTTACAGAAGTCGGTCATATTGCTGGTATGCTCCAAAATGCTGATGAAACAGATACCCCACTCAAGCAAAATCTAAATGGTCTTTCAAAAGTGCTGACCTATGCGATTTTAATCATTGCAGCAATCACTTTTGTGGTCGGCGTATTCGTTCAAGGAAAAGACCCGCTGGGCGAATTGATGACATCAGTCGCACTTGCTGTGGCAGCAATTCCAGAAGGACTTCCTGCTATTGTGACCATTGTATTGGCACTTGGCACACAAGTTTTGGCGAAGAGAAATTCCATTGTTAGAAAGCTTCCTGCAGTTGAGACGCTTGGTTCGACTGAAATTATTGCTTCTGATAAGACGGGGACCTTGACCATGAACAAGATGACGGTTGAAAAAGTCTTTTATGACGGCAGTTTGCATGAAGCAAAACAAGATATTGACCTTGGACTCGACTTACCGTTGCTACGTTCCGTTGTACTTGCTAATGATACTAAAATTGACCAAGACGGGAAACTCATTGGTGACCCAACAGAAACAGCCTTTGTTCAGTATGCACTTGATAAAGGGTATGATGTTAAAGCTTTCTTAGAGAAATATCCTCGTGTCGCAGAATTGCCATTTGATTCTGATCGTAAGCTTATGTCAACCATTCATCCTTTGCCAGATGGTAAATTCTTGGTTGCTGTAAAAGGTGCGCCAGATCAACTTTTAAAACGTTGTGTGGCTCGTGACAAGGCAGGCGATATTGCGCCGATTGATGAGGCAACGACTCAGTTAATTAAGGAAAATAACTCAGGTATGGCCCATCAGGCTTTGCGTGTTTTAGCTGGTGCCTATAAAATTATTGATGAAATTCCAGAAAACTTAACATCTGAAAATCTTGAAAATGATTTAATTTTCACAGGTATGATTGGGATGATTGACCCTGAACGCCCAGAAGCTGCTGAAGCTGTTCGAGTGGCTAAAGAAGCAGGTATTCGTCCAATTATGATTACAGGTGACCACCAAGACACAGCGGAGGCTATTGCTAAACGCCTTGGAATTATCAATGATGATAGTAAAGACCATGTCATGACTGGTGCTGAGCTTAACGAATTGTCAGACGAAGAGTTTGAAAAAGTTGTTGGTCAATATTCTGTCTATGCGCGTGTATCTCCTGAGCATAAGGTGCGGATTGTTAAAGCATGGCAACGTCAAGGTAAGGTGGTTGCTATGACAGGTGACGGTGTAAATGATGCACCAGCCTTGAAGACAGCCGACATCGGTATCGGAATGGGGATTACAGGTACAGAAGTGTCGAAAGGTGCTTCTGACATGATTTTGGCTGATGATAATTTTGCAACGATTATCGTGGCTGTTGAGGAAGGACGGAAAGTCTTCTCTAACATTCAAAAGACCATTCAATACTTGCTTTCAGCCAATACAGCAGAAGTGTTGACGATTTTCCTTGCAACTCTTTTTGGCTGGGATGTGCTGCAGCCGGTTCATCTTCTCTGGATTAACCTTGTGACAGATACTTTCCCAGCTATTGCTCTGGGGGTTGAACCTGCTGAGCCAGGTGTGATGACTCATAAACCGCGTGGTCGTAAGTCTAGCTTCTTCTCAGGTGGCGTCATGAGTTCGATTATTTATCAAGGGCTTTTGCAAGGTGCTTTGGTACTCGGTGTTTATGCTTATGCTTTGATGAATCCTGTCCATGTTGGTGACATGAGAGCCATTCATGCGGATGCGTTGACCATGTCCTTTGCAACGCTTGGACTAATCCAGCTTTTCCATGCCTTTAATGTAAAATCTGTTTATCAATCACTTCTAACAGTTGGGCCGTTCAAATCTAAAACTTTCAACTGGTCTATTCTTGTTTCATTCATTTTATTGGCTTTTACCATTTTGGTTGAGCCACTAGAAGGAATTTTCCATGTAACAAAATTAGACTTTTCACAATGGGCAGCCGTTCTCATTGGAAGTTTCTCCATGATTATCATCGTGGAAATTGTTAAATTTGTTCAACGTAAATTAGGAATGGATAAAAATGCCATTTAAGACAGAAAAGTCATCTTTGGGTGGCTTTTTTAATTGTCAAACTATAATAAAAAATTGCCGTGAATACGACAATTTTAAGTCCTTATTACAAGCCATAAATACGAACATCTGGATCTTGTTTCCAAAGTGGTTGAAGTCCAACAAAAACATCATTTTTGAACATATCACTTTGTAGATAATTTTGAGCGTGCTCAACAGAGTCAAAACCATGTAAAACTTGCACATCTTCTGTGCGAATAAGTAAGTTCTTGCTCACAGCACCTTCGATAGTATCTAGAAATGGTTTGCGATAGTCATTATAAACTTTCGCTGCGGCGGGACGGGTTTTATCCGAAATATCTAGAGTGATTTGTAAATGTGCTTTAACTTGAGACATAGTATTAAGTCTCCTTGTCTCCTTTCATTTTATTTGAATTTATTATAAAATAGTGCTATTTTAAATGCAATACGTTACCAAATTAGTGAGTAACTAACTATTTTGTAAGGAGGCAGATATGTATCAACGAAAAATCGAAAGAAAACTCCGCTGTCCATTAGAGTATGGGTTAGATATCTTTTGAGGAAAATGGAATTCGCGCATTATTTGTATTCTTTTTATCAAAGGTTCATTGCGCTATAATGAACTAAAAGCAGAAATGCTAGATATTACAGATACTGTTCTCTCTAGAACTTTGAAAGAATTAATGCAAAATAATATGGTGGAAAGACGACAATATAATAAAATCCCTATGCGCGTTACTTATTAGTTGACAGAAAAAGCAGAGCCTGTGATACCAATTTTTGAAATGATATGTCAATGGTCAAAAAAGTATTTAGCGCCTGATGATATTAATAATAGTATTTGTGGACAGTTTCCTAAACAGGATGGTGAGTTCTTCATCTTAGCCGAGGAATAAAATGGTAAGAATAAAAGATAGTTTACAGCAGAAGTTACTTGATAATCAAGTGCGTTATGAAAGGGAAGAAATTCTTTGGATGTTAGATTATATCGGTCATCCTGATTATAAAATACGAGATGAGTTAATTTTTGTTACTCTAGCTAGAGCCATACAAGAGCAACTATTTACAAAGGAACAGTTTGATTTTGTAGTGGTTGAAGCTCTAAAACGACAAGGACTCTTGTATAAAAAAGAAGAAGTTGGTCAAGCGACTCTGACTCGATCTTTTACGGCTTTATTATTAGCTAATTTGCTAAATGCGGATGCTAAGAAAAATTCACTTTATTTTAAAAGACTTTCTAGTCAGCAAAGAATGGCTCTATTTGAACAAGGAATGTCTTATTTGCTGTATGAAAATGATAGGACTGGCTATTCTGAAGAATATGGTTGGGTTCATGCCTTTGCTCATGGTGCAGATCTTTTAGTTGAGATTATTTGTCACCCAGATTTTCCTATAACACGAGTAAATGAAGTTCTACAAGTATTAGAAAAGATTTTTAAAAGAGTGAATTGGCGTTTTATCAGTGATGAGGACTGGCGTTTGGCACGAGTCATCTATCAGGCTGTTTTAAATGATAGACTCTCACAAACCAGAGTTGCAGCTTGGTTAACTTCACTTGACTTTCCACTAAAAAATTCAACAGACTTCTTACAATTTTCTAATGCTCGTTCATGCTTGTTAGAAGTTTATCTTCAGTTAGACAAAGAAAAAGCTCTCTCAGACGAGCTAAGAGAAGCTATTCAGTTGTTTTCGTACTAAATATCAAAAATGATAAGTGCATCTTCTAGTTCTTTTTGGAGGTGCTTTTTCTTATATGATTGGAAAAGAGATAAGTTTTTTACTGCATTATAGCGTTTGTGGAGACGGTACATTTGAGATATTTTGTATTGAGGATAATCCTCGAAGAATTGTTGGGTCAACTGCCATTCGCGGATGTAACCAAGAGGTCTTGTATGATAGCAGACACCGTCAATCATTCGAGCGGAGTGGCGGTGGTGAAGATGACCAAAGATAACATCTTTCACACCATATTTGACAAAGAGATTATGAAAGGCTTGACTGCCCAGAAAAGCATTAAAGCGCTGAAAATAAGGGTGATTGTAAAGAAAATCTTTGTGAGGAACAAAATGCATAGCTAGGATAATAGGACCATTCAGAGAAGCCAAAATTCTCTCAAGTTGTTCTAGGGTCTGTTGAGTGAGTATAGGGTCATCAGTGTTGCGGTTCAATCGTCTATCAAACCAGAAAAATTGCTTGGTTCGTTTGTGTTCTTCAAGTGTTTTTTCAGGAACGAAGCCATAGTCATACCAACCTGCTAGGCTAATAAACTGAGTCGGTCCAAATGATTGTACATTGAAATTGTGCTGTTGAATGTCGTCTTCAGTCATTCCTAGCATGTCATGATTGCCTAAATTGTAAGAAACGGAGAAGGATTTTTTGAGTTTTTGTAAAAAAGGCAAACTAATGTGTTCAAAATCATTAGACAGATCCCCTGCAAAGTGAATGTGGTCAACTTTTTTCTTTTTTAGTAAATCAATCAAAATGGTGATGTCTTCATCGGTAAATTGGTTTGAATCCAAATGAAGATCGCTCATAAATGCTAAATTTGTCATGCTCCTAGTGTAGCATAATTAAGGTAGAATGAAAGAAATAAACATTTTCGTCAGAAATCGTAGGAAAGTTTAAGCCTTTTGGTGTAAAATAGAAGTAAGTGGAGGTCTGCAGATGATAAAATTAGTAGCATTTGACATAGACGGTACATTTCTTCGCTCTGACAATACCTATGATGTGGAGTGCTTTGAGAAAATTTATCGAGCATTGCAAGACAAAGACATAAAAGTGGTCGTCATTTCAGGCAATCAGTATGCTCAACTGGCTTCATTTTTTCCAAAACATCAGGAGGAGTTGATCATTGTTTCAGAAAATGAAGCACTAATTTTTGAGGGTGATAAGCTATTACGAGAAGCAAAAATTGCTAGAACAGAGCTTGAAAAAGTTTTAGATGTGCTTGTGTCAGGAGACTTAGAAAATGCAACAACTCTTTGCGGACTTCATTCTGCTTATTTGCTCAAGTCAGCACCCAAACAGTACAAAGAAGAAATTGCAATTTATTACCATGCATTGAAAGAAATTTCTAATTTTCAGGATTTGCCAGAAGATGATTTTGTCAAATTAGCCTTATTGGTGCCAGAAGAAAAAACAAACCAACTTCTTGAAAAGTTGAATCAAGCTACTGGTCAACTCGTTCAGGCAGTTTCAAGCGGACACGGTTCAATTAATATTATTCAAAGAGGTGTTCATAAAGGCTCTGCTCTTGAATTCCTTAATCGGCATTTTGATATTTCACCACAGGAGATGATGGCTTTTGGCGACGGTGGAAATGACCTAGAAATGCTAGCTTATGTAGGTCACAGCTATGCGATGGCAAATGCTCCTGAAAAGGTCAAGAAAACAGCAATGTATCAAGCACTAAGCGATCAAGAATCAGGCGTTTTAGAAATTCTAGAGCGAAAGGTTGTAAAGAGGTGACTATCATGAATGTCATTTTGACGTATCTAACCTCTTAATATTTTTAGCCAGACGGCAACCTATCTAACAATCATGTAACAAAGAACGAAATTTCTTGATTCAGAATTAGAAATTTTATACAATAACTATTATTGGACTCTGTCAGAAATTAGAAAAAAATACTGACTTGTGATATAATAAAATGATATGTGAAAAGAGGTAAGTATGGATATTTCAGAAATTCGTCAAAAAATTGACGCAAATCGTGAAAAATTAGCTTCTTTCAGGGGGTCTCTTTGACTTAGAAGGCCTGGAAGAAGAAATTGCAATCTTAGAAAATAAGATGACAGAACCTGATTTTTGGGATGATAATATTGCGGCGCAAAAAACATCTCAAGAATTAAACGAACTCAAGCAAACCTATGATAACTTCCAGCAAATGGCTGATTTATTTGACGAATCAGAGATTTTGCTTGATTTTTTAGCGGAGGATGATTCTGTACAGGAAGAGTTGGAAGAAAAATTAGCAGAGTTGGAAACAAAAATGACCAGCTATGAAATGACACTCCTCTTGTCGGAACCTTATGATAATAACAATGCTATCCTTGAAATTCATCCAGGCTCTGGTGGAACAGAAGCTCAAGACTGGGGGGATATGTTGCTGCGGATGTATACACGCTTTGGCAATGCTCATGGTTTCAAGGTTGAAGTATTGGACTATCAAGCGGGAGATGAAGCGGGGATTAAGTCTGTTACCTTGTCTTTTGAGGGTCCTCATGCCTATGGTTTGTTGAAGTCTGAAATGGGAGTTCATCGATTGGTACGCATTTCGCCATTTGACTCAGCTAAACGTCGTCACACTTCTTTTACTTCAGTGGAAGTCATGCCGGAGTTGGATGACACGATTGAAATTGAGGTGCGAGACGAAGACATCAAGATGGATACTTTCCGTTCCGGTGGTGCCGGCGGACAAAATGTCAACAAAGTTTCAACTGGTGTTCGTTTAACCCACATACCAACGGGAATTGTGACACAATCCACTGTTGACCGCACACAATATGGAAACCGTGATCGGGCAATGAAATTGCTTCAAGCGAAACTCTACCAAATGGAGCAAGAAAAGAAAGCAGCTGAAGTGGATTCCTTAAAGGGAGACAAAAAAGAAATTTCTTGGGGAAGTCAAATTCGCTCTTATGTCTTTACTCCTTACACGATGGTCAAAGATCATCGGACAGGCTTTGAAGTCGCACAGGTCGACAAAGTCATGGATGGAGATATTGATGGCTTCATCGATGCCTACTTGAAATGGCGGTTAAACTAAATATTAAATTTACGAGAGTGGCATAGACAACTATAATTGCAATGCAATCATGGTCACTTCTCCCACTCCCTCAACTATCTTACGAAAGGAACTCTTAACAATAAATGTCAATTATTGAAATGAGAGATGTTGTCAAAAAATATGACAACGGGACAACAGCCCTGCGTGGTGTGTCCATTGAAGTAGAGCCAGGAGAATTCACCTATATTGTAGGTCCTTCTGGAGCTGGGAAATCAACTTTTATTCGATTATTGTATCGTGAAGTGAAAGTTGATAAGGGAAGTCTGCAAGTTGCTGGCTTTAATCTTGCTAAAATTAAAAAACGTGATATTCCAATGTTGCGTCGTAATGTTGGCGTCGTTTTCCAAGATTATAAATTGCTACCCAAAAAGACGGTGTATGAAAATATCGCTTACGCCATGGAAGTTATTGGTGAGCGTCGTCGCAATATTAAAAAGCGTGTTATGGAAGTGCTGGATTTGGTTGGTTTGAAACATAAAGTTCGCTCTTTTCCAAATGAGTTATCAGGTGGTGAGCAACAACGGATTGCCATTGCACGTGCGATTGTGAACAATCCTAAGGTTTTGATTGCCGATGAGCCGACAGGAAATTTGGATCCAGATAATTCGTGGGAAATCATGAATCTACTGGAGCGAATTAACCTGCAAGGGACGACTGTTCTAATGGCGACCCACAATAGCCAAATTGTAAATACTTTGCGTCACCGCGTTATTGCCATCGAAAATGGTCGTGTGGTGCGTGATGAAGCAAAAGGAGAATACGGATACGATGAATAGTAGATTTTTAAGTCACTTGCTTGAATCGCTCAAAAGTTTGAAGCGAAATGGTTGGATGACAGTTGCTGCAATCAGCTCCGTGATGATTACACTAGGGTTAGTCGCAATCTTTGTGTCAGTCATTTTAAACACGGCGAAGCTAGCAACAGATATTGAAAATAATGTGCGGGTTATGGTCTATATGCGACCAGATACAGCGGACAATGAAGAGACCATTACAAAAGAAGGTCAAACAGTCAAAAATGAGGACTACCATAAGGTATATGATGCCCTCAACAAAATGTCAAATGTGAAATCAGTAACATTTTCTAGCAAGCAAGAACAATTAAAGAAACTAACAGAAGTCATGGGTAAAGATTGGAAACTCTTTGAAGGAGATGCCAATCCCCTGCATGACGCTTATATTGTCGATACAACTGACCCCAAATACGTTACCTCTGTAGCAAACAATGCGAAGAAAGTGGAAGGGGTCTCTGAAGTAGAGTACGGTGGAGCCAATACAAAACGTATTTTTGCGTTAGCTAATTTTATCCGTACGTGGGGAATTGTAGGAGCGCTCCTCTTAGTCTTTATTGCTGTTTTCTTGATTTCAAATACTATTCGGATTACGATTATTTCGCGCAGTCGTGAAATTCAAATTATGCGTCTGGTGGGAGCAAAAAACAGTTACATTCGAGGTCCGTTCTTGTTAGAAGGAGCTTGGATTGGCTTGCTTGGAGCAGTTGTTCCAGCTGGCTTGGTCTATTTTATTTACGAAATGGCCTATAAGTCATTTAATCCATCTCTTGCTAGTCAAAATCTTTCAATGATTGTACCCAAAACCTTTATTCCATTGATGATTTCCTTCCTTTTTGTAGTAGGAATTATCATCGGAGCATTTGGTTCGGTTCTCTCAATGAGACGATTCTTGAAAATTTAAAAAAGAAGTGATAATAAAAACCCTATTGAACCCTGATCCGAAAGTTAGACAGAAAAATCTAACTTTTGAGATGCAGTTCATTTAGGGCTTTTTTAATGCAAAAATGGATTAAACATTTTTTCATGAACAATGGTGGTTTGAGGACCATGACCAGGGTAAACATCATAATCAGGCAAGGTCAGCAACTCGTTTTTGATGCTAGAAATGAGTTGTTCTATATTTCCAGTATAGAGGTCCGTTCGACCAATTGATTCGCAGAATAAAGCATCGCCAGTTAAAATAAAGTGCTCGTTAGGAAAGATGATTGAAACACCACCGATTGAATGTCCTGGTGTTGGTACGACGTAAAAATAAAAATCATCTAGACTGTAAGGACTATGATAGTCAAAAAAGACATCGGCAGGCTGGAGAATGATGTTATCAATATCTTGGTGGCGAGCTAGTCCAGATAGATTATACTCCGGAGTGTAAAGCCAAGTTGCTTCACTTTCAGAGACATAGACAGGTGGATGTCCAAAATGTTGACGAACTAAATCAACACTCATAATATGATCGTAATGAGTATGGGTCAGCAAAATAGCTGTAATTGGCTTATTGATTTCTTGGATTTTTGCTACAATTTTATCCCAGTCACTACCTGGATCAACTACGATAAGATGATGCTCATTTTCTAAATAATAAGTATTTTCGTATGCTTGAGCGTTTAAAGTTTTATGAATCGTTATCATGAGAACTCCTTTCACTTCATAGTTTAGCAAAAAATATGAAAAATGACATAAAAGAAATATTAAGTTATTTATCAAGGGAAAATAAGGAATAAAACGTGATACGAAATAGTTGGATTTATGGTATAATTTTTCTAATATGACACAAGAAAAAAGAAAATATGCTGTGGTGGATTTAGAGGCAACGAGTGCCAGCAGCAACGCCAAGATTATTCAAGTCGGGATTGTGCTGATTGAAAATGGTCAGATTGTTAAAACTTATGAAACCGATGTGAATCCTCATGAGAAGCTGGATTCTCATATTTGCCAATTAACAGGATTGACAGACAAGCGATTGAGAAGGGCGCCAGACTTTTCTCAAGTAGCTCGTGAGATTTATGAGTTGATTGAGGATGCCATTTTTGTGGCTCATAATGTGAAATTTGATGCTAATTTATTAGCAGAAGCCCTCTTTTGGGAAGGATTTGAATTAGTGACTCCGAGGGTAGATACGGTAGAGCTTGCACAAGTCTTTTTCCCAACGTTTGAAAAATACAATCTAGGAATATTATGTGAGCAGTTAGATATTCCTTTGAAACATGCGCATACAGCACTTGCGGATGCCTCAGCAACGGCTACATTATTTTTAAAAATACAAGAAAAAATTCAAAAACTTCCAAAAGAATTGGTAGAGTATTTGTTGAAATTTTCGGATAGTTTGATTTACGAATCACGCTTAGCGATAGAAGATGCTTTTAACCAAATGTCGGACATAACTTGCCGTGATTTGATGAAGTGGCAGGGAATTTTTCTTCGAAAAATTCAAAAAATCCAAAAAGCGAGGAAATTGTCTAAAAATTTCACTCACAACATCAATTTGCTGGATTTAGAGGAGCGAAAAGAACAAGATGAGTTTGCACATGATGTGGAACAGGCTTTGAAAAGTCAGCAACCAAGTTTTTTACAAGCTCAGACAGGTTTAGGCAAGACCTATGGTTACTTGCTTCCTGCTTTGGCTCAAACGAGCAAGCAAATTTTGGTGACGGTTCCTACGAAAGTGTTGCAGGACCAGATTGTGGCAAATGAAGGACAAAAGTTAGAAGAAATCTTTCATCTTTCTGTTCATAGCTTGAAAAGTCCTGCCAATTATTTGAAGCTTGACTTCTTTTATGACAGTTTGCAGCGGGTAGATGACAATCGTTTGGTCAATCGTTGCAAGATGTTGCTTTTAGTTTGGCTCACAGAAACGAAATCTGGTGATTTGGATGAAATTGGTCAACGGCATCGCTATCAGACCTATTTTCAACAGGTGCTTCATGATGGAAAATTGAGCAAAAAATCCCTCTTTTATGGTGCAGATTTTTGGCAAAAAGGTCAAGAAAAATCGAAGCGTAGTCGTGTGTTAGTGACCAATCATGCCTATTTTTTGACGCGGTTAGAAGATGATAAATCCATTGTGGAGAATCGGCTTTTGATTGTGGATGAAGCTCAGAAGTTGTTTTTAGCTTTGGAAAATCTCTCTCGAAAATCCCTCAATATGACAAAATGCTTGCAGCAGATTCAATCAGAACTTGAAACAACAGATACCATTTTGCAACGTCGGTTAATAGAGGATATTCAATTTGAATTGACTCATGCGATGGAACAATTCCAACGTTACAAGAAAAATGAGCTAACGAAAGAAACCTGTTCCAAACTTCGACAAGATTTATCAGAGTTAGATCAAAGCTCTCTTGCTGATTTACGCACTATTTTTGCCACAAAATACGACCAGTTCTGGTTAAAAGAAGAGCAGTTCGATGATTATCGAGTGACGATGTTGGAAGCCGCTTGCCTAGAAGTGCTAGATTTTCGAGCTTTGCTGCCTGAAGAGGTTCAAGTCTTATTCGTTTCAGCCACGCTTGAAATCAGTAAAAAAGTGCATTTAGCGCATTTACTTGGTTTTGAAAATGCGCCATTTTATCGGTTACCACAAAAGCAGAAACATCAGCAGAAAATATGGTTGGATAAGAATTTTCCAAATGTTGTAGACTTGGATGTGGACACTTATGCAGAATTGATTGTCAAATGGGTTCATAAATTAGCTACTCAGGAAGTTCCAATTCTCGTTTTATTCACATCGAAAGCGTTGTTGTTAGCTGTTTCGGAACGTTTGCGCTTGCCACACTTAGCCCAGTATAAGAATGGTGAAGCGGCTAATATTAAACGACGTTTTGACAGAGGGGAAACGAGTATTTTACTAGGGGCGGGCAGTTTTTGGGAGGGAACAGATTTCTCTAGTCAGAAGCAAATGATTGAAGTCATTACACGAATTCCATTTGATAATCCGAGCGATTTCTTTACGCAAAAACTCAACCGCAAATTGCGGCAAGAAGGCAAGAATCCTTTTTATGATTATAGCTTGCCTGTTGCGATTTTACGCATGAAACAAGCTTTAGGACGTACAATTCGACACCAAGAGCAGCAGTCGGCAGTCGTTATTTTAGACAATCGCATGTTAACCAAACGTTATGGACAGCAAATTCAGACAGCCTTGGAAAAAATTGCTCCAATATCTGTCACCAGTATGAAAAAAATTCCAACAGAAATTGAGCAATTTTTGAGGAAGAAATCTCTTTAACGTCAGCAGAGTAGAAGACTCAGTTAAAATGCAAACTGAGTTTTTTGCTAAAAATGGTAATTTCCTCTGCTGCTAGTTTTAAATTTTGTTATAATAGAAACACAAAGAAAGAAGGTTCAATATGTATCAAAAATATCTTCCAGGACTTAGATTTGCATTTGTACTAGCAGCAGTAGCAACGGTTTTGGGAAATTTATTCCCCTTGATTGGCTCTAGTGTTTTTGCCATTCTTTTGGGAATTCTAGCTAATAATCTTTTTCATATAAAGAAGACTTATCATGCTGGTCTAGCTTATTCAGGTAAGAAATTACTGCAATATTCCATTATTTTGCTGGGGTTCAGCATGTCCATTGGTCGTGTCTCTGCTACGGGTATTTCCTCTTTAAAAATTAGCATTTTAACTATACTGATTGCTTTTATTTCAGCTTATGTGGTAGGACGTCTGCTGGGAATGGGTAAAGTTCTAACCACTTTAATTGGATTTGGAACGGCTATTTGTGGTGGTTCTGCCATTGCAGCAGCTTCACCGATTTTAGAAGCAAAAGATGAAGAGATTGCTTTATCTATTTCCACAATTTTCTTCTTTAACATTTTAGCGGTCTTTATTTTCCCATTTTTGGGACATTTGATGCATATGAATGATGCGACATTTGGAACTTGGGCAGGAACAGCTATCAATGATACATCATCTGTTGTAGCAGCGGGTTATACTTACAGTCAGTCAGCAGGAGATTTAGCAACGATTGTGAAGCTTAGCCGTGCTTTAATGATTGTACCAGCCTGTCTTATCTTTGCAGGAGTCCGATATGTACGCTCAAAAAGCAGTCATCAAAAAGTTAATTTAAAGAAAATTTTTCCTTGGTTTATTTTGTGGTTTGTCATGGCGTCTATTGTTACTAGTGTTGGGATTTTTCCAAGTTCGCTCGTTCCTGCAACGAAGTTCTTGTCACAATGGCTCATGGCAATGGCTCTTGCTGGAATTGGTGCGAGAGTATCCTTTGGGCAATTTAGAAAAGCAGGTGCAGCGCCACTATTGACAGGAGCCTTTGCTTGGTTCGCGGTTGCTGTATCTAGCTTAATCATTCAATACTTTTTCTCATAAAAGTGCTTTAAAAGTGACTGACATTTATTACGTATGTTGGAGGAGATATGCCTTATCAAAAACGCTCGATTGATTCGCGAGTGGATTATAGTTTAATATTACCAGTATTTTGTTTGCTTTTCATTGGCGTTATGGCCATTTATATTGCTGTTAGTCATGATTATCCAAAAAACGTTTGGCCAATTGTAGGGCAGCAGATTGCCTGGATTGCTCTAGGGACAGTTATCAGTCTGGTTATCATGCTATTCAATACAAAATTTCTTTGGCAAATCACGCCATACTTATATGTGTTCGGATTGGCATTGATGGTGCTACCACTTATTTTTTATAGTTCAGAATTAGTCGCTTCAACAGGAGCAAAAAACTGGGTGACTATAGGACATGTGACCTTGTTTCAACCATCTGAATTTATGAAAATTTCTTATATTCTGATGTTGTCACGAGTTGTTGTTAATTTTTTACAGCGTTATAAAGATAGAGAGCGAACGGTTCAATTGGACTTCTTACTGATTTTTGAGTTAGCCCTTTATACCTTACCCGTTCTGATTTTATTGGCATTGCAGAGCGACCTAGGGACTGCATTAGTCTTTATCGCAATCTTTTCAGGAATTGTCCTCTTATCAGGTGTGTCTTGGAAAATTATTGTACCAGTTGTTTTGACCATTCTGGTTGTAGGCGGTGGCTTTTTACTTATCTTCATTTCAAAAGACGGGCGAGCTTTTTTGCACCAAATTGGGATGCCAACCTATCAGATCAACCGTATTTTGGCTTGGCTGAATCCGTTTGACTACGCTCAAACCACTACTTATCAACAGGCACAAGGTCAAATAGCAATTGGTAGTGGTGGTCTCTGGGGACAAGGGTTTAATGTATCCAATCTATTGGTTCCTGTGCGTGAAAGCGATATGATTTTTACGGTTATTGCAGAAGATTTTGGCTTTGTCGGCGCAACAGTTGTGATTGCCTTGTATTTGCTCTTGATCTATCGTATGCTAAAAATTACGCTGAAATCAAATAATCAATTTTATACCTATATTTCTACTGGTTTCATCATGATGCTACTCTTCCATATTTTTGAAAATATCGGAGCAGTAACAGGGATTTTGCCTTTGACAGGGATTCCACTTCCATTCATCTCCCAAGGCGGCTCTTCCATTATTAGTAATTTAATCGGGGTCGGGCTCTTGCTTTCGATGAGCTATCAAAATAATCTCACAGATGAAAAAAAGATACGCTATCCTCAAAGACGTAAAAAAGTGGTTTTAAAACGATTAAAATAAAGGAGAAGAAAAATGACAAAAGTAGCTGTTATGTTAGCCAATGGCTTTGAAGAAATTGAAGCATTGACGGTTGTGGATGTTCTTCGCCGTGCAGGAATCCTATGTGACATGATTGGATTTGAAAAAGCGGTAACAGGTTCTCATGGTATTTCAGTTCAAGCAGATAAGGTTTGGGTTGGAAAGTTAGAGGATTATGACTTAGTGGTACTGCCGGGAGGAATGCCTGGTGCGACAAATTTGCGAGATGATGATCATTTGATGTCAGCTCTACAAAAGATGCAGGAAGAAGGCAAGTGGATAGCTGCCATTTGCGCAGCACCGATTGCACTCAATCGTGCAGGTATTTTAAAGGACAAACAGTTTACCTGTTACGATGGTATCGAGTCAGATATTGATTCTGGCATTTATATCAAGCAAACCGTCGTTGTTGACGGGAAAGTGATTACTAGCCGAGGACCTGCAACTGCTCTAGCTTTTGCTTATGAGTTGGTTCATCAGTTAGGCGGAGACAGTGAGCAGCTTGCAACGGCGATGCTTTACAATGATGTTTATGGTGATTGATTGTCTATGATACTAAAACTTATTTGGAATGATCCAAGTAAGTTTTTTTATGAAAATTCATGTCTAAAATAGGCTTTCCTATCTGTTTTAACAGCAATTTTTTACAAAAATATGTTATAATAAAAGGTATGGATTATCAAGATTATATTTGGGATTTAGGGGGGACTCTCCTCAATAATTACGAGACGTCAACGGCTGCATTTGTAGAAACGTTAGCTGGTTTTGGGATTCAAGCTGCCCATGATGATGTTTACAAGGCGCTAAAGGTTTCAACTCCCTATGCAGTTGCTCAATTTGCGCCCAACATTCCTGCATTTTTACAAACTTATAAAGTGAATGAAGCAAGAGAGTTAGCTCATCCGGTATTATTTGAAGGTGCTGCAGATTTGCTCAAGAATATCGTTGCACAAGGAGGGCGTAATTTTCTGATTTCTCATCGGAATGATCAGGTTTTAGAGATTCTTGATAAAACAGGGATTTCAGGCTACTTTACAGAAGTGGTGACTTCTAATCGTGGTTTTAAGAGAAAGCCAAATCCTGAGTCAATGCTTTATTTAAAAGATAAGTATCAGATTGAGAATGGGTTAGTCATCGGAGATCGTTCAATTGACACAGAAGCGGGTCAATCAGCTGGCTTTGCAACTTATCTCTTTGATGATATGGAAAATCTCAAGAAATTTATAAAAATATAGAAAAGGAATCGTATGTCAGAAGAAAATAAAGAACTGCAAGCACAAGATTATGATGCCAGTCAAATTCAGGTTTTAGAAGGTTTGGAAGCTGTCCGAATGCGTCCAGGGATGTATATTGGCTCAACTTCAAAAGAAGGACTGCATCATCTTGTTTGGGAAATTGTAGATAACTCAATTGATGAGGCACTAGCTGGTTTTGCAACACATATTCAAGTATTTATTGAGAAAGACAATTCGATTACCGTTGTTGATGACGGTCGTGGAATCCCTGTAGATATTCAAGAAAAAACAGGTCGCCCTGCGGTAGAAACTGTCTTTACCATTCTTCATGCTGGAGGAAAATTCGGTGGTGGCGGGGACAAGGTATCTGGAGGATTGCATGGTGTCGGATCTTCCGTGGGTAATGCTCTTTCTACTCAACTTGATGTTCGGGGTTACAAGAACGGTCAGATTCATTTTCAAGAATACCGTCGCGGGCACGTCGTAGCGGATCTGGAGATTATTGGCGAGACCGATCGCACAGGAACAACTGTTCATTTTACACCAGACCCAGAAATCTTCACAGAAACGGTTGAATTTGATTTTGAAAAATTAAATAAACGGGTGCAAGAACTAGCATTTTTGAATCGTGGCCTGCGAATTTCTATTACCGATAAACGGGAAGGTTTGGAGCAAACAAAAGATTACCATTATGAGGGTGGGATTGCTAGCTACGTCCAGTATATCAATGAAAATAAAGATGTTATCTTTGAAAATCCGATTTATACAGACGGAGAAATGGATGATATTACTGTTGAAGTAGCTATGCAGTATACAACAGGCTATCACGAAACTGTCATGAGTTTTGCAAATAATATCCACACTCATGAAGGTGGGACGCATGAACAAGGTTTTCGTACAGCGCTCACACGTGTCATCAATGACTATGCCAAGAAAAATAAGCTTCTGAAAGAAAATGAAGACAACCTGACTGGTGAAGATGTCCGTGAAGGATTAACAGCTGTTATCTCTGTAAAACATCCTAACCCACAGTTTGAAGGACAAACAAAGACGAAACTTGGAAATAGTGAAGTTGTTAAAATTACTAATCGTCTCTTTAGCGAAGCTTTCTCAGATTTCCTTTTGGAAAATCCTGCGGTTGCTAAGAAGATAGTAGAAAAGGGAATTTTGGCGTCCAAGGCTCGGATTGCAGCCAAGCGTGCACGTGAAGTGACTCGCAAGAAATCAGGTCTTGAAATTTCAAACTTACCAGGTAAATTGGCAGATTGCTCCTCTAATGATCCACACGAAACAGAATTGTTTATCGTGGAAGGAGATTCAGCTGGTGGTTCAGCCAAGTCTGGTCGAAATCGGGAGTTTCAGGCTATTTTGCCAATTCGCGGTAAGATTTTAAATGTTGAAAAAGCTAGCATGGATAAAATTTTAGCCAATGAAGAAATTCGTAGTCTCTTTACCGCAATGGGAACAGGCTTTGGAGCGGATTTTGATGTGAGCAAAGCTCGTTATCAAAAATTAGTCATTATGACCGATGCCGATGTTGATGGTGCGCATATCCGAACCCTTCTTTTGACGTTGATTTATCGTTATATGAAGCCTGTTTTGGAAGCAGGTTATGTCTATATTGCTCAACCGCCTATTTATGGTGTGAAAGTCGGCAGTGAAGTGAAAGAATACATCCAGCCCGGAGCCAATCAAGAAGAAGAGCTACAGTTGGCATTGGAGCGTTATTCTGAAGGGCGTTCTAAACCAAGTATTCAACGTTACAAAGGCTTGGGAGAAATGGACGACCACCAACTTTGGGAAACAACGATGAACCCAGAACATCGCTTAATGGCGCGTGTCTCAGTCGATGATGCAGCAGAAGCGGACAAGATTTTTGATATGCTAATGGGTGACCGTGTAGAACCTCGCCGTGAATTTATCGAAGAGAACGCCGTATATAGTACATTGGACGTTTAAAAAAATCTGAAAAAATTCACATTTACCAAGAAAATTATGATATAATAATCATGATTATTTTCAAGTAATATTTTGAAGGAGTTTTACATGTCTAACGGACTAATCGTACTAATTATAGTGATAGCAGTTCTCTTGATTGTTGCTTACATAACTGCTGTCTTATTAAGAAAAAGAAATGATGCCTTGCTTGCTAAGTTAGAAGATCGCAAAGAAGAACTTTATAATCTTCCTGTAAACGATGAAGTCGAAGCGGTTAAAAACATGCATTTGATTGGACAAAGTCAAGTGGCTTTTCGTGAATGGAATCAAAAATGGGTTGACCTTTCTTTAAATTCTTTTGCAGACATCGAAAATAACCTCTTTGAAACGGAAGGTTACAATAATTCGTTTCGGTTTCTAAAAGCAAAGCATGGTATTGATAAAATTGAGAGCCAAATTGACTTGATTGAAGAAGATATTACTGCTATTCGCAATGCACTTGCTGAATTAGAAAAGCAAGAGTCTAAAAATAGCGGTCGTGTCTTGCATGCTTTGGATTTATTTGAAAAGTTGCAAGTGTCTGTGGCAAATGATACAGAAAGTTATGGCTCAGCGCTTCCTGAGATTGAAAAACAATTAGAGAAAATTCAATCTGAATTCTCTCAATTTGTAACTTTAAACTCATCAGGAGACCCTGTTGAAGCAGCGGAAATTTTGGATAAAACAGAAGATCACATCCTTGCTTTAACGCATATTGTTGAAAAAATCCCAGAGCTTGTATCAGAATTAGATCAAAAGTTACCAGAACAGTTAGAAGATTTGGAATCTGGTCATCGCAAATTGCTAGAATCTGGTTATCATTTTATTGAAACTGATATTGAATCTCGCTTCCAACAGCTGCATACTAGTTTGAAACGCAACAGTGAAAACATTGCCAGTTTAGAATTGGACAATGCACAATATGAAAATACGCAAATCCAAGAAGAAATGGATGCTTTATATGACATGTTTAATCGTGAAATCAAGTCACATAAAGTAGTTGTCAAATTAGTTAATAGTTTACCAGGTTATTTAGGTCATACAAAAGAAAACAATCAAAATCTTTTGACAGAGATTGCCCGCCTTTCAAAATTGTATCTCTTGACAGAAAGCGATACGAATCATGTTCGTCGACTTCAAAGTGAACTTTCTAGCTTAGATGATGTTGTTTTAGAAGCGATTGAAGATTCTTCAGAAAGAAAACAAGCTTATTCTGTTCTTCAAGAAAATCTTGAAACCATTCAAAAACGTGTGAAAGAAATTGAAGATGAGCAGTTAGTGTTGAGTGAAAAATTGGCTAAAATTGAAAAAGATGATGCCAATGCTCGACAAAAAGTTAACATTTATATCAACAAATTGCATACGATTAAGCGTTATATGGAAAAACGCAATTTGCCGGGTATTCCACGGAGCTTCCTGACCACTTTCTTTACTGCAAGTGATAACACAGAAGCTTTAGTAGCAGAATTGGAACAGTATCGTGTCAATATTGAATCAGTAAATCGTATGTTAGAGATTTTGACAAATGATATGAATGAACTGGAAAATGAGACTTACCGGATTGTTGAAAATGCTACTTTGACAGAGCAATTGTTACAATATTCAAATCGCTATCGTTCATTTGATGAAGGAGTTCAAACTGCCTTCAACCGTGCACTAGAGATTTTTGAAAATGACTTTGATTATCAAGCATCGTTTGAGGAGATCTCGCAAGCATTGGATGTAGTAGAACCTGGTGTAACCAATCGTTTTGTTACATCGTATGAAAAAACGCGAGAAAATATCCGATTTTAAATTAAAACAATAAAGAGACAAGGTTTCATTCCCTTGCCTCTTTTTATTATGTTCTTTTCGTCAGTATCGTGATGTTCGGTATAAAATTGGCGACTAAAGCAAGACGGTCGTGCTCCCTAATACAATTACTTGCAAACGAATAGAATCTGGGAAGATGACATATAAGACAACAAAAAATCCCAACCATAGGCGATTGGGATTAGTCTCTTAAGAAGAGATTAATGAGTAAAAGCAACACAAACACCTTCTGGAACAAAGAAATCATGTGATAATTCTGTTAATTTTCCTGTTTCTGGGTCACGTTTGAAGACAGTCGCATTGTCTGAGTCTTGATGGGCTGCGATAATATACTGTTGATCTGGTGTAATATTAAAATCACGTGGATTTTTTCCATTAGTTGGTACGAATTCTACAAGTTCAAGTGTTCCATCTCCTGCTACTTTGTAAACAGCGATTGAATTATGTCCGCGGTTGGAGCCATAAAGGAAGCGACCGTCAGCAGATAGGCGAATAGCAGCTGTTCCATTAAATTCTGAAAAGTCTTCTGGTAAAGTGGAGATGGTTTGCAGGCGTTCAAATTGACCATCTCCATCGTAAATTAAAACTTCAATAGTAGAGTTTAATTCACAAATAAGATAAGCAATTTTGTAGTGAGGGTGGAACACAATATGACGTGGACCAGCGCCAGATGTCGCATGATAAGTCTCTAATCGATTTAGGCGTCCATAATCACTAATTTCATATGTCACAACTTCATCAGTTCCTAAATCACACGTAACCAGATACTTATCGGGTGTTAAATCTGCAAAATGCACATGAGCAGCAGCTTGGTTTTCATGAGGACCGTAGCCGATATGAACATCAGAATCAACTAATTTAAGGCTACCATTTTCTTGTCGTCTATAAACTAATACTTGTCCTTTATGGTAGTTTGCCCCGTAGACAAGGCTTCTTGCTTCATCTACACTCACATAGCATAGAGGAGCACCTTCGGCCACAACGTGATTGAGTAACTGTCCCGCTTTATTAAAGGCTGCAATGCCTCCCTCACCGTGTTCAGTTCCGACAGAATATAGGTTCTGTTGCTTGTCAAAAGCTAAATAAGTAGGATTTGGCTCTTTTGCAATAAGTGTTAAATTTGCCAGTTCTCCTGTGCTAGTATCAAAATCAGCTTTGTAAATTCCTTCTGAGCTACGACGTGTATAAGTTCCAAAATAAACTGTTTGTGTCATCATTCACCTCGAAATATTTGATACTTTCATTATAACACAAAAAGAGATGAAATGGTTTTCACAAATGAAAGCTGCTGTCAGTTTTATGATGAAAAAATAGATAAAAAATAGATTCGAGATAGGATGGGAACAGATGACTTTGATACAATAAAAATAGATTTGCGGGTGGTGGCGCTAACAATCAGGGTTGTCTGTTTGACTTCTGAAAAATGTTTAGTTTTTTGGGAAGAAAGTTTTTATCCTGCATCACGGTTCAATCTTTGTAAGTTCACTATTTTGTTGTATAATAAAAGTAATCTTTACATTGATTAGCAGTCATTTAATTTTATATCTATATTTTAAGGAGTAAGAAATGCATAAGATTTTAGTAGTAGAAGATGACACTACGATTAATCAAGTGATTTGTGAATTTTTGAAAGAAAATCATTATGAGGTGACACCAGTTTTTGACGGGGCAGAAGCCCTACGTGAATTTGAGGAAAAATCGTTTGACCTCATCATTCTGGACGTTATGTTGCCCTCTATGAGCGGTCTGGATGTGTTGAAGGAAATCCGGAAGACGTCGCAGGTACCAGTTATGATGTTAACTGCACTAGATGATGAATATACTCAGCTGGTCAGCTTTAATCACCTTATCAGTGATTATGTTACCAAACCATTTTCGCCACTTATTTTGATGAAACGCATTGAAAATATTTTCCGGAGTACTGTGACAGAATCAGAGATTGTCATTGGAGACTTACGTGTTTCAATTGACGATTGTACAGTTTATTGGCAAGAAGAGAAAATGTCTCCTACTAAAAAAGAATATGAAATTATCCAAGCTTTAGCTCAAAGAAAAAATCATTTGGTGACTCGGGATCAATTGATGAATACAATTTGGGGTTATAGTGAACTGGATAGCCGTGTTTTGGATAACCATGTAAAAAATATTCGGAAAAAAATTCCTGGAATACCTCTTAAAACGATTACTGGTATGGGTTATCAACTTGGAGGAGAAGAAGAGTGAGAATTGCTAAAAAGCATTTTCTTTTGACAGGAACAATAATTTTTATTATCGTGACAACGGTTTTAACAACACTCTATTTTGTGATGCCTGTTTATTATGAGCAAGTCAAGCATCGAGAAGCTAAAAGTGAGTTCTTTCAGATTGCTCAGCAAGTTCAAGGAAAACCGTCAGATGATATAGGAAAGCTTTTAAGTGACTACAATCGAAAGAATACACGCGTCTGGTTTAGTATATTAGATGCGAAAGGAAAACTTATTTATCCACATATTGATTTAGCTAATGAAAAGGGAGAATTCCAATTAACAATTTTACCTTCTGACATGAGTTTGAAAAATCAAACTAAAAGTATGAGCAAGAAGATAAGAACGGCAGAAGGGACCACATTGACCTTACGTGGGGAATATTCGCTCCAACCAATATCGGATGCTACTTACGTGTTGTTAAGTCTTTATCCTTATATCTTATTCTTTTCGTTAACGTTAGGTGGTATAGTGGCTTTTCTTTATAGTCGATTTGCAACCAAACGCATTACAGATATTTCAGAGAGCACGCGAAAAATGGCAACTCTTTCTCCAGATGTGGCTTGTCCTGTCAAAAGGCGGGATGAAATATCCACACTTGCTCAAGATATTAACACTCTTTATCAAAATCTGTTGATGAGTATTGAAGCTTTGCGATTGGAAAATGAAAAAGTGGCTGAAAGCGAGCGGGAGAAAGCAGAATTTCTACGGATGACTTCTCATGAGCTGAAAACGCCGATTACCAGCATGATGGGAATTGTGGATGGTATGATTTACGGTGTTGGTGACTTCAAAGATAAAGATAAATACCTGCATAAATGTCGTGAAATTTTGGAAGAGCAATCAAAACTTGTACAGTCTATCTTGGCAATTTCTAAGATTGAAATGCGAATAGAAGCTGAAGAAGAGGACTTTTCACTTAATCAGCTCTTGGAGGAAAACTTGAGCAGCTATAAAATGTTAGCTGATGTGAAAGGCTACCAATTTACTGTACAGTTAGAAGAGTTTCAAGTGCATGGCAACAAGACTTATTTGCTGAAAGCTATTAAAAATTTACTAGATAATGCTTTCCATTATACAGTAGCTGGCGGAGAGATTCTTTTAATGATTAAAGACAATCAGTTAATCATTGAAAATGATGCGGAACATGTGTTGGATGAACAGCAAATCCAGCAAATATTTCAGCCATTTTATCGTCCGGATTACAGTCGTAACCGCAAAGATGGTGGAACAGGTCTGGGACTCTTTATCGTGCAACAGATTTTGGAAAATCATCATTTGCACTATCTCTTTGAAGCTGTTGATGACAAACGAATGCGGTTTACAATTTTTTTCTCAGATAAAGAAAGCTAAAAGTGGGAATCTGTTCATGAATTGAATGGATGACCGCTTTTTGTGTTTGACTCGAGCGTAAGAAGGAAATTCATAAAGGACTACCCTTTCTTCAAGAATTTTTTAGTGAAAAATGCTACAATGAGATAAATAAAGAAAAGGATGTCTGTATGGAACACAAAAAGAAGGATTTCAGCCTATCATGGTTTTTTCGGTGGTTTTTAGACAATAAGGCAATCACTGTTTTTTTGGTGACCTTATTGTTGGGGTTGAATATTTTTGTATTAAGCAAAATTAGTTTTATTTTTATTCCTGTTCTAGAATTTATCGGAGTTATCATGCTGCCGGTGATTTTAGCAGGGCTTTTGTATTATCTCTTAAATCCAATTGTAGATTTTATGGAGAAACATAAGATCAATCGTTTAGTTGCGATTACGATTGTTTTTATTTTGATTGCATTGCTCTTAATTTGGGGCTTGGCTGTAGCAATTCCAAGTTTGCAACATCAGATTGTGAGCTTTGTAAGGAATTTACCAGCTAATTTGCAAAAGTCGAATAAAATCATTCAATATTTTTTGGAAAATCGAATTTCTGATGATGTCAAGCCTCAATTGGAAGAAATTGCGAATAATTTTTCAGATCAAGTGACAGCTTGGGCGAGTAATTTCTCATCGAAAGCGGTGAACTGGGTTAGTACATTAATTAGTACAGCTTCGCAAGTGATTGTAGCCATTATTATCATGCCTTTTATCCTTTTTTACCTTTTACGAGATGGGAAAAATTTGAAATCTTATTTGACAAAATTCATGCCAACTAAGTTTCGTGAACCTGTTGGGCAAATTTTGACAGACGTCAATACACAGCTTGCCAACTATGTTCGTGGTCAGGTGACTGTTGCTATCATTGTAGCGATTATGTTTATCATTTTCTTTAAGATAATAGGACTTCGTTATGCAGTGACGCTTGGAGTAACTGCAGGGATTTTAAATTTGGTTCCCTACTTAGGAAGTTTTCTCGCGATGTTGCCGGCTCTTGTTCTGGGGTTAATTGCTGGACCAATTATGCTCTTGAAAGTCATTGTTGTCTTTATTGTAGAGCAAACGATTGAAGGGCGGTTTGTATCACCATTGATTCTCGGTAGCCAATTGAATATCCACCCGATTAATGTCCTTTTTGTCCTTTTGACAGCTGGTTCTATGTTTGGTATCTGGGGCGTTTTGCTGGGAATTCCCGTTTATGCGTCTGCAAAAGTTGTGATTGCTGCTATTTTTAAATGGTATAAGAAAGTCAGCGGCTTGTATGAAGAAGAATCCGTAGATGAGACAGGAGAAGAAATTGAACAACAGTGAGAAAATGGTTGCTTCTTTGCAAAAGCAGGATTTGGCACATGCCAATAAATATTTTGAAAGAGCTCTAACAAATGATACAGAAGAAGAATTACTTGAATTAGCCGACTACTTAGAAAGTATCGGCTTTTTCCCTCAAGCTAAGCAAATTTATGAAAACTTAGCTCCCCACTATCCAGAATCCTATATTAGTTTAGCACAGATTGCTAGTGAAGATGGACAAGTGGAAGAGGCCTTTGCCTATCTGGAAGAAATTACTTCTGATAGTGACTGGTATGTGACAGCACTCTTGGTCAAAGCCGATTTGTACCAAATGGAAGGGTTGCCGGACGTTGCAAGAGAAAAATTAGCCGAGGCAAAGCAATTGTCTGACGAGCCGTTAGTGACTTTTGGCTTGGCTGAAATAGATTTTGAATTGGGAAACTTGAATCAGGCTATTAAAGAGTATGCTAGTTTAGACAATCGCCTGATTTATGAGCAGACGGGTGTTTCTACTTATCAGCGGATTGGCGTTTCCTATGCAAGTTTGGGGAAATTTGAAGTAGCGATTGAGTTTTTAGAAAAAGCTTTAGAGATTGAATACGATGATGCTGTAGCCTTTGAATTAGCGACTATTTTATATGACCAGAAAGAATATCAAAAAGCTAATCTATACTTTAAGCAAATTGATGCGATTTCGCCGGAATTTGAAGGTTATGAGTATGGTTATGCTTTGTCGCTTCATGCAGAACATCAGACAGAAGATGCATTGCGCCTCACGCAGCAGGGATTGTCGAAAAATCCATTTGATACACGTCTTTTGTTGCTAGCTTCGCAGCTTTCTTATGAACTTCATGATGAGCAAAAGGCAGAAGATTATCTTTTGAAAGCAAAAGATAATGCGGAAGACTTGGAAGAAATTGCATTGCGTTTGTCTAATCTTTACTTAGAGCAAGAGCGTTTTGATGAAGTTTTGAAATTTGAGGAGCAAGACATAGACAATGTACTGACTAAGTGGAATATTGCGCGTGCCTATCAGGCTTTGGAACAGACAACAGCAGCTTTGGAGCGCTATCGTCTGTTGCTTTCGGATTTAAAGGAAAATCCAGAATTTTTAGAGCAGTATATTTATCTACTTCGTGAAATGGGGGATTTTGAAGAAGCAAAACACCAAGCAGAGTATTATCTTCACTTGGTTCCAGATGATATGGAGATGCAGGAATTGTACGATAGTTTGTAAAAAGAGTAACAAGCACAATCCTATAAGACGCATGGGAATTATGATATAATGATGAGCGTGATATTCAGGAAGGACGAAGAAAATGACTGAAAAATTTGGTGCTGATCTAATTGTAGATAGTTTAATTAATCATAAAGTGGATTATGTGTTTGGGATTCCGGGTGCAAAGATTGACCGTGTGTTTGATACCTTAGAGGACAAAGGTCCACAACTGATCGTGGCTCGTCATGAACAAAATGCTGCTTTTATGGCGCAAGGAATTGGGCGGATTACAGGAGAGCCAGGTGTCGTGATTGCAACCAGTGGACCAGGTGCTTCAAACTTAGCAACGGGATTGGTTACTGCGACCGCAGAAGGGGATCCTGTACTAGCTTTAGCCGGTCAGGTCAAACGAGCTGATCTTCTCAAACGTGCACATCAGTCCATGGATAATGCTGCACTGTTTAAGCCGATTACCAAGTATTCTGTCGAAGTGCAAGATGGCAATACTCTTTCAGAAATTATTGCCAATGCTTATCGTCATGCCAAGTCAGGAATGCCGGGGGCAAGTTTCATTTCTATTCCGCAGGATGTGGTGGATAGTCAGGTGCAAGTGAAAGCAATTAAACCGCTGACGGATCCGCAGTTGGGTTCTAGCTCAGTGGCTGACATCAACTACTTAGCGCAAGCGATTAAAAACGCTGTGTTGCCCGTTCTGCTCTTGGGAAATGGCGCTTCAAGTGCTAAAGTGACGGCTTCTATTCGTCAGTTGTTGGAGCAAGTACAGTTGCCTGTTGTGGAAACATTCCAAGGGGCTGGGATTGTGTCTCGTGAATTGGAAGAAGCTACGTTCTTTGGACGTGTCGGACTGTTTCGCAATCAGCCGGGTGATATGCTTCTGAAAAAATCTGACCTAGTCATCGCTATCGGTTATGATCCAATTGAGTATGAAGCGCGAAACTGGAATGCGGAAATTTCTGCCCGCGTCATCGTGATTGATGTAGAGCCAGCAGAGATTGATACTTACTTCCAACCGGAGCGTGAGCTGATTGGAGATATTGCAAATACTTTGGATTTATTGCTGCCCGCGATCAACGGTTATCAATTACCAGAAGGGTCGCGGGAATATCTGCAAGTTTTGCGAGATAAAATGGACGGTGATGTGAAATTTGACCGCAGCCAAACTGAAACAGGACGACTACACCCGCTGGATATCGTCGAAGTCTTGCAGGAAAATACGACAGATGATATGACAGTTACAGTAGATGTGGGTACGCATTATATTTGGATGGCACGTTATTTCAAGAGCTATGAACCAAGGCATCTGCTTTTTTCAAATGGGATGCAAACGTTAGGAGTGGCATTACCCTGGGCAATCTCAGCAGCCTTGGTTCGTCCCAACACAAAGATCATTTCTGTGTCTGGCGATGGTGGCTTCCTCTTTTCGGCTCAGGAGCTAGAGACAGCGGTTCGACTGCAATTGCCAATAGTTCATCTTATTTGGAATGACGGTCATTATAATATGGTAGAATTCCAAGAAGAAATGAAATATGGACGTTCATCTGGAGTGGACTTTGGAGCTGTTGATTTCGTTAAATATGCAGAGAGTTTTGGTGCGAAAGGATTCCGAGCAACCTCTCCAGCAGAATTGACACAGCTGCTTCAAAAAGCTTTAGAGGAAAATGGACCGGTTATCATCGATGTGCCAGTGGATTACAAGGACAGCAGTACACTAGGAGAAACGATTTTACCAGATGAGTTTTATTAAATTGAAACTGGGAAGGGTTCAAGACTATTTAAAGAGAGTTCAATTTCTTATTTTCTTGTACGGTTGATGTGTAGTTCAGTATTAGAAAGTAAAAGGCTGGATGTGAGACCTACTTTTTTCAAGGAAAGATAGTAAAAATTGCCTAGGAGGAGAAATGGAAAAGCTTGTAACATTATTTCACTACAATACTTTGGGGGCTTTGATGGCGGGGCTTTACAAGGGGACGATGACGATTGAAGAATTGCTTCAACATGGCGATTTAGGGATTGGTACTTTAGACTCTATTGACGGAGAGCTGATTGTGCTTGACGGCAAGGCCTATCAAGCCAAGGGGATAGGAGCAAGTCCTGAAGTGATAGAAGTTTCAACAGATAGGACGGTTCCTTATGCTGCAGTGGCTTTTCACAGAGCAGAAGCGTGTTTTCGTCAGGATGTTGAGCTGAGCGATGAAGCGTTGAAGAAGCGCATAGAAGCTAGCTATGTCGGGGAAAATCTTTTTCGCTCAATTAAGATTCATGGTGAATTTAGCAGCATGCATGTACGCATGGCTCCAAAATCCTCTTCGGGGAAGAAGTTCGTAGAAATTGCTGCTCATCAGCCTGAGTACCATGCAGAACACGTTTCAGGAACGATTGTTGGCTTTTGGACGCCGGAGCTGTTTCACGGCGTTAGCGTAGCTGGTTATCATCTTCATTTTCTATCTGATGACCACCAATTCGGTGGACATGTCATGGATTTTGTCATGAAAAATGGAGAGGTTGAAATCGGAACGATTGCAGCATTGGAGCAGCGTTTTCCGGTTCAAGACCAAGATTTTCTCTCTGCAAAATTGAATGTGGCGGAGCTAAAGGAAGATATTGAGAAATCGGAATAAAAAACAGTGGACAAAGTTAGACAAAAGCTCAAATTCCATTCAAAATTCAAAAGAATGATGCCAAAAAGGCTTAAAATCGTGTTGTTAAAAGCACTGATTTTAAGCCTTTTACTGTTCTAAGAAGTTTTTTCAGTCCCTTATAATGAGAACAAGTTCGTCGCCTCGGTCGACAAAGTGAACGAGAACTGGATTAAGCTGTCATTCACATTGACGACCTGCTTGAGAACTGATTTACTCTGTCCGAGGGTCGGACAGCTTGCGTGAAAAGAGATTCACTCCGTCCGAGGGTCAGACAGCTTACCTGAAAAGAGATTCATTCCGTCCGAGGGTCGGACAGCTTACCTGAAAAGAGATTCATTCCGTCCGAGGGTCGGACAGCTTGCCTGAAAAGAGATTCACTCTGTCCGAGGGTCGGACAGCTTGCCTGAAAAGAGATTCATTCCGTCCGAGGGTCGGACAGCTTACCTGAAAAGAAATTCATTTCATCCGAGGGTCGGACATATAAAAAATAGTCAGAAAAAGGTGCCAGTTAGTAGACACCTTACATCTTCATGGATTTAATTTTGACTTCATCAGGAGTAACGCGTAGGGTCTTTTGCCCTGTGTAGGTTACAAAACCAGGTTTACCACCTGTTGGCTTGTTAAGTTTTTTGACTTCAATCATATCCACCTGAACGAGATTGGACAATCTCGCCTTAGAAAAGTATGCCGCCAATTCCGCAGCATCTGTCTTGACATCATCACTTGGATGTAGGTTGTCCGTGATAACGACGTGACTGCCGGGAATATCCTTGGCATGAAACCAAAGGTCCTCTTTTTTAGCCATTTTAAAGGTCAACTCATCATTTTGTAAGTTGTTTCGACCGACCAAAATAATAGTCTCACCATCAGTTGCCAAATATTTCTCAGGTTTCTTCCGTTTTTGGATTTTTTCACGCTGACGTCGACGAATAAAGCCTGTCTGAATCAATTCTTCTCGGATTTCTGTAATTTCTGTGAGATTAGCTTGTGACAAAGCTGTTTCTACACTCTCCAAATATTGAATGGTTTCTTTAGTTTCTTCAATCAGTCCCGTTAAATGCTTGACTGCTTCTTTCAGCTTTTGGTATTTCTTAAAATAGCGCTGAGCATTTTGGTTAGGGGTCAAAGCTTTATCCAACACAATAGTAATTTTCTCGCTTGTGTAGTAATTGTCCAGTTCTACTTGGTCTTGATTGTTTGGAACTTGGTGCAAAAAAGTAGTGAGGAGTTCTCCTTTTTGGCGAAATTCTTCAGCATTTTCAGTCGCGACTAATTCCTGCTCTTGTTTTTTTAATTTCTTGCGGTTTTTTTCTAATTCATTCTCTACTCGATGAATCAGTTCACTGGCTTGCTGATTAACGCGATCGCGTTCCGCCTTGTCTTGATAGAAATCGTCTAGTAGCTGCGATAAGCTCGGAAATTCTTTCTGACTGTCCACAAAAAGAATGGGGGCAAAGGATTTGGTTGTCAGATGAGCTTGTGTGGGACTGGCAAAGAAAGCACGGAAGGTTTTTAGTTTGTCACTCGTTAAGTGCTGGCTGAGTTCGGCTGCTGTATCGCGCCCCAAGCCTTGGAACAGCTTTTGTAAAGAACGAGCTGATAAATCCTCTGTCTGGAGAATTTCAAATAACTTTTCATCAGAAATCGTAAATGGATTACGGTTGCCTGTTTGAGGTGGAGCGACATAGGTCGAGCCCGGCAGAATCGTGCGGTAACTATTCTGCGAGAAGCCAACATGCTTAATGGCCTCAATGATATTACCACTTGCCTTGTCCATTAAGATGATATTGCTGTGTTTACCCATGATTTCGATGACTAGAGTTGCTGCCACGCTATCTCCAATTTCATTTTTATTGGAGACAGAGATTTCCAAAACTCGGTCATTGTCAATCTGTTCAATGCTTTCAATCGTAGCGCCTTGCAAGTATTTCCGCATGACCATAATGAATGTATTAGGCACTGCAGGATTTTCAAAGCTGGTATTGGTTAGTTGAATGCGACCAAAAACAGGGTGAGCGGATAAGAGCAATTTGTGATTTTGCCGATTGCTGCGGATTTGCAGCACTAATTCCTGCTCAAAAGGTTGGTTGATTTTTTGAATGCGACCATATAGCAACTGTTGCCGCAATTCCTCTGTCATGTGGTGTAAAAAAAATCCGTCAAAGGACATGGTTTTCTCTCCTTGAATGATACTAAAGAAGATTATAACAAAAAATAGCAAGAAAAGGTTGGAAAATTATTGTCAGAAAAGTTTGACAAAACACTTGACATTTGTTTCAGAAACATCTAAAATAATATCAAATTAGAAAAGTAATAAAATAGTTGTTGGCAGAGAGCTTGTGGTTGGTGAAAACAAGCAGCAGCGTTTTATGAAATTGGGCTAATGGATAGAAGTTGAATTTGAAACGATAAAAATTCGGTGAGCACACCTTACAGTGCAACTTGTTGTTAGACAAGATTGAGATGTGGGATAAGTCTATTATTTTTCCCATAATTGAGGTGGCACCGCGATTTACGCCCTCACACAGGATGAACTGTGTGTGGGTTTTTCTTTTATTGTTTCAGTCTCGTTAATGGAGGTAAAAATATGTTGAAACGATGGCGACTCTGGCTTTTACTTGAATAAAAATTAGAAAATACGAAATGGAGAACAGATATGAAAAACAAACGGTTAATGGGAATGATTGCTCTTTTGGTGGTATTAGTTGTCGGAGGCATTATTTATTCTAGTGTAAATGGCGAGAAAGCACCGAAGACAAACAATACAACCAAAACAGTAAAAGTTGGTGTGCTGCAATATGTCAGTCATCCGTCACTTGATTTGATTTATAAAGGGATTCAAGAAGGATTGGCGCAAGAAGGTTATAAAGGTAAGAAGATCAAAATTGACTTTATGAATGCAGAAGGTGACCAAAGTAAAGTGGCAACGATGAGCAAGCAATTAGTTGCCAATGGCAATGACGTGCTGATTGGAATCGCAACGCCTGCTGCTCAAGGTTTGGCTAGTGTAACGAAAGACAAGCCAATCGTCATGGGAGCAGTGACCGATCCAGTTGGGGCGAATTTACTAAAGGATTTGAAAAAGCCGGGAGGCAACATTACAGGTGTGTCTGACCACAACCCAGCTCAACAGCAATTGGAGCTCATCAAACAATTAACACCGAATGTGAAAACAATCGGCGTCCTTTATTCAAGCAGTGAAGACAATTCAAAAACGCAGGTAGAAGAATTTACAGCTTTGGCTGAAAAAGCAGGCTATAAAGTGCTTCCTTATGCTGTACCTTCTACCAATGAGATTGCTTCAACCATGAATGTGATGACAGGAAAGGTAGATGCTATTTGGATTCCAATTGACAACACCATTGCTTCAGCTTTTTCAACAGTCGTTTCCAGCAATCAAACGGCTAAAAAACCAATCTATCCAAGTGCGACAGCTATGGTAGAAGAAGGTGGTCTGGGTTCAGTGGTTGTCGATCAAAAAGATCTTGGAGTGGCGACTGGAAAAATGACGGCGAAAATTTTGAAGGGCGCTAAACCAGCAGACACAGCTGTTGAAATCTTTGCTACTGGCAAATCAGTTGTGAACAAAAAAGTGGCTGCTCAGCTAGGAATAACAATTCCAGATGATGTTCTGAAAAAAGCAGGACAAGTCATTGAGTAAAGCTAGTATATTTTAAAGGTTAGGACAACAGTATGATACTTTCAATTGTCTCACAAGGACTTGTTTGGGCTATTTTAGGCTTGGGGATTTTTATGACCTTCCGCATTTTAAACTTCCCTGATATGACAACAGAGGGCTCTTTTCCATTGGGCGGAGCAGTAGCAGTTACGCTGATTAGTAAGGGAATCAATCCTTTTCTGGCAGCTGCTGTTGCCATTCTGGCTGGCTGTCTGGCAGGCATGGTAACGGGGCTTCTCTATACTAAGGGGAAAATTCCTACTCTCCTTTCGGGAATTTTAGTCATGACTTCCTGCCATTCGATTATGCTTATGTTAATGGGGCGGGCTAATCTTGGACTTCTTGGAACGAAGCAAATTCAGGACTTTCTACCGTTTTCTGGCGAATTAAACAATCTTCTGACAGGATTGATTTTTGTCAGTTTGGTAATTGTAGCATTGCTTTTTTTCCTAGATACAAAATTGGGTCAAGCTTATATTGCCACGGGTGATAATCCTGATATGGCAAGGAGTTTTGGCATTCACACAGGACGAATGGAGTTAATGGGTCTGGTGCTGTCTAATGGTGTCATTGCCCTAGCTGGTGCCCTTATTGCCCAGCAGGAAGGTTATGCGGATGTCTCGCGTGGGATTGGTGTCATCGTTGTGGGGCTTGCCAGTCTCATTATCGGAGAGGTGCTTTTTACCAGCCTGACATTGGCAGAACGCCTATTGACGATTGTTGTCGGCTCTATTTTCTATCAATTCCTGATTTGGGGCGTGATTGCGCTTGGCTTTAATACCAGCTATCTTCGCCTTTATAGTGCGGTTATCTTGGCAATTTGTCTCATGATTCCGACTTTCAAAAATAAATTCTTTAAAGGAGTCAAGTTAAGCAAATGACAGCAATTGTAGAATTAAAAAACGCGACAAAAATTGTCAACACAGGTATTGAGGAAGAAAAAGTTATTTTAAATGATGTTTCACTGGATATTTTTGAGCATGACTTCATTACGATTTTAGGCGGAAATGGGGCAGGGAAATCCACGCTTTTCAATGTCATTGCAGGAACATTACCATTGACGAGTGGCAGCATTTATATTCTAGGTGAAAATGTGACCAATTATTCACCAGAAAAACGGGCTAAGTATCTGTCACGCGTTTTTCAAGACCCAAAAATGGGAACAGCTCCGCGCATGACGGTGGCAGAAAATCTATTGATTGCTAAATTTCGTGGTGAAAAACGCCGTCTGGTGCCACGTTGTCTGAGCCATTATCGCAAAGAATTTCAGGAGACAATAGACAAAATCGGCAATGGCTTAGAAAAACATTTGGACACACCGATTGAATTTCTCTCGGGTGGGCAAAGACAGGCTTTGAGTCTTTTAATGGCGACTCTCAAACGCCCTGAGCTGTTGCTTTTGGATGAACATACAGCAGCGCTTGACCCCAAAACCAGTGTGGCATTGATGAGTCTGACAGAAGAATTTGTGAATCGTGACCAACTGACTGCTCTCATGATTACCCACCATATGGAAGATGCTCTCAAATACGGAAATCGCTTGATTGTCATGAAAGACGGACAAATTATCCAAGATTTACATCAAGAAGAGAAAGCGAAAATGACGATTGCGGATTATTACAGCTTATTTGAATAAAAGAATTCCAATCTCCTAGCTGAGGTTGGAATTTCTTTTTTGCGCTTCTCTGATAGTATTTGGAACCAGACGAATCCGCTTAATATCTGAAATACGAATAATCGTTGACATACTTTTCTGGAAGTTTTTAACAATCAATTGCTGGCGCTCTTTGTCATATTTGACAATATCACCAGTAAAACTTTTATCTGAAAAAATGACATGCACACCTGATTTTTTTTGCAAAGCTATTTCAATCGTCTGCAAAATATTGGCGTTGTCTTCCTCTACCTCTTGTGTATCCTTTTTGTAATTGATAAATTCACTTGCGCGCTCTAAAATCATTTCGAGAAATTTTTTCATAGCTAAATTCTCCATAACTTGTTACAATATATTATATAACAAACTCGCTAAAAAAGTAAATTTTTTACGAATAAATCAAGAAAGAAGAAAAAGGAGACAAAAATGTCAGAATTCAAATTTGAGATAGAAGAAAAGTTATTGGTGTTGTCAGAAAATGATAAAGGCTGGACGAAAGAGCTGAATCGTGTGAGCTTCAATGGTGCGCCAGCCAAATACGATATTCGTAGTTGGAGTCCTGACCATACAAAAATGGGGAAAGGGATTACGCTCTCCAATGAAGAATTTCAAGTACTGGTAGATGCCTTTAAGGCTTAGAAAATTACAAATAGAATCAAGGCAAGAGAGTGAGAGGCAGTCGCACTGTGGGCAATTGTTGATGGCTCTCTTTTTGCTGTAGAAAATAAGGAAATTTTACACAAAAACTTGAAAATACGCTTTCAAAATGTTATACTATTAAATATAGAGATTGTATATATACATATAGTGAGCTTAGAATTTTAGGAGGTTTAGGATGCTTGAAATTCAGAAGTTAGAAAAAAGTTTTGGGCAAAAACAAGTACTATTTGGTGTTGATTTCAGGGCTGAATCAGGACAAATCCTCGGTCTGATCGGAAAGAACGGTGCTGGGAAAACAACGATTTTCCACAGTATTCTGCGTTTTTTAGAATACAGCGGAAACATTACATTTGATAAGCAACCGATTTCTCAGGAGACCTATCGGAAAATTGGTTATTTGCCAGAAGAGCGAAGTCTGATGCCTAAGTTAACCGTTTATGAGCAAGTGCGGTATTTGGCAAATTTAAAGGGAGTGCCAAATGCGGTTGTGAAAGAAAAATTGCCTCAGTGGATGGAGCGCTTGCAAGTCAAAGGAAAAGTGACTGATAAAATCAAGAGCTTGTCCAAAGGGAATCAACAAAAAGTGCAGTTGATTATCACACTTTTGCATGAGCCAAATTTGATTATCCTAGACGAGCCATTTAGTGGTTTGGATCCTGTCAATACCGAGATTTTGAAACAAGTCATTATTGAGGAAAAAGAGCGAGGAGCAACCATTATTTTCTCTGACCATGTGATGACCAATGTGGAAGAATTGTGTGATGATGTTGTCATGATTCGTGATGGGAAAGTCATTTTGGATGGCAGCGTGCAGGAAGTTCGTAATCAATATGGCAAAACACGTCTGTTTGTGTCTAGCTCGCTGTCTCAAACGGAATTAGAAGCACTTCCTCATGTGACGAAAGCCAGCCTAACCAATCAAGGAACATGGCGTTTAGTCTTAGATGACGAAGCGGCTGGTAAGGAATTGTTTGACTTGCTGACTAAAGGACAATATATTGAAACTTTTGACCAACAAGCTCCAACAATTGATGAAATCTTTAAGTTAGAATCAGGGGTGGAAGTATGAAACAGACTTTAATTGTTATCAAAGAAACCTATCTTCGTCATGTCAAGTCATGGAGTTTTGTCTTTATGGTCATATCCCCTTTTATCTTTGTAGGATTGAGTTTAGGTGTTGGCTACCTTTCTTCTATGTCAAGCAGTAATTCTAGTCGGGTCGCAGTTGTATCAAACAATGTTCAAGTGAAGGAAGTTTTGAAAGATACTAAGAATCTGGATATCAATTATAAAGATGAAGCAACAGCTAAGAAAGCTGTAAAAGATGGCGATGTTGGTGGATATTTGCTAGTATCAGAAGCAGAGGGGCAAATCAAGGCAACTTATTTTGCAGATACGAGCATGAGTAGTGCTATAAAAATTGAAATTACACAGAAACTGATGCAGTTGCAACAGGTTGCAAATATTAGCCAAGCTAATTTATCAGCTAATCAAGTGAAGCTACTTTCAAGAGCTATTGATTTCAAAGAAAAGATTGATGAGAAGAAAGAAGCGAAGAAGGCCACTCAAACGATTGTCGCAACAGCAATTGGTTTTATGCTTTACATGATTCTCCTTGTCTATACAAGCTCCACTGCTCAAGAAATTGCAAGCGAAAAAGGGACGAAGATTATGGAGGTTATTTTCTCCAGTATCAAGGCATCTGAATATTTTTATGGTCGAATGGCTGGAATTTTTGCAGTTATCTTGACCCATGTGGGTATTTATGTAATCGGCGCTGTGCTGTTGCTTGCTTTTTCAGACCAGATTTCTTTTGTAAAAGAATTCTTAGATGCCAATCCAAATCTGATGAAGCATTTGGGAGAGGCAATTTCCTTTAATACCATTGCTTTCATCACCTTGAGTGTCTTTATGTTTGTGGTTTTATCTGCCTTTTTAGGCTCAATGGTAACGAGGATTGAAGACGTTGGGAAAGCTGTTCAGCCTGTTGTGATGCTGATTATTTTGGGATTTTTGGGAGTGACGGCTCTTGGAAACGCTGGTGACACGATCTTGTTGAAAGTTGGTTCTTATATTCCGTTTATTTCGACCTTCTTTATGCCCTTCCGTGCCATTAACGGTTATGCAAATGGGCTAGAAGCTTGGATTTCATTTGCCATTGCCTTTGTCTTTACCTTAGGAATGACAGTTTATATCGGTCGGATTTACTCCAGTTTAATTTTACAAACAGATGACATTGGCATTTGGAAGAGCTTCAAAAAAGCTTTAGCTTATCATTAAAAATCGTTCTCCACAAGTATTCTTGTGGGGATTTTTTTCTTGAAAAGGTATGTAGTCAATCGCTGTTGAAAAACTTTAAAAATGATATAATAGGACTATATTTTGACAAAAAGGATGCTCATGAAATTACTTTATACGGATATTCGCAATCCCTTAACAAACATTCTAACAGAAGAAGCAGAGCGTTTAGCACAAGCAGGCAAGCGCGTGTTTTATATTGCACCCAACTCTCTTTCATTTGAAAAGGAAAGAGCCGTTTTGCGTCTTTTAGAAAACCGTGCTTCATTTGCCATTACGGTGACACGTTTTGCGCAGATGGCGCGTTATTTTGTCCTCAATGATGTGCAGCAAGGCAGACCATTAGACGATATTGGTTTGGGAATGCTCTTTTATAAGGTCTTATCTGAAATGGAAGAGCATGATTTGCAGGTGTACGGCGGCATTCGGACGGATGCGCAGTTTATTCAGCAATTGGTTGAGCTTTATCATGAGTTGCAAGAAGCTCAAATGACTGTTGCAGACTTGGACTATCTGGATGAAGACGAGAAAAAAGCAGATTTAATCAAGATTTTACAAGCTGTTATGCATCAGCTGAATCAGAGTGAATTTACTTCTGAGTCAAATATCATGGCCTTTGCCAATCACATTATAGCAGCTGATGTAGATAAAGAATTGCAAGGATTGGCTTTGGTCATTGACGGTTTTACACGGTTTTCTGCTGAGGAAGCTTATTTGGTAGAGCTGCTACATCGTAAAGGTGTGGAAATCGTCATTGGTGCTTATGCAAGTGAAAAAGCTTATCGTGCGACTTTTCGAGAGGGCAATCTCTATCAGGCTAGCGTGGATTTCTTGCGCCATTTGGCAGATAAATATAAGGTAAAACCTGAATATAGACCGTCAATACAGCCAGATGATGCTTTTGGAAAGATTTCAAAACTGCTAGAAAGCCGCTATGATTTCTCAGATGTTGAGTTGGAATTGACGGAGCAAGACCGCTCGCATGTACAGATTTGGTCGACTGTCAATCAAAAAGAAGAACTGGAATATGTGGCAAAGAGCATTCGCCAGCGAGTTCATGACGGTGCTCGCTACAAGGATATTCGCGTTCTTTTGGGAGATGTAGAAGCCTATCGTTTGCAGTTAAAGACGATTTTTGATCAGTATCAGATTCCCTTTTATCTGGGGCGAAGCGAGTCTATGGCACATCACCCTTTGGTGCAATTTATCGAATCTTTAGTGCGTTTGAAACGCTATAATTTTCGGACGGAGGATTTGCTCAATCTTGTGAAGACAGGTCTTTATGGTCGTTTAACGCAAGAAGAGCTGGATTTGTTTGAGCAATATATTCGCTTTGCGGATGTAAAAGGGATTAGTAAATTTTCTAAAGATTTTACTCACAATCAGCATCAAAAATTTGACTTGATTCACATCAATCAATTAAGAAAAAAAATAGTCACTCCGCTCTTGGAATTTTTCAAATCTCGCAGTCAAACAGCGACAGGTCTGCTTCAGAAATTTCATCACTTTTTGACAGAGATTGCTTTTTCTCAGAATTTTGCTTCTTTAGTAGATTTTACGAACCTGCAAGACCAAGAAAGACAAGAAGAAGTCTGGAAGGCTTTTTGTCATGTTTTGGAACAATTTGCTAGTGTCTTTTCAGCTAATAAGGTCAAGCTAGATGATTTTTTGGCTTTAGTGCAGTCAGGAATGCTGTTATCCAATTATCGGACTATTCCAGCAACAGTAGACGTTGTGACCGTTCAGTCTTATGATTTGATCGAGCCTTTGTCAAGTCCTTTTGTCTATGCTGTTGGTTTGACTCAAGACTATTTTCCAAAAATTGCGCAAAACAAGAGCCTCTTGTCAGATGAAGACCGATTACGATTAAATGAAGCAACTGATGAGCATTCGGAGTTGCTGATTGCTGCTCAGGAAAATCTCCAGAAAAATCGTTTTGTCGCCTTGTCACTTCTGAATGCTGCAACGGAGAGGTTGGTGCTCTCTACTCCTCAGATTGTCAATGAAATAGAGAACAACATTTCTCCATATTTGTTAGAATTGCATGAACGACCAATTGAGCTGCCGATTGAAGTGAAGCGTCCGCAGGCAACAAGTGATGATATTGGAACTTATCGAGCTCTGTTGGCGAGGGTTATTGAGTTAAATCAAGGGGATATTGATCGGGAGTGTTCTCTGACTGAGAAAGAACAGACTTTTTGGTCAGTCGTCGTACGGGTTTTGCGCAAAAAATTGGAAAGCGAAGGGATTTCGATTCCTAATGTAACGTCAAGTCTTGAAACAGAAACCTTGTCAACGCAGACATTACAAGTTCTTTATCCGCCTCATCAAGCATTTCAGCTATCTACTTCAGCTTTGACAGAATTCTATCGCAATCAATATGCTTATTTTTTGAAGTATGTCTTGGCTTTGCAGGAAGAAATGACGATTCATCCAGATGCGCGTAGTCATGGAAATTTTCTGCATCGTGTGTTTGAAAAAGTTATGCAAGAGCAGTCTAGTGAGTCATTCGATCATCGTCTAGAAAAAGCCATTCAAGAAGCGAGTCAGGAAGCGGAATTTGAAGCTCTTTATACAGAAAATGCAGAAGCATTATTTGCTCACGAAGTTTTGCTGGACACCGCGCGTGCGACAGGACAGGTTTTAGAGAGAAATGATTTAGTCGAAACCATTCAAGAAGAGGCTGTTTTCGGACAGGAAGAAACAAATGTTCTAACCTTGTCAGACGGACGCAATCTTCAAATTCGAGGGAAAGTTGACCGCATTGACCGATTGAGAAGTGACGGTAGTCTGGGAATTGTGGATTATAAATCAAGTGACACAAATTTTGATTTTCAAAAATTCTTCAATGGTCTAAATTCTCAATTGCCTACATATCTAATGGCGTTGAAGCAAGAAAAGTGGGCGAATGATGAAGTACAGACTTTTGGTGCCATGTATTTGCAGATGACCAATCCACTTGTGCCTTTAGCCAAGACGAAGTCGCAAGGCGACGCTGTCAAAGAAGCAATGAAGAATCTAGAATACAAAGGTCTGTTCTTGTCTGAGCAGGCTCGTCAGCTGAATGGTTTGTACGATAAAAAGAAAGTGAATCTGTTGAGTCAAGAGGAGCTGGAGACATTGTTGGCTTATAATGCACTCTTGTATCGCCGTGCTGCTGAGCAGATCTTGGCAGGGCATTTTTACATCAATCCTTATACGGAGAATGGCAAAAGTATTGCACCTTTTGTGGAGCAGTACAAGTCCATTACGGGATTTGAAGCGAACCTTCACCTCTCTAGCGCTCGCCGTTTGGTTAAGTTAGATAGCCACCCGACAGGTGAAAAGAAGCGTCAAGCATGGATAGAAAAGATGAAGGAGGAGCTAGAAAAATGAGACAGATTCCATTTTTGAGTCAGGAAGAAATCTATACTTTGCAGGAACGAGAAGCTCAGTCTGACAAAGCTCAAAAACGTACACCAGAGCAAATCGAAGCCATTTACTCCTCCGGTCAAAATATCCTTGTATCTGCTTCTGCAGGCTCAGGAAAAACCTTTGTTATGGTGCAGCGGATTATTGACCAAATTCTGCGGGGAGTTCGCATTGACCAGCTCTTCATTTCGACTTTTACCGTTAAAGCAGCCAGTGAATTAAAAGAGCGCTTGGAGAAAGAGTTATCCAAGGTCTTGAAGGCAACAGATGATGAGGAGCTCAAACAGCATTTGGCACAGCAATTAGCTGATATTCCGAATGCTGACATTGGTACCATGGATTCTTTCACCCAAAAGGTCCTCAATAAATATGGTTATCTCCTAGAATTGGCGCCGAATTTTCGCATTTTACAAAGCGCAAGTGAGCAGTTATTGCTGCAAAATGAAGTTTTCGAGCAAGTTTTTGAAGACTTCTATCAATCTGATCAGGCAACTTTGTTTAAAAAATTAGTCAAAAATTTTACAGGTCAGAGGAAAGATTTGCTTGGTTTTCGAGAGCAGGTTTATAAGATTTATGCTTTTTTGCAATCCACCAGTAGCCCAATCGAATACTTAGAACAAGATTTCTTGAAAGCTTACGCTCATGCGGATTTCCAAGAAGAAAAAGCGCAACTTTTAGCACAAACAAAAGAAGCCCTTTTTGACCTAGAAGAATTTTTCCAGTATCATTTGGCGAATGAAGCCAAGGAATTTCCCAAAGCAAAATACCTTGAAAATGTGCAGCGTGTGCTTGATTGTCTGGCAAGTTTACAAGGGCATTCCTCTGAGGAAGCCTATCTCACAACGCTCAATAACATTGTAGAAATATCGCGTGCCAGCAATGGAAAAGCCTTGACGAACAGCGGACGAAAAGAAGAATTAAAAGAAATTATTAACGCCTATAACGAAAAACGCAAAGAAAAAATTCAAGTTTTACGAGATTTGGCAGATCAATTTTATCGCTTTGAATTTCAAGTGACCTATCATGAGGAAGCCAAGGAAATCTTGCTTGTCTTGCAGCAATTTATGAAATCGTTTGTGACAAGCTATCTACAACGGAAAAAAGAAGAAAATGCGTTTGAATTTGCAGATATCAGTCATTTTGCTATTCAGATTTTGGAAGAATTTCCTGATGTGCGCCATTTTTATCGAAATAAATACCATGAAGTTATGGTGGATGAGTATCAAGACACCAACCATACGCAAGAACGTATGCTAGAACTGTTATCAAATGGACATAATCGCTTTATGGTGGGGGATATTAAGCAGTCTATTTATCGTTTTCGTCAGGCTGATCCACAGATTTTTAACGATAAGTTCAAGTTGTATCAAGACGATAGCCAGCAAGGGAAATTGATTGTTTTGAAAGAGAATTTCCGCAGTCATGTAGAAGTCTTGGAAGCCACGAATGACGTTTTCAAACGTCTCATGGATGAGGAAGTGGGAGAAATTGATTACAATGAAACGCATTATCTGGTAGCTGGAAATCCTGATAAGAAAGAGCCAAATCCACAATATCAGACGGAGTTTCTCATTTATGACGGAACACTTGAGACGAATAATGAGGGGAATGACAAGGATGTTTCTTCTGTTTCTGCAGGAGAAGTAGCGCTGGTCATTAAGGAAATTATCCGTCTGTACAATGAGGAAAGTGTCCCGTTTGAAGATATGACATTGCTAACGGCTTCGCGGACGCGCAATGATGTGATTTTAGCTGAGTTTGCTAAATACGATATCCCAGTCGTTTCAGACGGTGGCGAGGATAATTATTTGCAATCTGTAGAAGTTATGGTGATGTTGGATACCCTGCGTACGATTAACAATCCGCTCAATGATTACGCTTTGGTGGCACTTCTAAAGTCACCAATGTTCACCTTTACTGAGGATGAATTGGCTCGTTTGGCCTTGCAAAAAAAAGTGACTGAAGCTAATCACGTTGTTCATCAGGAAAATCTCTATGAGAAATTGAAAAACACTTTGAGTGGACACGGCCAACATCCCGAACTCATCACACCTCCTCTTTTAAAGAAAATCCAGCAGTTTCAAGAAATACTGCTAGATTGGCGAGAGTTTGCAAAAATAAATTCGCTCTATGATTTGCTTTGGAAAATCTATCAAGACCGCTTTTATTATGACTATGTAGGAGCCCTACCAAATGGCGCAGGGCGTCAAGCGAATCTCTACGCTCTTACTTTGCGAGCAAATGACTACGAAAAGATGAGCTTTAAAGGTCTATCTCGTTTTATTGGGATGATTGACAAAATATTGGAAACACAGAACGATTTGGCGAGTGTCGTCGTTGCGGCTCCGAAGCATGCAGTCCGCTTGATGACAGTTCATAAGAGCAAAGGTTTGGAATTTAAATATGTATTTTTGCTTAATACGGATAAAGCCTTCAATCGTAAGGATAGCAGCTCTGCCTTGATTCTCAGTCGTCAAAATGGCGTCGGTATCAAGTATGTCGCGGACGTAGCGGTAGATGTAACTGATAAGTTGGCGCCTAATCATGTTCGTTTGTCTATCGATACTCTTCCTTATGTGCAAAATGAGCGTGAGATTCATTTGGCGAGTATTTCTGAGCAAATGCGTCTGCTCTATGTTGCTATGACGCGGGCAGAAAAAAAGCTATATCTGGTTGGCAAAGGTCGTCAAGAAAGCTTGGAGAAAAAGACCTTCCCTGCTCCTGAAAATGGTCGTTTAGCAGCCTCCATTAGGCGAACTATGACAAGTTTTCAAGACTGGATTTGGGCTTTGCAAACCGTCTTTAAGAATGATGACTTAACCTTTTCAACCCGATTTGTGACGGATAGCGATTTAACAAGTGAGAAAATAGGTCAGCTAAAGCTGAAGGAACGGATTGTCGAGGAGAACTTAGCGCACAATCGCCAGTCTGAGGATATTCGCAGGGCTTTGGATATTTTGGAAAATGTGGACAGGCTAAATACTCAGTATCGAGCTGCCATCCATTTGCCAAGTGTTCGGACACCGAGCCAAATCAAGAAATTTTATGAACCGGTCATGGATACAGACGGCGTTGAAATTATGGAGAAAAAAACTCCAGATTTTATTGGAAAAACTTCTTTTGAACTACCAGACTTTGCTAAAAAAGCCCCTGTTACAGGAGCGCAAATCGGTAGTGCTATCCATGAACTGATGCAGCGTATTCCTTTGGAACAAGCCCCTACGATAGTTATTTTGAGAAAAGTTTTAAAACAGGTTCAGGCAGAAGAAAGTGTTAAAAAGAAGATTGATTTGCAAAAGATAGCTGGTTTCTTTGAGACAGAGCTTGGTCAACTGCTCTTGAAGCAGGCGGATAAAGTTTATCGTGAAGCTCCTTTTGCTATGTTAAAGCAAGATCAAGCGAGCGGACAGGATTTTGTAGTCCGTGGAATTTTGGACGGTTATCTACTGTTGACGGACCGAATCATTCTCTTTGATTATAAGACAAATCAATATACAAATCCAAGTGAATTAGTGGATCGCTATCAAGCACAATTATCACTTTATGCTGAAGCTCTTCGTCGTTCGTATGGTATTGAAAAAATAGAAAAATATCTAGTGCTGCTAGGCGGAGTTCAACTTCAAGTAGTAAAAGTAGACTAGATAAGATTTTTAGAGAATTGGGCTGATGAATGCTCCCAATTCTTTTTTACAAAAATAGAATCCTCTATTTCCGAATATTTGAGTTGTAAAAAAATAAAAAAGTTCACAAATTAGCTGGTTTTTTAGAAAGAGCTATTGAAAATTTCAGAAAAATACGGTAAACTAGTATGTAACCAGACGATGGAGGAATGATATTTGAAATTATATCCTGTTGTTGCAATTCAATCTTATAAACTAAATCAAAAGGCGACTTTGTGTGGCCTTTTTTGTAAAGCTGTCTAGACCTTTATGAAAATTTTCATTTAAAAAAGTTTACTCTTTTATCGACTATTTAGTAGGAATGGAATGAGAAGTTTAAAATTTTAACAAAATCTAGTTATTTTTGCTAATAGTGGGCATTATTTGAAGAAATGTTCGGTTTTGAGAATTTTTTGTAATAATAATGGAAATTTACTTGAAAAGCAATAGGAAAAATAGTAAAATAGAATCATAGAAAACGCTTACAAAACGAGGTGAAAAAATGGATAGACAAGAAGCATTGAGAACTTTTACCACAGGTGAAAATTTCCATTTGCAGCACTATTTGGGGGCTCATCAAGATGAAGTAGATGGGCAAAGTGGCTATACATTTCGTGTATGGGCACCGAATGCTCAGAGTGTGCATCTGATTGGAGACTTTACCGACTGGTATGAAAATCAAATCCCTATGGCACGTAATGAAGGTGGCGTATGGGAAGTGTTTACGGATTTACCTAAGGAAGGAGACATTTACAAATACAACATCAAACGAAGTAGCGGGCAAGAAATTTTGAAAATTGATCCGCTGGCAGTTTATTTTGAAAAACGTCCTGGTACAGGTGCAGTAATTCGGACGATTCCAGAAAAGAAATGGAAAGATGGTCTATGGTTAGCTCGCAGAAAACGTTGGGGATTTTTCTCACGTCCAGTGAATATTTACGAAGCTCATGCAGGTTCCTGGAAGAAAAATGAGGATGGTAGCCCGTATTCATTTGCTCAATTAAAAGATGAACTGATTCCTTATTTGGTTAAAATGAATTATACTCATGTGGAATTCATGCCACTAATGGCGCATCCACTTGGATTGAGCTGGGGTTATCAGCTAATGGGATATTTTGCACTTGAGCACACGTATGGAACGCCTGAAGAGTTTCGTGATTTTGTTGAAGAATGTCATGTCAATAATATCGGAGTTATTGTTGACTGGGTGCCGGGTCATTTTACTATCAATGATGATGCCTTGGCTTATTATGACGGTACACCTACGTTTGAATATCAGGATCATGACCGTGCCCATAATTACGGCTGGGGCGCTCTCAATTTTGACTTAGGAAAGAATGAAGTGCAGTCTTTCTTGATTTCTAGTATCAAGTTTTGGATTGACTTTTATCACTTAGACGGAATCCGCGTGGATGCTGTTAGCAACATGCTCTACCTAGATTATGATAGTGGTCCATGGCAACCAAATATTGACGGGGGCAATCGCAACTACGAAGGCTATTACTTCCTTCAACGCTTGAACACGGTTATCAAACTGGCTCATCCAGATGTCATGATGATTGCAGAGGAAAGCACGAGTGATACAAAGATTACAGGTATGGCAGAAATGGGTGGTCTTGGATTTGACTACAAGTGGAACATGGGCTGGATGAATGACATTCTGCGCTTCTACGAAGAAGACCCAATTTACCGCAAGTATGATTTTAATCTAGTAACCTTTAGTTTTATGTATGCTTTCTCTGAAAATTTCTTACTGCCATTCTCTCATGACGAAGTGGTGCATGGTAAGAAGAGCCTCATGCATAAGATGTGGGGAGACCGCTACAATCAATTTGCTGGTCTGCGAAATCTCTATACATATCAAATGTGTCACCCAGGTAAGAAATTACTTTTCATGGGTAGTGAATGGGGACAATTCTTAGAGTGGAAATGCGAAGAATCTTTGGAATGGCGTGATTTGGCTGATGATATGAATGCCAAGATGCAGCATTTCACTTCTCAGCTCAATCAGCTTTATAAAGAAAATCGTGTTTTATGGGAAAATGACTTGAGTTGGGACGGTTTAGAGATTATTGATGCGGATAATACAGATCAAAGTGTGCTTTCCTTTATTCGGAAAAATGACAAGGGAGATATGTTAGTTTGCGTCTTTAATATGGCTCCGGTAGAGCGCAAAGACTTTACCATTGGTGTTCCGGTAGCAGCCATATATGAAGAAATTTGGAATACGGAATTAGAAGAATGGGGAGGTGTGTGGAAAGAGCACAATCAAACGGTTCAGTCTCAAGAAGGCTTGTGGAAGGATTATCCTCAGACGTTGACCTTTACTTTGCCAGCATTAGGGGCAAGTATTTGGAAGATTAAACGTCGTGTGAAATCAGCAAATGTAAGTAAAAAGTCCAAAAAGGAGTAACAAATGAAGAATGAAATGCTAGCTTTGATTCTTGCCGGTGGGCAAGGAACGCGTCTTGGAAAACTCACTCAAAGTATTGCCAAACCAGCAGTACAATTTGGTGGACGTTACCGTATCATTGACTTTGCTTTGTCCAATTGTGCGAATTCAGGGATTCATAATGTTGGTGTCATTACTCAATATCAACCATTAGCTTTGAATAGTCATATTGGGAATGGCTCTAGTTGGGGACTTGACGGCATTAATACAGGAGTATCCATTCTCCAGCCTTACTCAGCAAGTGAAGGAAATCGTTGGTTTGAAGGAACGAGCCATGCGATTTATCAAAACATTGATTATATTGATACTATCAATCCTGAATATGTCTTGATTTTGTCTGGTGATCACATTTACAAAATGGATTATGATGATATGCTTCAGTCTCATAAAGATAACAATGCCAGCTTAACAGTGGCTGTTCTAGATGTCCCTCTGAAAGAAGCAAGTCGTTTTGGTATTATGAATACAGATGCCAATAACCGCATTGTCGAGTTTGAAGAAAAACCAGCTGAACCTAAGTCTACCAAGGCTTCTATGGGGATTTATATCTTTGACTGGAAACGCCTGCGTACTATGCTGGTAGCTGCTGAAAAGAGCAATGTAGATATGTCTGACTTCGGTAAGAATGTTATTCCAAATTATCTTGAATCCGGCGAAAGTGTCTATGCTTATGAATTTAAGGGATATTGGAAAGATGTTGGAACGATTGAATCTCTCTGGGAAGCTAATATGGAATATATCGATCCCAATAATGCCTTAGATAGCCGTGATCGTCAATGGAAAATTTACTCACGGAACTTGATTTCCCCACCAAACTTCCTTGGAGAGAACGCTCATGTTGAAGATTCTTTGGTTGTGGACGGCTGTTTGGTAGATGGCACGGTTAAACATTCGATTCTTTCTACGGAAGCTCAGGTGCGTAAAGATGCAGTTGTAGAAGATTCTGTTGTTATGAGTGGAGCTATCATTGGTCAAGGAGCAAAAATCAAACGTGCTATTATCGGTGAAGGAGCTATCATTTCTGATGGTGTAGAAATTGATGGAACAGACGAAGTACAAGTTATCGGATACAATGAGAAAGTGGGGGTACCATCAGATGAAGATTGATAAATATTCAGCAATTTTAGGAAATACAGTTGGATTTCATGATATGTCTACTTTGACAAGTCATCGTCCAGTTGCCAGCTTGCCTTTTGGTGGGAAATATCGGTTGATTGACTTTCCATTATCCGGCTTAGCAAATGCAGGGATTCGGAGCGTCTTTTGCATTTTCCAACAAGATAATATTAGTTCTGTCTTTGACCATATCCGTTCTGGACGTGAATGGGGGCTGTCTACTCTTTTGAGTCACTACTATCTTGGTATTTATAATACGCGCGTAGAAAGTTCTACTGTTGGTAAAGAATACTACGAGCAATTATTGACCTACTTAAAACGTTCGGGCAGCGATCAAACGGTAGCATTGAACTGTGATGTTTTGGTGAACATCGACTTGAACCAAGTCTTCCACTTACATGGTACAACTGATCAACCGATTACAGTTGTCTATAAAAAATTACCAAAAGAAGAAATTTCCGAAGTCAACGCTGTTTTGGAAATTGATGAAACAGATCATGTGAAAAATCACCATCTTTTTGATGATAAAAAAGATCAGGATTTGTACAACATGTCAACGGATATCTTTGTTGTGGATACACCTTGGCTGATTGAAAAGTTAGAAATAGAAGCACAAAAAGAATTTCCTCAAAAATTACGTTATGTTTTACGTGATTTAGCTACTCAGGAAAAAGCATTTGCTTATGAATATACGGGTTATTTAGCAAATATTCATTCTGTCACTTCGTACTTCAATGCCAATATTGATATGCTTGATTCGCAAAAATTCTATTCTCTTTTCTCCCCAAATCAAAAGATTTATACTAAAGTAAAAAATGAAGAGCCAACTTATTATGCAGTCGGTTCTAAGGTTTCAAATTCTCAATTCGCTTCTGGTAGTATCGTGGAAGGAGAAGTGATTGATTCTGTCATTTCTCGTAATACCCGCGTTAACAAAGGAAGTAGTGTTAAAAGCAGCATTCTCTTCCCACGTGTCCTTATTGGTGAAAATGCTGTTGTAGAAAATGCTATTTTAGATAAGGGTGTTGAGGTTGCTGAGAATGTGACCATTCGAGGAACAGTTGATAACCCAGTTGTCATTAAAAAAGGTGAAAAAGTAACAGAGGATAGAATTCAATGAAAATTTTATTTGTAGCAGCAGAAGGGGCACCTTTTTCTAAAACAGGAGGTTTGGGAGACGTCATTGGCGCTCTCCCTAAATCTCTTGTGAAGGCAGGTCATGAAGTGGGCGTCATTCTTCCATACTATGATATGGTGGATAAAAAGTTTGGCGACCAAATGGAAGACTTGTTCCATTTTGAAGTGAAGGTCGGTTGGCGTGGTCAATATGTAGGCGTGAAACGTACCGTTTTAAATGGTGTGACCTTCTACTTTATAGACAATCAATACTATTTCTTCCGTGGACATGTTTATGGCGATTTTGATGACGGCGAACGCTTTGCCTATTTCCAAATGGCAGCTGTTGAGTTAATGGAGCGAGTGGATTTTATTCCAGATGTTCTCCATGTGCATGATTATCATACAGCGATGATTCCATTTTTGGTGAAAGAAAAATACCATTGGATTCAGGCTTATCATGGTATTCGGACTGTTTTAACCATTCACAATTTAGAATTTCAAGGGCAATTTTCGGATGGGATGCTCTGGGATTTGTTTGGAGTAGGATATGAGCGTTATGCAGATGGTACTTTGCGTTGGAATGATTGCCTCAACTGGATGAAAGCAGGGATACTGTATGCAGATCGTGTGACAACCGTGTCACCAAGTTATGCACATGAAATTATGACACCAGAGTTTGGTTGCGGTTTGGATCAAATTTTGCGGATGGAGTCGGGTAAAGTCTCAGGTATTGTCAATGGAATCGATACAGATATTTATAATCCAGAAACAGATGCGTTACTGGATCATCATTTTAATAAAGATGATTTATCTGGCAAACTTGCTAATAAGCGTGCGTTGCAAGAAAAAGTTGGTCTGCCTGTGCGAGATGATGTACCTCTAGTAGGGATTGTATCACGTTTGACTCGGCAAAAAGGTTTTGATTTAGTTGTGGATCAATTACACAATTTACTACAAGATGATGTACAAATTATCCTTTTAGGAACAGGAGACCCATCTTTTGAGCAATCATTTGCTTGGTTTGGTCAAGCCTATCCAGAAAAATTATCTGCCAATATCACTTTTGATGTGAAATTAGCGCAAGAAATTTATGCAGCTTGTGATATGTTCTTAATGCCAAGTCGCTTTGAGCCATGTGGATTGTCCCAAATGATGGCCATGCGTTATGGAACATTACCACTTGTACATGAAGTTGGTGGTCTTCGTGACACCGTTCAACCCTACAATGCTTATGAAGGAACAGGAACTGGATTTAGCTTTAATAATTTCTCAGGTTACTGGCTGAAATGGACATTTGACATGGCTATTGACGTATACCACAATGATAAAGATACATGGTATAACCTTCAAAGACAGGCTATGGAACGCGATTTTTCATGGGATACAGCTAGCCAAGCTTACAGTCATTTGTACCAATCTCTTTATTGATAGAAAGGAGTTTGCCGTTAAGAAATGAAACTAACAAAAGAGCAGTTTCTTCATGATTTTAAGGATATTTTGCATGAAGAACAATTGATTAAAGTAGAAGATGCCACTCCGGCAGAACTGTTTCAAACCTTAGCACGTACAATTCGCAAATACATCACTCCTATGTGGTTGGAGCGACGAAACAAATTAGTAGAAGACAAGCAAAAAATTGCTTATTACTTTTCGATTGAATTTCTACCTGGGCGGATGCTGGAAACTAATTTGCTAAATCTTGGAATCCTCGATGTTGTCAAAGAAGGTTTTGACGAATTAGGTATTGATTTTACAGCTGTAAAACGGGCTGAACACGATATGGCATTAGGGAATGGCGGTCTTGGTCGCCTTGCAGCAGCTTTTATGGATTCGCTTGCAACTACAGGCTATCCGGGGTTTGGTAATGGAATCCGCTATCGCTACGGACTTTTCAAACAAAAAATTGTGGACGGTTACCAAGTCGAGTTGCCTGATGATTGGTTTGGTAGTCTAGGAAACGTCTGGGAAACGCGGAAAGATCACGATGTTGTAGATGTCAAAATTTTTGGGAATGTCTATCTTCAAGCCAACAAGGAAGGTCGGATCGTTCCTGTTTATGAAAATTCACAAACTCTTCGTGCAGTACCTTACGACGTGCCACAAATTGGTTTTGAAAATGATACTGTCAACAATCTTCGTTTATGGGATGTTGAAATTCCTGAAGAATATGAACTAGAATATCCAACGATTGAAGCACGCCGCAAAGTGCAAGATATTACGGCTATTTTGTATCCAGATGATTCAAGTTACGAAGGAAAAGAACTGCGCTTGATTCAAGAATATTTCATGACTAGTGCGGGTTTGCAGACGATTATCAAATCTTATCGGAAACAAGGCCTGCCTTTAGAGCAAATTCCTGAAAAGGTATCGGTCCATATCAACGATACCCATCCAGCGGTTGCACCAGCAGAATTTATGCGGCTTTTACTTGATGACTGCGGTCTTGAATGGGCGGACGCCTGGAATGCAACAGTGAAGACGATGAGTTATACCAATCACACCATTCTTTCGGAAGCTTTGGAAAAATGGGACGCGGAACTCTTTAAAAATGTTCTTCCTCGTGTTTACCAAATCATTCTTGAAATTGACAATCGCTATGTTTCTGATATGGCTGCACGCGGTATTGATCCGCAAGTGATTGAAAATACTCGGATTGTCAAAGATAATCAAGTCCACATGGCGCATCTTGCGATTATTGGTGGGCATTCGGTCAATGGAGTGGCAAAACTTCACACAGAGTTGCTCAAAGAAGATACGTTGCGTGACTTTTATGCTATTTATCCTGAAAAATTCAATAATAAAACGAATGGCATCATTCAACGTCGCTGGTTGCAAATTGCAGATGAACCATTGTCAAATGAAATTGATCGTTTAATTGGTAAGGGCTGGCGGACGGATATTCATGAACTTCGCAGACTTTTAGACTACAAAGATGATCGGCAAGTTTTGAGTGAATTTTATAATGTCAAGCAAGAAGCCAAGGCGCGCTTAGCAGTTTTCATCAAAGAATCTACAGGAGTGGAAGTGTCAACGGAAGCTATCTTTGATGTACAAGTGAAACGGCTTCATGCTTATAAGCGTCAATTGCTCAATTTGCTCCATATTCTTAAACTATATTGGGATTTAAAAGACAATCCTAATAAAGATATGGTGCCACGTGTCTTCATTTTTGGTGCCAAGGCAGCGCCGGGTTATCATTTTGCCAAATCTGTTATCAAATTGATCAACGAAGTGGCAAATCTTGTCAATAATGATGAGAGTCTACAAGGCAAGCTAAAGGTTGTTTTCCTTGAAAATTATCGGGTCAGCTTGGCTGAACTCATCATTCCTGCTGCAGATGTGTCAGAGCAAATCTCGCTTGCTTCTAAGGAGGCTTCCGGCACATCTAATATGAAATTCATGATGACAGGTGCCATTACTCTGGCAACTCTTGATGGAGCCAATATTGAAATCAAAGATGAAGTCGGAGATGACAATATTGTAATTTTCGGTATGGACAAAGACGAAGTCTATGACCATTATGCCCGTCATGATTACTACTCACGTGGTGTTTATGAAAGCAATCCTGTGGTTCGCCGTGTGGTGGATAGCTTTGTGGACGGAACTATTCCAAATGTCCGAAATGAAGGTTCTGAGATTTATGAAGCTTTGATTACGCACAATGACGAATACTTCCTTCTGGAAGATTTTGCTTCGTACGTAGCGGCTCAAGAAAAGATTGATCAACTCTATCGTGACAAAGGGAAATGGGCGCGTATGAGCCTTATTAATATCGCAACATCTGATAAATTCACATCAGATGATACGATTGAACAATACGCCAAAGAAATTTGGAACCTGAAAAAGTAATAAGCTAGGGGCTGGGACTTATCCAGCCTCTTTGTTGAAAAAGTGAATTGTAGTTTTTGTCTATATTTAATCGATAAAGATTACCTATAATATACATATATAGGAAAAAATTCGATAATTGGAAATAGCTATTTCTACATCAACAAACTGATAGTGGGATCAAGTTCGTTTTACTACTATTCTACAACCACAATTGTTGCAGGATAGCCTACTTTTTTGGAAATTGAAAGAAATCCGTATAAAACGTTTCCAAAAGACAAAAACATTTGACAAAAAGAATTTTTAGGACTAAACTAAGTAAGTAAATTTTAAACATAAAGGAGAATTCATCATGAATTTAACATTTTTTGGATTATGTCTTGCCTGTATGGGTGTTTCACTCGCTGAAGGGTTTTTAATGGCAAATCTATTTAAATCAGCATCACGTCAGCCAGAAATCATTGGTCAGTTGAGAACACTTATGATCATGGGGATTGCCTTTATCGAAGGTACTTTCTTCGTAACACTTGCGATGTCATTCATCATTAAATAAGAAAAGAAAGTTATCCTTTAGAAAAGGGGGTGGAGTTCGTTGGAAGAAAGTGTAAATCCAACTATCACTTTAGGTCCTGTGACCTTTGATTTGACTCTACTTGCTATGTCTCTTCTAACCGTACTTATCGTATTTGCTTTCGTCTATTGGGCTAGTCGGAAAATGACGCTGAAGCCTTCTGGTAAGCAAAACGTCTTAGAATACCTCTATGATTTTGTCATTGGCTTTACAAAGGGCAATATTGGCGATAAGTATATGAAGAATTACTCTCTATTTATCTTTTCCTTATTCCTTTTCGTTGCAGTAGCTAATAACCTTGGCTTGATGGCAAAAGTGCAGACAACCAAGGGATATAACTTGTGGACATCTCCAACAGCTAATCTTGCATTTGACCTAGGATTTTCATTCTTGATTACCTTGATTTGTCACATTGAAGGGATTCGCCGACGTGGGGTGAAAGCGTATCTCAAAGCTTTTGCGACACCTGCTGGAATGACACCGATGAATATTTTGGAAGAATTCACCAATTTTGCTTCTTTGGCTTTGCGGATCTATGGTAATATCTATGCAGGGGAAGTTCTGTCTGGCTTGTTATTAACTTTGTCACAACAAGCTGCTGCTTGGTATCCAATAGCATTTGTCTTGAATCTTGTTTGGACAGCTTTTTCAGTCTTTATTTCATGTATTCAAGCCTATGTATTTACCATGTTGACATCTATGTATCTAGGTAAGAAAATTAATGGTGAGGAATAGAAGGGAGAAAAGAGATGAATATTACTTTAGGTAGTCTTATTGGGGATTTTATCCTTGTAGCAGGCTCATTTCTTCTGTTAATCGTTTTAATTAAGAAATTTGCCTGGGATAATATTACAAGTACTTTTGAGCAACGTGCCAAAAAGATTTCGGATGATATTGATGGCGCAGAATCTGCTCGTCAAAAAGCAGAAGATTTGGCTCAAAAGAGAGAAACAGAATTAGCAGGTAGTCGTCAAGAAGCGACAACAATTATTGAAAATGCCAAGGAAACTGCCGAGAAAAACAAGGCAGGAATCTTGGCAGATGCAGCTGATGAAGCTGGACGTTTAAAAGAAAAGGCTAATCAAGAAATCGCTCAAACCAAAGCAGAAGCCATGAACAGTATCAAAGGTGATGTAGCCGATTTGACTGTAAATCTTGCTAGCAAAATTTTAGGTCAAAAATTGGATCAAGAAGCTCACAAAGAGCTCATTGACCGCTATATTGACAAGCTAGGAGATGCTTAATGGACAAAAAAAGATATGCGGTAATTGAAAAATATACCACACCTTTTGTCCAACTCGTGATTGAAAAAGGTCAGCAAAAAGATGTTTTTGAAAAACTTCAACAAATCAAAGACATTTTTGACAATACACATTTAGCTGCTTTTTTGTCACATATTGGTGTTGATGATACAGAAAAAGAAAGAAGCCTTCGCTATTTTCAAGGATCTGATTCATCCTTGATTGACAATTTCATTGAAGTTATTATTCATAATCATCGTGAAGATCTTTTTTATGATATTTTAGTAGAAAGTCTTCACCAGCTTGAAGAGATTAGTAATGAATTTGAAGTGACAATCAAATCAGTTCAAGGTTTATCGGAGGAGCAAAAATCTAAAATTATTCCGATTATTGAGCGAAAATTTGGATTGCAGGTCCGTTCTTTAAAAGAAGAACTGGATGCAAGCCTCATTGGTGGCTTTATCATCACAGCTAATAATAAGACAATTGATGCAAGTATTAAACGTCAATTACAAACAGTAAAAGAAAATTTGAAATAGAAAGTGGTGTGAATTTTGGCGATTAACGCACAAGAAATCAGCGCTTTAATTAAGCAACAAATTGAAAATTTCCAGCCAAATTTTGACGTCACAGAAACAGGGGTCGTCACATATATTGGTGATGGAATCGCCCGTGCTCATGGTCTTGACAATGCAATGAGTGGTGAGCTGTTGATTTTTGAAAATGGCTCATACGGTATGGCACAAAACTTAGAATCAACAGATGTAGGGATTATCATCTTAGGTGATTTCACAGATATTCGCGAAGGGGATACCATTCGCCGAACTGGTAAAATCATGGAAGTGCCTGTCGGAGATGCTTTGATTGGTCGGGTTGTTGATCCGCTTGGTCGTCCGGTTGATGGGCTTGGCGAGATTAAGACAGACAAGACGCGTCCAGTTGAAACACCTGCTCCGGGAGTTATGCAACGGAAATCTGTATCAGAACCGCTTCAAACAGGTTTGAAAGCGATCGATGCTTTGGTGCCAATTGGTCGTGGGCAACGGGAATTGATTATCGGAGACCGTCAAACTGGTAAAACAAGTATTGCGATTGATGCGATTTTGAACCAAAAGGGACAAGATATGATTTGTATCTATGTTGCCATTGGTCAGAAAGAATCAACGGTTCGTACGCAAGTAGAAACACTTCGTCAGTATGGAGCGCTGGATTACACAATCGTTGTCACAGCGTCGGCTTCTCAACCTTCACCATTGCTGTTTTTAGCACCTTATGCAGGTGTAGCAATGGCAGAGGAATTTATGTATAGTGGCAAACACGTTTTGATTGTCTATGATGATTTATCAAAACAAGCGGTTGCTTATCGTGAACTGTCACTCTTGCTTCGTCGTCCACCAGGTCGTGAAGCTTTCCCAGGAGACGTATTCTATCTTCATAGCCGTCTTTTGGAACGTTCTGCCAAAGTTTCGGATGAATTAGGTGGTGGTTCTATTACAGCGCTGCCGTTTATCGAAACGCAAGCAGGAGACATCTCCGCTTATATCGCAACCAATGTAATTTCAATTACAGACGGTCAAATCTTTTTAAGCGACAGTCTCTTTAATGGAGGTGTTCGACCTGCTATTGATGCCGGTTCATCTGTATCACGTGTAGGTGGTTCTGCACAGATAAAAGCGATGAAGAAGGTTGCCGGAACCTTGCGTATTGACCTTGCTTCTTATCGTGAACTGGAAGCATTTACCAAGTTTGGTAGTGATTTGGATGCGGCAACGCAAGCGAAATTGAATCGTGGCCGTCGGACGGTAGAAGTCTTGAAACAACCTGTTCATGAACCATTACCAGTTGAAAAACAAGTCGTTATTTTGTACGCCTTGACACATGGTTTCTTGGATAGTGTACCGGTTGATGATATTCTTCGTTTTCAAGCAGAACTGTTTGATTACTTTGATGCTCATCATGAAGACCTCTATGAAATCATTCGTACAACAAAAGACCTTCCAGAGGAAGCAGTCTTAGATGCTGCAATTACTGAATTTATCAATCAGTCTAGCTTCAAGTAAGAATAGAGGTGTCAGATGGCAGTTTCATTAAATGATATAAAAAATAAAATTGCATCCACAAAAAACACCAGTCAAATCACAAATGCTATGCAAATGGTATCTGCTGCCAAGCTAGGAAAGTCAGAAGAAGCGGCCAAGAATTTCCAAATCTATGCTTCTAAAGTCAGAAAGTTATTGACAGATTTGCTTCATGGGCATGAAGTGCAAAATTCCAAATACCACCCTATGTTGATTAGTCGTCCGGTGAAAAAAACAGCCTATATCGTTATTACATCGGATCGTGGCTTAGTAGGTGGTTATAATGCGACCATTCTCAAATCCATGATGGAACTTTTTGCAGAATACCATGATAAAGATGATTTCGTCATCATTTCAATCGGTGGTATGGGCTCGGACTTCTTTCGTGCGCGTGGTATTCAACCAATTTATGAACTACGTGGTTTAGCTGATCAACCAAGCTTTGATGAAGTTCGTAAAATCATTAACAAAACGGTTGAAATGTATCAAAACGAATTATTTGATGAATTGTATGTTTGTTATAATCATCACGTCAATAGTTTGACCAGCCAAATGCGTGTTGAACAAATGCTTCCAATCGTGGATTTGGATCCAAATGAAGCAGATGAAGACTACGTTTTGAATTTGGAATTGGAATCTAGCCGAGATGTCATTTTGGATCAATTATTGCCTCAGTTTGCTGAAAGTATGATCTACGGAGCAATTATTGATGCGAAAACAGCAGAAAATGCGGCAGGAATGACCGCGATGCAGACAGCAACAGATAACGCGAAAAAAGTTATCAATGATTTGACCATTCAGTATAATCGTGCTAGACAAGCAGCTATCACGCAAGAAATTACTGAAATTGTGGCGGGTGCAAGTGCACTAGAATAGTGTCACAGAAAATAAATATAAAGAGGAGAAAAGAATGAGCTCAGGCAAAATTGCTCAGGTTATCGGACCAGTCGTTGATGTTGCGTTTGCAGCTGGTGATAAATTACCTGAGATAAATAATGCACTTGTAGTCTATAAAAATGACGAAAAAAAATCAAAAATCGTCCTTGAAGTAGCTCTTGAGCTTGGTGACGGAGTGGTTCGGACCATTGCTATGGAATCAACTGACGGGTTGACTCGTGGCATGGAAGTCCTAGATACTGGTCGTCCAATTTCTGTCCCCGTTGGGAAAGAAACACTCGGTCGCGTCTTTAACGTTTTAGGAGATACCATTGACTTGGAGGCTCCTTTTGGTGAAGATGCAGAACGTCAACCAATCCACAAAAAAGCTCCAACTTTTGATGAGTTGTCTACTTCATCAGAAATCTTAGAAACAGGAATTAAGGTAATTGACCTCCTTGCACCTTATCTAAAAGGTGGGAAAGTCGGACTTTTCGGTGGTGCCGGTGTTGGAAAGACAGTCCTGATTCAAGAATTGATTCACAACATTGCCCAAGAACACGGTGGAATTTCTGTCTTTACTGGTGTTGGAGAACGAACGCGTGAAGGGAACGACCTTTACTGGGAAATGAAAGAATCTGGCGTTATTGAAAAAACAGCCATGGTCTTCGGTCAAATGAATGAACCACCTGGAGCACGTATGCGTGTGGCTTTGACTGGTTTGACCATTGCCGAATATTTCCGTGATGTTGAAGGTCAAGATGTGCTTTTATTCATTGACAATATCTTCCGTTTCACGCAAGCAGGTTCTGAAGTATCTGCCCTTCTTGGACGCATGCCTTCAGCCGTTGGTTACCAACCAACACTTGCGACAGAAATGGGACAATTGCAAGAACGGATTACATCAACCAAGAAAGGTTCTGTAACCTCTATCCAAGCTATCTATGTGCCAGCCGATGACTACACTGACCCTGCGCCAGCGACAGCGTTTGCTCACTTGGATTCTACAACCAACTTGGAACGGAAATTGGTGCAATTAGGGATTTACCCAGCAGTTGATCCACTTGCTTCTAGCTCCCGTGCACTTGCTCCTGAAATTGTCGGAGAAGAGCACTATGCTGTAGCAGCAGAAGTGAAACGTGTCCTTCAACGTTACCATGAATTGCAAGATATTATTGCAATCCTTGGTATGGATGAATTGTCAGACGAAGAAAAGACTTTGGTTGCGCGTGCGCGTCGGATTCAATTCTTCTTGTCACAAAACTTTAATGTTGCTGAACAATTTACTGGGCAACCAGGTTCTTATGTACCAGTTGCTGATACAGTTCGTGGCTTTAAGGAAATCCTTGAAGGAAAATATGATCATCTCCCTGAAGATGCCTTCCGTGGTGTTGGTTCTATCGAAGATGTCGTTGCTAAAGCTGAAAAAATGGGATTTTAAGAGGTGACCTATGGCTCAAATGACAGTACAAATCGTGACACCTGATGGTCTAGTTTTTGACCACCATGCAACGTTTGTTTCCGTTAAAACTCTTGATGGAGAAATGGGGATTTTACCGCATCATGAAAATATGATTGCTGTTTTGGCTGTCGATGAGGTCAAAGTGAAGCGGATTGATGATGAAGATCATGTCAATTGGATTGCTGTGAATGGTGGAATTGTCGAAGTAGCTGATAATGTAATCACCATTGTTGCAGACTCTGCCGAACGTGCTCGCGATATTGACATCAGTCGTGCTGAAAGAGCAAAATTACGTGCTGAACGTGCTATTGAAGAAGCACATGAAAAGCATTTGATTGACCAAGAACGTCGTGCCAGAATCGCTCTTCAACGTGCCATTAACCGAATTAACGTTGGAACAAGATTATAAAAAAGGCCAATTGGCCTTTTTTATAATGGCTTTTTTGTTATCGGTACATGATTCGTGTCCGATAGTTTGCTCTCATCTATTTTTTTGGTATAATGGGAATATGATTCAGTTAATTTTTACGCTTAGTAGCCATATGATCTTTATTTTTCTTTCATTTCACTTACTTTCTACTGTTGTGAATTGGGAAAAACTATTGAAAGTGAATGCTGACAATGCTTTTAGAATTCGTTTTTTGATTTTATTGCTTAGTATTGCATTAGGCTTTTTGCTCAGCTCTTTCTTCCTCAGTCTCTATACATTAGGACGTGATGTGTTTAATAGCAATTTATAAGATGAGAAAAGTAATAAAATAAGTGTTTTGGAGAAAATATGGATAAAATTATTATACAAGGCAGTTCGAATCCATTAGTTGGTTCGGTTAAAATTGAAGGTGCCAAAAATGCTGTTTTGCCTTTGCTTGCAGCAACTATTCTAGCGACGACAGGGAAAACAACTCTAACCAATGTTCCGGTTCTATCAGATGTGTTTACGATGAACAATGTGGTTCGTGGATTGAATACAAAAGTGACTTTTGAGCAAGAAGAAAACCGGATTACGGTGGATGCTACACAGCCGTTGAGTGAAGAAGCGCCTTATAAATATGTGAGTAAAATGCGTGCTTCAATTGTTGTATTAGGACCTATTTTGGCGCGTAATGGTCACGCAAAAGTTTCCATGCCGGGTGGTTGTACGATTGGAAGTCGTCCTATTGACCTTCATTTGAAAGGATTAGAGGCAATGGGGGCTGAAATTAAGCAGACGGCTGGATTTATTGAGGCCAAAGCTAACCGATTGCATGGAGCTCATATTTACATGGATTTTCCAAGTGTGGGTGCGACGCAAAATATTATGATGGCAGCAACGTTAGCAGACGGTGTGACTGTTATTGAAAATGCAGCTCGGGAGCCTGAAATTGTGGATTTAGCCGTTTTGTTAAACAAAATGGGGGCTAAAGTCCGTGGAGCAGGTACGGAAACATTAACCATTACTGGGGTTAAGGAATTGTCTGGGACAAGTCATAGCGTGGTGCAAGATCGTATCGAAGCTGGAACTTTTATGGTAGCAGCTGCTATGACAGGTGGCAATGTTCTTGTGCAAGATGCTATCTGGGAGCATAATCGTCCCCTCATTGCGAAACTGATGGAAATGGGTGTGTCTGTTACCGAAGAGGACGAAGGAATTCGGATTTGTTCGGATTTATCCAAGTTAAAAGCGGTCAATGTGAAAACTCTTCCGCATCCAGGTTTCCCGACAGATATGCAGGCGCAATTTACAGCTTTGATGACGGTTGCCAAGGGTGAGTCTACCATGATTGAGACTGTTTTTGAGAATCGTTTTCAACATCTGGAAGAAATGCGTCGGATGGGTTTACATTCAGAAATTATGCGGGACACAGCTCGTATCGTTGGTGGTCAAGCCTTGCAAGGGGCAGAGGTGATGTCAACAGACTTGCGTGCGAGTGCCGCGCTGATTTTAACAGGCTTGGTTGCAGAAGGTGAAACAAAAGTAGGACAACTAACTCATTTGGACAGAGGATATTATCAGTTCCATAAAAAGTTGGCTAACTTAGGTGCTTCTATTAAGCGAGTGAAGGAAGAAGACGATGAATAATGATTTGAAATATGTTGGAAAACAAGTCGGAATTGTTCTGATAGTCTTATTGTTGGGTTTGATTTTGTTTGCACTCGGTTTAGTTGTTGGTTATGGTGGAAAAAATCCATGGGCTATTTTATCGCCAGATAAGTGGCAAGAGATTATCAGCAAATTCACAGGACAATAGACAATAATATTGATAGGAAAAAGGGAGTGAGACAGAGGTCGTGATTTCGTAGAAATTGGCTTTGAGTCCCGCTTCCTATTTATTTAAAAGGGGGAGAAATGGCGAGAAAGAAATCCAATCAGAAAGTAGCACAAAGTGTAGCTGGTTTGGTTATAGCACTGGTTCTTGCGCTGGGAGGTTATTCTTTTAGCAATCATCATGGTAGTACGAAGCCTTCTGACAGCACTGCTATTAATCGAAGTATTCGGACGAATCATGCAGCACCCAGTCAAGAATTAGCACAGAGTGTTTTGACAGAGTCCGTTAAACGGCAACTCAAAGGAAAGATTGAATGGAATGGGGCAGGAGCCTTCACAATCAATGAAAATAAAACAACATTGGATGCTAAAGTTGCAAGCGTTCCTTATGCGGATAATAAGACTAAACTCGTCCGAGGTCAGACCGTTCCGACGGTTGCAAATGCTCTTTTATCCAAAACAACTCGCCAATATAGAAGTCGTGAAGAAACAGGAAATGGCTCCACGACTTGGACGCCTGCTGGTTGGCATCAAGTCAAGCATTTATCAGGTGAATACAACCATGCAGTTGACCGAGGACATTTGTTGGGTTATGCTTTGATTGGTAACTTGAAAGGGTTTGATGCTTCGACCAGTAACCCGAAAAATATAGCTGTGCAAACAGCTTGGGCTAATCAAGCAAATACTAGTCATTCTACGGGTCAAAATTTCTATGAAACAAAGGTTCGCAAGGCACTAGACAATAATAAACGAGTTCGGTATCGGGTGACTTTGATTTATGCCAATGAACAGGATTTAGTGCCAGTTGGTTCGCATATTGAAGCTAAATCAAGCGATAGTAGCTTGGAAATGAATGTCTTTGTTCCCAACGTACAGACAGGACTTCGGCTAAATTATCAAACAGGAGAAGTGACCGTTACCAACTAGATTATTGCTAGTGTTGCATTTATATCATCCTTTTGTTATACTATTGTTACATGAGGTCGGACAAAAAGTATCTCAGCCTCTATCTAATTTAGTGATAAGCGAATGACGCAGTAGGTGATTGGACTCTTTATTCGCTTTTCAAGCTCGAAAGAGCACCTAATCACCCTCGCGGGGGTGGGACCACGAACTTAAATTTTTCAAGATAAGTTCTGTCCCACTCCCATTTTGTCTAAAAAGTACGTTAGTGCTTTTTTATTGTGGATTTGTTTTATGAGGAGAAAGGAGAAACATGAAGTATATTTGGTCTTATTTGAAAAAATATCCCAAATGGTTGATGTTGGATTTCTTTGGTGCTGTCTTCTTTGTTGTGGTGAATCTCGGTTTGCCGACTGTTTTGGCACGAATGATTGACGAAGGGATTAATCGAGGAGAGAGCAATCGTTTGTATTATTGGGCAATTGTGATGCTCATTGTCATTTTGCTAGGAGTCTTTGGACGGATTGTCCTTGCCTATGCTGCTGGGAAATTAACGACGAGCATGGTACGTGACATGCGCAATGATGTTTATGATAAATTGCAAGAGTATTCGCATCATGAATATGAGCAAATTGGCGTTTCGTCTTTGGTGACACGGATTACCAGTGATGCCTTTGTTCTCATGCAATTTGCAGAGCAATCCTTAAAAATGGGTGTCGTCACGCCTATGATGATGATTTCCAGTGTGATGATGATTTTTGTCACCAGCCCCTCTTTAGCTTGGATTGTCGCAATTTCCGTTCCTTTTCTCGGCATTGTCGTTTGGTATATAGCAGTCAAGACTCGTCCTTTATCAGAAAAACAACAAAAAACGTTAGATAAAATCAATCAATACGCACGTGAGAATTTAATGGGGCTGCGCGTTATTCGTGCTTTTGCTCGAGAAGAATTTCAAGAAGAGCGTTTTGCTTCACAAAATGACATTTATGCGAATAATTCGAATCGTCTGTTCAAGTTAACTGGTTTGACAGAACCTCTTTTTGTTCAAATTATCATCGCGATGATTGTTGCCATTGTCTGCTTTGCTTTAAAACCACTAGGTACAGGAGATTTGCAAATTGGCGATTTAGTTGCTTTTATCGAATACAGTTTTCATGCATTGCTGTCATTTCTGTTGCTGTCTAGCTTGTTTACTATGTATCCTAGAACTGCTGTTTCGAGTGAACGGTTGAAAGAAGTAATGGAAATGCCCATTTCAATCAATCCAAACGAAGATGGTGTGACTGAGACAGATAGTCATGGTTATTTAGAGTTTGATAATGTTACCTTTGCATATCCTGGTGAAACAGAGAGTCCAGTCTTGCATAATATTTCCTTCAAAGCCAAGCCTGGTGAAACGATTGCTTTTATCGGCTCGACCGGCTCAGGGAAGTCCTCATTGGTGCAATTGATTCCGCGCTTTTATGATGTGACTTTAGGAAAGATTTTAGTGGACGGAGTGGATGTGCGTTCTTATAATCTAAAAGCACTACGGCAGAAGATAGGTTTCATTCCACAAAAAGCTCTGCTCTTTACCGGCACAATCGCAGAAAATCTGCGGTATGGGAAAGAAAATGCTAGTCGTGAGGAATTGGTGCAAGCAGCAGATGTGGCACAAGCAAGGGACTTCATTGAAAGCAAGGAAGAGCGTTTTGAAACGCATTTGGCAGAAGGAGGGAGTAATCTCTCTGGTGGTCAAAAGCAACGTCTCTCCATTGCGCGGGCAGTCGTAAAAGAGCCAGATATTTATATCTTTGATGATTCATTTTCTGCGTTGGACTATAAGACCGATGCCATTCTTCGAAGTCGACTCAAAGAAGTTACGCAAAATGCTACTGTATTGATTGTAGCACAACGCGTGGGAACCATTATGGATGCAGATCAGATTATTGTTCTGGATAAGGGAGAAATCGTTGGTCGTGGAACGCATGAAGAATTGTTGCAAGATAACGATATCTATCGCGAAATTGCTAATTCTCAGCTTAATAGTCAATCACTAACAGAAGAATAGGAGGGAAAGATGAAACAACATAGTTTTATGCGCTTGTGGAGTTACTTAAAAGTTTATAAACTCTCAGTAATCCTTGCTATCTTTTTGAAGGTGGTGAGTATTGTGATGAGCGTGCTAGAGCCTTTTGTACTTGGTCTTGCTATTACAGAATTGACACGAAATGTGCTGGACATAGCAAAAGGAGTCGAAGGCGCCAGTATAAACACAACATATGTCTTTGGAGTAATGGCACTTTACCTTTTGCGTGGTTTGTTCTATGAAATTGGGTCTTACTATTCTAATTATTTTATGACCAATGCAGTGCAAAATACAGTACGTGACATGCGTAATGAGTTGAGTTCTAAAATTAATCAAATTCCAGTTTCTTATTTTGATAAGCATCAATTTGGAGATTTGCTAGGGCGCTTTACCAGTGATGTAGAAACTGTCTCAAATGCGCTTCAACAATCATTCTTACAAGTTGTAAATGCGGTTTTGACCATTACCTTAGTTATCGGAATGGTCTTGTATCTTAATTTTCAACTGGCTTTGATAGTGATTGCTAGCATTCCGTTGACCTATTTGAGATCGGAAGAGCGTCGTGTAGGGAAAGAGTGTAGATCTCGGTGGTCGCCGTATCATTAAAAAAAAAAAGGTGTCATGAATGGATTTGTTCAAGAAAATCTAACTGGTTTTAATGTGCTGAAACTCTATGGCCGTGAAGAAACATCTTCAAACGATTTTCGAGAAATCACGCAAAACCTCCAAGAAGTCGGATTCAAAGCTAGTTTTATTTCTGGCTTGATGATGCCAATTTTGAACGCAATTTCAGATTTGACTTATCTGCTTGTAGCAGTTGTTGGTGGTTTGCAAGTCATTTCTGGACAATTAACAATTGGGAACATGCAAGCATTCGTACAATATGTGTGGCAAGTAAACCAACCAATCCAAAACTTAACGCAACTAGCTGGGCAATTGCAGAGTGCTAAGTCTTCGCTGGATCGTGTTTTCCAAGTCTTGGATGAACCAGACGAAGTAACAGATGCGAAAGAGCGGCTGGAACATGATTTGACAGGTCAGGTCAGCTTCAAGCATGTTGACTTTCAATACGTGGAAAACAAACCGCTCATTCGAGACTTCAACTTAGAGGTTAAGCCGGGCGAAATGGTGGCGATTGTCGGTCCAACAGGTGCCGGAAAGACCACCCTCATCAATCTACTCATGCGCTTTTACGATGTAACAGCAGGTTCAATTTCTGTGGATGGTCACGATATTCGCAACTTATCGCGCCAAGATTACCGCAAACAATTTGGTATGGTCTTGCAAGACGCTTGGCTTTATGAAGGAACAGTCAAAGAAAACTTGCGCTTTGGAAATCTGAATGCGACAGATGAAGAGATTGTGGAAGCCGCCAAAGCAGCTAATGTCGATCATTTCATTCGGACGCTTCCAGGTGGCTATAATATGGAAATGAATCAGGAATCCAGCAATATTTCGCTAGGACAAAAACAATTGCTGACCATTGCGCGAGCACTATTGGCAAATCCCAAAATCTTAATTTTGGATGAAGCAACCTCGTCGGTTGATACGCGCTTAGAGCTTTTGATTCAAAAGGCGATGAAGAACCTCATGCAAGGACGGACAAGCTTTGTCATTGCTCACCGCTTATCGACGATTCAAGAGGCAGATAAGATTTTGGTTCTCAAAGATGGACAAATCATTGAGCAAGGAACTCACGAATCGCTTTTAGCTGATAAAGGTTTCTATTACGACTTATATACAAGTCAGTTTGCCAAGAAAGAAGCCTAACGAATAAAGGAGCAAAACAAAACTCCAACGAAACAATAAAAGCACGAACCCTGTCTTGACTAGCAGTTAGCTAATCTGGACGAGTTCGTGTTTTTCTATCCTTAGCGGCACAAAGCTAAAATGCAATTGCTCTGTCTCACAACTATTTTTTGCTAAATCTTCAAAATTGCATCATATTTCTTCCGTCCGCCCGGCGGACGAAGTGAACTAGTTTTGGTTTATAGTGTCAGCCGAGCGGATGGGGTGGATTAGTTTTGATTTATATTGTCAGCCGAGCGGATGGGGTGGATTAGTTTTGATTTATACTGTCAGCCGAGCGGATGGGGTGGATTAGTTTTGGTTTATTGTGTCAGCTGGGCGGACGAAGTGAATGAGTTTTGGTTTATAGTGTCAGCCGAGCGGACGAGGCGAATGAGTTTCAGTTTACTTCGTCGTCCTGGTCGACGGTCTGAACCAGTTTCAGTTTACTTTATCGCTTCGGTCGACAGCTTCAATCGTTTTCTACGAATTGTTCATTCCGTTAAGTAAAATTACGCCTTATCGAAAGAGGTTAGTAAGCCAAACAATGAAATACAATCCAAGAAAAATAGCGTGCCATTTCCAATAGAGTACAATCAGTCCGATTGTTTCGCGAATCCAAGCCGACGGGAGAAAATAAAGTGCTGTTCGGGAACCTATACTACGTCCTTTCAAACCAATCTTTCGCATGTAAATACCCGCTCGCAAGGAGTGGAAAGAATTGGTGACGACCAAGCAATAGTAATTTTCCTTACTTTTTTCGTCTAAAATAGTTTTGCTAAACTGCAAATTTTCTAAGGTATTGGTTGACTGCCGTTCAATTATAATATCTTCTTGTGGAATACCTACTTGCCTTAAATATTGCGCCATTGCTTCTGCTTCGGTTATTGGTTCATCGACACCTTGTCCTCCAGAAACGACAATTTTGGGATGGTTATGAAATTTTTCATACATCATCTTCCCCTTTTCAAGTCGTTGAGCGAGAAGAGGCGGAACCTTGTCTCCTATCAAACCAGACCCTAAGATGATGATGTAGTCTAAATGTTTTATGACGGGAAAAGTATTATAAACAAAACCGTAAAGGATATAGGTCACATAAAGATAGCTACCATAAATTAGAAGTCCATTTGTAAGAGATAGGATTTTATGAAGAAAGATAAAATGAGGAAAGAAAAAAGTAAGCGCTAGGGAAAGAGCAATAGCGAGTCCATAAAAGAGGGAGAGAAGGTTTGCTAAACGCCTACCTTCAAAGGTCATCATCTGTCTGCCATTAAAAATGAGATAAATGGTTGAAATTATAACACTCAAAGGAATGAAAAGTGCTAAGATGAGCAAAGAAAGCATTGCCAGATTTCTATTGACAAGTTGTTCCATATGCATCACAAACAAACCAGAAACGATAGCGGCAAATAAAATTAGAACGACACTAAGCAGATAAGTATTGAAAAGTCGTCTGGGTTCGATACAAAATAAGATGACAAAAAGAAAAGCAGGGATAAACCAAATCAAATGAAGCAGCATAAATGATAGAAATCCTTTCAACCAATTTCCTTTTTAGTATAGCATAAAAGTTCCTGTAAAAAAGTAAATTTAAAAAACAATGGACTTAAAAATTGAAATATTATTAAAAAATATGGTATAATATTTTTATGTTTTGGGGTCGTTACGGATTCGACAGGCATTATGAGGCACATTTTGCGACTCATCGAGCGGATGTAAAGCGCCAGTTAAATATAACTGCAAAAAATAATAATTCTTACGCTTTAGCTGCCTAAAAAACAGCCAGCGTGACCAGATTCGGATCGCTCGTGTTCGATGACTGGTCTTAATAATAGCGAGATACGATTAAGCCCTGTCTAGGGGCTTGATAAGAGACTGATAGACTCGCTTGGCTTTGGCTTGAGTTATGTGTCAAAGCGAAGTTAAATCCAATACATAACCTATGGTTGTAGACAAATGTGTTGGCAGGTGTTTGGACGTGGGTTCGATTCCCACCGGCTCCATTGTTAAATATGGAAGATTACTCAAGAGGCTTAAGAGGCTGTGTTGGAAACGCAGTAGGCGTGTGAAAGCGTGCGTGGGTTCGAATCCCATGTCTTCCGTTTTGTTACAAAACGCTCGTTAGTGACGTTTTTTTTCTTACTAGAAGATAAAATGAGTGAAGAGAACGGATTCACTCATTTATTTTTTGAAAAATATTGAAATTTTTCTGAAAAGTAGTAGACTGTTACTAGAAAGTTTGGAGGTTTCTCGTGAAATTATACGTACAATTGATGATTATTTTTTCAATTTCTTTGATAGGAGAAGGGATTTCCTATCTTTTTCATTTGCCTATTCCGGGGAGTATTATTGGGCTTCTTCTTCTTTTTTTGGCTTTGCAATTTAAAATTCTCAGATTGCGGCATGTGAGTATGGTGGGAAATTTTTTATTAGCCAATATGACCATTTTATTTTTGCCGCCAGCAGTCGGAATTATGGATAAATTTCATGTCATTGCGCCTTATCTGCTGCCGATTGTTTTGATTATTGTTGGAGCGATTGTAATCAATGTAATTGTCATTGCCGTGGTTGTTCATTTTATCAAAAATCGCTTTGAAGGAGATTACGGAGAAGGAGAAACAAGAAATGTCTAATTTGTGGGGCAATCCTTTATTTGGTTTGGCTTTATCGATCTTTGCTTATCTGGTAGGAATGTTGATTTTTCGCAGATTTCCGCATCCTTTGACAACCCCTTTACTTCTAGCCACCATATTTGTCATTGTATTTTTAAAATTGACAGGAATTTCTTACAAGAATTACTACGTAGGCGGGGCGTATTTGAATAATCTCATTGTGCCGTCAACGGTTGCACTGGGAATTCCTTTGTATAAAACATTTCATCTCATGAAACACCATGCCAGAAGCATTTTGATTGGTACTTTTGTAGCAGTGGTAGTGAACACCAGTTTTACGGCCTTGGTCGCCAAGGCTTTTGGAATGGATTTTTTCTTAGCAATTTCACTCTTTCCCAAATCAGTAACAACAGCTATGGCGGTTGGAATTACAGATAAAATGCAAGGGCTGACGACGGTGACGTTGGTGGTCGTAGTAGCAACGGGAATTTTGACAAGTGTGATAGGACCGACTGTTTTAAGGATTTTAAAAATCAAAGACCCTGTTGCAGTAGGCTTAGCTCTTGGAGGAACGGGACATGCTGTTGGGACAGGGACAGCCTTTAAATACGGACAAGTTGCAGGTGCTATGGCTGGTCTAGCTATTGGGGTGACAGGGATTATGTATGTGATTGTCAGTCCAATTGTTGCAAGTATTATTTTTAAATAGCAAAAAACGAGAATGACTGTGCTGTGACTATTTTTTGAAAGCAAGTATGTTTTCTGCCCCATTTCTTAAAAAACATGATATAATAGAGAGTAAAAACTTTTTGATAGAAAGACAGTTATGGATTTAAAAGATTATATTGCAACCATTGAAAATTACCCGCAAGAAGGGATTTTATTTCGTGACATTAGCCCATTGATGGCAGATGGAAATGCCTACAGCTATGCTATTCGTGAAATTGTCCAATATGCTACGGACAAGAAAATTGACATGATTGTCGGTCCAGAAGCGCGTGGATTTATTGTTGGATGTCCGGTAGCTTATGAGCTTGGAGTTGGTTTTGCTCCAGTACGTAAGCCTGGGAAATTGCCTCGTGAGGTTATCTCAGCTAGTTATGAAAAAGAGTATGGTGTAGATACCTTAACAATGCACGCTGACTCTATCAAGCCTGGACAGCGTGTACTGATTGTTGATGACCTTCTTGCAACGGGAGGAACGGTTAAAGCAACAATTGAAATGGTTGAACGTTTAGGTGGTATCGTTGCAGGTTGCGCTTTCCTTATTGAATTGGATGAATTGAAGGGACGCGAAGCTATTGGTAACTACGATTACAAAGTTCTCATGCATTATTAAGGTATAAGTAAAAGCTATATCCTGTTGTAGAAAAAGTATAATTGAAAACTATATCTCCTTTCAGTATAATAAAAGCAGAAAGTAAAAGGAGATATTTTCATGCCTATTAAAATTGATAAGAAATTACCAGCTGTTGACATTTTAAGATCTGAGAATATCTTTGTTATGGATGATGAGCGTGCAGAACACCAAGATATTCGTCCTCTGAATATCTTGATTTTGAATTTAATGCCGCAAAAAACAGTAACAGAAACGCAGTTGTTGCGTCATTTAGCAAATACGCCATTGCAACTTCGGATTGAATTTCTTTATATGACTTCTCATACCTTCAAAACGACACGTGCGGACTATATGGAGACCTTTTATAAGACTTTTGATGAGATCAAAGGTCGTTATTTTGACGGTTTGATTGTCACTGGAGCGCCAGTCGAGCATTTGCCTTTTGAAGCAGTAGATTATTGGGAAGAATTTCGACAAGTTATTGACTGGTCCAAATCGCATGTTTACTCAACGTTGCATATTTGTTGGGGAGCGCAAGCAGCTCTTTATGCTCGTTATGGCATTGCCAAACACCAGATGAAGCGCAAGTTGTCCGGTATTTATAGTCAATCCATATCAGAAAAACCAAATTTGCTGTTTCGTGGTTTTGATGATGAATACGCAGCTCCTCATTCGCGTTATACAGAAGTTCGCAAAGAGGATATTTTAAACAAGAGTAATTTGGAAATTTTAGCTTGTGGAGAAGAGGTTGGTGTCTCCGTTGTGGCAAGTCGTGATCTTCGCGAAGTGTATAGCTTTGGTCATTTGGAATATGACCGCGAGACCTTGGCAAAAGAATATTTGCGTGATGTAGACGCAGGGCTGAATCCGCATATTCCAGAAAATTATTTCAAAAATGATGATGTTACTTCAGTCCCCTGTTTACGATGGAATCTGGCTGCGGCGCTGTTTTTCAACAATTGGATTAATTATGCTGTTTATCAAGAAACGCCATTTGACTGGGCAAATGCAGCAAATGCAGCAAATGACGCTTCCTTGTTTGCTTATTTATAAGAGGTGTTATGACTTATTTATCAGCGTATAAGACGGGCAATTTAGTATTGCCAACTGAGCTTCTTTTTTATTTTCATGAAATATTTGATAATAGTGATGACTTTTTGGTCTGGCAATTTTTCTATTTGCAAAATACAACGTCGCTAGAAGAGATTTCTCCTGTTCAGATTGCAGAAAGTATCGGGAAATCCGTTGCAGAGGTCAATCGCTCTATGTCAAATTTGACAGAAAAAGGATTGTTGCAGTATAAAACAATTGCACTCAATGGTGAAATTGAAGCAGTTTTTGATGCGCTGCCAGCGCTTGAACGATTAGATGAAATTGTAGAAAGTCGCTCAAGCGTTGCGCAAACTGTTTCTCAAAATGTTTTAAAAGACTTGGTCGAGACTTTCCAGCAAGAATTAGGTCGCCTCTTGACACCGTTTGAAATTGAAGATTTAACAAAAACGATTCAAGATGACAAGATCAATCCTGAACTTGTTACTGCTGCTCTTCGTGAAGCTGTTTTTAATGGAAAGGCAAACTGGAGATACATCCAAGCTATTTTACGGAATTGGCGCCGTGAAGGCATTACAACAGTAGCACAGGTAGAAGCGAAGCGAGAAGAACGTGAAGCGGCAAATCCGCAAAATATCACTGTCTCAGATGATTTTTTGAAGGCTATGGATTTGTGGCGAGATTAAGATGTCGGAGTTTGTTCCCTTGGAATAGACTCTTTTTTTAGTTCCTTAAAAATGATATACTAAGTGAAACGATTATTTTAGAAATGAGTTATCATGCAAGTAAAGAATATCTCAAAACGTTTGAGAAAAGTAGCTGGTTTTGTACCACAGGATGCCAAAATCTTGGATGTAGGAAGTGACCACGCTTATTTACCGATTTATCTAATTCAGCAGGGAAGAACTTCCTCGGCTATTGCTAGTGAAGTTGTTGAGGGACCTTATCAGTCTGCGGTGACGAATGTAGCAGATAATCAGATGTCCGATAAAATTGATGTTCGCTTGGCAAATGGTTTGGCAGCTTTTGATGCAGAAGATCAGATTGATGTTATCGTTATTGCAGGAATGGGAGGAGGATTGATAGCAGATATTTTAGACAATGACAGTGCAAAATTGGCATCTGTTAAGCGCCTGATTCTTCAGCCTAACAATCGGGAAGATGAACTTCGCAGGTGGTTATGTGGTCATAATTTTCAAATTATTGAGGAAGCTATTGTGGAAGAAAATGGGAAATTTTACGAGATAATGATAGCTGAACAGGGGCATCAAGTGTTGAATGCTAAACAAGAACGCTTCGGACCTTATCTAATGAGGGAGCAATCAGCTGTTTTTCTAGATAAATGGCAGCGAGAAGTAGACAAGCTGGAAAAAGCTTTGGCTAAAATCCCCGAGAAAAATCTAACGGAACGCTCTGCTATGTCCCAAAGAATCAAGCAAATCAAGGAGGTACTGCATGCTGGCAAGTGATTTTATTAACCGTTATGAAGCATACTGTCCTAAGGATCTGTCCATGACGGGAGATGTCTGCGGACTGCAAATTGGAACTCTGAATAAGGAAGTTAAGCGAGTACTGGTAGCTTTGGATATCCGCGAGCAGACAGTTGCAGAGGCGATTGAAAAAGATGTAGATTTGATTTTGGTTAAGCACGCACCGATCTTTCGACCTATTAAGGATTTAGTGGCAGACCGACCTCAGAATCAGATTTACATCGATCTGATTAAGCACGATACTGCAGTCTATGTCAGCCATACCAATATTGATATTGTGGATGACGGTCTCAATGACTGGTTCTGTAATCTACTAGAAATCACTGATACGGATTATCTTAGCGAAACGGTTCCTGGACACGGCATTGGTCGTATTGGCAAGATTGCACCTCAGACTTTTGGAGACTTTGCAGGCAAGGTTAAGGAAACTTTTGGTCTGGATAGTCTGCGTTTGGTGACTTATTCGGCTGTGGATCTGGAGCGAATGATTGAGAAAGTGGCAATCTGTGGTGGCAGTGGTCAGTCCTTTTACAAGGAGGCTTTAGCAAAGGGCGCTCAGCTTTATATTACAGGTGATATTTACTACCATACAGCACAGGATATGCTGAGCGAGGGGCTTCTAGCTTTGGATCCGGGTCACCATATAGAAGTGTTCTTTGTAAAAAAATTGGTTGAAAAGTTTCAAGACTGGAAAGTAGAAGAGGGTTGGGAAGTTGAATTTTTAGCCAGTCAAGTTTCTACAAATCCTTTTAAACATATCTAAGTAGGAAATTGTATGAAAAAAGTAGCGATTATCGGAGCGGGGATTGTTGGATCAACTGCTGCCTATTATCTATCAAAAAATCCTGTTTATCAGGTAACAGTTTTTGACCATGGAATAGGTCAGGCAACCAAAGCAGCAGCTGGTATTATCAGTCCGTGGTTTTCTAAGCGGCGCAATAAAGCATGGTATCGTATGGCGCGACTGGGAGCAGATTTTTATCTGGATTTGATAACTGATTTACAGAAGGACGGTTTTGAAACGGAGTTTTATCAGCAGACTGGCGTCTTTTTGCTGAAGAAAAAAGAGGAGAGCTTGGAGGCACTCTATGACTTGGCAGACCAACGGCGAAAAGAGTCACCGCTCATTGGCGACTTGCGGCTACTTTCACGGGCGGAAGCAGCAGAGTACTTTCCAAATCTTAAAGGTTTTGACCGGCTGCTCTATGCTTCTGGAGGAGCACGCGTGGAAGGCTCATTATTGACTCAGACTTTGCTTACGGCTAGCGGTGCAGAAGTAATTCAAAAGAAAGTAAGTTTGGACATTCGAGATGGGGCTTTCTGGGTTGATAGTTGTTGTTTTGACCAAGTTATATTGGCAACAGGAGCTTGGTTGCCCGAGTTTTTGAGTCCATTAGGTTATCAAGTGGATATTCGTCCACAAAAAGGGCAGTTGCGAGATTATCAGACTGCTCTGGTGACAGATGATTATCCAGTTGTTATGCCAGAAGGAGAGCTAGATATTATTCCTTTTCAAAATGGCAAAATCAGTATGGGAGCTACACACGAAAATGAAATGGGCTATGACCTTAAAGTAGATCAGGTCATGTTAGATAAAATGGAACAGGAAGCTCTCTACTATTTTCCTAGGTTATCTCAGGCGAAAGTGGTGAACGAACGGGTCGGAATTCGAGCCTATACTAGTGATTTTTCTCCTTTCTTTGGTCAGGTGCTAAATCTTCCGCAGGTATTTGCAGCTAGTGGCTTAGGCTCTTCTGGTTTGACGACAGGTCCGCTCATCGGATATCATTTAGTTCAGATAATTCAGGGAAAAAACGGTAGTTTAAATCCAGCGGATTATCCCATTGAAATCTACATTAAGAAAGAGAAGTAGATGACAGAGAATATTTTAAATTGGGTCAATGTTTGTGTGAAAAAAGAGAATCAAGTTCTTTTGCTCAATCGACAGCATGATGATTTTAAAGGTTGGATTCAGCCAGGTGGAAAAGTTGAGTTTCCAGAATCTTTTTTTGAAGCAGCAGCTCGTGAGTTGAAAGAGGAAACGGGGCTGACGGCTTTGAATCTACAGCTTAAAGGCATTTCAGGTTTTACCAACCCAGCAAAAGCAGAGCGTTATGTCTATTATGATTTTCTCTGTGAGGATTTTGAAGGGAAACTGCTAACGGAATCACGGGAAGGTCAGCCCAAATGGTGGTCAATTGATGAATTGGAATCGTTATTCATGCAGGACGACATCAGAGATAGGCTTCCTTTGTACTGGCGAAAAGGCTCCTTTGAGCGGATTCACTATTGGGATGAAGAGAACCATTGCATCAAAGAAACCAAGACGATATTGTATGACTGAGTTAGCAATGATTTTAGGTTAAATGTAAATCTAAGAAACTCTTACAGGAGTGTGCTTTTAAATTTTAGTTTTTAAGTAAAAAGTGACATCCGCTTTCAAAAATGGTAAAATAAAGAGAATACATTAAGAGAGGAAACTCATTATGAAAGGTATTATCCTTGCAGGTGGTTCTGGTACACGCTTATATCCTTTGACTAGAGCTGCATCTAAACAACTCATGCCGGTTTATGACAAACCCATGATTTATTATCCATTGTCAACCCTCATGCTGGCTGGTATCAAGGACATCTTGATTATCTCAACACCGACAGATCTCCCTCGCTTTGAGGATTTGTTGGGCGATGGCTCGGAGTTTGGTATCAAGCTTTCTTATGCTGAGCAACCAAGTCCAGATGGCTTGGCGCAAGCCTTTATTATCGGTGCTGACTTTATCGGCGATGACCATGTGGCTTTGATTTTAGGTGATAATATTTATCATGGTCCAGGCCTTAGCAAAATGTTGCAAAAAGCTGCTTCTAAAGGAAAGGGAGCTACTGTTTTTGGTTATCAAGTGAAAGATCCAGAGCGTTTCGGTGTGGTTGAATTTGATGAAAATATGAATGCGATCTCTATCGAAGAAAAACCAGAACAGCCACGTTCTAACTATGCAGTTACAGGACTTTATTTCTATGACAATGACGTAGTAGAAATTGCTAAAAATATCAAGCCTAGTCCACGTGGAGAGCTGGAAATTACTGATGTCAATAAGGCTTACTTAGACCGTGGCGATTTGTCTGTTGAGCTTATGGGACGTGGTTTTGCTTGGTTGGACACCGGTACACACGAGAGCTTATTAGAAGCTGCTCAATACATCGAAACCGTCCAACGTATGCAAAATGTGCAAGTAGCAAACTTAGAAGAAATTGCCTACCGTATGGGTTATATTACCAAAGAACAAGTGCATGATTTGGCACAATCACTTAAAAAGAACGAATACGGTCATTACTTATTGCGCTTGATTGGAGAAGAATAAAACATGTCTGAACAATTTTTTGAAAAAAAATTAGCAGCCCGTAAGATTGAAACCATTCCTGGCATGCTGGAATTTGATATTCCAGTTCATGGGGACAATCGTGGCTGGTTCAAGGAAAACTTTCAAAAAGAAAAAATGGTACCCCTTGGTTTTCCAGAAAGCTTTTTTGCTGAAGGTAAGCTCCAAAACAATGTCAGCTTTTCCCGCAAAAATGTGCTCCGTGGTCTTCATGCAGAACCTTGGGATAAGTACATTTCTGTCGCAGATGGCGGAAAAGTTCTCGGTTCTTGGGTTGATTTGCGTGAAGGGGAAACATTCGGAAATACCTACCAAACGGTCATTGATGCCAGCAAAGGGATTTTCGTTCCTCGCGGTGTAGCAAATGGCTTTCAAGTATTGTCAGATACGGTTTCTTATAGCTATTTGGTCAATGACTACTGGGCATTGGAATTGAAACCTAAGTATGCCTTTGTCAACTATGCTGACCCCGCTCTTGGCATTGAATGGGAAAATCTTGACCAAGCAGAAGTATCTGAAGCAGATAAGAATCATCCATTGCTTAAGGATGTTAAGCCTTTGACCAAAGATATGTTATAATACCCTCAGAAAAATAGGAGAAAATCTTTTCATGACTGAATATAAAAATATTGTAGTGACAGGTGGTGCTGGTTTTATCGGCTCTAACTTTGTCCATTATGTGTACAATAACTTTCCAGATGTGCATATTACCGTTCTGGATAAACTGACTTATGCTGGTAACCGTGCCAACATTGAAGAAATTCTAGGCGACCGCGTGGAGTTGGTCGTTGGAGATATTGCTGATGCAGCGATTGTTGACCAAGTGGCTAAGGATGCAGATGCTATTGTTCACTATGCGGCTGAAAGCCATAATGACAATTCGCTGAATGACCCACGTCCGTTTATTGATACGAACTTTGTCGGAACTTATACGCTTCTTGAAGCGGCTCGTAAATACGATCTTCGTTTCCACCATGTATCTACTGACGAAGTTTATGGTGACCTTCCTCTTCGTGAAGATCTTCCGGGGCATGGTGAAGGACCGAGCGAAAAATTCACTCCAGAAACCAAATACAATCCAAGCTCACCTTATTCTTCAACTAAGGCAGCTTCTGACTTGATTGTCAAAGCTTGGGTACGCTCTTTCGGTGTCAAGGCAACTATTTCTAATTGTTCAAATAACTATGGACCATATCAACACATCGAAAAATTTATTCCGCGCCAAATTACCAATATCCTTTCAGGCATTCGTCCAAAACTTTATGGTGAAGGAAAGAATGTTCGTGACTGGATTCATACCAATGACCATTCATCAGGGGTTTGGACCATTCTCACAAAAGGGAAAATCGGTGAAACCTACCTAATTGGTGCAGATGGTGAGAAGAATAACAAAGAAGTGCTAGAGCTCATTCTCAAAGAAATGGGACAACCAGCTGACGCTTACGACCATGTAACAGACCGTGCGGGTCACGACCTGCGCTATGCTATTGACGCTAGCAAGTTGCGTAATGAACTAGGCTGGAAACCAGAATTTACCAACTTTGAGGCTGGATTGAAAGAAACAATCAAGTGGTACACGGATCACCAAGATTGGTGGAAAGCTGAAAAGGAAGCTGTCGAAGCCAACTATGCCAAGACTCAAAAAGTATTAAAATAAAAAGTAACTATTGAAGTTTTGTCTTAAAAGGAGAATCATGAAACATAAAATTTTAGTAACAGGTGGAGCCGGATTTATCGGAACGCATACCGTTATTGAGTTAGTCAATGCTGGACACGAAGTTGTTATTGTTGATAATTTAGTGAACAGCAGCAAAAAAAGTGTAGAAGTTGTAGAACGAATTGTTGGTCAAAAAATTCCATTTTATCAAGTGGACATTCGTGATAAGAAAGCCTTGCTTGAAATCTTTAAAGCAGAACAACCAACAGGTGTGATTCATTTTGCAGCGTTGAAAGCAGTTGGTGAATCAACACAAATTCCATTGACTTATTATGAAAACAACATTACAGGAACATTGACATTACTACGTGTTATGGAAGAAGTCAATTGCAAAAATATCATTTTCAGCTCTTCTGCAACTGTCTATGGAGACCCTCATACCGTTCCAATTTTAGAAGATTTTCCTCTGTCAGTCACCAATCCTTACGGACGTACAAAACTAATGATTGAAGAAATGCTGACAGATATTTATAAAGCTGATTCAAGCTGGAATGTTGTCTTGCTTCGGTATTTTAATCCAATTGGTGCTCATGAAAGTGGTGATTTGGGTGAAAATCCAAATGGCATTCCAAATAATCTCTTGCCATATGTGACGCAGGTTGCTGTTGGAAAATTAAAAGAAGTGCAAGTGTTTGGTAATGACTATCCAACAGTTGACGGTACCGGTGTTCGTGACTATATTCACGTGGTGGATTTGGCAAAAGGACATGTGGCTGCTCTGCAAAAAATTGAAGGAACTGCTGGTCTAAATATCTATAACCTTGGTACCGGCAAAGGATATTCTGTTTTAGAAATTATCCAAAATATGGAAAAAGCAGTCGGCAAACCAATCCCTTATAAGATTGTTGACCGCCGCCCTGGTGACATTGCCACTTGTTATGCCGACTCTACAAAAGCAAAAGAGGAATTAGGCTGGGAAGCACAATTTGATATTACACGCATGTGCCAAGATGCTTGGCATTGGCAAAGCAAACACCCAAATGGATTTGATGACTAAATAAAAAATATGTCAATAGTAGACGAGGCTGGGATAGTAGTTTCTCAGCCTCGCTTTTTAAATAGAAATAAGCTTGATGCACAGTAGTTGATTACTCAAAACATTGCGTTGAAGTTGCGAATAATGCTTGCGAGGTATTTTCTATTCAAGCTTGTGAGAAGTATCTAATCAACCTTGTGGAAGTTGACCAGAACTCGCTGTTCTGAAGTTTTTGCATGATGACTTGAAAGTAAATTTACTAAAAAATTAGAAAACCAGTTAAGCATTTTTCTAGTGGAATAATGTTCTTTGTGTTAAACTAAAAATATGGAACATCATTTTAATCATAAAGCAGGATCATTCGATTCTCCAAAAAATATATTTATTGCCAATCTTATTCGCCAAGAAGTGGAGAAACAAATTGTAGATTTCTCTGACAAGTGCATTTTAGATTTTGGCGGTGGTACAGGATTGGTGAGCCTGCCATTGGCAACTCAATCCAAGTCAGTCATGCTTGTTGATATTTCTGAAAAAATGCTTGAGCAAGCTCGCCTAAAAGTGGAAAAACAAGCTATTGAGAATGTTTATTTGTTACAGCAGGATTTGTTGACAAAACCATTAAACCAATTGTTTGACATCATCGTGGTTAGTCGTGTTCTTCATCATATGCCAAATATTGAGAAGACTCTAGCGATGTTTAGAAATCATCTTGTAGAAGACGGACAACTTTTTATTGCAGATTTTGTTAAAACAGACGTAAATCATCATGGCTTTCATCTTGCTGACTTGGAAGGAAAACTGTCTCAAAGTGGCTTCTCATCCGTCAAATCTCAGATAATTTATAGTGCAGAGGAACTCTTTTTAGGAAATTATGCAGAGCTTTTCTTGACATTAGCACAAAATCACTCGTTTGCATGACGAGTGATTTTGGTTTGTCTTTATAGTAGATTTCTTGATTCTTTTATGGAAATAGTAGAAAATGCCGCGTGGATATAGTATAATGGGGTTATATGATTTTGAAGGAGAATGAGATTAAGTGAAATCTTCGGATTTATTGATTATTATACCTGCCTACAATGAAGAAGGCTCTATTGAGAATGTTGTCAACAATATCATCAGGAATTATTCACAGTATGATTATGTGATTATCAATGACGGTTCAAAAGATAGAACATCAGCCATTTGCCATGCAAACAGTTATAATATTGTGGATTTGCCGGTCAATTTAGGATTGGCAGGCGCATTTCAAACAGGACTTAGATATGCTTATGAGCAAGGCTATAAAAAAGCAGTGCAGTTTGACGCAGATGGTCAACATTTGCCTGAGTATATCTCAGTTTTAGAAGCAAAAATGAACGAAGGCTATGAAATGGTTATTGGATCTCGTTTTGTGACGGAAAAGCGCGAAACGTCTTTGCGGATGATGGGGAATATTCTCATTAGTGCAGCCATTAAATTAACCACAGGAAAGACAATCAACGATCCAACCTCTGGTATGCGGATGTTTTCTGAAGGACTTATCAAAGAATTTGCTCTCAATATCAATTATGGACCTGAGCCAGATACCGTCTCATATCTAATTCGTCATGGTGTGAAAGTAGCAGAAGCCCAAGTGCGAATGGAAGAGAGACAAGCTGGTGAGAGTTATCTGACACTTTCTCGCTCTATTCAATATATGACGCACATGTTTGTATCTATCTTGATTATTCAGAATTTCAGAAAGAGAGGGTAGACATTAAATGACTATTTGGTTTCAAATTGTATTGATTTTTGTCTCTATTATGACTTGTGCCTTTATTTTACGTAGCATTCGAAAATCACAAGTTCAAATCAACGATGCTATATTTTGGGTATTTTTCTCTTTAATTTTATTAGTATTTAGCATTTTCCCAGGTCTAGCAGAAGCTATCGCAAGTGCATTAGGAATTGTATCAGCAGTCAATTTTATCTTTTTATTTGTCATTTTCTTATTGCTCATCAATCAATTCCAACTCACTCTTAGATTATCTAAATTAGATACGAAATTTAAAAATTTAGTTCAAACAATCGCACTGAGGGAGAAAGATGAAAATAAAAACTAATCCTTCTGCTAAAGAGATTTATTTTTGGAATTTACTGGGGAATTTAGCAGCTTCAGGAGTTTCTGTCCTTTATCTACTGATTGTAACAAGATTAACTTCTGCCAAAGTAGCAGACCAATTTAGCTTGGCGAATTCCATTGGGACTCTTTGGATTGTTATCGGACTTTTCCAAGTCAGAAATTATCAAGGAACGGATGTGAATCAAAAGCATTCTTTCATAGGATATTTTCAAACTAGGTTGATAACAATTTTAGCGATGTTGGTCACATTGTATCCCTATTTATATATTGTCGGAGAAGGCCGTTATTCTTTTGAAACGATTTTACTGACATTTTTAATGATTTTGTATCGTATGTGGGATGCGGTATCTGATTTATTTCAAGGCTTATTTCAACAAAGAGAACGTATGGATATAGCTGGGAAAACAATGTTTTACCGTTATTCCACTAGTGTAGTTGTCCTGTTTCTTAGTATTTTGCTTTCGAAGTCTGTGATTGTAGGTTTATTTTCTTTAGTCATTTGGAATGGCTTAGTTATCATTTTTTATGAAACCAGTTTTCTTAAATATTTTGAAACGATTCAATGGAAAGAACTCTTCTCTAGCAATTACAAAAAAGATATAAAAGATATTTTTCTGGCTTGTTGGCCATTATTTGTGAATGGATTTATTTTATTATATATTTTAAACGAGCCTAAGATTATTATTGAAAAAGGCCTAAATCAAGGAGTTTTGCAGACTGGCATGCAACGTGATTTTAACATTCTTTTTATGCCTGTTTTTTTTATGAGTCTCATCATTTTAATGGTTAGACCCCTAATAACCCAAATGGCTATTTTGTGGAATCGAGAAAAGTATGTAGAATTTTCTCTAATTGTGAAAAAACTCTTGCTCTATTTATTTATAGGTGGGATAGCCGTTACGATAGTGGCTTACTTCATAGGCACCCCAATTCTTAGTTTGGTATTTGGAGTGGCGTTATCACAATACACTCTTCCTTTTGCAATTCTAATCTTTGCAGGAGTTTTATATGCTTTAGCCATTGTTTTTGAAAATATTCTAACCATTGTTCGAAAGCAACACTTATTAGTAGGTTTATATATCGTTTTATTAGTTATCACTAAGTTGGTAACAGAACCATTTATTTATCATTATCGTATGTTAGGTGCAGCACTCAGCTTTCTGATTGTTATGACCGCTTATTTAGTCGGTATTTTTGGCATTTATATGGTAGCTGGGAGAAAAAGGAAATAAGAATGAAATATGATTTAACTGTCATTATTCCCGTTTATAATACAGAAAAATATTTAAGAAGATGCTTAGATAGTATTGTCAATCAAGACAATTTAGAGAAATGCGCGATCCGCGTTATTTGTGTTAATGACGGGAGTACAGACCATTCGGAAGAGATTATTAAGGAATATGTTGAAAAATATCCATTTATTGAACTGTTTTCAAAAGAAAATGGAGGAGTGTCAGATGCAAGAAACTATGGATTAAATCAAGTTTGTGATAGTGAATATACCACTTTTATTGATCCAGATGATTGTATATATCCTAATTATTTAACGGAGTTTTTGTTAGCAAAAGGAAATGATGTTATTTATTTTGATTTTGATTTAATTGATAGTGATGAGAAATTGATAAAACATTTAAATGTCAATCCTTTCTTTAATGATAGTAAAGATTCAGATAATAATATTCGTTTATTCATGCTAACAAAACACGCTTCTTGGACTAGAATTTATAAGTCACATTTTTTTGATTTCAATTATTTTCCAAAAGGGAAAATTTATGAAGATGTTGCCTTAATGCCCTATATGACTTCAAAATGCACTAGTATTTCTTATATAAAAAAATATTTATACCGATATACAGTTGATACTTCTGGTTCAATCATGAATTCAAGCAAGTCAAATATTTTTGATATCTATGATGCTTTGGAATATCTGTTTGTTCTATTTGGTGATGATTTTGATAAATATAAAGAAGAATTACAATATTTGGCCTTGGAACATCTATGTGTTGGTCATACCTATAGATTGTTGAAATATCCAGAAGTGAAGAAACAAGATTTTAAAGATATTATCCTCTTTATGGAAAGGTACTTTGGAAAAAACTGGGAAAAGAATAAATATATCAAACAAGGTGTACAAAAAGTAAATATTCACTCTAAACTAGCTTATGTTGTACCATTGTTTTTAAAAGTATTGAAGAATGAGTGGTTTGGGTTGTTATTGTTGGCAAAAAAACGCTAATATTCTATTAAAAAAGATTGGAGAATGGGTAATTGTGATAAAGAAGTCTATTAATTGGTCGTTTATGTTCAATATAAAAGACTGGTTTTATTCTTTTGTATTGAATATAACAAAACGCTGGAAATATTTATTTGGATTATGGGGTCTGTTATTCCTTACTTATTTTTATTTAGGTGGTTCAACGGCTACCATTCCAAGGACTTTATTGTTTATAACAGGTTTGGTATTTAGCATAACTATTTGTTTACCTGGAAAATTGCATAATAAGGTATTTTGGAGTATTCTTTTTTCGGGGGGGCTTTTTGTTATTTTAACTCCTGTTTTAGATGTTCCTGATGAGACTGCTCATTATTCAAGAGCTTTGTACATATCAGAAGCGCACCTCTATCTTCCCAAAAAGTCTTCAGAGTTTAGAGTTTCTAAGGATGCTGTAGAAGCTGAAAAAGTATTTAAAAAACCGTTGATACATTCTGGGTTAGATAAAGTTAAGACCTCTTCACAAACTGCACGTTATCCTAAATTTTTAGCAACGAATGCTTCATCGTTTATTCCTTATTTACCCCAAGTATTTGGCTTGACAATCGCTAAGATTTTAGGATCAAGTGTTCTATCTTCAATCATTTTAGGGCGTTTATGTAATCTTTTGGCTTATGCGTTGTTAATTAGGTTAGCTATAAAAAAAGCTAAGGGGAAAGAATTATTGTTCGCAAGTCTAGGGATGCTACCAATGAGTGTATATTTAGCATCTTCTTTCAGTACAGACGGTATGGTGAACGGGTTTCTCTTTTTGATTATTGCTTTGTTTTGTGAGTATGTTCAAAAAGATAAGGTTTCTTTATTAGATATTCTATTATTTGCAACATTATGTTTAATAATGACTACCATGAAATTGCCATATGTATTATTGATAGGATTGTTATTATTTATACCAAAAAAGAAATTACCAGATCGGTATACTTATGTATTTATTATTGGGCTCATTTTGCTAGTAGGAATTTTAAGCTTCTTTTGGTTGCGTTTATCTAGTAATATTAATATGAATCAGGTAACTTCTGATGTAAACCCAGTTGAAAAGATTAAATACACAATAGGACATATGAATGAATTTTCAAGAATGATTGTGCAAGAGTGGGTGAATTTAATTCCAAATAAAATCCCTTCCCTGTTTACATTTGGCTGGTTAACCTATGGTTTAGGAAACTTACTATGGTTCTATTTAATATTTATCAGTTGTGTCATATTTATGATACCTCAATATAATCCTTTACCTAAAATTAGTAAATATGGAACTTTTTTAGTCGGTGTTGGAATTACGTTTGGCATTTTGATGACAGCCTATTTAATGTGGGGGAAAGTTAATGAAATTGCTATTCAAGGTGTTCAAGGTAGATATTTTACTGGGGTTATCTTACTTTTAGGTTTAACGTTTAATAGTATTAAGCTATTTGTGCCGATATACCCTACACTCTCTTCAGAAGAAGAGGAGAAAAGAGATACCTTTGTTTTATTTATTGCATTGGTCTTTATAATGATGTCTGTTGTGTTAACAGTACTTCAATATTATGGTCTTAAAATTTGATAGCTAAAGTTAGGAGTGATGTAAAATGAAAAAAGCACTAAGCGGTTTTGTTTTATTGATATTAATGACACTGTTAGGAGTTGAAAAGGCTAGCGCTGACAATGAAGGCTTAGAAATGTACCGTCTGTATAATCCAAATAGTGGCGAACATTTTTATACAGCTAATTGGAATGAAAAAGAAATGCTTTCAAGAGTTGGCTGGCGTTATGAGGGGAGTGGTTGGGTTGCTCCTTTGCAAGGACAAGATGTATATAGAATGTACAATCCTAATGCTGGCGATCATCATTATACTTTGAATGCTAATGAAAGAGATTTTCTGATTAAGTCAGGATGGAGATATGAAGGAGTGGCTTGGAAATCTTCTGGCCAGTATCCATTGTATAGACTTTATAATCCAAATGCTAGAGCAGGTAGTCATCATTACACATTATCTGAAGCAGAAAAAGTGCATTTAACTAACGTTGGTTGGCGTTATGAAGGTATTAGTTGGTATGCTATTGGGTTAGGAGCTCCAACCTCTCATCAATCGTCTTCTAATTCAGGAAATATAGCTAATCCAGAAATGTATCCAAATTGTGAAGCTGCTCGAAGAGCCGGTGTAACTCCTATTTATCGTGGACAGCCTGGTTATAGTAGTAAATTGGATAGAGATGGAGATGGGGTCGCTTGTGAATAGTTAGCAAATCATTTATTTTTAAATAGTCCTTTTAAAGTTAGGCTTTATTCCTAACTTTTTATTTTTATGTTAGAATATATTTAACGACATAAGGAGGCTAAAATGACAATTTCAATCATCGTTCCTTGTTTTAACGAGGAAGAGTCGCTTCAGTTGTTTTATGCGGAAATGGAAAAAATTAAATTTCAGCTAAATGATCATTTTGAATACATCTTTGTCAATGACGGCTCAAAAGATAGAACCTTAGCTATTTTACGAGAACTCAATCAGAAAAATAATAGTGTTCGTTATCTTTCTTTTTCGAGAAATTTTGGAAAAGAAGCAGCTCTGTATGCGGGTCTCAAACATGCAACTGGTGATTTAGTGACTGTCATGGATGCGGATTTGCAAGATCCTCCGGAACTTTTACTTACAATGAAATCCATGCTGGAGAAGAATCCAGATTTGGATTGTGTGGGGACACGACGGACAACGCGTGATGGAGAACCTCCAATTCGTAGCTTTTTTGCTAAGATGTTTTATAAATTGATCAATAAAATTAGTCAAGTTGAAATGGTGGACGGTGCGCGGGATTTCCGTCTCATGCGCCGACAAATGGTAGATGCCATTTTAGAAGTTTCTGAGTACAATCGTTTTTCCAAGGGAATATTTGCATGGGTTGGATTTAGAACGGAATATTTGGAATATAAGAATGTAGAACGAGTTGCAGGAAAAACCAGTTGGAGTTTCTGGCAATTATTGAATTATTCTTTAGAAGGGATTATCAACTTTTCAGATGCCCCTTTGACAATAGCTTTTTTGGGAGGTGTTGCTGCCTGTTTATTGGCATTCTTCCTTATCATGATTGTCATTGTTCGTACGTTGATTTTTGGCGATCCAACATCTGGCTGGCCTTCTATGGTGTCGATTATTCTTTTTCTAGGTGGTTTTCAGTTGTTGACAATTGGCATTCTTGGTAAATACATTGGGAAAATTTTCATGGAAACCAAAAAAAGACCAATTTACGTGATTAAAGAGAAGAGCGAGTAGAAAGCAGATTTTTTCTGCTTTTTTTGATATAATGAATTTATTGAATGTTTATTATTCAGAAAGGAATTTCAAATGATTTTAATTACAGGAGCTAACGGACAGCTTGGGACAGAACTTCGTTATCTTTTAGATGAACGCAACGAAGAGTATGTGGCAGTTGACGTGGCAGAAATGGATATTACAAATGCCGAAATGGTTGAGAAGGTTTTTGCAGAAGTGAAGCCAAGTCTTGTCTACCACTGTGCTGCCTATACAGCTGTGGACGCAGCAGAAGATGAAGGTAAAGAACTGGATTATGCAATCAATGTCACAGGAACTGAAAATGTTGCTAAAGCAGCAGAAAAGCATGGTGCAACACTTGTTTACATTTCTACAGACTATGTTTTTGCTGGAGATAAGCCAGTTGGGCAGGAATGGGAGGTAGACGATCAACCAGACCCTCAGACAGAATATGGTCGCACGAAGCGCATGGGAGAGGAATTGGTTGAGAAATATTCTAGCCGTTTCTACATTATCCGCACAGCTTGGGTCTTTGGAAATTATGGAAAGAACTTTGTTTTCACTATGCAAAATTTAGCGAAAACACATAAAACTCTGACTGTTGTCAATGATCAACACGGTCGTCCGACTTGGACGCGTACGTTGGCTGAATTTATGACGTACTTAGCAGAAAATCAAAAAGAATTTGGCTATTATCATTTGTCAAATGATGCCACAGAAGATACGACTTGGTATGATTTTGCAGTGGAAATCTTAAAAGATACAGATGTCGAAGTTTTGCCAGTGGACTCTAGTAAGTTTCCAGCGAAAGCGAAGCGACCACTCAATTCTACCATGAGTCTAGCTAAAGCTAAGGCAACCGGCTTTGTCATCCCAACTTGGCAAGATGCCCTCAAGGAATTTTATAAACAAGGAAAGAAATAAGGTAGAAGCAGCCGAAAGGTTGCTTTTCTTTTCTATTTTATGTTACACAAACGATTTATAAAGTGATATAATAGATTAGATTGCAAAATCTTGAAATGAGGAAAATCATGCAACATGTATTCATCATAGGAAGTCGTGGCCTTCCTGCTAAATATGGTGGATTTGAAACCTTTGTTGAGAAATTAGTGGAGAACCGCATATCTCCTCAAATCCAATACCATGTAGCTTGTTTATCAGATGATGAAGCTTATCATCATTTTGATTGCAAAGGCGTAGACTGTTTTACGATTAAAGCACCAAAACTTGGTCCAGCTCGTGTTATTGCTTATGATATGATGGCAATCAACTACGCACTTACATTAGTCAAGCAACAACAGATTGAGCGTCCTATTTTCTATATCCTAGGAAATACAATCGGAGCTTTTATCGCACCTTTTGCTCGAAAAATTCACCATGCTGATGGTATCTTTTATATCAATCCTGATGGACTTGAGTGGAAACGTGCTAAGTGGTCTAAGCCCGTTCAAAAGTACCTCAAATATTCTGAAAAAGTGATGACCAAGCATGCAGATTTGGTGATTTCGGACAATCAAGGAATTGAAAGCTATATCCAGAAAGCTTATCCGTGGGCTAAAACCACTTTTATTGCCTATGGAACCGATTTACGCTTGTCATCTTTAACTGCTCAGGATGAGAAAGTCCGACACTTTTTTGACACGTGTGCAAGTAAAGAAAAACATTATTATTTGATTGTTGGGCGTTTTGTTCCAGAAAATAACTATGAAATCATCATTCACGAGTTTATGAAGTCACAGACGCAGCGAGACTTGCTGATTGTCTGCAATCATCAAGGCAGTGCTTATTTTGAAGAACTACAACAAAAAACAAATTTTGACCGAGATGAGCGGATTAAGTTTGTCGGTACTGTTTATGATCAAGATTTATTGAAGTATATTCGCAATCAAGCGTTTGCTTATATTCATGGTCATGAGGTCGGCGGCACCAATCCTGGACTGCTGGAGGCGCTAGCTCAGACAGATTTGAATTTAGTGCTGGGTGTGGACTTTAACCGACAAGTAGCAAAAGAAACAGCTCTTTACTGGGATAAGAAAGAAAACAGCCTAGTTGATTGCATTCATCAGGTAGATAAACAGTCCGACTTTTCAGATCTAGGTCAAGCTGCGAAAGAAAACATGAAAGAACACTACACTTGGGAAAAAATTGTGGGTGAATACGAGGAATTATTTTTATCATGAAAGTGACTATTCTCATGTCCACCTACAATGGTGAACGGTTTTTAGCAGAACAAATTGAAAGTATTCGGCAGCAGACCCATACAGACTGGCAGCTGTTAATCCGAGATGATGGTTCTAAAGACAGGACGCGTGAGATTATTCAAGATTTTTGTCAAAAAGATAATCGCATTCATTTTGTGAATCCTGATAGCGTTGAAAATCTTGGTGTTATCAAAAGTTTCTTTTATCTTTTGAAATATCAAGAGTCAGATATTTACTTTTTTAGCGATCAAGATGATGTCTGGCTACCTGAGAAAGTAGAAATGCAGCTAGAAGAAGCGATTAAACACGATACCAGTCAGCCTTTGCTGGTTTACACGGATTTAAAAGTTGTAGATCAAGAGTTAAATGTCGTACATGAAAGTATGATTCGTACACAGTCTGACCATGCAAACACGGAACTGCTCCAAGAATTAACAGAAAATACTGTTACAGGCGGCGTTTCGATGATTAACCAAGCTCTGGCTGACTTGTGGACAGGCCAAGAAGCTCATGATCTTCTCATGCATGACTGGTATTTGGCTTTGCTGGCAGCAGCTTTTGGTCATTTAGTCTATATAGATCGACCAAGTGAATTGTATCGGCAACATTCAAATAATGTTTTAGGTGCAAGAACACTCAGAAAAAGAATGCAAAATTGGATTCGCCCGCATATCCTCTTTGCAAAATATTGGAAATTGATTCAAGATAGCCAAGAACAAGCAAGGAATTTATTAGCTTTGCCTTTGGCTACTCAAAATAAAGAACTGATTGAAAATTTTGTGACAATCATGGAAGTCCCGTTTATGGAACGCTTGCGTCGTCTTCAAAAATATGGTTATCGAAAGAATCGTGCCTTCCACACTTTTGTCTTTACAACACTCATTCTTACAAAATTTGCTTATAAGGAGTAATGATGGACTTATTTAGTCGAAAAAATATGATTCTCTTACGCGAGATGATTAAAACAGATTTTAAATTACGGTATCAAGGGAGCTTGATTGGGCATTTATGGTCCATTTTGAAGCCCTTGCTCTTATTTACGATTATGTATTTAGTTTTTGTGCGCTTCTTGAGATTTGATGATGGAACGCCACATTATGCTATCGGTCTTTTAATCGGTATGGTAACTTGGAATTTCTTCTCTGAAGCTACAAATATGGGGATGATGTCTATCGTTTCTCGTGGTGATTTGCTTCGGAAACTGAACTTTTCAAAAGAGATTATTGTTATTTCTTCAGTTGTTGGTGCAGCAATTAACTACTCTATTAATTTATTGGTCGTTTTCATCTTTGCTTTGGTTAATGGAGTAGCAGTATCCATTGGCTGGCTTACAGTTATTCCATTATTTGTTGAATTGATTTTATTTTCAACAGGAATCGCTTTTGTGTTGGCGACGTTATTTGTTAAATATAGAGATATTGGTCCGATTTGGGAAGTGGTGATGCAAGCAGGAATGTATGCGACACCTATTATCTACTCTCTTACCTTTATTTTGCAACGTGGTCAGGTAACAATTGCAAAACTCATGATGCTAAATCCTTTGGCACAGATTATTCAAGATTTGCGGCACTATATTGTTTTTTCAGGAAGCATGCGTGGCTGGGATTTAATTGGTCATAAAGGTGTTGCTATGGTACCCTATATTCTTCCTTTCTTTATCTTTGGAATTGGGTATTATATTTTCCACAAAAATGCTAAGAGATTCGCGGAGATTTTATAATGTCAGATAAAAAAATTGCAGTAAAAGTTGATCATGTCAGCAAGTATTTTAAACTTCCTACTGAAGCAACGCAAAGTTTACGTACCAATTTAGTCAATTATTTTAAGGGAATTAAAGGCTATACGGAACAACATGTTTTAAAAGATATTAACTTTGAGGTCGAAGAAGGTGATTTCTTTGGGATTGTTGGCCGTAATGGTTCAGGAAAGTCCACTCTTTTAAAAATCATTTCTCAAATTTATGTCCCTGAGAAAGGAAAAGTCACTGTTAATGGGAAAATGGTTTCTTTTATTGAACTTGGTGTCGGCTTTAACCCAGAATTAACTGGACGTGAAAATGTCTATATGAACGGTGCCATGCTTGGTTTTACAACAGAAGAAATTGATGCTATGTACGATGATATCGTTGATTTTGCTGAGTTACATGAATTTATGAATCAAAAACTGAAGAATTATTCAAGCGGAATGCAAGTTCGTTTGGCGTTTTCGGTCGCGATTAAAGCACAAGGTGATGTTCTCATTCTTGATGAAGTTCTTGCAGTCGGTGATGAAGCTTTCCAGAGAAAATGTAACGATTATTTCTTAGAACGAAAAAAATCTGGGAAAACAACCATTCTTGTTACGCACGACATGGGCGCTGTTAAGAAATATTGCAATAAAGCTGTTTTGATTGAGGACGGATTGATTAAGGCGATTGGAAATCCGGATGATGTTGCGAATCAATATAGCTTTGATAATGCGATTCAACCAACACAAGAAAAAGCTGCTGCTTCAGAGAATAAAACGAAACAAGTTGCATTGGTTGAAAATTTTGAAGTAAAATTGTTATCTCCAAATCAAGTAACACCAGACGATGAATTGAAGTTTGAATTTACTTTTACACAGCTTCAAGATATTAAGACTCATATTGCTATGTCGTTCGTTGATATAAACACTAATTATGGCTATTACAATGATAATTCTATGGATTTAAAAATTAGTGGAACAGGAGAAAAGAAAGTCATCTATACATGCAAACTTCCTTATTTAAATCATGCTCGTTTAAGATTGGAAGCAACCATTCGTGATTCTGACAAACGTGTTTTAGCCTTTGCCGTATCTTCAAAAGCTCCAATCGTCTTTATTGAACGGAATGATATTCCAGAGGATGACGAATCAGCACTAGATTCGGCAACAGGTTTACTTGTTAGAAATGGAAGTTGGCAAGAATCGCACACATAAAACTTTACAAAGCGAGGGCTTAATATGGTAAAGCGTATTTTATTTATCTCTCCAACTGGAACTTTAGATAATGGAGCCGAGAAATCAATAACGAATTTAATGGTTTATTTATCTGAAATAGGCTATGACATTTACAACGTCTATCCTGAAAACGGGCACCCAACTCATGCAAGTTATGAAAGCAAGCTGTCGAATGCCAATGTTCATTTATTTCCACTATCTACGATAAAATGGTGGTGGGAAGAAGCACCAGGCGATCGTCTCTTTTCTAAGGAAGAAAGGGTAATATATTATCAAAAGAATATTAAAGAAATACGGGATATTATTGTTGAGCAAGATATTAATTTAGTTATTTCTAACACAGCAAATGTTTTTCAAGGAGCTGTAGCTGCAGCCTGTGAGAATATTCCACATTTTTGGCTTATTCATGAATTTCCAGAGAGAGAATTTCAATATTATACTAAAAAAATGAATTTTATTTTTGAGAATTCGGATAAAGTTTTTTCTGTACGAGGAAATCTAGCTCAAACATTAGCTGCGCTAAACAACAATCCTGCTAATTTAGAAACATTTATTCCTTACACACAATTTACATCTGAAGTTTTGGGCAAGTCTAATCAAAGAAGAATCGTATCAATTGGTGTCATAAATGAAAATAAAAATCAAATTGAGCTTCTCAAAGCCTATAAAAAACTGAGTCGCTATGATATTCCCTTAATTTTTATTGGCGGCTGGCAAAAAGAGGCGAAAAAGGAATGCGATGCTTTTATTGAGAAGTATGAATTAACTAATGTCCAATTTTTAGGTTATAATGACCAGCCGTGGACAGAAGTGACAGATTCAGATATTTGTGTGTACACCTCTAAATCCGAAGCCTTTCCTCTTGTTTTCATTGAATCTATTTTAAGGGGAGTTCCTACAATAGTTTCAAATAATAATGGCTATAAATCAGTGAAAGAGTATTTTGATGTAGGTACAACCTATCAGCTAGGAAATATTGATTCATTGGCTGATGAGATGGCAGATGTTCTTGAAAATTTCGATATAAATAAGAGTAATGCAGTTCTTGCAAGTGAGAGAGCTAAACAGCTTTACACGCTTGATAAGTGTTATGATAATTTACTTGCACATCTAGCATCTCTTTCAACAAGAACAGAGAAATCACTACAAGCTATTAGCTCCTTGCTAGGAGAAACGTTGCCAAATCATTCCATATTGAATATAAAGAAGCAGCGTATTACGATTTTTTATGCACGGGCAGATGAAGAATTTTCGGAAACAAATAGTCTGAAATTCCCATTACAGTATGCAGATGAGCTTTATTTTCAGATTCCACATGAAGCAGCTAGATTGAGAATTGATTTATCTGAGATTCCCAATTATTATAAAAACGTTAGTCTAAAAACTTATCATAAACAAACAGAGTTGAAAGTTGCCTTTACAAACGGACTCTTGCTTTCTAATGAATTGCTTTTCGGGAAAAATGATCCTCAACTTCATTATCAGATTGATGATGTTGAGGATTCAGAATTTCTTTTTTCGTATGAAATGAAAGATATTTCTGATCCTATGAAAGAAGGTTCAGTTTTGACTGAACTATCAGAGGCGAATGAAGTTAACCAGAAATTGCTGGAGAACATTACGAATTTGGAAGAGCGTATTCACCAGTTAGAATGTAATTATCAAGAATTAGTTCATGAACACAATGCGGTTATAGGGAGCCGACGCTGGATAATTCCGACTAAAATTATTAACTTCTTTAGGAGAAGACAATGAAACGATTATTAATTTATGTTCATTTTAACAAATACGACCATATCAGTCGACATGTATTTTACCAAATTGAACATATGCGACCTTTATTTGAAAAACTTATTTTTATTTCAAATAGTCAGTTAAGCCTATCTGAAGTGGAAAAACTTCGTGACAAAAAGCTGATTGATGAATTTATTCAACGTGAAAATACTGGCTATGATTTTGGAGCTTGGCATGATGGCATGGCTTTAGTCGGTTTTGATAAGTTGAAAGAATATGATTCAATTACCGTAATGAACGATACCTGTTTTGGTCCACTTTGGGATATGGAACCTATTTATCAAAGATATGAGTCTGATCCAGAAGTAGATTTTTGGGGAATGACAAATCATCAAGAAGTAAAACAAAGAAATCTGTTCATTAATGAGCATCTTCAATCTTATTTTATTTCTTTTAAAAAGAGAATCGTTCAGTCAACTGTATTTCAAAACTTCTGGCAATCAATTGAAAATTATATAGATGTACAAAAGGTTATTGATAATTATGAGACCCAGTACACTAAGAAATTTGTAGATGCAGGTTTTAAATACCAGACAATTTTGGATACAGTGCCTTTAAAGGATGACTTCTTCCATAGTAACTTCACAATTCATTATCCGCATGTTTTGTTGGAAAATCACGTTCCTTTTATTAAGATAAAAACGTTTGATTTAACTCAACATTTAGCCCCTTACTTACTGCAAGAGATTGAAAAGGTATCAGATTATCCGACAGAATTTATTTTATCTCACATGTCTGATATGAGTTTACCAACGCCTCCATATTTGCTTGATAGAAAAGTATTAAAAGATAATCAACTTCAGTATTCAAATCAAAAGAAAGTTGCGGTGCATCTCCATACTTATTATGTAGATCTTTTGGAAGTGTTTTTAACGGCTTTTGAAAATTTTCATTTTGATTATGATTTGTTTTTGACAACAGATTCTGAGAAAAAGAAAGCAGAAATTGAGAAGATTCTAACAGAACGTGGTAAGGTAGGCAAAGTTTATATTACTGGAAATCTCGGTCGTGATGTTATTCCGATGTTAAAACTCAAAAATGAACTATCAAAATATGATTATATTGGTCATTTTCATACGAAAAAATCTCCAGAATATCCGCATTGGGTAGGAGATTCATGGAGAAATGAACTTTTTGATATGTTAATCAAACCGGCGGATAAAATTATGGCTAGTTTGGAAAGTGATGAACGGTTAGGTTTAGTTATTGCTGATATTCCAACTTTTTTCCGTTATACAAAGATTGTTGATCCGTGGAATGAGAATAAATTTGCAGATGATATGAATTTACTCTGGGAACGAATGAATATTAAACGGTCTATAGATTTCAATCAATTAAATACATTTATCATGAGTTATGGAACCTTTATTTGGTTCAAATATGATGCTCTAAAGCCTTTATTTGATTTGAATTTGCAAGATGCTGATATTCCAGCAGAACCATTGCCTCAACATACCATTCTACATTCCATTGAGCGAATTTTAGTTTATTTAGCTTGGTCTCAACGTTATGACTATGCAATCTCTAAAAATGAGATTTATATCACTCCTTTTGTGGATAATATCGTTTTAAATATCCGTCCAGATACCCTGCCAAATACATATATAAACTTTGACAATATTGGCGGCATTAAAGGTGCTCTGAAATATATCTATCGTGGACCAGGGAGTGCTGTTAAATATTTGCTGAGAAGATTAAAAAGAAGAATTATTTCTTGAAGCTTTTCAAGTTGATTTTATCTTATAACAAACATTGAGGAAATTTCTTTATTAAAGACTACTTAGATTTGTCTTTTAGTAATTAAGATAAATCAATTTTATTGGGCAATCATTATGAAATTTTTAATTAAATATTATAGACAATTTAGTATATTGTTAATCAGCTTCTTATTTTTTAATGTAATAGGGGCTTGTTTAAATTTTATATTAGAAGAAAGTAAAAATATAACAATCAATTCATATCTAACGCTAGGCTTGTTATGTGTACTAGCAGTAGAAATATTTTTAGGATATGTTATATCAAAATTTGTAAATAAAAAATTATATGCTTTTATATTATTTATTTATATTGGCTATTTAATTTTTTCTTACTTGCTAGAAATGTCTATGCATTTGACGGTATCTTCTTATAATCTATGGGATTTTAAAGCTAATCACTTTTTACAATATAATTCGCTAGTTTTTATTATTCCTACATTGTTGATAGCAATTATTTTTAAATATATTCCTAAATTAAATAATATAAAATTCAATAGTTTGAGAATTGATAATGAAAATCATGATATTTTAGAAACATTCTTTTTATCACAGATATTATTGAATTTCGTATTATTAGATAGTAAAACATTAAACTTTCTTAAGCAGACTAGTTTTTTAAAGAAATTTATTGTTAATAATAAATTTCAAATAACCGATTACTTCGCTTTCTCTTTAATAGGATTACTGGTTTATTTAACGATTCTACTTATCATTCCTAGTTTTTTCTCAGTAAAAGCAATAAAGGATATTTGTAAAAATAAAGCTAGTTTTTCAGTTGCGAGCTTATTAAGTCTATTATTTGCGATTGTTTTTAATTTTACAATACAAAATAGTATAAGAGGGGATGCAGAATTTCGCCTTTCAACAGGAGCAACTCCATTTCAAATTATTATTTTCTTTGTTATTTTTTTGATTATCTATCTAATATTTAATCGTTTTTTAATTTCTACAATATTTATCTTATTAGTCATTAGTGGGGTGACAGTAGCAAGTAGCCTTAAATTCCAATTTCGTCAAGAACCGATATTACCTAGTGATATAGTTTGGTTAAAGGAGCCTAAACTACTATTAGAATTCATTAACGGATTTTCGTATATAGTATATCTTTTACTAGGACTTCTTGTAATAGTAAGTTTGTATTATTTTTTCAGAAACAAAATATTAGCAAGTAAGATCATACAAAATTACAAATATCGTTTCTCTATTTTGATGTTAACTGTAATATTTCTAACCTCAATTGTAGGGATATTTGCAAATAGAAAAGACGGTAAAATTCAAGAGAACATACCTATAATTTCTGTTCTTAATAATTATGAAGATTTGAATTGGTATGGAAACACGATAAATGCTCGCTCTCGTTCACTTGCATTTGTTTGGTTATCGCAACTGTCAGACAGCACCATGTATAAACCTCAGGGTTATAGTGCCGAAAAAATTAAAGCAATTGAGCAAAAATATCAAAAAGCTTCTCAAATTTTAAATACAGAACGAACAAATAAGATAGAAGAACAAACGGTTGTTTACATATTGAGTGAAAGTTTTTCTGATCCTGCTCGTGTTGAAGGGGTTAAGCTTTCTCAAAATCCTATTTCAAATATTCAAGACATTAAGAACCAAACTACGAGTGGTTTAATGAAATCAGATGGCTATGGTGGTGGAACAGCAAATATGGAGTTTCAATCGCTAACTGGTCTACCATTCTATAATTTGTCACCTAGTATTTCTGTTGCTTATACAGAAGTTGTTCCTAAAATGAACAAATTTCCTGTTATTAGCGACCAATTTGAAGCTAAGAATCGTATCGCTATTCACTTGGCTGCCCCAACAAATTATTCTAGAAATGTTATTTATAAATCTCTAGGGTATTCTAAGTTTGTTAGTTTAATAACAAAAGGACTAGATGTTCATTATCAAGGAGTAAATTATAGTGATAGTTCCTCTTATCAATTAATTCTTGATAATATGAAAGATAGCCAAAATCAATTTTTCTCTGTTATGACGATGCAAAATCATTCTCCTTGGAAAGAAGAAGAACCAAATAATATTGAAGCTTCTAATTCAAATTTTTCTAGTGATGAAAATGACCAATTAACTAACTATACTCGTTTATTATACCACACAGATGTAGCCACAAAGGATTTTCTTGATCAACTTTCAAAAATAAATAAAAAAATTACAGTTGTTTTTTATGGAGATCATTTACCAGGGCTTTATCCACAGTCAGCTTTCAAAAATAATCCAGAGAGTCAATATTTAACAGACTATTTTGTGTGGAGTAATTATGAAACACCTAAATTGGACTATCCGATTGTAAATTCAAGTGACTTCACAGCTCTATTATTAGAACAAACCAATTCAAAAGTATCACCTTATTATGCTTTATTAACAGAAGTTTTACACAAAGCAAGTGTTGATAAAAAAGATTTGGATGAGGAGGGGCGGCAAATTGCAGAAGACCTGAAACTTGTTCAATATGATATGGTGGCGGGTAAGGGCTATTTGTCAAAAGATTTTTTTAAAGTACATAGTGAGTAAAAAGCTATAATAAGTAGCTCTACAAATCTCTATAGTTGGCTAAAAATTCAACTATGGAGTTTTTTCTTATGAAATGAGTTATGAATAGAATATAACAATATGTAAAATTGATTTTGTCATTATTTTTTGTCGAAAAGAATTCTTCATCTTTTTATGACATGAAAAGAAATTGGCATCAAGAACAATAAAATTTTCTTTGGTATGTTAAAAGTTAAGATGCTTTATAGATTTGAAAACAGATTTAATTACTAAACGAGTTAATTAGTTAATTCGATGATTACAACAAAGTTAGAGTTCAAAATAAAAAGAACCAAAACCAATACAGGCTTCAGTCCTTAAATCAACTATTTTAGCATCTTTTTCAGTATTTTAATCAAAATAGAGTAAATCTTTGCTTGTACTTGTAAAGACTTCAAAGCCATTTTTTGTGACATGACCGCAGTCTTCGATACGAACACCAACTTTTCCTGGAATATAAATTCCAGGCTCAACAGAGAAGCACATACCTTCTTCGATAACCATATCGTTTCCTTCCATGATAGATGGAAATTCGTGAACACTCATGCCGATACCATGCCCCAGACGATGATTGAAGTATTCACCATAACCGGCTTTTTCGATGACTTCGCGTGCTGCGCGGTCTACTTCATGAGCTGTTACTCCGGGTTTGATGAAGTCAAGAGCTGCCCGTTGAGCTTCAAGCGTTAGATTGTAAATGTCTTTTTTAAACTGATCTGGTTTTCCAACAGCAACTGTCCGTGTCATATCGCTGGCATAACCATTGACCATACAGCCAAGGTCAAATAGAAGCAGGGCATTGTTTTCGACTTTGTTTGCACCCGGAATGCCGTGCGGATTAGCAGCATTATCACCTGTCAAAACCATAGTCTCAAAGCTCATCTCATAGCCGAGTTGTTTGATACCAAAGTCAATTTGAGCAATAATATCTGTTTCTGTTTTATCGAGAGAAATAGTCTCAAAACCAATCTTAACAGCCTTATCTGCATATTCTCCAGCAACAAACATTTTCTTAATTTCATCGGATGATTTGATGAGACGCATACGATTGATACAAGGTGTTAAGTTTGTAAATTCAGCTTGTTCAAAAACAGTACGCAATCCATTGTATTTGGTCAAAATCAAGTTATCAAACTCAACAGCAACTTTGTGGGCGCTGTCCGCTGGCAAGGCTGCTTTGATTTTTTCCCAAGGATTTTCAGAATCAACATAGCCCACAACCTTAAAATCAACAATCGCACTAGCGCGATCTACTTCAAGAGCTGGGACAAAGAGTAGTGGTTCATGATTTGTGAAAATAAAAAGAAACATCTGGCGTTCATGAGGGTCGCTATAAAATCCTGTTAAATAATTAATCGTTACAGGATCAGAAACCACGGCAACATCTGTTTTTTCTGTTTCCAGATAAGAAATAATTTGATTTATTTTGGTCATTCTAGTACCTTCTTTCTACTCCTCTATTTTTGCAAAAAAATAAGTAAAAATCAAGAGGACAGTAAGAACTTTTTTGTAGCTTCAAAAATTTCACAGATTGGGTAGATTTTTCTTGTAAAATCATTGATAAAATTGCTAGAAATTTGCCTAAAGAACAAGATTTTTCAAAAAGTTATCAAAATGCTTGAAAGTGTTTCCAATAAGTGATAAAATGAGTTTGGTAGGAATGTGAAAACGATATTTTCAATATAGAAAGGAAGAAGCATGAACACAGACGATACAGTAACCATTTATGATGTCGCGCGTGAAGCGGGAGTTTCAATGGCAACCGTTAGCCGTGTGGTAAATGGAAATAAAAATGTAAAGGAAAATACAAGAAAAAAAGTTTTGGAAGTGATTGACCGCTTGGATTACCGTCCAAATGCAGTGGCGCGTGGTCTTGCTAGCAAAAAGACGACGACTGTTGGAGTTGTCATTCCAAATATCACAAGCAGTTATTTTGCAACGCTTGCAAAAGGAATTGATGATATCGCAGAGATGTACAAATATAATATTGTTTTAGCAAATAGTGATGAAGATGATAACAAGGAAGTTTCTGTTGTCAATACTCTGTTCTCAAAACAAGTAGATGGTATCATTTTTATGGGCTATCATTTGACAGAGAAGATTCGCTCCGAGTTTTCTCGTTCGCGGACGCCAGTTGTGCTTGCAGGCACGGTTGATGTGGAGCATCAATTACCAAGTGTGAATATTGATTATAAGCAAGCAACCATGGATGCAGTTGAACGTCTTACAAAAAATAATCAAAAAATTGCTTTTGTAAGCGGACCTTTGGTGGATGATATCAATGGTAAGATTCGTTTAGCTGGCTACAAAGAAGCTTTGAAGAAAGCCAAACTTACTTATAGTGAAGGATTGGTTTTTGAGTCAAAATACAGCTATGATGATGGTTATCAATTAGCAGAACGGGTCATTGCTTCCAAAGCCACAGCAGCTTTTGTGACTGGTGATGAGCTGGCGGCTGGGCTGTTAAATGGTTTATCAGACAAGGGTGTAAATGTACCAGAAGATTTTGAAATCATCACTAGCGATGATTCGCAGGTAGCACGCTTCACTCGTCCAAATTTGACAACTATTGGTCAACCTTTGTATGACCTTGGTGCAATTAGTATGCGCATGCTGACTAAGATTATGCACAAGGAAGAGCTGGAAGAACGCGAAGTAGTATTAGCTCATGGTCTTATTGAGCGCCGTTCAACAAGAAAGTAAGTAGAGTTAGACAGAACTTGAAATTTTCAATTTTAAGTTTGTTGTCCAATCATTTTGCTACTCGTTTATTATGAGAGTAGTTTATGTCTGAGATACTAGTGTCTCAGACTTTTTTGTTTTCAAGAGGCTTTATACCTTTGTGGTTTTATTTTTTCTATCTTTTGGGTATAATAGAAGATATGAAAGTATTACTGTATTTAGAAGGTAAAGCGGTTTTGGAAAAATCAGGCATTGGACGAGCTTTGCAACATCAGATGAAAGCTCTAGATTTGGCTGGAATTCCCTACACGACCGATTCTTCAGGAGATTATGATGTGGTTCATATCAATACTTATGGGCCTAGAAGTTTGCGACTTTTGCACAAAGCAAAAAAACAAGGGAAAAAAGTGATTATGCATGGGCATTCGACTAAAGAAGATTTTCGCAATTCCTTTATCGGGTCAAACTTTTTTGCGGAAGCCTTTGGAAAATATCTAGCTCACATGTACCAAATGGCGGATTTTATCATTACACCGTCTGAGTATTCCAAAAAGTTGATTCAGGGCTATGGCGTGACAACACCAATTGTGGTGGTTTCTAATGGGATTGACCTTCAGAAATATAAAAAAGATCCACATAAAGAAGAAGTATTTAGAAAACATTTTCATATCCAAGAAGGAGATAAGGTGGTTGTGTGTGCGGGACTTTATTTCAGACGCAAGGGAATAGAAGACTTTGTAGAAGTAGCACGCAGAATGCCAGATGTACGCTTTATCTGGCTGGGCAGCATTAACAAGTGGATCATTCCACGGAAAATCAGAAATCTTGTACTTTTTAATCATCCTAAAAATGTTGAATTTCCGGGTTATTTTAAAGGTGCTGTTTTTGAAGGAGCTATGAGCGGTAGCAGTCTCTTCTTTTTCCCCAGTTATGAAGAAACAGAAGGGATTGTGGTGCTAGAGGCGTTGGCTAGTCATCAGCACGTAGTTTTGCGAGATATTCCTGTATATGAGGGCTGGATTGATGAACAATCGGCTGAATTGGGACACAATGTAGATGAGTTTGTAGACTCTATCCAAAAGATTTTGGATAGAAAGGTGGATAAGCGAGAAGCTGGCTATAAGGTAGCGCAGAGTCGTTCAATTGATGATGTGGCTTATAAGCTTGTGGATGCTTATCGAGAAGTATTGGAGATGTAGCATGCGAATTGGTCTTTTTACGGATACCTATTTTCCTCAGGTTTCAGGAGTGGCAACCAGTATTCGGACATTAAAAACAGAATTAGAAAAGCTAGGACATACCGTTTTTATTTTTACAACGACAGATAAGGATGTCAATCGTTATGAGGATTGGCAGATTATTCGAATTCCCAGCGTGCCGTTTTTTGCCTTTAAAGATCGGCGAATTGCTTATCGCGGTTTTTCAACGGCTTTAGAGATTGCACGTCAATATCAATTGGATATTATTCATACTCAGACTGAATTTTCTTTGGGTTTGTTGGGTGTTTGGATTGCGAAAGAGCTGCGGATTCCAGTTGTTCATACCTATCATACACAGTATGAAGATTATGTACGTTATATTGCTAAAGGTATGGTCATTCGTCCTAGTATGGTCAAATACATTGTTCGTGGATTTATGAGTGATTTGGACGGTGTGATTTGTCCGAGCGAGATAGTCTATGATTTACTCATGAAATACAAAGTAAAAGTAGAAAAACGGGTTATCCCGACTGGAATTGAGTTGGCCAAATTTGAACGTCCAGAAATTACTGCTGAGAATATTGCTGATTTACGAGAAAAATTAGGCATTTCAAATCAAGAAACCATGTTGCTTAGCCTATCACGTGTTTCGTATGAAAAAAACATTCAGGCAGTTTTAGCTGCTCTGCCAGCTGTTTTGGAAGAAAATCCAGATGTGAAGTTGGTAGTGGCGGGAGACGGTCCTTATTTGTCTGACTTAAAATCACAAGCCAAACGGTTGAACATTACAGATGCAGTGATTTTCACAGGAATGATTGCACCAAGTGAAACAGCATTGTATTATAAAGCAGCGGATTTCTTTATTTCTGCTTCAACGAGTGAGACACAGGGCTTGACATATTTAGAAAGCCTAGCGAGTGGCACTCCTATTATTGCTCACGGAAATCCTTATCTGGACAACGTTATCAATGACAAGATGTTTGGAACGCTTTATTATGAAGAACGTGATTTGGCAGGAGCGATTTTGGAAGCTGTTATTGCAACACCGGATTTGGATGAGAAAAGTCTCGCTGCAAAATTATACGAAATCTCTGCTGAAAACTTCGGCCGTCGTGTCTATGAATTTTATTTGGATTTAACCATTTCAAAAGATTTCAACAATGATTTGCATCCGGAAGAGTCTGTTAGTAAGCGATTAGCGAAATCGGTTATCTATCTTCCTAAAAAAGCGATTGCTCTTCCTGTAAATGGTTCAGCACGAATGTTTAAAGCGTCTAAACGACAAATCAAAAATATACAGAAATACCTGAAATAAAATTCCAAAACTAGCGAGGTGGGAAAATGAAACGCGATCTTCCTTTTTTAGCCGTACTACTCTTTTTCTATTTGTTATTTTATGGAATTGTTTACGTGATACCGATGGACGAATTGTTACGAAAGGGATTGGTGGTGAATAATGTTTTGATATATTCACCGCTGGCAACATTCCTTGTGGGAGCTGTCTATGCTGGACTATATGGTTTTTCTTGCCGTTTTTTGCTTTTAGCAACGCTTATGTTCTTTGTGACGATTATGATCTTTGGTGAATGGATTTTACTGTATCATGCAGCCTATTTTATCTGTTTATTGGTGGGGATGCTGTTAGGTTATGGGATATTTCGCTGGAGAAAGACAAGTAAATGAACATCTAGTAGTTCAGAGCATTTGCTTCTTTAGGAAATTACTACAGTAGCAGTGAAAAGTTAAGACAGGTGTATTGCGTTTCATAGTTTTTCCTAAAAATTCAATGAATGGTCTAAGACGCTTTTGTCTGGACTATTTTTTGATATGAAAGCCTGTCTTTGCTGTCATATTTTTAACATATTTGTTTTAAATTTGTAAAGTAAAGAAATGATGTGTTATGAGTTGAATTGGTAAATTTTAAGGAAAATTTGGTATAATGAAAAGATAGAAAAAGGTGAATAGAATGAAAAAAATATTAGTTGTAGATGATGAGAAACCAATCTCAGATATTATAAAGTTTAACATGGTAAAAGAAGGTTATGAAGTAGTGACAGCCTTCGACGGTCGCGAAGCGTTAGAAATGTTTGAAGCAGAACGTCCAGATATTTTGATTTTGGACTTGATGTTGCCCGAAATGGATGGTTTAGAGGTGGCGCGAACGATTCGGAAAACGAGTAATGTGCCAATCATCGTTCTTTCTGCCAAAGACAGTGAATTTGACAAAGTTATTGGTCTTGAAATCGGTGCGGATGACTATATGACAAAGCCTTTCTCTAATCGTGAGTTGCAGGCGCGTGTTAAAGCCATTTTGCGGCGGACAGATTTGACAATTGAAAATCAAGAAGCAGAAGCTGCTCTGACAGAAATTGTGATTGGAGATTTGCAGATTTTGACTGATGCTTTTGTCGTGAAAAAGCATGGCGAAGAATTAGATTTAACACACCGTGAGTTTGAATTGCTCTACCATTTGGCAACGCATATCGGGCAAGTGATGACGCGTGAACATCTGCTAGAAACGGTGTGGGGTTATGATTATTTTGGAGATGTACGGACGGTCGATGTGACAATTCGCCGTTTGAGAGAAAAGATTGAGGATATTCCTAGCCGACCAGAGTATATTTTAACACGGCGTGGCGTTGGATATTACATGAGAAACAATGATTGATAATATTAGACAATTTGTTGTATCAAAAGATTTTGTATTTGTCTTACTCATTTTAGGATTTATTTTGGTGATTACCTTGCTTTCCTTGGAAAACCGACGTGATAATGTTCGTATTCGCCAATTGAATCAAAAAGTGAAAGACTTAATTGCAGGAGATTATTCAGAAGTTTTAGATATGCAAGGTGGCCCAGAAATTACGGATATTACTAATAGTATCAATGATTTATCTGAGGTAATCCGTCTAACGCATGAAAATTTAGAGCAAGAAACTAAGCGCCTGTCGAGTATTTTATCCTATATGACGGACGGCGTTCTTGCGACCAATCGTCGTGGGCAGATTATCATGATCAATGATATGGCGACCAAGCAGTTGGGAGTTAAAGAATCTGAAGCACGAAAGATGAATATCTTAAAACTGCTGGATATCGAAGACGAATATGACTTACGAGACTTGATTACGAAAGTTCCAGAGCTGACCATTGATTCGCAGGATGAAAATGGAGAGTTTTTAAGTTTACGTGTTCGATTTGCCTTGATTCGGCGAGAATCAGGCTTTATTTCAGGGCTGGTTGCAGTGCTGCATGATACAACGGAGCAGGAAAAAGAGGAACGTGAGCGGAGACTATTTGTTTCTAATGTCAGTCATGAATTGCGTACTCCCTTGACCAGTGTCAAGTCTTATCTGGAAGCATTAGATGAGGGCGCTTTGTCTGAGCCAGTTGCACCAGATTTTATTAAGGTTTCGTTAGATGAAACCAATCGGATGATGCGAATGGTTTCGGACTTGCTGAGTTTGTCACGTATTGACAATGCTACCAGTCATTTGGATATTGAGCTGACGAATTTTACAGCTTTTATCACGTTTATTTTAAATCGTTTTGACAAAATCAGAAGTCAGAATGCTGATAAAAAATATGAAATCATTCGTGATTACCCCATTAACTCCATCTGGGTTGAAATTGATACGGATAAGATGACACAGGTGATTGATAATATCATCAATAATGCTATTAAATATTCTCCTGACGGCGGTAAGATCACAGTGAGTATGAAAACAACCGAGACCCAAATGATTTTGTCTATATCAGATGAGGGCTTAGGGATTCCTAAAAAAGATTTACCGAAAATTTTTGACCGCTTCTATCGTGTAGACAAAGCAAGAAGTCGTGCACAAGGTGGATCCGGATTAGGTTTAGCTATTGCTAAGGAAATTATTAAGCAACATCACGGATTTATCTGGGCAAAGAGCGAGTATGGCAAAGGCTCAACGTTTACAATCGTTCTGCCATATGACAAAGAAGCTGTCAAAGATGATGATTGGGAAGAAGATGAATTAGAAGGATAGCCATGAGCGAGAAAGGATTTAAGTATAGTATTTTAGCGTCAGGTTCTACCGGTAACTGTTTTTATTTAGAAACTCCAAAGAAGAAGTTGTTGATTGATGCGGGCTTGTCTGGGAAGAAAATTACCAGCTTATTGAGTGAAATTGACCGTAAACCAGAGGATTTGGATGCCATTTTGGTAACGCATGAGCATAAGGATCATATCCATGGTGTGGGCGTTTTGGCACGGAAATATCATTTAGACATTTATGCCAATCAAGAAACATGGAATGCTATGGAAGTAGCGCTTGGGAAGATTGATGTTAGTCAGAAGCACATTTTTGAAATGGGAAAAACCAAGACATTTGGCGATATTGACATTGAAAGTTTTGGTGTTAGTCATGATGCGGTTGCACCGCAATTTTACCGACTTATGAAAGACGATAAAAGTTTTGTTCTACTGACGGATACTGGCTATGTTAGCGATCGTATGGCGGGGATTATTGAAAATGCGGACGGGTATTTGATCGAGTCCAACCATGATATTGAAATCCTTCGTAGCGGAGCTTATCCTTGGAGCCTGAAGCAGCGGATTTTATCTGACCAAGGACATTTGTCGAATGATGACGGGGCAGAAACCATGATTCGTACGTTGGGTTATCGCACTAAGAAAATCTATCTAGGGCATCTTAGCAAAGAAAATAATACCAAAGAATTGGCTCATATCACAATGATCAATCAATTAGCACAGGCTGATTTGGCGGTTGAGCATGATTTTCATATTTGTGATACATCGCCAGATACGGCGACACCTTTAACAAATATTTAGGAGAAAGAATGCGAATTTTTTTCCCAATTGTCAAGTCAAGTGCAACAAAGTTGTTCCTCTGATTAAGTGAGTATC